>Ga0209511_1001645_pt1 | contig 19323 bp, 23 predicted proteins | sample SSSSmetaG_FD_184141 | JGI IMG/M metagenome (GOLD analysis project Ga0209511, IMG submission 184141) | Glacier valley bacterial and archeal communities from Borup Fiord, Nunavut, Canada, to study Microbial Dark Matter (Phase II) - ​SSSS... | ecosystem: Environmental > Aquatic > Freshwater > Ice >...
CCCACATTCCCAACTAAACGAGGTTAGAATTATGAGCCAACAGCTAGAAAAATCGGCTGTCCAGCCCTCCGAGGAAGAATTGTCCCGGATGCGTCACTCTACCGCCCACCTGATGGCAGCGGCAGTGCAGCAACTCTGGCCCACTGCCAAATTTGGGGTCGGCCCGGCGGTCAAGAGCGGTTTCTATTACGATATTGAACTGCCCCAACCTCTCACCCCCGACGACCTGGGCAAAATCGAGCAGAAAATGCGCGAACTTAAAAATAAAAAGTTAAGTTACGAGCGGGTTGAACTGCCAATTGATGAAGCAATTGCCGAGATGGAACGACGCGGACAGGACTATAAAGTAGAGTTGCTGAACCTGTTGAAAGAAAAAGGCAGCACCGCCGTCGCCAAAGAGACGGGCGATGATGATGTGGTTGAGACCAATGCCAGTGGCGGGGTTTCGTCGGTATCTTTCTATAAAACGGGGGATTTTGTTGACCTCTGCCGAGGGCCGCATCTGGAAAATACCAGCCAGATTGGAGCCTTCAAGCTGATGAGTATCGCCGGAGCCTATTGGCGTGGCAACGAAAAAAATAAGCAGTTGCAACGGCTGTACGGGGCGGCTTTCCTGAGCAAAGAAGCCCTTGAGCAACACCTCTGGCTATTGGAAGAGGCCAAGAAGCGCGACCACCGCCGTTTAGGGCAAGAGTTAGACCTGTTTGCCTTCTCTGATTTAGTGGGGGCAGGTTTGCCACTCTTTACCCCCAAAGGTACGTTGTTGCGCCGCTTGCTGGAAGATTTTGTGCAATCGTTGCAAGAGCCGCTTGGTTATCAGCGCGTCCAGATTCCGCACCTGACCAAAAGCGACCTGTACAAAACCTCTGGTCACTGGGACAAATTTCAGGACGACCTGTTCCACGTTAGCGGCAAGAGTGGCGAAGATTTTTGTATGAAACCTATGAATTGCCCGCATCATACCCAGATTTACGCCAGCCGCAAACGCAGTTACCGCGAATTGCCCCTGCGGTTCAGCGAAACGACGGCGGTTTATCGGGACGAGTTGCCGGGTACGTTGCAAGGTTTGTCGCGGGTACGTTTTATCACCCAGGACGATGCCCATGTGTTCTGTTTGCCAGAACAGGTGATAGAAGAAGCTCTGCGGATTTATCATATTGTGGATGAGTTCTACAAACCTTTTGGCATGAATTTGACGGTACGACTCTCGATGTGGGATGAGAACCAACCCGATAAATATTTAGGTACTGCCGAGATGTGGAACGGAGCTCAGGAGCAATTGCGAGAGGTACTAAAGACCAAAGGAGCAACGTGGCAGGAGGAAGCGGGTGAGGCAGCCTTCTATGGTCCCAAGATTGACTTTACCGCTACCGATGCCCTGGAACGTCCCTGGCAATTGGCAACTATTCAGCTCGACTTTAACCTGCCGCAACGCTTCGACCTGAAGTATGTCGCGCCGGACGGTCACGAGGCTCGCCCTGTTATGTTGCATCGGGCTATTCTGGGCTCGGTAGAACGATTTATGGCAGTTTTGATTGAGCATTATGCCGGGGCCTTCCCGGTTTGGTTAGCCCCGGTACAGGCCATGGTTATACCTATCGCTGACCGCCACAACGACTACGCCCTTGAGGTACAGAAAAAACTTGCCTCTGCCAATCCGTCTTCGTTGATGGGCAGTATTCGGGTGGAGTTGGACGATGCCCGTGAGTCTATGCAAAAGAAGATTCGCAATGCTCAGTTGCAAAAAATTCCTTATATGTTGGTGGTGGGTGACAAAGAGGCCGAACAGGGGGCGGTTTCGGTGCGTTTACGTAACGGGCAAGACCTCGGCTCATTGTCGCTGCCCGATTTTATCGCCCGTATCAATGATAAAGTCGCCACCAAAGCCGCCGACCTGTAAGGGTTGTCGGTGGTCAGTCGTCGGTGGGGAATTTCGTAGGGGCAGACCAATGTGCCTGCCCGGTATCATAAATAATTGAGGCAAAAATATTCACCAAAGGCACAAAGAAGATCGCACTCATGGCTTTACGATCATCTACTCTAAGGTTGTGGCAATGGGGTGGGCGAGCTGGTAAGAGTGGCTCTATTTTGGCCCACAATTCATCTGAGATTAGGTATTTGGCTTGAGTTTTATTCATGGCTGTTTCCTCCTACGGAAGTTTACAGCATTTTCTGTGCCTACCGAGATTGGCTCTAAGAATATTTGAGTTGCCTTTAAAACCGTATTTTCATTAGGCTGTCCCCAATTCTGACAAAGCCTCTTGGATTAGGTTGGGATCAAACTCGTCTAACATGCGGCCTATTATATCTACTTTCGACTTTTCTGAATAGTGCCTACCTCTTTAATTTCCCCGGTTTTTTGAGATGTTACCACTAAGTTGTGTAATAAATTGGGTTGGAGATTGTCCTTGCATAAAGAGTAGCAATGCTTGGTTTTTGTTCCGGCATTCAAGACTGGTTGCACCGACAACTAACGTACTACATTCGCTGTTTTCACTATAAGTTTGTTTATCTGGAGCCTGCTTGAGAACAAAAAGATATTTCTGTCCAATTTGAGGCATCGCTCGTTCCATAGACTAACTGCCCAATTTTCGCGCAAATTAGCGGCACGTTGCTCTATAGTGTATTGGCATAGTTCAGGGTTCTACATCTGGTTCAGCAACCAACTATCAGAATCTTGGCAATAAAATTGGTTGCTTATTTTTAGCAGTTTTTGAACTCAAAGCATGCTGTCACTAATTTGTGCCAATTTTCGGTAGTTATAGGGTAAATAGATTTGTAGGTTGTTATAACCAAGTTTGGTTGATTAGATAGTTGTGGAAATGAGTAACTGGAAAAGTAGAACTATTATTTGGAACTAAATGTAAATGATTTTAAAGCTTCCAATAACAATTTCGTCCCGAATAGAACCAGATTTTTTGAAACCTAGTGTTGTAATGTGAAAAGTGAACTTGTTACAGTTCTTGGTTACTAATTTAATAAAAACATTTAAATCAAGAGATGTCAATATTTTTTAAAATACAAGACTTATGTGTTTAAGCCAATTAAAGCCAAAGCCTGGGCGGGATGACCAGAATTAAACCGCAAAGAAGCGGTAATCCTGGTGTGACCGGCTTTATACAAGGTTCTTAGGTGTTAAACCAATAGTCCATCGCTTAATGAGCAAGCGACTAAAGTCACTACTACCACAAAAGACTTTAAACCAAAAAGCCAGGAGTCAATAGCGACTCCTGGCCTCTTTTTACTGACAACCGCCCACCCTTAGATTATAGGGTCTTTGTCCTCAGCCATTTCCTCTACCTCGATTTTTTCGACGGCAGGGGCATCGGCGGGAGCGGTTTTGGCTTCCCCGGTGTAGTGGCGTTTGAAGATGAAATAGCTGTTCTCGCTATCGGCCAGGGGGCTAACCCCGGTCAGTTCCCAGCCTTCCGCCCCAACTTCGTCCAGGAACTTGCGGACAAAACTGCTGCGGCGTTCGCCTCGCCCAATCAGCACTTGCTCACCCTCGGAACTAATCTGGCCTTTAAAGTTGATGTAAACAACCTTATATTCCCATTTAGGCCCGTGATAGGTAGAAGCTTTGGGGGTACTGCTAGGCCAACTCTTGGCTTGGTCGGTCGGGATAGCCACATCTTCATCGTCAATCGGCACGCGCTGACCTTCGGTGGCGGTGTTAATCGTGGTTTCCAGCTTGCCGAGGCCATTCTGAATCTCGCGAATAACCTGGCTAAACATCCCTTGCCAACCCGGTGGCACATTAAATCTGTCGCTCATGTTAAAGTCCTATTACTTTCCTTGACCGACGCGGCTTGTCAGTCAAACTTGTGTATTGAACACATGCCGGATACCGTGTTAGGCCGCCTCACGGTCTGATAAAACTCCGGCCACTTTCGATTGTACCACCAGCCCCATTCTAAAACCAGCCCGCCTGTGTTAGAGTTTTGTTATAAGTAGAAATGGGCGATTGCAAAGTCAAAATCGCGGTTTTAATAATTGACAAAGGCCATACCCTTTGTTATGATTTGTATAACAACCTTAGAAAAATTTAATATAAACATATTAAAAACAAATTAAACAATTATCTGGTTTTTATCTCCAGGCAACTCATGGGGTAGTATCTAGTTAGTTTAAGGCCATAACTACTACAATGTTTAGTATCCCACCTACCTTACCCCAACTTTTTGCCTTACTATTTTTAGCTACAATTGCAGCCTTTCTGGGCGAATTAATTGGAGGGGCAGCCCCTGACCTGGGTTTCTTGGGAGCAATATTGTTAGGCGCACTGGGCGTAGTTATCCTGGTTAATTTGCCTTTGCCCCAGGTTGGTTTTGAGCCTCAACTGGAAGATTTGCCAGTAGTACGCGGAGTTTTGGGCGGGGCGGTGGTGGTAGCTGGTTTTGCTTGGTATCGCAAACGCCGCAGCCGTTGAAAAACTTGCCATCAGCCACTACAGTTTTACTAACATGGCACCCGGTGCTTTTGTTAACCCCTAAAGCGTTGCTAGATAATTTTTGAAAAGGCGAGGACAGCCATGCACAAAAATGAATTTATCAAACAACTTGCCAAGGAAACGGCACTGCCCCAGAAACAGGTTAACCAGGTGGTTAAAAGTGCGATAGAACTAATTGCCCGTAGCTTGCGGGAGGGAGATAAAGTAGTGCTGACCGGGTTTGGCACTTTTGAGGTGCGTACTCGGCGTTCGCGGCGGGGCGTTAACCCTCAAACCAAAGAGCATATTATAATTCCTCAGACCCAAACACCCGGCTTTACCGCCAGCAACACCCTGAAAAATGTAGTCCTGGGCAAACTTGACCTGTCTTCCGCCGCCGATGAATTCGATAGTCAGGAACCGCCTGTTAAGAAAAGTGGGCGTGGGCGCGGACGAAAACCCGCCAAAAGCACCGCAGAAAGTTAGTCCTTTAGATTGGCTGAAAATAGATAAAGCTTATAACGCCGCTATCAAGACAGGCTAAACACTCTAAAAGTAATAACCTCAGTTACCCTAATTAGGTCTATTTCAAAACCGTCTTTACCTGTTATGTCTTGACAGCCTATTTTGGTTATGTTACATTTTCCATATGTTTATCACAAGTTATTGTAACAAGATATTTTGCTCTGAACTATAATTTTCAAACTAAGGGACACGCTCCTGGGAGCAACATAGCCTGGTCGGTTCAGGTGAAGAAAGCGGACACACTAAGATGGAAGTAGAAGAAAGCAAAACCGCCTCGCCGGATGCCCCGGTAGATGAGAAGCCCAAAGCTGGGCGTGGTCGGCCTGCTGGTAGTACCCGCCCCCGGATTGCCGAAACTGTTGAAACCGAGAACGGCACCAATGGTCATGCTTCCAACGGCACTCAGGCGGCAGCCCGCACCAACGGGCGTTCCCGCAATGGGCGGCTTGACCGCTCGGCTCCTTCCCGGATTAATGTTGACAAACCCATCTTTACTTTGAGTGTGGCGGCTGATATTTTAGGTTTGCACCCGCGTACTTTGCGGATTTACGAGGAGCATCAGTTAGTTGTGCCCCACCGCACCCACACTCAACGTCGTCGCTATTCCCAGAACGACATCAAGAAGTTCCAGTTTATTCAGCACCTAACCCGTGACCGGGGCGTGAATCTGAACGGGGTTAAAATCATCCTGTTTATGCTGGAAGAACTAAAGAAAACCATCACCGACCCGGTGCGTTTCGTCTTTCCCGAATATCAGGAAAGCAACTAACCTTAATTCCACCTGGTGTAATGCCCGGTGCCGCTGGGGAAGTAACTTACTTTAAATGGGCAATTTCGACCAGGTTATTCAGACAATCATTGTGGTAGTGGTGCTTGTGGCGGTTGGCGCGGGTGTTCGAGCGGCCCAATGGTTACGCCCGGAAGATGCCAAGCGTATTTTCCCTCCCCTTATCAACAATGTTTTCTTGCCAGCCTTGATTTTCAACGGTATCAAAAGTACCAGCAATCAACCCATTACTCCCGAAATCCTTAAAATCCCGCTCATAGCCCTGTTAGTTATTTGTTTTTCCGGCCTACTGGCCTATGGAATTGGGCGAGTACTACGCTTGCAACGGCGGCAGATGGGGGCGTTTTTGCTGACCGCGATGTTCGGTAGCACCGCTTTTATCGGTTTACCCCTAATTCGGGGGATTTATGGCGAAGGGGCTTTTGTCCAGCACGCTTTTTATAGCGAGGTAGGCAGTCTGGTTTTGCTGGTGACACTGGGGGTGATTATCGCTTCCTATTATGGCGAAGGTGGGCGGTTTAGCTGGCAAACGCTGCTGGCAATTCCCCGCTCCGGCCCGTTCATCGGTTTTGTGCTGGCTCTGCTGTTCTATAAAGATGATGTTCCTACGGCTATTACTACTACCTTAGCGTTGTTGTCGCAGGTGACTTTGCCCCTGATGATGTTCCTGGTAGGGGTCACGATTGTCTGGAAAGATATTGGCAAGTTTCTCCCGGCAATTATCAGCCTCAATCTGGTCAAATTGATTGTAGCCCCGCTTATTGGTCTATTATTGGCAAAGGTTTTGCTACCGAACGATGGCACGGCGCAGGGGGTTGTTTTGCTTGACTCAGCGACTCCAGCGATTATTCTCTGTCTCGCCTATGCTAATCAGTACAAATTGGACGAGGAATTTGCCAGTACCGCCGTTTTTTCCAGCTTTTTCTTCTGTGGTCTAACTATTCCCCTGATGACTCTTTTCTTACCACACTAAACCGAAGGCGGAGATTCGCTAATGCAATTCATCCTGGTTATCTCCGCCGCTTTAATCCCTGGACTTTTCTGGATGTGGTGGTATTACCGCCAGGATGTTTATAACAAAGAACCCAAAACCTTATTGGCGAAGGTTTTTATTCTTAGTATGCCCCTTTCACTTTTGATAGGGCTGTTTGAATATGTAGTTGACCAGGCAATTCTTATTGATGGCAAACCTCTTAGCCAGAGTAATAATATTTTGCTGGTGGTGCTGTTTTATCTGTTTGTGGTGGGGTTGACCGAGGAGCTTGGCAAGTTTGTTGTAACCTATGTATTAGCGTATCAGGACAAAGCTTTCGATGAGGAGTTGGACGGGATAATTTATTCCGCCGCCAGTGGCCTCGGTTTTGCTACTTTTGAGAATATCTTTTTTATTCTGGATCAAGGCCCATTTATAATTTTGTTGCGTGGCCCCGTCAGTACCCTGGCCCATGTGCTATTCTCGGCGTTGTGGGGGGCGGCTTTGGGTTTGGCTCGTTTTGATAAAGACCCCAAAACTGGTCGCCGCCGGATTTTAATAGGGCTAGGTCTGGCGGTTCTAACCCACGCTATTTTCGACTTGTTGATAACTCTGGGAGCCAGGATTGTGGATTGGGGTGCGCTTTCCAGTCTGGTATTTCTCGCTGTACTCTATATTATTGTGCGCCAACAAATTCTCCATGCCCTTGATATTTCGCGTTTTAACCCGGCCAGTTCCGCTTTCAAACGGTTGCGCCAACAGCTATCCCCTGAAGGTCGCCGCGCCGCCAGACAACCTAATTATGTACCTAACACTTACCTGAAAAAGCCTCTTGAACAAGACCCTAACCCTCAATCTGATAATCCCTCTGATTCGGATGAAAAAATGCAGGAGCAAGAAACAAGCAGCAAGGAGCAAGAATAATATCAACCGCAGAGGTCACAGAGAACGTAGAGGTTCACAAAAATTTTTAGGGTTTGAAAGTTTACCCGGCAATAAATCACCGGGCTAAAAGGGCCTATATTTCAACCAAGCAGGTTTATTTTGGTTTAGCTACCTGTCAAAACCATAGGCTCTCTCAGTGCGATGGCTTCAGTCACGCGTAACTTTTCACAGGTTTTTATCTAAGTTTATTTAGGGGCTTGGTTGAATTATTTTTCCCAATAGTCGAAACCCGGAAATCCCTCTATATTTTGTAATCCGTTCTGTTTAATTTTTTCCAGGCATTCTATTGCAGTTTCTTTTATTTCAGGATTTTCACTATCCAATCCATATAATGCAAGCCTATGTACTAAAGGTATCCCAATACGCCAGTACAGCTCAATCAACCTGCGATAATCCCAATCATCGTTCAGTTTTAGTAATGATTCCGCCGCAATTTCAATATTATTTATTAGCCAGTCGTTGGGAATTATCCAAATCGCTTGGCGACCTAATGTTATATTTCTTATATGAGTAGTGTGGCAAGCAAGTTCAAGTAAATAGGTAAGGGCAGCTTTTTGGGTGGTTGTATCAAGTTTGGGAATGCATTCAGGGTGTTCCACCAGCCCTTCCTGAAATTGATTCATTTGTTTTATAAATTGTTCCCCATATGGATCGTTCATTTATGTATCCCTCGTTATGCTTACCAACCGAACTCGCTATAAGTTTGCCCCTCAATAAAATATTGAATTCCAGCCCGCACGTATGGCACAATATTTGGCGGAAGTTCGGAAAGGGAAAACCAGCTTAAATCATCACACTTGTCTGGCTCGATATTAGTTGGTTCGCCCTGCCAGCTTTCGGTTTCAAAGAAAAAGTCCAGCCGTTCGTCTATGTGCTGGCGGTGCATAATATGAACCATTTTCAGGGTTTCGGGCTGGATAATAATTCCAGCTTCTTCCAAAGCTTCACGGCAAAGGGCGGCGCGAGCGGTTTCGCCCCCGTCCAGATGCCCCGCCACCAGACTATAATTGCCATCCTCATAGCCAGTATTGTAGCGGCGCGACAGCAAAATTTGCCCATCCCGAATTAATATTAGATGGGCCGCCGAAATCAGCTTGAACCTATTTTTTCCCATCTAAATATGGATAAAGAGAAAATAGCCAATAATAATAACCAACACCGCCACAGTAAGGATTATGCCGAAGCTGGTTAACGAAACCGAACTTCCGCGAGTGCGGCGAGTACGACGAACCGGGCGGGCTTTTAATTTGGCGGGAGTCCGAAGATAGGGCGACACTCCGCCGTTTATAAAATGATTTTCCGAGTTAGTTGGCGGAATGTTCGATGAGTCGGCGGGTGAGGCTTCGTTGCGTTTGAGATGCTCAATCATTGGGCGGGCCATAATCCGCACGTAGGGTTGCACCTCGCGGGGAGCGGGTTGGGTTGGGAGAATAGGAGCAAGTGGTTGGGCGGCGGGTGTATCATCAAGCGGGGCCACTGGGGTAATTACTTCCGGGACAGCCTCCACCGCTGCTTCCAACGGAACTTCGGGGGCGATAATTATCTCGCTCTCGGCGGCTAGTTCTACCGTTTCGGAAATTTGGGGTTTAGGTGCAGGGCGTTTGCGTGGCGTGGCACTTTTTTTGCGGGTGGAAGCCTGGGGTGCGGCGGGTTGGGCTGGAATTTCGGTCAGCACAATGTCGCACAATTCTAATGGTTTGGCGGGGTCTGTTTCCAGTTTGGTTAAGGCACTTTGGGCGAGTTTGTGACCGGGGTTAATCTCCAACACTCGTCGCAAGGCTTCGGCGGCTTTGTCAGGCGGCAGGGCTACCGCCAGATATAGCCAGGCTTCCTGATTAGCGGGGTCTTTAGCTACTGCGCCAGACAGCAAACGACGAGCGGTTTCTTTCCGCCCAGCCGTAAGGGATGCCAGCACATTATTAACTAAACGCTCACTATCATTCAAGGGTTACTTGCCCTCGTCTTTTTTCTTGGTTTCTTTGGCAGCTTTGCGAGCCTCGCCAGCCTCGCCGATTAGTTGCTGATAACGGGCGTTCATGCGACCTTCTTCTTCCTTATAGGCATCTTTGGCCCCACTTTGTACCTCGCCAACCAGTTCGCGTAATTGGGCAAGGGTTTGCCCGCCGTCTCGCGTTACAATAAAGGTGGCGACTGCCGCGCCGACTGCTGCTCCAATTGCTGCTCCACTAATAAATTTTAGCGTGCCGACTACAAAGCCCATTATTTTCCTCCTGATTATAGCTGATTATTTTCAACTCTATTTTACGCCCAACATAGGGATTTTGACAAATTCGGTTGTTAGACAAAAAAATGGTAAAATAAACAATGTGAAAGAATGAACAAGACTAATCCGAAATAACTAGAAAATGAAAATGATAAACAAACGCCGATTACTTTTCCCAATATTCGCGGTTTTAGGAACATTTTTTTGTGCCTACGCCGCCTTTTTCGTAGGGGTCAAGGAAGAATTACCCACTCCGCCCGGCTCTTTCCGTAACGCGCTGGGTGCAGCCGAGCAGGGTATTATCGCTACCCAATGGCCCGAATCCCAAAAATGGCGTTCGGCAATGGTTGAAAGTTATATTCTCACCTATAAGTTGGACGAGTCGGTAGCCTATTTCCGAGAAGCTTATATCACCCGTCGCGCCTGGAAAGAGGTTATGCCGCCACCGGGTCAGCCCAAAGACAAAGCCCCTGGTACGGCGGATATGACTATTTTAAGTTTCGCCAAAGACGATACTCAGGTTATAATCGCTATTACCCCGGCCCAACCGATTTTAACGGTGGACACGCCACTTAACAAAGCTTTGCGCTCTAGCCGTATCGGAGACCGGGATTTGCTGGCAATTATTGTGCAGGGGCAGAATAAAGTCTAAGAGTTAGGAGTCAGAATAAAACACAAAGAAGCAAGAATTTTAGTTCCCCCTTCCATGAGTCAGGGAAGGGGGTCAGGGGGTTAGGTTAACCAATAACCGGCAGGAGGACTGGATGGGCGTGGCAGTTGATGGCATTGAGCCGTGCGCGAAAAGTGAAGAGGCGGGTTTGCAATGTATGTGCGGAATTGAATTTGAGGTAGTGGCGGGCAAGAAAACTTTTGATACCGTTGTTCCTGGCTCCCGTTGCCGCCTCTGCACGGGCCTTTCCAACCATGACCGCTACCAGATAATTCGGCAGGGTCAGCCCTGGGGTCTGGAAGTGTGTAACGTCTGTCTTTTAGTTTGCGACGAATATTAGGTTGGGGGACGGGGGATAGGGGTCGGGGGATGGGGTAAATACCAAGTATTTATTACGACATATCCCAAATTATAGGTTTATTAAAATGGATGAAAATACGAAAAATCTCATATTTCAAATAGAGCATCAAAATTTTATTATAAACAAACTCGGCACTGAGGCTTGGTTGAATGTTTATCGAAAAGAGAAAACAGAATTTGATGATGTTTTGTATTGGTGTAGGTTAATTCCTGATAAGTTGGTCGAAAAAGCATTGAGCACTGCTAATTGGGAAATGCCTAGGCTCGCAGATGGATTACCGTACTATAACTTTACTAGCAGAGGCAAAATATATTACCACCGATATAACAACTCAGATGGCATAGAGCCATTGATAATTATGAGAAGTTTTCACGGTTTAAAGCCGGAATACCCAGAAGTTTGCGAGGAATTTCGTTATTTTCATAATCTTTTCCCTAATGTAGATAATAATAAATATTTAAAGATCAATGCCTCTGGAGATGAGGAGGAAATAATTCAAGTTGAGCCAGACTCCATCAAGGTAAAATTAAAGGAAATAAAAGAGTTTTTAAACGTTAAAGCAATGAGTCTAGCCATCTATTTTTCCATAAAGAAATATTTACCATATTCGTTTGAAGAAATGGGTAAAGAACCCTTTGACCAACCAGTTAAGCGAGATAATATTTATTATGAGGTATTTGGTAAGAATACCCTCCCTGATGCCAATAGCTCTATAAAGTCCATTTCAATTATTCTTGGTAAAAAGCTCATTAGAGGTAATACCTCTAAAAAGAAAAAGGACAAACCTCAATATGCAGATTTCATTGTAGGTATAGATGAAAATGGAACACCTATAACCAATACTTGTGATCCCTTTCAGCTACCTCACCAAACTAAAGACTCTCCTAATTTTTTGAGTAAGATCTTTTTCAGAAAAGAGGTTTTATCAAAATATTATTCAGATTCTGAAAAATATTCTGTAAAAGATGGCTATTTGGACTGTGGGCAATTATGGGGAATACCAATTGATAATAATCACCCTAATTATGTAGTGGTTTATCTGGGTGATATTGGTCGCCATCTTCCTTACAATGAACAACTTTATTGGAAAAGTTTTAATGTGCCACCAGAAGGGTCTATGAGTAGTGTAAGTTTCAGAAGAAATATCCTTGTAGAATATGCCGAACCAGAAAGAAATGACTTATTATTCAAATCACGGTTTCAATCCTTTCAGGAAGATTGGACAAAAAATTTGGTTGGTCATTGTTTTTACCTTTGGTTAAAGATGATGAACATTATTTTAATGGTTTAAGGATACCTTTAAATAATTCACTAACTGAATTTGAGCCACAGGTGCTTGCACTAACTAAAATATTGGTTGATTCACTAAATGAGGAGAAAATTGAAAATTCAGTAGTTCTTGCTGGTCATCAAATTCCAAAAGAAGTAAAAGGTAGCATAAGTAAGTTCGAGCTTTTTCTAAGTATTAATGGCGTAGCTAATCAGAAGGAAATTCTTAAATTTTTAAGAAACTTACAAGAAGTAAGGTCAAAAAGGGTTGCACATAGAAAAAGCAGAGATCTACAGAAAATTATTGACGAACTACAAATTGGAAAAAAAGAGCTAAATAAAATATTTGAAGAATTTCTTGAAAATGCAATATCATTGTTAGAATTTTTGAGAAAGCATTTCAATCTGTAAACTGGTTACTAGCCAATAGTGATCTCCGTGACTAGCTTACTCGCCCAGATTTTCAAAGCGCGGTTTGCGTCATAGCTAGGGCGACCTAATAGCCCGGTATGGTAAATCCCCTCGAAAGTATGATTTTCGGCTCCTGGAATCTGCGCCCCCTCCACTGTAATCACTCCATCGCCCCACTGACTACCTTTCCCCGGCATTTGGATGCCATAAGAATTAAAGGCGAAACGCTCCTCAATGCTGCCGTTGCTGCGCCCAAGCACACTCTTGCCAATAGCCGCCACATATGTAATATGCTCGTAAAATGCGCCGGGATAATTGTCGTTGGCAAAGGCGGCACTCCGCAACGCCCAGGGCTCTTTAGTGAGGTAAGGCGAACCGAGACTAATCAGCCCGGTGGTGTAACGTTGCCCATCCCACTTCACTCCGGCGTAAGGTTTGTCACCCAACCATAACCGCGCTACCCTGCCCCCGGCACTATGCGCCACTATCCAGACCTTATCTGCCCCGGTAGCCCGTCTGGCGCGTTCTACCGCCGCCTGCAAGGCACTTAGCTGTGGCTTGAAATTATCGTCGCGAGTCAAAGCCCAGGCCACTCGCCCAATATCCGCGATAAATACCCGCCGAATGTAGGGTGGTTTAGAGAGTTTTTCTTTCCAGTTAAGATAATCGCTTGGCTGGCTCAAGAAGCCGCCCATAATTACAATTGGTTCAAGCATAATTTTAGAATAAAGAAGTAAGAATGGTTATTGGTTATTAGTTGTTGGTTGTTGGATTTCAAATTCCCCCTTCCTTGCTAGGGAAGGGGGCTAGGGGGTTAGGTCTGTTCTCCCATTCTGGCTCCTTGCTCCTTCTCAACAATCTGACTTAATAATACCTCAATACGCTCCAGACGTTCCTCCAACGAAACAAAACGCTCGGTTAGAACGGCAATTTCCAGGTTATGGCTGGCCTCGTTTGCCAGGGCAAGCTGCCCCAAATCCTCCACCGCCCGCGCTACGGCCGCATTGTAATCCACCTGTTGTTGTAAAATCGGCTTAATATACCAGCGCGTCGAAATATTGTTAAAACGCTCCCGCAAAGTCGCCACCAACGGCAAGCGACTACGAAAGGGTTTTTCTTCTACTAACCAGCTTTTTTTAACTTCGGTCAGGCGGTCAGGCAAGCGTTGGGTCACAGGGTTCTCATCTTCGGGCATAATAGCTCCATTTTTTGACATCTGGCGATAAACTTTGCGACTGGCTGACAAATCCGGGCCGGGGGGGGTTAAAGTCAGGCGTTGACGCTCGGCAGGTAGGAATTCGTTAAAAAATTGGCGAGTTGCTAAACTTTTCTGAGCAAACCGCAGACGGTTACGGTGATAAGCCTCGTAATAGCCCGCACTACGCCCAAACGTCCCGCCTTCGTAATGGTAAGCCTTCGCCCCGGCCTCGTACCAGACCTTATAGCCAAGTTGCCGCGCCCGCCAGCACAAATCCACATCCTCATAGTAGCCAGGGAAATAGGCTGGGTCGAAACCGCCTAACTTATCTTTTAACTCTTGCCGGATAGCCAGAGCCGCCCCCGTCACAAATTCGACCTCGGCACTTTCGTCCCAGCGTCCGTCGTCGGTCTCACCTGCCCCGAAATGTTCCCCTAACAGGGCCTCATATTTTACCAGACCCCCGGCATGCTGGATTTTCCCCTCACGGGTTAGCAACTTGCAGCCAACAATACCAATTTGGGGGGTTTCGGCAAAGGGTTGCACGAATTTCTGCAACCAGCCCGCCGGAAAACTCATATCAGGATTGAGGACGATAAATATATCGCCCGATAACTTTTCCCAGCCAAAGTTTGTCCCGCCGCCGTAGCCCAGATTAGAGGGTGCTACAAAATACTGCAAACCCTGATTTTGGAAAGGTTGAATTACGGCTAAGGTTTTGGATTGGGCGGCTTTGTTACCGTTTTCCACCAGGGCTAGTTGCACCTGAGTCGGGTAACTCGCCACGTTTGCTAGTAGGGTTGTTAAGCATTCGGGCAGATAAGCCGCCGAGTCATAGCTAACGATTACGATTGCCAGGGTTGGGAGGGTATTCAAACCGAAGTACTCCCGGCTTTGGGTTTTTCGCTCAGATATTGGGTAGCTTTTTCTTTTAATTCGAGATTGTCGCCTTTTTTGAGGTACTCGTTAAAATCGGCTTTGGCTAATTCGGTTTGCCCCGCCATCCTATAGGCCTCGCCCCGCCGGAACAAGTGCCAGGGGTTGGGTTTGATTGTCAGGGCTTGACTCAGGTTTTCAATCGCTAAATCATATTCCTGAATGGCAAAATAACAGGCCGCCTGTTCCGCCAAGGTTGCTAGTAATCCCATTCGGGCTAACAAATCTTTCGGGGCGAGTTCCAGAGCCTTGTTGAAATTTTCCAGAGCCTGATTATAGAGAGCCACCGCCCGATCTGGATTAGCCGTTTCGCTCTCGCGCGGTTGCATCAGGTTAGCCGCTTCAGCGTTTAGACGTGAGCCTTCTTTGGCAAGGAAATTAGCCTGTTCAGGGGAATTGTTTTTGGGGGCAATGGCAGTTAGCCGAATCTGGGCATCCTCTTTTAGCAACTCGTCAGGGCTGTAGCGCAAGAATTGGGTAAAATCGTTGCGGGCCAGTTTTTCCTCGCCCAACTTCAGATAAGTTAAGGCTCGATAGTAAAAATCATCATAAAGCTCTGAGTTTAATCGCAAAGCCTGGGATAAATCCACCGCCGCTTCCTTGAATTTTTTTATATATCGTTGCTGATGTCCGCGCTGACTATAGGCATCCGCCAGACCGCGTCGAAAGGTTTTGAACAACTCCTCATCTTCGCCCGCCAGCTCGCGCCCACGCCGAAATTTCTCCACTGCCTCGGTGCAGCTCAAAATAGCCTGTTCGGGCTGAGGTTCAGCAATGGCTTTTTCTAAAAGTTGGTACCCTTCGGTTAAGAGACTATCTGTTTCGTTGTTTTTTGGCGTTTCGGTGGTCGTAAAATTACTCCTCCCTTTTGCATGGTTGTAAGCAGGCTAAGTTTAGCCGATTTAGGGTTGATGTGCAAGGAAGGCTGTCTTGAAAAACGTGGTTATAACAAGTTGAGAATCATGGCCTCTAGCAAACTTTTGAGTTCTGCTTGTCTAGAAGGCACCAAATAGGCCATTCCTAAAACATAGTGGTTTGCGGTTATTTCTTTTTTATAGTGGTTCGGCCAGGGTGAGAAATCCAGGTTTATTTGGAAAGGCGGTACAGACTCAGAGCCTTTTAAATTTACACAGGCTTTTACAACTTGTTGAGGCTTAATAAGTTGAAGTTGTTTGTCAAGAGCTTGAATTAACCCTTGTCTTTCAGTCTCCCGTATCTGGAGGAAAGCATTCCAATGTTTGAGAAAAAGCTGCTGAAGTAAAGCCTTTTGGCTTAGACTCTCAAATTCAGGTGGGTCCCAACCAAAATTCGCTGGATTAGCCTTACTTAAAAGCTCTTTTCTTTCGCGACTTCCAAGTGGTAGGGCAAAAGCTCTTTGGGTGATTTCAAGCTGATGCGTGTGCTGAAGTGGCCGCTCCTCCCACCATTCTTGCCACTCGGCTTCCAGGCTTGAGCGCGGCGAAGCTTCATCCGCAGGCGCAAAATTATTTTGCTTCCCAACGTAAGCTGCAAACTGTAATACCTCTGGAACATCACAGATAATCGTCCAGGATTCTTTGCCTAATAAATTCATAGGTACTGCTCCAAGTTCAAACAGGTCAATTACCACAATATTCTTAGCGAAATAGCTCTATTTATCAGGCCACTTGGTTGGGGAGTCAAAAAGGTCTAAATTAACCTTTTCTAAAAAAGCTTTTCGTTTGAGCGCAACACTTTTTGTAATTGGGTCGGGCTTATAGCGTGAAATAAAACGTAAAGGCTTTCCATTTCGGTTTAGCTTATAATACCCAATGTACTTAAACCCGTATGTCCAACCTACTATAAAGGTAATTATACCTAACAGACCAAGTACAGATAAATTGGGCACTTCTAAAAACCTTGAATTAGCCACCAAAATACCAAAACCTGAAGCCATCTGCGCCGCAAGGGCTATTATTAGGCTAGATAGCCCAATTATGCTACTAACTACCGTCGCTCTAGGGACAGAAAGCCCGATAAACTCTTTATTATTAGTATCCAGCCAATAAGAGAAAGTGTATAGCGGTGTTTGTAGAAGCAAATTATTTTCTTGCACCCGGTCTGTTTGAATTGAAGAACTTTCAACATAGGGAAAATTTATATTTTCCCCTTCACTGTGTTTATCGTACATAAAAATCTCCTTCAAAAATTAACAGAAAATTTCTAGGACTTTTTTGTGCTTTTAGATACGGTTTTTCCTAAGTCTGCTACAATTGCGCTCTTTTCTTCTAGCCATATAATGGACCAAATTAAAGCTTCACGCCAGAAAGTTGTCAATAACTCTCTGGTGTGATTTTTGAATATAAGCTAAGGAGATTTTGAGAGAAAAGGTAGTTGTGATTTGTTTGTTTTAGTATTCAATCCACCCGGAAAAAACCGCATTAATGGGTTTTTGGGGATTTAAGTTCAGGTATTCGCGCCCAAGCAAACCTAACGTTACCTGATCAGTTTGGCCGGGAACTAACTCAAAACGGGCTCGCTCGAAATACTGTACCTTTAAGCCGTTTTCCATAAACGGCTCGGAAATTGGGAAACCAAACAGATTAAGTCCGCCATTATTGCGCCAGTAGCCTAGGAAAGTTCCTTGCAAGGTGTGGGCGGTTTCGCCAAAAAACCAGACTGTTTCGGTGGAAGCGGGTTTATCCACTGGTCGGAAGGGCAATTCGCCCATTCGGTTTGCGGTTAGTTCTGTCCCTAACAACCCCAGCGCAATTGCTTGATTACGCGGCCCTTTCAAGTCATACTCCAGGCGGGCCCGCTCAAAATACTGCACATGTTTGCCATCTTGCTCTTTAGGTTCGGAGATAGGATAGCCATAAACTTCCAGGCCGCCATCATTCAACCATTGGCGGTAGAAATAAGGCGACACCCCTAAACTCTCGCCCGGTTCGTAGCCGTTAGCAGCGGGCCAGACCGACATCGCCATATTATCCAGATAACCCCAGGCCCGAATAAAAGCGTCCCAACTGTAATAGTCGTAAGTGCCAAAGCCGGGGTCAGCCACATAAATACCCTTTTCATCGTAGCCATAAACCGTCACGGCGTGTTCGTAGGGCATCAACTTAAAGTCCAAACCCTCGTAACTGGACTCGTAAGCGTTGCTATAAGTCATACCCGAAGGAACCCAAACTACTACCGGGCGACCCAGCGCAATCTCAGCCTTAAAATCGTCTATATCCCCGGTTAGGAGTTTAGTATTGTAGCCTCGGCTATTGAGATAAAGGGCAATTGGCTCGGCGTAAATCCCATAATCCTGAGTACCACCAAAAGTTCCGTTTATATCGCCCCGAAAGGCAATATGTGGGTTAGTGTTAATGCCGATTCCGTTAATAAATTCTGATTCGCTAATTGACCCACCCCAGCGCGCCACTGCCGCCCGCGTCGCCGAATATTCGCAACTTAAATAATGTTGCTGGGCGAATACTGGCATGTTAGCGATTTTGGAAGACGCAGGTAAGGCTTCCTGAGCTTTGGCATTATTAAGCCCAGCGAAGCCCAACGAAAGTAAATTAACCGTTATAAATATGAGAACAACTCTCAAACCGTTATAGTATATTGGGGACTTCAACTCAAAATTCCTTATCTATGAGCAGTTGGTTTGAGTAACTTTACCCCACCAGCTTAATTATCATTAATTATACGCTATATCTTATTCTAAACCAACTTTTTGTAAGTGAAAAGGAAGAGTCGGTTTAGATTTCAATTAGGAAAATTTATAGCATCACAAAGCGTAGAGTGGTTTGACCGATTCGTACGCTGGCCCCTGGCTCGATTTCCAGCCATTCGCCCGGTGTTATTGGCACGCCTCCAACTTGCACCCCGTTGCCCTCGCCCATATCTTTAATACGGATAACCCCAAAACCGTCCCATTCCAGAGCCATGTGGCTATTACCCATCTTAAAGTCGCCCTCTATCGGTAGCGGTTGGGCATTCGCCAGTTTATAGGCGGCAGGCGCACGCCCGATTAGTACCGTTTGCCTTGGCTTAATAACGTTATGCGCCAGTTTCAGCACCACCTCGGAGTCGGTCTGCATTTGTAGCTTGCGGGCTTCATCCTCAAAAATGCCATAGAGGGCATCTTTGGCGGGGGTCAGGTTTTCCTCGCTGACCAACACCCGGAAGCGCATCATCTTGGTAATCGTGTCTATTCTAAAATCTATTTCTTTGGCATAAAGTATGCCAACGGTTTTAGCCAGACGATTCTGTATCCCTTCGATAGTACCCTGATATTGGGCTACAACCTTATCCATTTCTTCCATTGTTTTTAGCTCCTTCTTTGTTAGTAGAGTCGAAGGTTAAAGGTCGAAAGTCGCAAGTCAAAAATTTGAAATCCTTTGACTTTTGACTTCCTACCGACAACTGACGACCAACGGCCAATAACCTCCTACAAAGGTTTTGGTTTTTTGGTTATTTTTGGTTCAGCTACTAGCACGCCGTCACTCCATTTCCCCATATAACGTTGGGCGGGGGTATCACCAAAGGCACTATCGCAATCTTTATTTTCCAGGGCGCAACTTTGCAGAGCATCGGTGAATTTCCAGATGCCGTAAAAATTCAAGGCATCGGGTGAGGTGCGG
>Ga0209511_1001653_pt1 | contig 19232 bp, 13 predicted proteins | sample SSSSmetaG_FD_184141 | JGI IMG/M metagenome (GOLD analysis project Ga0209511, IMG submission 184141) | Glacier valley bacterial and archeal communities from Borup Fiord, Nunavut, Canada, to study Microbial Dark Matter (Phase II) - ​SSSS... | ecosystem: Environmental > Aquatic > Freshwater > Ice >...
TGCTCGTCGCGATGGCGATGGCGATGGCGATGGCGAGGGCGATGGCGATGTCGACGTCGACGGCGAGCCTCGCTACGCCAACGTTCAAGGACCAAGGCAGCTACTAAGGCGAGGTAACCTTGAGCGTGTACGTGCCGGTGCTCGCGTAGAACGAATCGACGACGACGTAGTACACGCCGGTCGTGGTCGGCGTGTACGCGAACGTCTCGCCTGCACCAGCCGCACCCGCATCCGCACCCTTCACGCACGTCGACATCACGGTCGGACCGCCGATGCCACACGAGGTCACGGCGGGGCCAAGCAGCGCGGCGCTCGGATCGAAGTCCGCGCTGACGCCGCTGACCGTCACGGTGTACGCGGTGTTCGCAACGAGGTTGACCGAGTACGCGACATCGCGACCGGCCTGCGCGAACTTCGTGCACGTCGCGATCTCGAGTCCCTTGTCGTAGTCATTCGTCGCGCCGGCCGTCGTACCTGTCACGGCAGTGCCAACCGTGAGCGCCGTCGCGCTCGGGCACGTGTCGTTCGTGATCTTTGGAACGCACAGGCCGCGGGTGCCGACGATCGGCTGACAGACTTCGGTGCCAGCACAATCGGTGTTCGCCGCGCACGCCGCGCGACACTTCAAATCATCGACGCCACTCGTGTCGCAAAGGCCCTTTGCGATCGTGTTCGCCACGCCGCAGAAGGTCGGGCCGGCCGCGCACGTCGCGCCGAGCGACACGCCACTAACCGCGGCCGGATCGGCGTAACAGATATCGAGCGTCGCGTTCTCGAACCCGCACGTGCCGGTCGTGCAGCCCATCGCGGGCGCGAGCACGTGGCAGGTGTTCACGCAGGTGTCGTCCGAGGCGCAGGTCTGTGCAGCGGTACAACCCGCGACGGTCGCGCCCGCCGTATTACAGTCCGGATCGTGGCCACCGCACGCGCAGTCGCACGCGCCGCCATCGCCGTATGCGCCATCGGCGCAGGTCCAACTCGCCGGCGCGGCGCCGGCATCGAGGGTCATGTCGGGCAGCGTGAGGCACACGCCACCGGCGACGGGCGTCGACGTGAAGTCGGTGGTGTCGACCGTGACTTCGTCGAGCACGAGGTTCTTGACCGTGCCCATCATGTGCCTGGAGCTGAACGGGTCGGCCGAGAGGGTCAGCGTGCCGCCGCTCTGGAAGTACTGCTTCACGATCGTCATACCGGTGCTATCGGCAGTGACGACCCGGATGCAGGCTGCGCAGGTCTTGTAGTTGTTCTGGTTGCCCATGCTCAGATCTAACGAGCCGACGAGGCTCGTCTCGATGCCGGCGTAGAACTCGAAGCTCATCGTCGTGGTGCTACCCGCGCCACCGCCAAGATCGGAGGACACGTCGCCCCGCCACACGGAGGTCATGTTGTCGGAGCTCGCGGTGCGGTACGGCCTTCCGGTTGCGAGCGACGTGCAATTGCTGTTGCTGCCGCTACCGCTACCGCTACCGCCGCCGTCGGGCGTCTTTCCCTCGTTCTTCGACGAACAACCGACCGCGAATCCGGCGGTGACGATCAACAGACCTGCAATAATACTTCGAATTCGAATCATGGCGGCACCTTGCCACAGGGGGCAGTGTGCCCGAAACGCTTATCTACGCTTTGCGACGCATCACGATGAGGTGGCCCGAATGGTTCTTGCCGTCGGGGTACCCGAACCGGAACTTGAGCGGCCGCTTCGGCTGGCTGTCGAACATCTTCTTCCACACCGGCGCGATCGGCTGGCCGGCGTTCATGTTCGAGTACACGAAGGAGCCGTACGTCTCGTATTCAAAGCCGGCGGGCGTGCCGTACGTCGGTGCGAGCCCGGTCGAGTCCGAGACCATCCAGTCGACGTGAGCGATCACGTACTGGCGCATCTTCTTGAACTCGTCGAACGTGAGCAGATAGCTCGCGGCCTTCGTCATCGCGGCGACGTGGCCCTTCTTGTCGAGATGTGCGAGCGCTGACGGATCTTTCTCCAGGTGAGCGTCGTCGAGGTTCGCGAGGATGTGGCGATAGATCTGCTCGCGCGCCGCGCCGATCTTGTGAAAGCGAAACTCGACGTTCGCGAACTGGCGATTGCGCGGACCTGCATCCTTGATCTTCTCCGCGGTCGCGATATCGGCATCGGTCAGGTACTGGACATCGCCGTCGGCCGACAGCTTGAAGTAGCGCAGCGAGGTCGGCTCGTAGCCGTGGAGCGAGAGCGCCGAGAGGCTGAAGATCAGTTGCGTCGGCAGCGTGCCGCTACGCATCGCACCGATCATGTCCATCGTCACCGAGAAGTTCGATTTGTAGAGCGAGCCGAGCTCCTTCTCGACGGTGCCGAGCGCGGTCTTCAGCTGATGTTCGTCGAGCCGCCCGAGATCGAGCGGATCGCCCGCAGGCTCGAGCGACAGCGTGGTGATCTCGTCGGCATCGGGATAGACCGAGAGCGCGGTCGATAGGTCACCGCCCGCGAATGGATACACGACGGTCTTCGGTACGGACTTTGGAACATGGGCCGCGAAGAACGCATCGGCGTCGCTCATCCAGCCGGCTTTGTATTCGTCCTGCGACTTTTTCAAGATCTTGCAGTGCGCGGCGACGATCTCCGGCTTGATCGTGTCGGGCGGCGTGCCCTCGGCGCATGCACCGACGACGAGCAGCGTCTTGGCCTCGGCGATGAACTCGTGCGGCGGGTCCGCAAATGCGGTAGTCGCGATCGACGCGGTGGTCGCGGTGATAAGGCAGAACAGGAGGCCACGCATCGGCCGAGCCTGCCACAACCCCTTGGCTAGCGCTTGCGGGTGCGCAAGGGAACCTGCCGGCTGCCGCGCGCGATCCGATTCTGGTCCGCAATAATCTGGGTCATCACGGTTATCGCGCGCGCCTTCGCGACGACCGAATCGGTGCGCTGCGCATTCTGCGTCGCGAGCCGAGCGAGCCGCTTCGCGTGATCCTTCATGCCGAGGCTCTGGTACAGCGCCGCGATCACGGTCTGGATCCGCCACACGTTCGGCGTGATCTGCGCAGTCGGATCGCTCGGGGTAAGCCGGGTCAGTGCGTCCTCGAGCGTCTTCGCGGCTGCTTTGACTTCGCGCGCCGCGACGAGCGCCGAGGCAGCGTCGAGGGCACGCGTGATGATCTGTTCCTCGGTGGCAGGGCGGACGAGCGTCGCCGATTCGGTCACGGCCTTCTGCACCACGGTCGGTGAGAGGTTCGCGAGGGTCGGGATCGCGACCTTGTGCACGGTCGGCATGTCGTCGAAGCCGGGCTCCCAGCCAGCGAGCGCTTCGGCGAGGTCATCGGCAAAGTCGCGCACGTTCGCGAACCGCGCTTCGGGATCGCGATGGAGCGCGCACACGAGTACGTCGTCGATCGCCTGCGTGATCGCACGATCGGGAGAGCGCGACGAAGGCCGCTCGACCGGTTCGTGCATGCGTAGATTGAGGAGCACCATCGCGGGCAAGCTGCGCGCGAGCGGAGGCCCGCCGGTCAACATCTCGTAGACAATGATGCCGGCGCCGAAGATGTCCGCGGCGATGCTCGGCACGCCCCCGCTCAGCACCTCGGGCGCCATGTACGCCGGCGTACCGCCGAAGATCTCGTGCTGGATATCGTCGCAAGGCGTCGCGCGCGCGAGCCCGAAGTCGATGATCGTCACGCGATCGAGCTCGTCGACCAAGACGTTGCTGCTCTTCAGATCGGCGTGGATCACGCCAGCCGCGTGGATCGCGCTCAAGCCATCGAGCAGCTGCGACATGATGCCGGTGATGCGCTCGCGCGTGAGCGGACCCTCGGCGATGACGGTATCGAGCGGCGTCCCGAAGGCACGCTCCATCACGATGTACGGCCGACCCTCTCGGTCGCTGCCGCCCTCGAGCACGTTCACGACATTCGGGTGATCGATCCGGCTGAGGATCCGCGCTTCATCGGTCAGCCGCTCGCAAAGTAGCGGATCCAAGGAGAGCGTCTTTCGCACGTGCTTGATCGCGACGATCCGCCCCGAGGAATGCCTGGCGAGATGAACCTCACCCATGCCTCCGCGCCCCAATAAGCCACCCACTTCGTAGTCGTCCACACCGGTTACCAGAGCAGGAGGCGTGCCGAAACTACCGGCTCGGACGTCGAAGAATCGGCCATGACGTGGTGCGTGGTGTCGCCAGAATTGACGCTATCAACACACACGGAGATCCATCGATTCGTACGTGAGGGGTGGGCGGGGGCTTCGAGCGCGGCCACGAACGTGAACGTCTACGGAAGGATCATGGCGAGGCAGGACCAGCAGACTGGTTCGTATAGCGACACCAAGCTCGCGACGATCAGCTTCTAGTGCGATAAGACCTGCGCTCGATGCGCTGGATCTTCGTATTCGCTTTCGCCGCCTGTCACGCAGGTGTTCAGGTCTCCGAGCTCGTGATCGATGGCGGTGCGATCGCGCTGCGAAAGCGCACCGCGACCGAGGCCCAGAGCGATCCGGCGAGCACTCCGATCTTGCTGCTCGGGCTCGATGGAGTGTCGCGGGAGCTCCTTTACGGGCTCGTACGCGAAGGTAAATTACCCAACCTGACGGCGCTGATCGGCGGGCTCGATCACGCCGACCTCGACGAGCGCCTGCTCACGAACCTGCCCTCGACGACGATCCCCGCGTGGACCGCGGTATTCACGGGGACCCCCGCGGCGGTCAATGGCGTGCCGAACAACGAGTACTTCATCCGCGAGACCAAGACGTTCGCGGCCCCAGCGCCGGTGACGTTCGTCGATAGCGCGGCGACCCTCGAGGTCTACACGCAAGGCGCCGTGAACAAGCTCGTGCTCGTGCCCACGCTCTACGAGAAGATCCATGCGACCGATCCTGCGGCGCTCATCTGGGTGGTGCTCAATCACTTCTTCGGCGGTGCCGATACAATGTTCGTCGCCGAGCGCACCGCCTTCGTCAAGATGTTCGCCGCGTTCGTCGAGGATGGTTTGCCCACGGAGGAGCGCAAGGTCACCTCGCGCAAGCCGTACGAGGCGCTCGATCTCGGCGCGATCGAGGCTCTGCTCTCGCATCTCGATGCGGGACCTGTGCCTGACCTGCTCACGCTCTACATCTCGGGCACCGACCTCTATGCACATGTCGCGAGAGAAGGTCCGGACCAAGCGCGGCGCGCGTACCTCGTCGAGGTGATCGATCCGGCGCTCGGTCGGCTGGTCACGAAGCTGCGTGCCCGCGGCATGCTCGAGCACCGCTGGGTGATCGTGACCGCGGATCACGGCCACACCCCGATCATCGCCGACGAGGCGCACTCGATCTTCACCGGTAATGACGACGCGCCGGGCGTGATGAAGGCCGCGTGGAAGCTGCGCCCGTTTCGCGCGAAGGTCGCGGCCAACGATCCGTACAACGCCGTGCTCGCGTATGGCGGCGCCTTCGCGTTCGTCTACCTCGCGGATCGCTCGCGCTGCACAGGCGCTGCACCGTGCGCGTGGGATGCACCGCCGCGCTATCGCGAGGATGTGCTCGCGACGGCAGAAGCGTTCTATCGCAACGACATGACCGGCCAGGCGGCGCCAGGCATGCGTGGCGCACTCGACATGATCTTTGTTCGCGAGCCGGTGCCGGTCACGGCGGTCGATCGCCCCTTCGAGGTCTACATCGGCGGAGGCAAGACGATGGCGATCGACGCCTACCTCGCTGTGCATCCGCACCCGACGTATGTCGACGTCGCGCGCAGGCTCGAAGAGCTCGCGGTCGGTCCTCATGGTGAGCGCGCTGGTGATGTGCTGCTGCTCGCACATGGTGGTGATCGCGATCGCCCCGAAGACCGGTTCTATTTCGCGGCGCCGTTCCGCTCGTGGCACGGCAGTCCGTCGCGGATGGATTCCGAGATTCCGCTGATCGTGGCAAATCCGCACGTCCGCGCCGCCGCGATCCACGCATGGGTCGGTGCAAAGCTCGGCGATCGACCGTACCAGCGGAAGATCACCGACATCGTGCTCGGCCTGCGCGAGCACGCTCCCTCTCCCTGACCGATACGGAACGGGTTGTCGTAACCTTCCTCACGAGGCGAGCGAAGTTCTAGCGAAGTGTAAACGGCGCATTTCGTCACCGATTCGGTCGCCCAACGCCCATGCAACTTCGCTAGACTCGCAAGATGGCAGCAGATGTTGAGCTGACCGGGCGCGATGTCGAGCTGCAGAGCACGCCGGCAACGATGCCCACCGCGCAGATCGATCCGGGGTTCCGGGCGATGCTGAGCCATGCGAACGGCGATCCGCAGTCGATCGCCGCGCAAATCATCTATACCGGCCGTACGCAGGATCCTCGGATCTGGAACGAGATCCAGCAAACGCTCGGTAACGGGATGGCGCTGAAGATCCGCGAAGCGATCAAGCAGAACGAGCGCGCGCGAGAACCGGTAGCCAGCCCGACGGCTCACGATCGATCACAGGCCACCGAATTGCCGCAGCCGACCCAGGCCGCGTCTGTGACGCCCGAGACGCCTGTCACGCCTGTGACCCAAGACTTCTTGCCGACGCAGGTCGAGCGCGACGTGCTGGGTGTGCACATCACGGCTCCCGCGGGTGTTCGGACGAGCGCGCTCACCGAGGTCCTGCGGATCGTCCAGGTCGAAATCGGCATTAACGAGTACGCGCAGAACCACTTCCGCACCTCGAACGTCGCGGTCGTCATCATCCCGGCGCACGTGTCGATGACGGCACTCCCCGAGTTCGCGCACCTCAAAGGCCAAACGACGTTCGATGGTCGCGACTGGTCGACCGTGCGTGGCTCGGGTGGCTCGCCAGGTCCCAGCGGCCGCTTCTCGATCGCCGTTGCCGAGGAGGGCGTCACGAAGACCGATTTGAAGGAGGCGTATCCGGCGACCTACAGCATCGGGATGCACGAGCTCGCCCACGTGCTCGAGTCCAAGGGCATGACGGGCGAGCAACGCAGCCGCGTGAAGCGGCTCTACGACGCGCACATCGCGCGCGACCCGGGCGACGCGAAGGGTACGTTCACCGACAAGTACGGCTCCGAGAACGAGCAAGAGTACTTCGCTCAGTCGACGAACGCATTCTTCGACCGCAACGTGATGGGCACGAACCACTCCGGTCGGCCGTTTCTCCAGCAGAATGATCCCGAGATGTACGCGTTCCTCGTCGAGCTCTACGATACCCACCGCGACAAGCGCGGCGACGCGGCGTGAAGCTAGCGGTCCTCGCGTTGCTCGTTGCTTGTTTCCACCCGACTACACCCATGCAAGATCACACCTGGCACGTTTACGATGGTCAAGACCTGGTCCTCGACGTGTCCTCGCACCCGGGGCCGATCAAATCGACGGCGCACCTACCGCCAGGCACCTCGCCAACCACGAGCAGCTTCATGTCGGCGATCTCGTACGACGCGAGTCACGAGGATCAGTTCCACACCATCCTCGTCGCTTCACACACGGTCGACGAGTTCCTCGCCGGCGTGCGCGCCGCAGGCCTGACCGTCAAAGACCGATAGCTCGCTAGTCCGCGCCGGCCGGTGCCGCATCGGCCGGCGGCACCTTGCGCGTCGAGCGAATCGAGCCCGGCAGCACGTCGATGTGGACCGGCGGCGTGAGCTCGAACATGAAGCCGCGCGTATCGACCTTCGCGTTGAAGCCGCCGCCGACGCTGATCTGGCGACGGTAGTGTTCCGGTTGCTGGCCCTTCACGACGTGGTCGCGATGGTGGAGCAAAAAGCCGCCGAGCCGGATCGCCATGTGGTTGTAGAGCCGGTGACAGCCATGGCTCGTGCCGTTCATCAATGACGTGACGACGGCCGAGCCGTGCGTGCCGATGCCGTTGTCGACGTACTGTGTGGTGCCGTTCTTCATCTTGATCGCGCGCTCGTGCGGCAACCGGATCATGCCGAACGCGGATAGCGGGCCCGGGCCCATGATCGTCTTCTTGAGCTCCCATTTGCCTTTGCCGACCCAGCGCACGAGCTCGTCGTCGGGGGTCGTATCGGGTGGGAGCCAGGTCGGCGCGGCGTAGAGCTGGCGCCACTCGCGCGGCCCGACATCGGATTCTTTCCAGCGCTTCTTCATCACGCCGCCGACCGTCACATCGGCCCAACCGCCGATCGTCGTCGGCCAGCGCACGAGCGCGCGCTTGGTCGCGCCATCTTGCGCGTAAAGGATCATCGCAGGCCGCCGCCACGCGACGCGCGGCACCGGTTGCTCGTCGTACCAGACGTCGCCGCGATCGATCTCGGCGGACAGCTCCATGTGGGGCGCGTAGTAGGCGGGGCGCGCGGGCAATGCGAGCGCGACGCGAAGGCCACCGGGGTGCTTCGCGAGCCACGCGCCGGTCGCCGCCGGATCGGTCCAGCCGAGTTGCTTTGCCGAGGCCTCGGTCGTCGCGCTGATCAGATCGGGCGCCGCATTCGCGAGCGGCTTGTCGTGACCGTGGACGCCGCGCATCGCGATCGGATCGAGCATGCGCCCGAGGATCGGTAGTGGGCCCGCACCCGCGGTGCCGTCCTCGATCAAGCCGGTCGCATCTGTCACGCGCTCGCGCAACACGCGCAGCGCGAACCGAAAATCGAGCTCGCGCGGATCGGTCGCGAGCGCCGTGCGGGTCTCCGGATCGAGCCGTCCGTTCGGGATCAAGAAGTTTCGGCGTTGGTACTGCTCGAGTGCCTGACCGAGCACCCACGAGAACGTGCCGTCGACATCCTTCTCGGTCATCAGGCCTTCGCAGGCGAGGTGCCGCTGCGCGGTCACGATCCCCGTGTAGAGCTCGTCGCTGGTCTTCCACCGCGCGTAGGTGTCGCCGAGCTCGCGATCGGTCGCGAGCGACGTGTAATCGGGCAGCTTTCGCTGCACCCGAACGCGCTCGAGCACGGCACCGAGCAGCGCGCGCTGGCGGTTGTTGAGCTTCACGTTCGAAGCGAGCTCCTCGCCGTACGGCCGCGTGAGCTTGTCCATCGGCGCCGAATCGATCTTCGCGCGACACGCGTAGCGCGCGGTCTGCGTGAACCGTGCGCGCACGATCGCGAACGAAGGCACCACGCCGTACATCTCGGCGAGACCGACGTTCGCCGGCAGCGGCTTGCCGTCGGTGTCCTTCTCGAGTGCGAGCGCGAGATAGTTGACGCGGAAGTCCGGCGCGGTGCCGTCGGGCTGCACCGCGAATAACACCGGCGTCCACGCATCGCGCAGATCGAGCAGCGTCGCGTTCTCTGGTATCGCGCACGCGGCAACGCTCTCTTTGCCGTCCGCGATCGCGACGATCGGCTCCGCACACCTCTGCGTTGGCGGCTTCGGCGCATTCGCGGTGACCGGTACGAGCGTCACGCTCGGCTGATGATCAGCTGCGCTACATGCTGCCGCGACCATCGACACGAGCGCGAGGCGCTTGTTCATGCCGCTGCCATTATTGCGCCGCTTGTTCGGAACGTCGAGAAAACTGTCCGATCGCCGGACCGTTGCGCTCATGTAGGCGGAGCGGCTACCAGGCCGGGCGTATGGATGCTGACAACTTCTGCGGGCCGACACGTGAGGGGGCCCACATTGTGCCGATCGGGGCACTCCAGGAGTATCGTCCGGCGCGTGATGGAACGTGTGGTGGTCACGGGTGCCGGCAGTGGTCTCGGTGCAGCGTTTTGCGAGGTGCTCGCGGCGCGAGGTGCCCAGGTCGTCGCCGCCGATATCGATCTCGCGAGCGCGCAGGCAACCGCCGAACGCTGCGGGCCACGTGCGCACGCGGTACATTGCGATGTCGCCGAGCTGGCGGCCGTGCAACGGCTCGCCGCGGAGACCGAGCGGCTGATCGGCGGCGTCGATCTCATCATCAACAATGCGGGCGTGGCGGTCGTCGGTCAGATCGGCGAGGTCCCGATCGAAGACTGGCGCTGGATCATCGATATCAACATCGGTGGAGTCGTCCACGGCTGCCACGTGTTCGCGCCGAAGCTTCGCGCGCAGAAGCACGGCCATATCTTGAACGTCGCCTCGGCGGCCGGCTTGATCTCGATGCCGACGATGGCGCCGTACAACATGACGAAGGCCGCAGTCATCGCGCTTTCCGAGACACTCTTCGCGGATCTCTCGAGCGATGGCGTCGGCGTGAGCGTGTTGTGCCCGAGCTTCTTCCCCACGAGCCTCACGCGCTCGCCACGAACCTCGACTGACGCAAAGCTTCACGGTGCGGCGATGCGGTTGCTCGCGAACAGCCGGTGGACGGCCGAAGGCGTCGCGCGCGCGGCGCTCGCAGGTATCGAGGCCGGTGAGTTGTACATCGCGCCGCAGCTCGACATCAGCCTCGCGTGGCGGCTCAAGCGGCTCGCCCCGACCACGTTCCAGCGGCTCACCCGGTACGCCGCCAAGCTCATGATCCGCGGCTGATGCGCACGAAGTCGCCATCGCGCGGCCCCGAAGACTTCGTCGGAACCGAGCGCTTCCACGTGCTGCGTCGGCTCGGCGAGGGCGGCATGGGCGTGGTGTACGAGGCGTTCGATCGCGAGAAGAACGTGCACGTGGCGCTAAAGATGCTGCAAGAGCGTGACGGCGAGAGCATCTTGCGGCTCAAGCAGGAGTTTCGCTCGCTGCAAGATGTCCAGCACCAGAACCTCGTCACGCTTGGCGAGCTGTTCTACGAGGACCAGCTCTGGTTCTTCACGATGGAGCTCATCCGCGGCGTCAACTTCCTCGAGTACGTGCGGCCGGGCTATCACTCCGACACCGCGTCGACCCAGCGCGCGTCCATCGCCGAGATGTTCGAGTCTGCGAAGCCTGCGGGGCCCATCGCTGAACAGCCCAGGTCACAAACGATCGGCGCGATCACGCAAGCCAGCGAGCGCGCGAATGCGCCCCCGATCCTCGACGGTTCGCGTTTCTTCGACGAGCGAAGGCTGCGCAATGGCATGGCGCAGCTCGCACGCGGACTCGCGGCGCTGCATCGCGCGGGCAAGATCCACCGCGACGTCAAACCCTCGAACGTGATGGTCAACGAGGACGGTCGCGTCGTGATCCTCGATTTCGGGCTCGCCACGGATGTGGTCCCTACCGGCTACGATAGCGAATCGAACGTCGTTGGCACCGCCTTGTACATGGCGCCCGAACAATCGCTGGGCGGGCGCGTCGGCCCGGAGGCTGATTGGTACAGCTTCGGCGTCGTGCTCTACGAGGCGCTCGTAGGCGCGCCGCCGTTCATCGGACCGAGCCTGATCGTGATGATGCGCAAGCAGAAGGTCACACCGCAGCCGCCCTCGGCGGTGCGCACCGGTATTCCCGCAGATCTCGAGGAGCTCGCGCTCGAATTGCTGCGCTTCGATCCGGCGACCCGGCCCTCGGCGCACGTCGTGCTCCGCCTGCTCGGCGATAGCAAGGTCGAGGAGAGTTCGGCGCACTCGCAGACCACGCCGTTCGTCGGCCGCGAAGCCGAGCTCGCGATGCTCGGCACCGCGTTCGCCGACATGCGGCAGCGCCGCCAGGTCACCGTGTACCTCCTCGGCGAGTCCGGTATCGGCAAGAGCGCGCTCGTGCGCGCCTTCACGCGCGGCGTGCGCGAGGACAAGGTCGTCGTGCTCGCCGGTCGCTGCTACGAGCGCGAGTCCGTGCCGTACAAGGCGATCGACGGTATCGTCGACGAGCTCGCTGGCTACGTGCAGCGCATGGCGCAAGTCGATGCGGCCGCTCTCACGCCGCAGTGGGCCGACGTGCTGCTCCAGGTCTTCCCCGTGCTGTCACGGATCAAGGTGTTCGCGGCCACGCGGCTTCACCCGGTGCTCGATGCGACCGAGCAGCGTACGCGGTTGTTCGCCGCGCTGCGCGAGCTGCTGACCCGGCTCTGCGATCGCCGCACGGTGATCGTGTGGATCGACGATCTCCAGTGGGCGGATGCCGACAGCCTCGCGATGTTGTCGGAGATCTTGCGCCCACCCGAAGCGCCGACGTTCTTGTTTCTCGCGAGCTGGCGCGAGGCAGGCGAGGGCGGCATCCGGGCGCGGCTCGATGCGCTGCCCGGCGAGATCCGGCACCTGCCGATCGAGAAGCTCTCTGTCGCGACAACGACCGAGCTTGCCCGCACCCTGCTCGCGCGCAGCGGTGTCGCGCTCGCCCGCGCCGACGAGATCGCGCGCGAGGCGAATGGTCACCCGTTGTTCGTCGACGAGCTCGTGCGATTCACCGTGGTGCGTGGTGACGAGGTGCCACTCGAGCTGTCGCTCGAGGATGCGCTCGGCAATCGCGTCGCGCAGCTCGATCCGGCGCCCAAGCGCGTGCTCGAGCTCCTCGCGCTCGCCGGCGCTCCGCTCGAGCAAGAGACCTGTGCCCATGCGGCGAACATCGCGGTCGGCGATTTCTCGCAGGTCGCCGCGCAGCTGCGCACGCAGAACTTCGCGAGCACCTTCGGCGCGAAGAAGCTCGATCGGATCGAGCCGTATCACGATCGCGTACGCGACACGGTGCTGCAGCAACTCGATGCCGAACGCCGTCGCGTGCTACACGGCGATCTCGCGCGTGCGCTGGAGTCCTCGGGACGGGCGGATTCCGAAGCGCTCGCGGTACACTTTCATGGCGCCGGCGACGATGCGAAAGCCGCGACCCACGCCATCGCAGCGGCCGCGGGCGCGACCCGCGCCTTTGCGTTCGATCGCGCGGCGCGGATGTACCAGCTGGCGATCGATCTCTCGCCCACGGGCCCGAGCGTGCACGCGCTCCAGATCGCGCTCGGCGAGGCCCTCGCGAAGGGTGGGCGCGGCGCCGAGGCAGGTCGCGCGTTGCTCGTCGCCGCGCGCGGTGCGTCGGTCGCCGAGGCGCTCGATTTACGCGGGCGTGCGATCCAGGCGTTGCTCAATGCCGGTCGCTTCGATCAAGGTATCGCCGAGCTCCGCGACGTGCTCGGGTCGCAAGGCGTGACCTATCCGAAGACCGCGCGCCGCGCCCTGTGGTCGGTCGTCGTGCAGCGCGCCCAGCTCGCCCTCCGCGGCATGAACTTCCGCGAGCGCGACGAGAGCCAGGTCGCCCGCGAGGCGCTGTCCGGGATCGACGTCCAGTACTACGCCGCGACCACGCTCGCCGTGATCGACAACATCCGCGGCCACTCGTTTCAGGTCCGGAGCTTGCGGCTCGCGCTCGAGGCTGGCGAGCGCTATCGGATCGGCAGGACGCTCGTCACCGAGGCGGGCTATCGCGCGCTCGCGGGCGGATCCGCGCTCGCCGCGGGCGACGCGCTGCTCGACACCGCGGACGAGCTCAGCACGCGTGTCGCCAACCCGCACTTGCGCACGCTGATCGCCGCCGGCCGAGGCACCGCGGCGTTCCTCAAAGGGACGTACCGCGACTCGCTCTCGAAGTGTCACGCAGCGCAAGCACTCGCGCGCCAGCACGGCGTCGCGGAGTTTGCCGAGTTCAACCTGATGTACCAGTGGATCGCCGAGTCGCTGACCTGGCTCGGCCGCCTCGACGAGCTCGCGACGTTCCTCGACCACGCGATCCGCGATGGCGAGGAGCGAGGAAACCTGTACCTGTCGACGACCCTGCGCACCGCCGCGGTCGCGTTCGTGCGGCTCGCTGCCGACGATGCGGTCATCGCGCGCCGCGAGATCGAGCACGCGCTCGGGCGCTGGTCACCGCAGCGATTCCACGCGCAGCACTTCTATGCTCTGCGCGCGAACGCCTCGATCGATCTCTACGAAGCCGATGGGCGCAAGGCGTACGACCGGCTCGAGCGCGAGTGGCCCGAGCTCGCGGGCTCGCTGCTCCTGCGCGTCTCGTTCGCGCGCACGTACATGTGGGATCTCCGTGCGCGTGCGGCGGTCCTTGCTGCGACGGGGGCTAACCAGCGCCGCTTTCTCGCGGTCGCCGAGCGAGATGCGAAGCGGATCCTCGGCGAGAAGATGGCCTGGTCCGAGCCGCTCGCGATCCTGATACGCGCCTGCATCGCGGCGCGTCGCGGCGACCGTACCGAGCATCTCTACGAGCAAGCCGTGCGCGGCTTCGACGCGACCGGGCTCGCGCTTCACGCCGCGGCGACACGCCGGCGGCTCGGCGAGCTCCGAGGCGATGCTCAGCTCATCGCGGCTGCGGATGCGTGGATGGCGTCGCAGAAGATCCAAAATCCCGCGCGGATCACCGCGATGCTGGCGCCCGGGCGATGAACCGCAGCGCGGCGATGCTCGGCAAGAAGAAGTAGGCGCCGCCGACGAGTTGCGTGAACGCGGGCAGCGCTTTGTACTTCTTGCGCACGGGCTCGCACGGCACCGTGAATTCGTCGTTCGCGTTCGCATCGCGCACGCGCACAGCCGAGATCGAATCGCCATCCTTGAACAGCCCGTTGAAGTTCGCCGAGTGCAACCAGCTTCGCTGCACGAGCTCGAACTGGCGATTGATCTGACCGACGAGGCAGATGAAGTGCAGCCCGCGATCTTCGCGATCGGCGGGTGCGGTCAACAGCTCGTGCGGATCCATCGTCTCCGACACCGGTCTGCCGTACGGCCGGCCGCGACGGATCATCTGGTGTTTGCGCACCATCGCGATCGAATCGCTGCCGGTTCGATCGGGTGCGAGCTGATCGCGCGGATTCGCGCGGCGGACGTGCGCGCCGATCGGGCACTTCAAGCCGACTCGATCGTTGTGGTCGGCTGTCCCGTAGTGGAACTCGTTGTTTGTCGCCTTCGCGGGATCGTCGTGATCCGCGTCGAGGATCGGCGCACCGTTCGGCCAGCGACCGACCATCTTCGTGCCGAGCACGATCGCCGCCTCTGCGTCGGTCGTGTTGGACGCGAGGGCGCGCCAGAGCGCCTGCACGTGTTGCGTGTACTGGCGGTAAACGAGGTACGTGCCGTTGCGTCCCAGATCCTTGTGCGTACGGTCACCAGTGTACGGCAGTTGGTTGGTTGGATCGCTGGCGAGTACCACGGTCGGACTCTCGCTCTGCACGCCGTACTCGTTGCGATAGCCGAGGACGAACTCGCCTGGCGCGAGCGGGGTGGTCCACGACGGCTTTGGTGGATGGTCGTGATGGCCTCGCGAAGGGACGCCATCGATCGTCGGCATCGACAGACCATCGCGCCAACCGAAGTGCTCCTTGTGATCGGGCAGGTGCGTGGTGCGCTGCTCGTGCACGACGCGAAATCCACCGGCGAGCTCCGCGAGCTCGTGCCCCACGTGCTCGTCGATCGTCGCGCTGGTGGCGTACACCATCACCATCGCGTGGATGTTCGCGCGGCCCCACCGCCACGCATCCGGCGCATTGGCACCGATATCACCGAGCGACTCGGCGCGCACGCTATCGGCCATGCCCTCGATGAACTCGCGCGAGAACGTGCCGAGGATCGGTTCCGAGATACCGAGCTGGTTCAAGCCTCGCGCCGTGAAGGCGAGCTGCAGCGCGACGTCTGCCGGGCTCTCGGACGCGCGGTTGACGCGGCTGATCGCACCCGCGATGTAGCGCCGCGCAGCGTCCGGATTGGTGAGCTCGAGCAACAGGAAGCGGGCCGCGTGCAGCGTGCCGTAGCCGCGCACCACGAGCCCCTGGATGTCGTCGGTCTCGAGCACGTCGGTCATAGCAGATGGAGCCATTCCTGCGCCTCACGCTCGGCGAGCGTGCCGACAAGGCCTGCGCGGATCTGCCGGTTTAACCGGATGTTGTCGATGCTGAGGTTCGCGTTCGGGCCGCGGTACCAGTACGCCGCCGGGCGCTGGTGCTCGCCGACGACGTACGCGAACGCGTTCGGATCCGTCGCGGCGCCGCCGTTGAGGATCCAGCGTGTCTTCGGATAGCCGCGACCGAAACCGAACGAGATGTTGATGTCCCGCGCACCGGTCGGAAAATCGATGAAGTCCCGCACGTACGCCTCGGCCGCGTTCGGTAGTTGGGAGATGAAGATCAGCCGCCGGCCTCGGTCTGCCGCGATCCAGCGCGCGGTCGCCACGGTCGGAATCTCAATCGGCGTGCGCCACCGCGGAATGCCCTGCACGAGCCACGCGACGAGCCAGAGCGCCGCTCGCAGGACCATCGGCCGCATCACGCCTTCTTCTTTGATCCTGCCGGCGATCACGAACTCGTTGATCACCGGGCGGTTCTGGGTCGCCGCGAGGGCCCGCACCTTCTCGTCGGGCTGGCGCGTGGAGACGTAGGTCTGCTCGTCCTCGCTGAGGCGAATACTGAACACCACCGCGACGACGAGGAGCACTACGGCGAGCCACACCGCGCCAACGATCGCGGGGTGATAGAACAGGCCCGCGATCGAGAGCCCCGCGATCGGCACGAGGGTTGCCACGATCGTGAGGGTGCGCCAGTGCATCGCGATCCACGTGCCGGGCGCGACGCGATCCGGCTCGAGTGCCCATTTCAGATCATCGCGCGAGCGCACGAACTCCTGGATTCGCGCGCGGACCTTCACCGCGGTGCCGGTGATGTTGCCCGCGCCGAGCCACTGCTCGATCACCTCGCGCAGCTTCGCGTGCCGGCTGACATCGTCCGGCGCGATGTTCTGCATGCCCGAGTAGAAGCAATCGCTGTGACGGTTCTTGGTGATGAACTCCGCGAGGTCGTGCGTGGCGGAGAATCTCTCGCAGTTCGCGAACAGCTCGCGCAGCTCGCTGCCCATGGCTTGCACGAGCTCGTCGACGTGCGCGTCGGCGGGACCGCAGAAGCTGGTCGCGAACAGCAGCGTGGCCGGCAGCGGCTGCTTCCGATATTCGTCCGCATCGAGGATCGTGATGGTCGCGAAGTGCGTCGATCCGCACCGGTCGAACGGCAGCGCCGCACCGGCGAGCCACGCAGCCGCAGCCTTCACACGCTCTGCCCCCAAGGGCAGCAGCAGCGTGTACCCAGCATGAACCCTGTGCCGCATCCCCCTCCCCACGATAACACGTGCGTGAGCGTGACTAACCTTAGGTCGTTGCGGGAACGCATCGCAGGACTCGAGGCGCTCTGTTCAGGAACACGGGGACGGCCGGACGATACCAAACCCGTAAACCGACCCGAGTCCACGCCGAAGCGCGCCAGATGGTCGAGGAAGCGGCGAGCTCGAGTCCACCCGATCTGAATCTCGAGCAACTCGTTCGAGCGGCGCTAGGTATCGCTCACGCGCGGTTCGGGTGCTGACCAAAGCAAATCCTGCGACCGCAGGGTGCAGATCTAACCGGCTCGGAATGTGCCAGTCGTTCATGTGGGCGAACGCGATCGGCGCAGCAGACTCGGACGCAGGAATCTCGCACGTCATTTCTGACCACCGCCGATCATCGCGACGCCGGCGAGACGCCGGTTCCACGCGAGGATCACTGCGGTCAGGGTCGCAGAGCTCAGGGTCAACATCGCGCGTAGCTGGCCGAGCCGATGTCCCGATTTCCGTGCCGTGTTCTGCGGTAGCCGGTTCGCCACCCCACCAACAGGATCAGCACCGTCACGCACGCCACAGATCTTCAGAGCCCAGCCCACTTCCGAATCTGGCAGTACCGGTCGAGCGAGACGTGCCACGGGCTCGCTTTCTCGTCGAACGCGTAGCCCACTCGCTCGAGCGCCGCTCGGCAGCCGGCTCGATCGTCCGACGCCTGAAACCAGGCAGCCGCAGCGTGATGGCAAAAGAGGTGCCAGTGGCCGGGCCGGTATTGCGACGAGAAGATCGATCGGTCGAGCGCGGCTCGGACTTCAGCTTGCGCCGCCGGATCCGCGAGCAGTGCTTTCGCATTCTCTTTGTTGTCGCCGTAGAACCGCTCGTAGCCGTAGATCCGGTAGCGCGCGTAGCAAACGAGTGCGTGGACGTCGCTGCCGACCGGCGCCGATGCCGAGACGCTGCGGGCGAACCCGAGCGATTGTTCGTGATCGCCGTACCACATGGCGGAGAGAGCGTTGTGAAGTGCGAGGTGGGCGTCGAACATCGGCGAGCGACGCATGACCTCGGCGTAGAGCTGCCGCTTGGCATCGAGCTTGTAGATCAGCGGTAGCCCGAGCTGGAGCCCCCACGGCACTGGATCGTTCGGGGAGGCGGAAGCGACGGCCCCATATTCGGCGGCTGCGAAGTGCGCAGCCTCGGTGTTTGCGGCACGCGCAGCGTCCGCCACCTCCTCTGGGTCGTTCGGCTTCCAGTTCGGCGCCGACTCGATGCGCCAGTACGCGCGCACCAGTCGTGCGTACGTGTCGTCCGGCGTGTTGTTGACCCACGCGTCGAGTAACGAAGTGCGGTGGACCTCGGTCCCGAACAACGATGCCGCGGCCTCGACCAGGCGAAACCGGACCTCGTGATCTTGGCTCTGATGGAACAGGGCGAGTGCGGGGCGAATATCGCCGCGCTTCATCGGCTCGATGACGGGCGCGATCGCGGGCTCCGATTCGATCGTGGAGACGAATCCGCCGTTGCTCTTCAGCGACTGGATCAACTTCCTGAGAAATCCCATGTGGGTGTTCTACGGCAAAAATCTGCAGATCTTCCTATGGCTTACCTCAGAAGAAAATTGTCACATCGGGTTCGGTCGACGGCGCCATCTGGTCGGCAGACTGTCACTACGGCTGGGTCCGTGACTTCAAGTCGGTGATCGCGCGCAGCTTCAGCGTCCGCTTGTCGGAGGTGACGTCGTCATCGATCGTCACGACCGCGAACGTCGTCAGCTCGTGGCTGTTGCCCATCGTGGAGCGCTTGATCAGGAACGCCGAGTAACTCATCGATGTGTCGGCACACCCTTCGCGAAGGTGAAACGTCTGGGTCCAGCCGTCGAGCACCACCTCGAAGTCCGCCTCTTCGAGCTTCGCCTTTGCCTTCGCGAGCGGGGACTCTTTATCGGCGAGCATCTTCGTGACGAACGCGTCGCGGTTCGCCTTCTCCGAGTTCGCGCCGTTGCTGCACTTGTCCGGGTACGTCGCCTCGGCTGCATCGTGTCCCTTCATCACGAGCTTGGGCGGTGCGGCAAGGGCAGGGGACGCGACGAGCAAGAGCAACAACGCGAAGCGCATGGTGGTTCAACGTATCAGAGCCGGCACGTATTCGGTGATCGACGGATCTCGGTACGCATCGACCACTGCTCGTTTCGTTCGAGCTTCAAACTCGTCCGTGTCCTGGAAGTGGAGCAGGCGCACGAAGATGAACGCGAGGGAGCGAAACTTGGGAAGTGTTCCCATCGTGTCCCCTACAACGTGACCACACGTTTGCCAGCTGTCCGTGATCCGCTCGCGGATCCGGCCATCGAAGTGGTCGATCGCCGCCGACACCAGACCATCGTCTGTCAGGACGCGAAGCGGAGCGTTCTCGTGCCGCAGTCGCTGCCATTCCTTGCGGTAGGCCGCGCGTGCAA
>Ga0209511_1001654_pt1 | contig 19227 bp, 21 predicted proteins | sample SSSSmetaG_FD_184141 | JGI IMG/M metagenome (GOLD analysis project Ga0209511, IMG submission 184141) | Glacier valley bacterial and archeal communities from Borup Fiord, Nunavut, Canada, to study Microbial Dark Matter (Phase II) - ​SSSS... | ecosystem: Environmental > Aquatic > Freshwater > Ice >...
TAGACAGCGTACAGGCTGAGTGCTCGAGAAGACACTGCCGCCTTAGCCAGGTCTCGACACATCAATCCTATAGGGGCACACCTGCGCCCTCGAGCATGTGAATCACGAAAACATATTTCATCGATAAACTAGATTTCACAAGTACGCACATTGGTGAGTCATTGGAATCGGAAAGACTCTTCCTCAATCTAGCCAGCTTCTTCAAAAATCCGCGTGCAAATCTTCAAAAATCCGCGTGCAAACTCGAGAACAGAACTCTAAACCCCTCGTCTCGAGCCACACGTCCCAACCCTGGCCCCTATGCTCGAGGGTATGAACACTGGCCTTTACACCGCGCACAAATACTACGGCGAATTTTTGCAAATCGTCCCGCTGGCAGTATTACTCTGGTACGCCCTGCGTGGTAAAACCCCGCTTCAGCGCGTCGCACCTATTTTGCTCGATATCGGCGTGACCCTGGGCCTGATTTTGTATCTGTTCGGGGGCGGTCAGGTTTCGGTGTGGCACCCGGTGTGCATGTTTGCGGCTCTGGCCCTGGCTCACGCAGTGGCCAAAAGCTCGAGCAGACCCCTGGTTTATGGAGCCTGGGCCGGAGTTTTTGCGCTTTTGATCCTGGGCATTCAAATCGCTCGAGGGGTGGTGGCGCTTTAAACCTATAGGGGAAACCTCAAACACCTTGTTAATTTAGTTTACATTATGTATACTCTTACCAGGGTTTCAGGGAGGTTGTATGAAAGCGTTTGTCACTGGAAGTACCGGGATGTTGGGCCACAATCTGATCTGCGAACTGCTCGAGCAGGGCTGGGAGGTGCGCGCTCTGGTGCGTTCGCCGCAGAAGGCCAAGACCCTGTTGGGAAGCTTGCCGCTGGAGGTAGTTCAGGGCGACATGGAGGATGTGGCTGCCTTCGCACACGCGCTCGAGAGCGTGGACGCGGTGTTCCATACTGCCGCCTACTTCCGCGAATACTACTCCGCTGGAGAGCACTGGCCGCTCCTGAGGCGCATCAACGTGGACGCCACCCTCGAGCTGATTGCGGCTGCCGAAACCCGTGGGGTCAAAACCTTTGTTCACACCTCCTCAAGCGGCACTATCCGGGTTCCAGCCGACCACGCGCCTTGTAATGAAACCTCGCCGCTGGCCACTGAAACCCAGAACCTCTATTTTAAAAGTAAGGTCGAAGGCGACTTAGCGATTGCAAAGTGGCTGAATGCGGCTCCTCGAGCGGTTAAAGTGGTGTCTATTTTACCGGGTTGGATGTTTGCGCCCCGAGACGCGGCCCCCACCTCAGCGGGAAAGCTGGTGCTGGATTTTATGGCGAAAAAGATTCCGGGAATCATTGGGGCAGGCAATAGCACGGTGGACGCTCGAGATGTGGCCCACGCCATGCTAAAAGCTGAACAGTACGGCAAGCACGCCGAAAAGTACATCGTGGGAGGGCGAATGACGCCCTTTTCAGAACTGTTCAAGCAACTCGAGCGGGTTTCTGGGGTTAAAGCGCCCACCCGCACCCTGCCCAACTGGCTGATTCTGAATCTGGCTCGAGTGGACACTTTTGTTTCGGGAATCCGTAAAACTACGCCCACCCTGCCGCTGGACGGCATTAAGACCCTGCTGAACCACCACACGCTCTCGAGCGCCAAGGCCGAGCGCGAACTGGGCGTGAGCTTTCGCCCGCTTGAGCAGACCTTGCGTGACACGGTGGAGTGGTATCGGGCCAACGGCTACCTACAGGGTCAAACCCCCTCCGCTCGAGTTGCCACGGGAGTTTAACCCTATTGACCCTATTAATCACGAAAGTTGAAGTCTCGCGCTCGAGCGACCCTGGCAGGCTAGACTGAACCTATCATGACCGTCCCCACTCCACGGCAGCGCCGCGCTGACCGGAGAAAAATCGAGATACTCGAGGCCGCGCTCAGGGTGCTGTCCGAGGACGGCTACACTCACGCCTCGATGGACAAGATTGCCGAGCAGGCTCTGCTGACCCGCGTCGGGCTGTATAAGCACTACAAGGACAAGAATTCGCTGGTGGTGGCCCTGCGGGAGTACAAGCTGCTCGAGCTGGCCCAGCGGGTTCAGGCCGCCGTGGAGTTGTCGGAGAGCTTCGAGACCAGACTGCGGGTGGCGGTGCATGAAACGGTGCAGTATCAGCGGGAACACCCCGGCTTTTTTCGGGTGCTGCTGGCCTCGAGCTTCTCGAGTGACCTGAGTGCGGACTACTCGCTCAAGCCCTTCGTGTACGTGCTGGCCCGCATCTTCGAGCAGGGCCTGCTCGAGGGCCTGCTTCACCCAGCAGACCCGCTCGAGTACGCGGGTTTACTGGCTACCCTGGCGTTAGAACCCAGCATCAAGCAGGCTTTCGTGCCCGAACCCGCAGGGCACACGCCGCCGCCGCATATCGCGGAAACCATCTCGAGCCTCTTCCTGCGCGGCCTGTTGCGCTAGTGGTTGGGTCAGATGTGACCCCAAATTAGATTTCACAAACTCAAATAAAACAGGTCCGTCAGATTCGACCCAGACCCCCACTGCCAAACCTCGTACCATAACCCCATGATTCTGGTCCTCAACGCTGGCTCGAGCAGCCTCAAATTCCAAATTCTCGACCTCGAGCAAAACACCGTACCGGTGAGAGGTCTGGTCGAGCGAGTCGGCTCGAGCGCCGCACCCTTCACCCTAAACGGCCAGAAGTCCACCCTCAAAGCCCCCGACCTCAAGACCGCCTTTGCAGCCATTGCCCAGTATCTGCCGCTCGAGCACATCGTCGCCGTGGGCCACCGCATCGTTCACGGCGGCGAACGCTTCTTAAAAAGCACCCTACTCACGACGGAGGTGCTCGAGGCCCTGGAAAAACTTTCCCCCCTCGCGCCGCTGCACAACCCGGCTAATCTCGAGGGTGTCCGGGCCGCGCTCGAGCTGTTACCCACCCTGCCGATGGTGGCGGTGTTCGATACTGCCTTTCACGCCACCCTACCCCCCAAAGCCTATCTGTATGCCCTACCACACGCGTTCTACACCGAGCAGCACATCCGGCGTTACGGCTTTCACGGCCCCAGCCACCAGTACGTCAGTCAGCAAGCGGCCCATCACCTCGAGCGCCCCATTACACAGCTCAAACTCGTCACCCTGCACCTGGGCAACGGGGCCAGCGCCTGCGCGGTCCTGCACGGCAAGTCGGTGGACACCAGCATGGGGTTTACGCCGCTCGAGGGCCTGATGATGGGCAGCCGCAGCGGCGACCTCGACCCCAGCGTGGTTTTGCAACTGGCAAAGCGCTTTGGTCTCGAGGAAACCTCTGACCTACTCAACAAAAAAAGCGGCCTGCTCGGTTTGTCAGGCGTGTCCAACGACCTGCGAGATGTTCACTCGAGCGCAAGCGCCGGAAACGAGTGGGCTGAAAAAGCGCTCGAGGTGATGGCCTACCGCATAGGCAAAATCATCGGGGCCTACGCGGCGGCGATGGGCGGCCTGGACGCGCTGGTGTTCACGGGCGGAGCAGGGGAGAACGACGCCGACCTGCGCGCCCGAGCGCTCGAGAACTTGGAATTTCTGGGCCTTGAACTCGACGCAGAAAGAAACACCACTCGAGGAACCGTAGAAATCTCCACAGCACACTCGAGGGCTAAAATCTTGGTGATTCCCACCGACGAGGAACGGATGATTGCGCTCGAGACGGTGCGTGTATTAGAGCATTTTTCACTACCATTGCGCCATCTACGCTCCGCTCCGTTGGCTCCATTTTCGTGAAAAACGCCTTCCTGTGTCTTGGTCTGAACGGCACTGTCTTGAGCAGAACGGCACCTACCGGGCCTGCTCGCCTCACGGGCCAGACCGCTGCCACTCCTGTTAGTCGGGAAATATTTCGCTCACGCTCCATACTTCCGCAAAATGCTTTAGACGCTCGAGAAAATAAACGACCTGCCTGTGTTTTACTGTGTTTTACTGTGTTTTACTGTGTTTTACTGTGTTTTACTGTGTTTTACTGTGTTTTACTGTGTTTTACTGTGTTTTACTGTGTTTTACTGTGTTTTACTGTGCAGCCCGATGGCGTCAATTTCTTCGTAAGCATCTTGATTGTGGTTAGGGTCTATCACCACTTTGACGGCTTTGACCAGATAGCTTGTTTTGGGGATATTGACCACGAAGTTCACGGTGTAGTTGGGCTGCGTCTTATCCACACCAGCCCACACTTCGCGCAGCTTCCCGGCGGTGTCCACGGTGAATATTTTTCGCACAAAGCCGTTGCCGTAGGTCTGGCGGACCACCACCGTGGTGGCGTAGACCGGCGTGGTGAAGGAGACGGTGATGGACTGGGCCACACCGTTGCGCTGGTCAGAGGCCCAGGCGGTGCCGTTGTCACCGTAAGTCATGGTGTTGGGCGCTCTCAGGGCTTGCTTGGCTCCCCAAGAGTCGGCACCGTACTCAGAGCTGCGGCTGACCACGTTGCTGGCCCACTGTTTGAGCAAGGCGTCCCCTGGAACCGTCTGGGCAAAGGAAAACGAAGTTGCCAGTACGACACCACTCAAAAAGCCCAGTACGCCTATCCGAAAACGGTTGTTCGTCATAGTCTTTCCTCCAAGTTTGCCCACGCTTTGTTTAGAAAACGATACACGATGGACGCGATTTAAACACCAAATGTACCTCGCCCTTTAACGCAGGATTTCACAATCCGATGGCCCTCAGTCCCCACAAGGTCAGCATTCCAAACAAAACCGTATACAGCACATTTCGAGTTCTCGAGGCGATAACCACACCTACCACGGCGGCCAGAATCTTGTCCCACTCGAGCGAAATAACCCCCGCCTTTGAAAAAACATCCGGCCAGACCAGCGCCGAGAGCACCGCCGCCGGAACCAGTCCCAGCGCCAGCCGTACCGCCGATGGAAACTCGCCTTTGTGTAAAAACAAAATGAAACTCGAGCGCAACAAAAAGGTAATCACGCCAATCCCTACGATTAAAAATGCAATCACCGCAACCTCGAGAAGAATCCCTGCTCGAGCGGGTTCATAACTGCCCTCCAGAAGCGACTTTACCGCGCAGGCAAACCGCGAGCAAACCCACGCCAATGCCTGTAATCGCCCCTACGAGTAGACCCAGCTTGAAGGGGAGTCCTGCGGCAAGGGTTGCGGCTAGCCCACCCGCACAAGCGGCAGCCAGGGTGGGACGGTCTTTTACCGCCGGCGCGCCCAGCGCGATAAAAGTGAGTGTCACCGCAAAATCCAGAGACCAGGCTCGCGGCAGGGTTTGCCCCGCCAGTGCGCCCACCAGGGTACTCACCTGCCAGACGACGTACATAAAAAAAGCTACGCCCAGCGTGTACGCCTGACGTTCTCGAGGCTTTACCCGCTCGAGCTTGCTGCTGAACAGGGCAAAGGTCTGGTCTGTGAGCAAAAAGCCGTTCAGCGCCCGCCCCAGTTTTGAAAAGCCCCAAAAACGCTCCCGTAACACCGCGCTATACATAGCAAAGCGCAGATTGACGGTGGCTACCGCCAACAAAATCAGCAGCAGTGGAGCGCCACCCTGCACCATCTGCGAGGCCACCAGTTGCGCCGAACCCGCGTATCCAAAGGCGGACATTCCCACCGACTCGAGCAGGCTCAGACCCGCCTGAACCTGGGCCACGCCCACCACCAAGCCAAAGGGAATGGCACCCGGCAAAAGGGGAACGAACTCGAGCATTCCACGCAAAAAGGGCGAAGGAGTGGATGGGGAAGGGCGCATAGCTCGAGTATGCACCACTTTAGAGGGGTCTTGCCCAGACCTGATGAAACATCGTACTCGAGCTCGAGGCTTTACCGTGCTCGACCGCTCGAGCGGGAACGGGCGAGCTGCTGTCTTGGACAAAACGGCACCCCATGGGGCCTGTCCGCCACTCGCCCCTACACAATATTCACAATCGCCAATCAAAATTTAGATTTCACAACTTCACCATGACTTCTAGACTCCTGGCTTTCACATCACCAATTCCACGCCACCCGAACCCCCAAACAACGCTAAAGATAGACATGAACCCCGCTTTGACACCCCGCAGACTTGCGCTCGAGGCCGGGGCTAGTACAATAGGAACGCTACGGAGCCGGAGCAAAACCCGGTACAGTACTGCATTTTTTGGGAGGTTCATATGAAAGTAGGCATCAACGGATTTGGACGCATCGGACGGCAGGTTTTCCGTATTCTCGAGGAGCGCGGTATTGAAGTGGCCGCTGTCAACGACCTCACCGACAACGCCATGCTGGCCCACCTGCTCAAATACGACTCCAACTACGGCAAATACCCTGGAAGTGTGACCAGCGACGAGCAAAACCTGATTGTCAACGGCAAGAAGACTCGGGTGTTCGACGAAAAAGACCCCGGAATGTTGCCTTGGGGCGACGTGGGCGCGGACATCATCATCGAGGCCACCGGGCGTTTTACCAAGGCCGAACTGGCAGCGGCTCACCTCAAGGGCGGCGCTAAAAAGGTCATCATCAGCGCTCCGGCCAAGGGTGAAGACATCACCATCGCCATGGGCGTGAACCACGACAAGTACGACTCGAGCTTGCACCACATCGTGAGCAACGCGAGCTGCACCACCAACGGTCTGGCTCCGGTGGCCAAGGTTTTGCACGATACCTTCGGCATCGAGCGCGGTATTCTGACCACCGTTCACGCTTACACCGCCAGCCAGTCGCTGGTAGACGGCCCCAAAGGCGACGACCCCCGCGACTCGAGGGCCGCTGCCATGAACATCGTGCCCAGCGCCACCGGCGCGGCCAGAGCGGTGGGTCTGGTCATCCCCGAGCTTCAGGGTAAATTTACCGGAATGGCTTTCCGGGTGCCGACCCCCACGGTCAGCGTGGTGGATTTTACCGCTTTGCTCAACCGTGAAACCAGTGTGGAAGAAATCAACGCGGTTATGAAAGCCGCCGCTGAAGGACCCATGAAAGGCATTCTCGAGTACACCGAGGAGCCACTGGTCAGCATTGACCTCAAGGGCAACCCGCACTCGAGCATCTTCAGCGCGCTCGAGACGCTGGTGTTAGGCGGCAACTTCATCAAGGCGATTGCCTGGTACGACAACGAGTGGGGCTACAGCAACCGGGTGGCCGATTTGGCGGCTTACATGGGGAATAAGCTGTAAAGCCTAGCTTTGCTTGGCGCAAACGTCAAACGTCGAACGTCTGGTCTGCCTCTGGCGTTGGACGTCTTGGACACAACGGCACGTCTTGGCGAAAACGGCACCTTCCGGGCCTCGCCGCGTCTTGAGCAGGACAGCACCTATCGGGCTTGCTCGCCTATCGGGCCTGTCCGCGTTCGACGTTCGCTGTAGGAACTCACTCAGCTCGGGGTCAGATTATGAACACATTAGATAACTTCGATGTCCACGGAAAGCGCGTTCTGGTGCGGGTGGATTACAACGTGCCGCTCGAGGGTGGAGTGGTGCAAGACGATACCCGCATCACCGCCAGCTTGCCCACATTAAACAAGCTGCTCGAGGGTGGAGCCAGCATCATTTTGATGAGCCACCTGGGCCGTCCCAAAGGAGGGCCTGACCCTAAATACTCGCTCGAGCCGCTGGTTCCGGCCCTCGAGAAAGCTTTAAACAAAAGCATCAAGTTTATCGGTAGCCTGCCCTCGAGCGCAGAAACCTTAAACACAGTTCAGAGCCTTCAACCCGGTGAAATTGCCCTGCTCGAGAACGTGCGCTTTGAAGCGGGCGAAGAAAAGAACGACAAAACCCTGAGCCAAACCCTGGCTAAACTGGGCGACGCCTTTGTGCTCGACGCCTTCGGCAGCGCTCACCGCGCCCACTCGAGCGTGTCGGGCATCGCGGAGTTCCTACCCAGCGCGGCGGGTTACCTGCTCGAAAAAGAAGTGAAGGCGCTGGGCAAGCTGCTCGAGCACCCCGAAAGCCCTTACGTGGTCATCATCGGCGGCGCAAAGGTGAGCGACAAGCTTCAGGTCATCGAAAACCTGCTGCCCAAAGTGGACCGGATGCTGATAGGCGGTGGCATGGCCTACACCTTCGTCAAGGCGCAGGGCGGACAGATTGGTAAAAGCATCCACGAAGACGACTTCCTCGAGAAAGCCCGTGAACTGCTGCAAAAATACCCTGGTAAAATCGTTTTGCCCAGTGACACGCTGTGTGGGGACGCTTTTTCCAAGGACGCCAACACCCAGGTTTTCCCCACCCACGCCATTCCTGCCGAGTGGGAGGGCATGGATATCGGGCCAGAGTCGCAAAAAGCTTTTGCGGCGGCGCTCGAGGGGGCTAGAACGGTGTTCTGGAACGGACCGATGGGCGTGTTCGAGTTCGAGAAATTTTCGAACGGCACCAACGCGGTGGCGGGAGCACTGGCCAAGCTCGAGGGCGCGTACACCGTGGTCGGTGGGGGAGACTCGGTAAGTGCTATTAACAAAAGCGGCTTCGAGGATAAAATCTCGCACATCAGCACCGGGGGCGGGGCCAGTTTGGAGTTGCTCGAGGGGAAGGCGTTGCCGGGAGTGGTAGCGCTAGGTTAAATAGAGCGATATACGCTAAGATGTTATCAAAGATTTATGAACAATTCTTGGAGCAGTAAATTAAATGGTAGATAGGTGATTACTTAGGTAAGCAATGGTACGTCTTACTAGCTACTTAATTACTTCTCCAAGATTCAAGGGGCTAGGATGAAAATACTAATTTTTGTTATTACTTTGGCACTGCCGGCTCTGTTAGGGTTCAGTTTATTCAGTAAAAACGAACCAAGTAAAAACAGTACCGAAAGTATTGTAACACCAAATACTTCTATTAGTACTGATAGTGTTAAAGTTGATGGAGCAAATTTTGAAGATAGCCAGATATTTAAAAAATATACCCTACATGAAAAAGATTCGTGGGACCTGAAATCTGGCGGTAAAAACTTCTATTATTCTTTTGATGACCCAGGTGAAGTTGGTGAACATATGGATGTCGAAATGGATTTCAACAATCGTGCTGCTGGTAGGCTCTCTCTATCCTTGCCTAGTAATTTGCCAACGAACTTACTAGATTCACATGAAGAAACATTTCTAAGAGATTTACTTGGATTTTTTGCGCCATCTGCTGATGTAGGAGCGATTGTTACTTTCGTCCGCGAGAATCTTGATAAAGAGTATCCTGGCGGTAGTAATGAGATGCCACGCAAAAAAATTGGCTCACTTAACGTCTTCGCCGGAAGAAATTCGAGTTTTATTATTGGTTTAGAGAAATAAAGGAGACCTGACCCTATGCCCCAAACCCTACTCGCGCTCAACTGGAAGATGAACAAAACCCCCACCGAAGCCGCCGCTTGGGCCAAACGACTCCAAGAGGAACTGCCCCCCTCGAGCGCAAACCTCGCGGTGATGGTCCCCCACACTGCGCTTAGCTTGGTGGCCAGTGAAATGTACGGCTCGAGCGCGTTCCTGGGCGCTCAGGACCTGAGTCAGCATGAGTCCGGTGCCTACACCGGGGAAACGAGTGCGGCTATGCTCAAAGACATCGGCGTAAAATACGTGCTGGTGGGACACAGTGAGCGCCGTGAATACCATCTCGAGACCGACCAAATTGTGAACGCCAAAGCGAAAAAGGCGCTCGAGCATGGACTCATTCCCATCGTGTGCGTGGGTGAAAAGCTCGAGGTGCGGGAAAGGGGAGAGCACGTTCACTTCACCCTCGAGAGCCTCAAAGCTTCACTCGAGGGAATAAAGATTTCACAACCTAATGAATTGGTCATCGCCTACGAACCCGTATGGGCCATCGGTACCGGGAAAACCGCCACCAGTGCCGACGCCGAAGAAATGGCCAAAGCCCTGCGTAGAGTGCTCGAGCAGCTTTACCCCCAGCACTCGAGCGAAATGGTCATCCAGTACGGCGGCAGCGTTAAGCCGGACAACATCGCCGACATCTGCGGTCAACCCAACGTGAACGGCGCGCTGGTGGGGGGCGCGAGTTTGGTGCTCGAGAGTGTATTTGCCTTGCTCGAGGGGCTGGGGTAGGAAGTAAAAGAAAGTTAACGTGCTACGCCTGCGGCGGGTCATTGGTAATTAGTTATTGGTTAAGGCCAAACTGCTCGAGCCATTCAACCAATAACTAAAGGCGCAAACCTTTCTAGTTTTCTTACCCTAGCTTTTGCACCTGCTCGAGCTTCTCCAGGGCCTCGAGCCGTACTTCGGAGTCCATCTTGGCGTAGATGGCGCTGGTGTTGACCGAGGCGTGGCCCAGAATGTCGGCCACGACGTGTAAATCTCGTGTGGCCCTATAAAGGTGGGTTCCGGCGGTGCGGCGCAGGGTATGCAAGCCGAACAGCTCGAGCGGCAGCCCCAAGGCAGTGTAATAGCGGGCGGCAATCTGGCGCGCTCCGTTGGTGCTCAGCCTCCCACCGTAGGCTCGAGGTTGGAAGGACACCAGTAGAGCACTCGAGCCGATTTTTCCGCTCAGCTCGAGCGCTCTACGCGCCTGCAACCAGCGCTCGAGGGCAACGACCATGCTCGAGGCCAACGGGACTAACCGGGTTTTACTGCCTTTTCCGCGCACAACGAGGCGGCGCAGTCGGAGTTCGACATCGGACAGCTCGAGGCCGACGATTTCGGCAGCCCGCAGTCCAGCACTGCCACCGAGCATCAGCAATAAAACGTCCCGGCTGGCTCGAGCCGCGTCTTCAGGAAAGTGTTGAGCGGGCAGCTCGAGCAGGTTCCGGTACACATCCACTGGGAGCGCGCCTTTCTTGCTGTGCGCGGGCGTGGCGTCGCTCGGTGGGCGCACACTCGCGCTGGGGTCCGAGCGAATCACCTCGGACCACAGCAGCGCCCGGAACAGGTTGCGGAGCGCGTAGAGGTGGCGGCGCACGCTCGAGCCGGCCAAACCTTCGTTTTGTAAGTCGAGCAGCCACAGCTCGAGGTCTTCGGCGGTGAGTTGCAGCAAGCTCAGGCGAGGGCTGTCGCCGGGGCCAGTGTAGAGCAAAAATTTACGCAGGGTTTCCTTATAGGTAATCAGGGTTTTGGGGCTGGTGCGGCCCTTGCGTGAGGACTTGAGCAAGATGTAACTCTCGAGCAGGTCGGCCAGTGCGGCTTCGTCCTGAGTATGTGCGGCCCGTAGCGCTTCACGGCGGCGGTTCTCGAGGGTGCGCCATTTGGAGGCGAGAACCAGTTGGGTCATAGGGTCAGGTTACAGGTTTTAGGGGACAGGTTACAGGGAAGGATTTTGTGGGTGCTCGAGCAGAAACAAATATTTCTAACAGTGCATAATTTAGCTTATGCACTGTTAGGTAACAAACGGAGGGTTGTAGAGTTCACTCGAGCCTGAACTTGAGAGTCAAATGCTTGAGATTGCCATTTTAGAGTTTCAGGAATTTCGTACCCCCTAGCTGGAGTTCCTGTTGTGCGCTCGAGGCCCCTTAAAATCGATTCTACGAGGCAGTCCCAAAAGATGCGTCTGAAACGGTAAAAGCTCGAGCACACGGCTCGAGCTTCATAAAATCTCTGCGTTCAAGCCCCAATTCGTCCGCCAAAACGCTCGAGCACCTGCTTCGCCTCATCGGGCTTGACCGAACTCTGCTCGAGGTCCAGCACAATTTGGTAGAGTCCCGCGTCCAACTCGTTGCGGTTGAAATCTGCGTTTTGCATTTCACTGTCCGGCGAGTTGTAACCCTCCGTACCGCTGCCGATGAGCGCCCCAGTCAACGCCGGGTCGGCAGTCTGACCGCTCGAGAATTCACGGCTGGGCAGGGTGGTGTTGACCTCGAGCGGAAAACTTTGTTGCATGGGCCGGGTCGCCACGGGGTTGGGGTCGCTGGGAACCTGGACCCCCGAAGCACCGCTCAGTTCCGCCAGCTCGAGCTGGGTTTCAAACACGCCCAGCTCGAGCAGCGCGTCCCAAGCCTGCTGGGCCTGACGCACCGAATTAAAGGTCGCCTTCATTGAGGTGTCCCCATAAAAGGGTGCCCCTCGTTCTGGCCTATAATTTGCCGTACTCCCGCTTCCTGCTCATCTGCACCCAGTTCCACACTGAGTACCGCGTGACCCTGCGAAATTGCGCTCGAGTAGTATTCGGCTTCATCAGGGGGAAAGCCCGCCTGACTAAACCCCTCGAGCGTGCCCGACACGAAAGGTCCGCTCGAAGCCTGGACCTCTGAGCGGGTGTCCAACTCGAGCGCCCGTTCTGGATTTAAAGGGTCCGCCAAGCTACTCTGGCTGTTCTGGGCATGACCCGAGTCCACCGAGGACGTCACCCCATAAATCGGAACCGGGCTGCCCCCAAGCACCGTTCCGCCCCCCACACCAAAGCCCCCGGCGATGCCAAGCGGAGCGATAGAGGTCTCGAGCGCGCGGTCCAGATGGGAGTCTCTCGAGCGCAAATCGTCGGCATAAGGGTTTACTTGATTGCTCGAATCGGCCAGTAAACTTATAGCTCCCTGTGCTAAATCAAGCCCTCTGAGCGCAACGTAAGCTGCTTCTGCCTCAGCCCTGCTTGGAAAAACTGCGGTGATACGTTTCATAAGGAGTCCTCCAAAATGTTGTCGAAGTATTCTTTTTCATTTTAGGCACGGTTACTCCAGGCTATTGCGGGATTGGCTCAAGGCGATTTGAGCCATTCTTGAAGCTTTCTTGGTCAGCCCCGCAGTTTAACCTCAGCTCGTACAGATTGGACCTTTTTCATAACTCTGATTCGTGTGAAGAACTGGACGGGTTAGACACCACCCTACCCTCTACCTCTGCCTTCTACAAAGTCTATCGAGCGTCTCCAGGCGGCTCGGGGCACACCAGACGCACTGCTCCCGGCAACACTCGAGCGAAAAAGGGAGTCTGACCCCCGAAGGCGTCGCCATCGAGTTGGGTATAAAGCGGTGGATGCGTCTCGAGCCGGAGCTGGCGACAGGTATAAATCTCGAGTCGGTCCTCAAACAGCGGTTCAAAACCAAATTTACCCAGAATGGAGTCAAAAATATGCGGTAGAAACGTGAGCGGAGAGCGTCCTTTAAGCACCATCACATGCATCAGACCGTCTTGGGGGTCAATTCCTTTCAAGATGGGTAGTCCTAGGTTAGCCCGTCCAAAGTTGGCGATGAGCACCATGATGCCTCGAGTTCGCACCGTCACCCCGTCGAGTTCCAGACTCAGCTCGGCGTCTTGCGGACTGAACTGCTTCAGACCGGCCAACAGGTAGCCCATCACCCCCATACCCGCCTTGAGCGTCTCGCTCTCGCGGATGAGGTCGGCATCGAAACCCGCGCCCGCCATCAGCAGAAAGCCACTCTGTCCAGCCGCGCTCGAGAGGTCTACCCAGTCAAAGCACTCCCAGTACCCCCGGTGGCACACCTCGGCCAGCTCGAGCGGGTGACGCGGCAGCTTAAGATTTTGAAACACCAGATTTCCAGTTCCTCCAGGAAAAATCATCAATGGAAGGCCGCTCGAGCGGGTCAGGCGGGCCACCGCTCCCACGGTACCGTCGCCTCCCGAAACGATAATCTGGCCCAGATGCTCCCACTCGAGCGTGTCGGCCACCTTCTCGAGCGCGGCGAGTTCACAGCGCTCTATGCTCCAGCCCCAGCCTTCGAGTGCACGCAAAAAAACCTCGAGCGCCGCAGGATTGTGGCTGCCCGAGCGGGGGTTGTAGACCAGCAGCGCACGGCGCAAATTGGACGAATCTCCCTTCGCGGGTGAGGGATGTGAAATTTTGCTTTGACTCGAGACGGTCTTTAAGCCTACACTCATGGAGAACCCTGTTTATGGCACTTGCTTGAGGGTCGCACACCCTAGTCTAACCGAGTCTCACCGTCGTTTAAGCGTCCTCGAGCGGATTTGATTTCGCTCTATAGCGCGATTTCCAGGAGATACCATGAAAAAACTCTTCACCCTCGCCTTGCTTTGCGGTTTTGCCGTCCCCACCCTCAGCGGCTGTATGCCCAGTGCCAGCACCATCACCGTCACCCCGGTGCTCATCAAGGTCAGCGAGGCAGCGGCCTCCGGACAAAGTGTGGTGTTGCAGGGTCGTTACCTGGGCGGCCCCGCCAGTGGCACGGTGCGTCTGGGTGCCGACGAGAACGGCAAGGGCGGCTTTTTGCTTCCCGTCGCCTCGGTGGTGAGCTGGACTGATTCGCGCATCGAGTTCAAGCTGCCCAGCGGCGCGTCAGCCGGCGGCGGCTGGGTCTACGTCGAGGTTGCGGGCCGTCAATCGACCGGCCTACCGTTTAGCATCAAAGCAGGCTAGATTTTATAGTGGCTCGAGCGCACCGTACAGGTGCGCTTTTTTCATGGGTACGCTCGAGTCCAAAATTGCTCCAGAAGAATCGTTCAATCCAAAAGTTGGGCTGAAGGGGACTCCACAAGTCACCTTCTTTTACTGATAACCGAAGACTGAAAACTGAAAACCAACAACCAACAAGCTACAACCAACCCCTCGAGCAAAGCTGCTTCCTCTATACTCGCTCTGATATGGCCCTAAAACGACCCAAAGGAACCTTCGACCTGCTTCCTCCCGGCAGCCCCGGAATTGACAAGCACAATGCTATGAATAGGCACCAGCTCCTTCTCGAGCGGGCGCGTGAAACCCTCGAGCGGGCCGGAGCGAAATACATTCAAACCCCGCTGTTCGAGGCCCTCGAACTGGTCGAGCGCGGGGTGGGTGAGAGTACCGATGTGGTGCAAAAAGAGATGTATAGCGTTTCGAGCCGAGGCTCGGAGGAAAGCTTCGTGCTGCGTCCAGAGGGAACCGCGTCTATCGTGCGGGCTTTCCTCGAGAACGGCCTCAAGCAGTTTCCTGCGCCTTTAAAGCTGTGGACCTACGGACCCATGTTCCGGGCCGAGCGCCAGCAGGAAGGGCGTTACCGTCAGTTTCATCAAGTGGATTACGAGGTTATAGGCTCCGACGACCCCCTGACCGATGCCGAAGCTATTGCGCTGATGTGGCGCGTGCTCGAGCGGGTCGGTTTAAAAAACCTCGAGCTGAAGGTCAGTTCGCTGGGCGACCCGCCGGACCGCGAAGCCTATAACGCTTACCTGCGGGCTTTGTTTGCGCCTCACCTCGAGCGCCTGTCTCCCCTGTCACACAGTCGGCTCGAGCGCAACCCGCTGCGGGTGCTCGATTCTAAAGAAGCTCAGGACATCGCTTTAATTGCGGAACTGAATCCCAGAAGTTTGCTCGGGTCGCTGGGGGATACCGCAAAAGCGCACCTGGACAAGGTGTGTACATATTTAAGCGCCTGGAATGTCCCTTTTGTGCTGGACCCCAGTATCGTGCGCGGCCTGGATTACTACCGCCGCACCGCCTGGGAGGTTCACCACGCGGGTGTGGGTGCTAAAGCCGCGCTGGGCGGCGGGGGCCGTTATGACGGTCTGGCCGAGCTGCTGGGCGGTCCAGCTACCCCCGGCGTGGGCTGGGCATTAGGTGTGGAGCGTTTGCTCTTAGCGCTCGAGGCCGAAGGGATTCCTGCACCTGCTGTAGCGGGTCCACTGGTTTATTTAGGGGCGCTCGAGGAGGGCTTGCTCGAGAATGTGACGCGTCTGGCGCTCGAGCTAAGGCACTTTGCAAGCTGTGAATTCGGCTACCGCGCCAAGAAGCCGGGTAAGCATCTCGAGGACGCGGTGAAGAAAGGTGCGGTATTTCTAGGGTTGATTGGCCCCGATGAAGCTAACGCTAGAACAATCTCTTTGAAAAACCTCGAGAGGGGCGAACAAGTGGTTCTTCCTCGAGCAGACCTGAACCATTATCTACAAACCCACATCTCAACCGAGAACTGAAAACCGACCACCGATAACCCAAAAAAGGATTTCCCATGAAACGAACTGGATATGTAGGTCAAGTAAACGCAGCTCAGGTTGGTCAAGTAGTGGTGCTTCAAGGTTGGGTCTCGAGAGCCCGAGTGTTCCCAGACCAGATTTTCATCGTCTTGCGCGATAAAACTGGCATCATGCAGCTTACGGTGGAGAAAGGGAATTCCTGCTTTGACAGTGCGCTCGAGCTGCGGGCTGAATACGTGCTCGAGGTGGAGGGTGTGGTGCGCGGGCGCGAACTTAAAAATCAGACTGCGGATTACGCCACCGGTGCGCTCGAGCTGATTCCCACTCGGCTCGAGGTGCTTTCACAGGCCAAAACCCCGCCCTTTCCGGTGGACGGAACCCCGGTGAACGTGGGCGAAGACCTGCGGCTCAAATACCGCTACCTCGACTTGCGCCGCCCCGAGGGCCAGGATATTTTGCGCTTGCGCCACAAGTTGACCGTGGCTATTTACGAATTCCTCGATGCCGAGGGCTTTACCTCGGTTGAAACCCCGCTGCTCACCAAATCCACCCCTGAAGGCGCAAGGGACTTTCTGGTTCCGGCCCGTCAAAGTCCCGGCGAGTTCTACGCACTTCCCCAGAGTCCTCAGCTTTTTAAGCAACTGCTGATGATGTCCGGCCTGGACCGCTATTTCCAGATTGCCCGCTGTTTCCGGGACGAGGATTTGCGCTCGGACCGCCAACCGGACTTTACTCAGCTCGATATTGAAATGAGCTTTATCGAAATGGACGACCTGCTCGAGCTGGTAGAACGTTTGATGGCCCACGTTTTCGCTCGAGTGCTGGGAGTCGAGTTGGCCCTCCCCTTTCCCCGGCTCAAGTACGCCGACGCTCTAGACCGCTACGGTTCGGACAAGCCCGATTTGCGTTTCGGTTGCGAGATTATCGAAGCGTCGGATGTGTTCACGCACAGTGAGTTCAAAGCGTTTTCTACTGCGCTCGAGGGGCGGACAGGCTCGGAAGGCGGCCCAGCCCGTGAGGTGCTGAAGTTGGGCCAAGACGCGAGCAGGCCCGGTAGGTGCCGTTCTGCTCAAGACAGTGCCGCTCTGTCCAAGACGGGTGGTGTGGTCAAATTTCTGGTGGCCCCCGAGCTGGGCCGTAAACAGATTGAGGAACTCGAGCGAGTGGCCAAGCAAAACGGCGCGGCAGGTCTGGCCTGGGCTAGACGCGAGGGCGAGAGCTTTAGTGGCGGCATCTCCAAATTCTTGAGCGAGTCCGAAGTCAGCATTTTGCTTGAGCGCTCGAGCGTGGAAGAAGGCGGAGTTCTGCTCTTCGGAGCTGGACCTCACTATAAAGCGGTAAGCGCTCTGGGCGCGATCAGATTAGCCCTGAGAGATCTTTTCGGCTGGGTTTTACCCTCTAATCCTCCAACCCTCCAACCCTCATCTTTCAACCTCCACTGGGTCGTAGATTTCCCCCTGCTCGAGCAAGACCCTGAAACGGGCCGCTGGACATACATGCATCACCCCTTCACGGGTCCTATGCTCGAGGACTTGCCGCTGTTCGGTACCTCACGTCAGGGCCAGATGCGGGCGCAGGCTTACGATTTGGTGCTCAACGGCTTCGAGGTGGGCGGGGGTTCGATTCGTATTCATCAACAAGCGGTGCAAAAACAGATGTTCGAGGCCATCGGCTTTTCACAAGAAGAAGCGCAAAACCGCTTCGGCTTTTTCCTGGACGCGCTCGAGTACGGCACCCCGCCGCATGGGGGCGTTGCTCTGGGCCTGGACCGTCTGGTGATGTTGATGGCTGGAGCCTCGAGCATTCGCGAAATCATCGCTTTTCCCAAAAACAACCGGGGCGTGGATTTGATGGTGGAAGCCCCCTCGAGCGTGGACGCCGCTCAGTTGGCCGAGTTGGGTTTGGGTGTGCTCGAGCGCTGAGGTGCAGATTCTTCTGTAGGGGCGAGTGGCGGACAGGCCTGGAAGGTGCCGTTTTGTCCAAGACAGCAGCTCGCCCTTTCTCAAGTGAGTCCGGAACGTTCCAGCTCGAGGGGGTTTTAACTTATTTAAACATTTTTTGGCTTGGGCGGTTTAGGGGTCAGGCTGCTCAATACCCTTATGATGGGTCAAATTTGAGGAGGTCGACTATGAAAAAGGTGCGTTCGTCTAGGCTACTGGCGGTTTCAACCCTTTCTGTGACCCTGGCTTTGACTTTGGTCTCCCCTGCTCTGGCCCAGAGCGTGGCGCTGTCCAACTCGGGCGTGAGCGTGCAGCGAGGCAGCGGGGGCGCGGCCTCCAGCGTAGATGTGCGGGCCACCAACGCGGCGCTCGAGGTGTTGCGCTCCGGGGGCAACGCCATTGACGCGACCATCGCGGCGGCGGCTACTTTAAACGTCACCGAACCCTTTTCCTGCGGCATCGGCGGCGGTGCGGGTGCAGTGGACCCCCAGTAAGTGAAGAACCCGTCCACTGTGCTTTTTGGACCGCTGTATTGCCAGGAAATCGGCCTTCGAGACCGTCCTACCCTGCTGCTGATTCACGGCGGTGGGGCCAGCCACTGGGTCTGGAGCGGGGTGCTCGAGCACCTGACCCAGTACTTTCATGTGCTGCTACCCGACCTGCTCGAGCACGGGCGCAGCGGTGGGGTGTTTTCGGTAGTAAGCAGTGCGGATTTGCTGGCTGAACTCGTAGCCACGCTGGGCAACGGGGGTCAGGCGCACATCGCTGGACTTTCGGTGGGTGCGGAGGTGGGTCTCGAACTCGTGGGTCGCTACCCTGGCTTGGTCTCAAGCGCGCTGCTCAGTGGGCCACTGATAACATGTCCGGCGTGGCTCGAGGTGGCCCGCAATCCGCGCTATGCGGGGCTGGCGCACACGGTCTTCGGGGCGTATTTGCCGTTGCGGGCTTTTGCACCGCTGACCTTTCTTCACACCCTCTTGCTGCGGATTCCGGCTCGACACCGCGCCGAGTATTTTGCCGATGTGCAGCGAGAAACGGTGCCCGGATTTGCCCGTATGGTGCGTGAATATCTAAATTACCGTGTTCCAAACGGCTTTGAGCACTCAAAAGTGCCCACTTTGTTGCTCACCGGACCCTTTGAGCTGAGCGCGGTGAAGGCGTCGGTGGACCAACTGGCGGCTCGGCTTCCCAATGCCTTAGCGGCCATGGTTCCGGCGCTGGAGCACAACTGGCTGCTCGAGAACCCGGCGCTGTTTGCCCGGTCCGTGGTGCAGTGGGCGCTCAGTGAGGAGTTGGAATCGGCGCTCGAGCGTCGGGGTTGAGCTTCAGAGTTTGAGCCACAGCAGCAGCAGGGCAACCAGTGCAGGCGCGGCCTGGATATAAAGGATGCGGCGATTGACGGTGAGTGCGCCATAAACCCCTGCGACGGTCACGCAAAGCAGGAAAAGGTGTGCGACTCGGGTCGGTGTAATTTCCAGCGCTAAGCGACATTCAAAAGGGCCTCGAGTGCGCCGTGATGCGTGTTTCTCGCATCTCCTCGAGTACACTCCCATGTGCCTCTGCTTTTCTTATCC
>Ga0209511_1001660_pt1 | contig 19193 bp, 15 predicted proteins | sample SSSSmetaG_FD_184141 | JGI IMG/M metagenome (GOLD analysis project Ga0209511, IMG submission 184141) | Glacier valley bacterial and archeal communities from Borup Fiord, Nunavut, Canada, to study Microbial Dark Matter (Phase II) - ​SSSS... | ecosystem: Environmental > Aquatic > Freshwater > Ice >...
TTGCAGTTAAAAAGCAGGAAACAAAACCGATAGAGAGCAGGCAGGAACGAGTTTCTCGCCTTACCGGGTTCGATCGGTTTCAGTGTCCATTCTGCAAAGAAGGGTTTATGCATACGGTTGAATTACTTCCCAGAATCCGTGCACCCGATAATCTGCTTTATAACACACATCAATCAGACTTCTAACTTTTCCCCTGCCGTGACCTGTGTAAATACAGGAATGGAATTGTATTGCCTAAGATCTGGTAAATATGCTGTAAATCGCAGCAAATAGCTGTCTGTAAAAGCAATTACTACGAATGATTGCTGGAAAATCAAGAAAGACCTCCCATATTCCAACTGAAAATGGTTCACTCAGCCAATTCAGTATAAACCACAAACCCGTTGATAAGTACATAGCGATATTGCGCCGGGGCCAGGATGTAGTGCAACTGAGACTTCATGCTGGGTCGTGCCGACCACATGAAGTCCTGTTTATTACCGCCAGTGTTTCTTTTTTCAAGATTGGTTCATTCTGTTAGTTTTTTGCTAATGTAATCAAATCTGAATCCATGCCTTAGAAATAAAGGTGACTTCAGCATCTTTCGTAAATGTCTTGAAGTCAGTATTTTTGTCAGCTTTGGTGTTCGTTAATTCTAGTAGAAAAACACTCGGGTTCATAAAATTAGGCTGGAAAACAGTGAATTTAAATCTGTGTTGAGTTGGCTTTGTCTTAAGATAAGTCAATTCTTCTAATTCAATGTTGCTTGCTGTCGATAAGATAGGGAGCAATTGTCCATAGACAAGTCCAGAGGTAAACATGCTTAAATAACTGCTGTCTCCTCGGTTAATGCAAACGGAAATGCTGTCATAACGAATACAAATTAAATCACTTTGTTTTTCAACAATGATTTGGCCTGGATATTTCGGATATGAATGTGTTTGATATTTTCCTTTAAAACAGTTTGTGATATAATTCTGCTCATATTCTCCTTGAGTATCGAATTTCGAAGAATTATCCTTATCGTTTTGCTTAAAAATAGAAGACGATTGCTTACAAGACTGAATAATCAGAATTGTCAATGATGCGAATATGATAAAGAAATATTTGGTCATAAAATATTCAAAGAGATTGTGAACTTTCGATTCTGTCTGGTTATTGTCTGGTTGATTCTGGAATTTTCAAATTTAAACTAATTTATTGTCTTTCAGTTTAGTACGGTTTTTTTAACATTGGCGGTAACGTTCCGCAGCTACACGCAGGCAGGGATTTTCACCACTGAACCTCCCACGAAGAACTGCACTTCAAATATAATATTTATTGTCAACAACGCACTGAAACCCTGTTTGCGGGTAGCTTGCTGTTAGCATTTCGTTTTTTATTTAATTATCCTGTAAAATTTCTCTTATTTCTTTTTCCATCTTATCAATCCCAACTTTTACTTTCCAGTGATTAAAAATACAAATAGCGAGAAGCAAAAGAATTATGCTGCAAATAATAAAAATACTTTTATAATCTTGTTCCTCAATTAATGCCTTTATGAAAAACATAGTCACACTCATGAAAATCATTGTCAGAATTATTGTCACAATAGAGGAATAATCATAAATTGAAATCTCAAGTTTGTTAACATTTTCAATATCATGAATAATTCCTTTTACAATAGGTTTCCCTTTTATAAAAGTCGACGTCTTTGTCCATGTAAGCCAAAATTTGTTGCCAGTAATCTCTCCTGTATATTTCTTTGTATTTCCAAAGTCTAATAATTTGACTCTTGGCAATTCAATCAACGAATCAAGAGAGCTCAAAATGTTACTTAAACTTTCTTTTGAAATTATCTCAAATTTTCGCTTCATGCGCTGTCTTTTAAAATGAATGCTAACTAGTATATAGCAGAAAGTTTATAGTACTTTTCTGAATCTTTGACCATTTTCAATCCGCTTTGCTTTTTCATGATGGTTTAATTGTTTGATGTTGTATTATGACAAAAATAACAAATACTTAATTAACAAAACTATTTATTGTCTTTATTTAATCTCTTAATTTCAAAATTACCTGCCGGTAAATTATCAAGCGGACTTACAATTTTCTTAGCGGCCACGGGTGTTATATGCGTGTAAATCATCGTTGTCTTAATACTGCTGTGCCCTAACAATTGCTGGATGTACCTTATGTCTGTTCCGCTTTCAAGCAAATGCGTTGCAAACGAATGCCGAAGCGTATGTACGGTTGCCTTCTTTTCAAGTCCGGCTTTAGTCACCGCATTTTTCATCACCTGCTGAACGGTACGCGTACTCAAAGCTTCGCCTTTGTATTGTCCGGGAAATACCCAACTATCGCTCGGATAAAGCTTCCGGTAATCCTGCAAATAGGCCACTACCGAGTAAGGCAACATCACAATCCGGTCCTTATTTCCTTTCGTTTGTTTAACATGGATCTTGTGCTCCTCAAAAAGGATATCTGCCCATTTCAACATCACGATCTCACTGCGCCTTAATCCTGCACCATATCCAATCAACATCAATAATTTGTGTTTGGGATTATCGATATTACCGAAAATCAGGGCACATTCTTCCATCGTCAGAACGGTTGGTAAATGATGTTCTTTTCTTGGTCGTGGTAACTTGATTTCAAACGTATTCCGTTTCAAAACTGTTCGGAAATAGTATAACAATGCATTAACCAGCATATTCAGACTCGAAGGTGATAAGCCTTTCTCTGTCATATTTACTTAAATATTTATCAGGTAACTTATTGTGAATAGGAACATTCAACTCTCCGGCCAGTTTTTGGAGGTTTTCGAACATGGCAGGCGTCGCAGTAAGCAAATACGACTGGTTAGCTTTGCTGTAGCGGCTTCCTTCCCAACGTTTTACCTGTTCTATCAAATAAGGTATTGGTGGACAACTTAATATCATCCACTTTTTATCAATCTTGTACTCGTTTAGTTCAATAAAAGTATTCGGATTTGAAACTACAGTTTCCAAATTAAAATACGCATGTGGAAATAACTCACCAATACCTAACAAGGCTTCAACCTTTATTTTTACGTTGACATGTCTAAGTACAAAAAAGGCTTTTTGGCTTTTGTTCCAGTACACCCCTTTTATATCCATCAATTTAGGTATGATCCCTTCCTTGTAGGGTACTTTTAAAATCCAGTATTTACCGGTGGTTCCTAAAAAAACAATCTTGCTGGCAAATTCAGGGTTTAAACCCTTATGTTCAGCCGGTGTATTGGGCTGAATTTCGCTGATTACATCAGCTATGTGAACAGTTTCTTGCTGTATAACAGCAGGTTCAGATTGCCGTTGACTGTTTGTATCTTTAATGATTTCAATATCCTCAAAGGTACGGTTTATCGCGTTGTAATTATCCTTATTATACAACAAATACCAGCATTTATTCGTCTGACTCCAACATGCTCCAATACTTCTCGCTTTGTTTTTCAAGTCTTCGTCAAAACCAAAATAAATTCCAATCTGGTAATTTCCATGATGAAATATCTTCCGAATTTGTACCTTCCTGACAATTTTTTAATTGACCAAAACAAACTCATCTGCTATAAATTAACCTACCAAAGTTAAATGATTTTTAATTTGCACAAGCAGATTAGAGACAAAAACCCCACCAGTTTACGGACAAACTGGTGGGGTTTAAAATCGAGATGAGGATGTAGTAACTATTCTGCCGCGGCAGCAAATTAATCCAGCGTAACTGCTACCATTCAGTCATTCCAGGGTTTATTTATTAACATGAACTGTTATTTAGTCGGATACTCCTGCAGGATTGCCTCCTGAGTTTTTCCATTGGAAAGCATGAGGCCATTTGGATGTTGTTGCCGAAACTTCGGTATGACAGGTGTGACAAGCAATTTTTGTCTCTGGCGAAGTGCCGGCATGTTTTTCGGCAAATTCTTTAATCTCGGAACCGCCACGCGAGCTTTTATGGCAAATACCGCAACTGCCGATCGATTTTACAGGGCGTGTCGAACCCTGGTATTGCAATTCCTGGTAGTTATCCTTCACATTCAGCGAAGGAACCATTGCATGTGGACTTCCATGACAGGCCGAGCAGAACAGGTTACCGTGACCGTGTCCGTTTTTATAAAGAGTAGTCCCGATATCAATACCCGCCACCCCTTTATGACAGCTTACGCATGTTGGTTCGCCAACCCATGGTATTCTTCCGGCGGCGACAGTCGAAGCGACATTGGCCATGCTGCCATGACAGGCTGTACAATTGCCGTTGGCGGAAGTATGACGTGCACTTCGGCTGCATTTGGTGGTTGCACCCGGGTGACAGTCGTAGCACGAAGCACCTTTGGTTGCATGGTAGCCGTGTATTGCTTGCGACAGGTATTTACCCGAACTGCCTGGCGAAGTCGATCCAAGTGCAGGCGAACCATGACAACTGGCGCAAAGTACCGGTTTACTGGTCATCAGCTTTGTTTTGTGCGCCTTGTCGTGTTTGGTCAGGATGTCGTCGAAGGCATTTGCACCATGACATTTGGCACAATTAATCTCATCGGAGGTTGGTATCACTGTTTTTGTGGTGGCCACAATCTTACCGGTGGCATCTTTTACAGTGATGGTGGCTTGCTGATAAGGATCTTTTACACCCGAGTCATAAACTGGTACCACAGGAATCCCTTCTGCGCTAAAAAACCCTGTTTCGGCTTTCATTGTTCCCGACAGACCATTCCCGGTCAATCCGATATTCGGTGCCAGCGTTGCGCCGAATAGTTTCTTCGCATAGGTCCAGAACTGACCGTAGTTTTGTTTCCCAACCGAATAGGTATTATTGTCGATTGAATAAGAAACTGATAACCCCGATGTTACTACGGTCGGTACTTTACCTCTTTTAACGACCTGCACCTTCAGATTGTTGTAAGGAGGGAGAATCACCATCTTGTCATAAGTGGGATTCAGACAGTGCATTCCAAGGTCATTCCATGCAAAAACAACGTAAGTGCTGGTTCCTCCGAAAACAACACTGCTGATTTTTGCGGCTTTTTCAGTGGGAATATCTGATAGTCCCGTCTGATCTTCGACTGTTTGTTTCGTACATCCTGAGGTAATCAATGTAACAAGCAGCGCCACTTTCAATCCAGAAATAAATCTTTTCATCTGCTTAATATTTTCGTGAAATTCATTTTTATTGCATGAATGTTATTAACATCATGCAATTTTGTGCGAAATATACTTCATATCTTTTCGTTTCAAACTTATTCTAAGTTAGTGATCTGATCTCTTAATATGTTACTTATAATAAGTACGTATGCATAAATCTATATATGTACCTATATTTAAAACAAATACATTTCTATTTAGAATATAATTCTATCTATGTGTTATTGCAATTTAGAATTAGATTAAATACCGATTAGCAATTTGAAGATAATTTTACTGTTTTTTAGCCTTAATGAAGGAGTTTTTTCAGAATTATTGCTCGCGGGCGAACGTCTGCCATTATTTTATTCGTGCGATATTTTAATTTTAAGCAGCGCTTGCCAGGGTGATCAAATCGATTTGGTTGCCTTCAGCCGGTTTGTTTAGAATCACACCTTCATCAATTTATACTATCTTTGAACATCATCCAAAATCGGTTGTTATTGTAAGATTGAAATCTTTAAAATAGTACATTGTGTTATGAAAAAAGCGATTAAAATTATTCTCTTCTTCGTTTTACCCGCTCTTATAGTTTTGATTATTATCGCTTTAATTGCTTTGCCGCCTGTTGCTAAGAAATACATCAACGAGCATGGCAAAGAATACGTTGGCCGGAAATTGTCGGTTGACCAGCTCCGGATCAACTATTTCACCTCCACGTTCAGCATTATTGGCTTCAGGATGTTCGAAGCCGACGAGCAGACACCTTTTGTCGCGTTCGATTCCTTAACGGTCGATATCAATCCGCTGCGCCTGTTTTCTTCCGAACTCGACATCGAAAAATTTCGCTTTGTCAAACCCGAAGTGACGATTATCCGAACCGATTCTGTCTTTAATTTCGACGATATCATTGCATTCTTCAATTCGAAACCGAAAACCGACACGGTCAGTAAAGCTTCAGGTCCGTTCAAATATACAATGAGAAATATTTCGCTTGTCGGGGGCAAGGCTACCTTCAACGATAAGGGGATGAATTACACAAATGTCATGAGTAACCTGGGATTCACCATTCCGTACGTCAGTTACAACCGCGAGCAGATCAGCGAGGCCGGTCTTAAATTCTATTTCGAGAATGGCGGGTTCTTGCAGGCCATGGCCGGTTATCATCAAACAAATGGGACCTACAATGCAGATTTTACGGTGAGTAAGTTAGATATCGCACCATTCCTTCCCTATATGAAACCCTTTTTCAGGTTTAAAAGTTATGAAGGATTGGCCGATGGAAAATTTCACGTTGAGGGGAATATCAATCAACCAGATTCGATGATGATGCGTGCCGATGCAAATGTGGTTGGTTTCGTGGCGAAAGATCTTTCGGATCGCAAGGTTTTGGGGGCTGGCAGCGGTAACGTAACAATGACCGATTCGTACCCGATGAAGTTTGTTTTTAATTTCGACAAGGTCACCCTTACCGAACCTTATCTCTACTTCGAGATGAAAGATTCGACAAACAACTTTCTGAATTTAATGGTCGATACTACTACGAGCAGCGAACCATTCGAATATTACTACCAGGTCAATCATTTTAAAATAGATAATGGCCTGCTCGATTTCCGCGATAATACATATGGCGATCCGTTCGACTATCATATCGACCAGGTAGCGTTGAAAGTTGATTCGATTACTTCGACGAAGAAATGGGTCACCGCCTATTCGACTGCGCGGCTTAACAAAAGAGGGAAACTAAAGGCGGAACTGGGGATCAATCCTTCAGATCCGTATGAACTAAAGGTCAATTACGTGATCACGAATTTCCTGCTGACCGATCTTAATATCCTTTCGAAGTATTACGTTGGCACGCCGATTATCCTTGGAAACATGTATTACGAGGGAAAGACCGTGATAACCGCCCGGCAACTGACCAGCGAGAATAAACTGATTATCCGCAACGCGAAGTTGGGGAAAAAGAGCGGCGGATTAATGAATATCCCGTTGAAACTGGCGTTCTACCTTTTAAGAGATGTTCATGGCGATATTATCCTCGATCTTCCGGTTAATGGCGACTTAAACGATCCCCGGACAAAAATTGGCAAACTTGTCTGGCAGGTTTTTAAAAACCTGGTAGTGAAGGTTGTTTCATCTCCATTCAGGGCTTTATCAAGTTTGATGGGAGTTGATCCTGACGAGATCAGGGGAATCGAGTTTAACTATGCCGATACAACACTTACGAATGGTCATATGCGGCGCATTAAGTTGTTCTCTGAACTGGAGAAGAAAAAGCCCGATATGAAAATTGAAATGGCTTATTACAACGACGTCGAACTCGAGAAACAGGAGATCGCCCTCGAAGAAGCCGGTAAGCGTTTTAATGCTGCTACAGGTACTGATTACCAAAAAGAGAAAAAACAGTTTGCCGCTTTTGTCGCTCAGAAAATCCAGCCGGATACGGTCGATTTGGTTAAAGGATGTATGCAGCTGATCGGAAATCACCAGGTCGATTCGATACAAAGCAGTTTTACACTAACGCGTATTCGCAAGATTGAAGCGGCTTTGCATGCAGTCGACGACTCTACCCGAATTAAGATGCTGATTCCTAATAAAGATGCGCCCGGGAATATGGGCAGCAGGCCGGTATTCGAATTGAAATTTTCGATCGATGAGTAAAATATCGCACAAGGTTCTGAGGATGATCGTGCTGGCCGTTATCGTGATCTTATCGGTAATTTCGTTCTATGTTTATACGAATTTCAACCGGATGATCTCCAATGCTATTATGCGGAGCTTTAATGCGAATGTGATCTCCGATGTGTATGACCTGAGTTTCGACCATCTGAACATCAATATTTTCACAGGGGAGGTGAAGATCAGGAATGTGGTCATCGGACCGAAGAAAGTCCCTCTGCAACCTTATCCGTACATCAATAGCTCGTTTATTTTGACGACCAGCAGAATCGACCTCAATGGTGTTGAGCTTTATACATTGCTCAAACAAAACCGGTTGCAGGTGAGTTCGATCGAGATTGAAAAGCCGGAGATTTCGGTGCAACTAACAGGGAGAAATCATGTGCTGTTCCCATTTAAAGCCGGTGATAAAACGACGAAAGCGGAGATCGAACGACTTAAAAGTTACCTTGATTCCTATTTTCTGAAAGAATTTGTCCTGCGCGACGGATCGATGACAATGGATGACGAACACGAGGGAAGCCATTATAAAATAGGGGCATTGAATGTATTTGTAAGTGATATCTATCTCAGCCAGCTTACCGGTGCCGATTCGTTGTCGTTCCGAAAGGCTGACCTGGGGTTGCGGGATTTAGCCATTCATTCTAAAACGGGCAGTTTTAAATCGATGGAATCGAATAACTACCAGTTGAATGTCGATTCGTTTGCGATCCAGCAGCGGCCCGATACGGTCGATTTCCAGGTTGGGAACTACACAACGCGAATAGAGGACTGGAAGCTGGTGACGGCTGACAGCACTTACCTGATCGGCGCTCAGCTGGTCGGATTATCGCAACGCGAAAAGGCGGTGCATATCAGCGATGCGATCCTGAAACCCACACTTAGTCACGAGGCATTCAATCAGCAAAACAAGTATCAGAAAGAATTGTATTCCATCACCGTAAAAAAGGTAGATGTTTCGAATATCAGTATTGACAGTCTTCGGTTTTACCGGACGCTTTTGGTCGGAAAGGTAAGCCTCGACAGCGCGGATGTGTTAATTTACAGGGATAAAACAAAGGATGTAGATTTGAAACGGCTTCCCGAATTTCCGGGACAGCAATTAAATACAATCGGCATTCCGCTGACAATTCATGAATTAACGATATCGGGATCGGCGGTTGAATACCAGGAAAAGAAGATAGACGGAGAGCTGGCCAGTGTGAAAATCAGGAGGATGAATTTAAGGGCTCAGAATATATCGAACCGGATACCCGGCACACGGCTTTCGGTAGAGCTGAATGGTTACCTCGAGAACAAGGTTCCGTTCGATCTGGGGTTGGAGTTTAGTTATACGAATCCTGAGTTTCGTTTTAAAGGTGCCATCAAACCTTTCGAATTTAAAGATTTAAACCGTATAATTGAGGCATTTGGCTCCACAAGTGTCAAGACAGGTTTCGTTGATGCAATCAATTTTTCAGGGAATGGTTATCCAGGGAATGCTTCCGGCGATATGGAATTTCTTTATCACGACCTGGGGTTAACCATCGATCTGAAAAAATATTCGAGGCTAAAGAATTCGTTGATTAGCTTTGCCGCGAACAGTTACCTGAATTCCAGCAATCCCGCCTCGGCAGATAAAGCGCCGCGTGTTGTAAAATTCGATGTAGCGCGCGATGTTAACAAAGGATTTATGAACCTTGTAATTAAGTCGGTCGTATCGGGATTACAGGAAACAATGCTCCCTTCGAAAGAGAACCGCAAGATGAATCGCGAAGCGAAGAAGGCGCTTAAAAAGGAAGGAAAAAAATAGCCCAGCCCTTCGAGCGGTCGCAGACCCTCGAAGCGGCATTTACCCAACCTTCGAGGGTCTGCGACCGCTCGAAGGTTAGTCGAAGACCCTCGAAGGTTAATTGCAGTTCCTCGAAGCGGCTATAAATATTATCTTTTTAAAACATTGAACAAGATAAACACCTAAGCTGTTAGTAATAATAATTTCAGTTTATGGATGGATGACATTGTTAGAATGCTGTTTACAAATTAAGATTTACCAGGTACTCATAAGCCAATATTGCCGGAAACGCAGTCAGCCACTTGTTTTTCTAAACCTTAAGTAGCAATAAAAAACAAACCTTTAAATCAATTATCATGAGTCAGATTGAAACTTACTATGAAAGTATTAAATTGCTGGTATTAAACTATCTTCCATCGTTGGTGATGGCGCTTGTCGTGCTGGTTGTCGGTTGGTGGGTGATTGGAAGAATTGGTAAGGCAGCTTCCATCGGTATGGGTAAGATGGATGAGTCGTTGCGGTCATTTTTGAGAAGTATGATCACTATTGTGTTGAAAGTACTCCTGCTGATCAGTGTTGCAGGGATGATTGGTATTCAAACAACCTCATTTATTGCAATAATTGGAGCTGCGGGTTTGGCTGTTGGTCTGGCATTACAGGGCACACTGGCCAATTTTGCAGGAGGTGTGCTTATCCTGATGTTCAAACCATACAAAGTAGGTGAAGTAATTGAAACACTGGGCAAAATTGGTACGGTAAAAGAGATCCAGATATTCAACACTGTGCTGAATTCATCAAAAGGTGAAACGATTATCCTTCCCAATGGAGCCGTTTCGAACGGAACGATTGTCAATTTTACGCACCTTGGAAAGGCGCTTGCAGAAATCGTCGTTGATCTGCCCGGAAGCACAAATATAGAAGACCTTCGCAAGTTGATTTTGCCCGAAATTATGCTGAATACAGAAATATTAAGCGATCCACTTCCTGTTATCAGCGTTTTAGCGTTAAAACCCGGAATAGTGACCGTTTCATTCCAGGCATTTTCCCGTCCCGAAAACCAGGGTGCCGTTTCGGGATGGATGATCGAAACCATTAAAAAGGAATTGGATAAATTATAGTATCTAAGTTTTTGAAAAATGTTGGTTAAATAGTAAAAGTTTAAAGGCATAAATTATGAACTCAAAAATTTCAACTTTAATGGTTCTTTTCCTAATCATTGGAACCACCCTTTTTGCCCAGGAAAAAAGTAAAAAACAACTAAGGGCAGAACGAGCCATCAAAAAACAACAGCAAACCGAGGCGATGATTAATGCGAAGGAATTTGTTTTTATCGGTCGGACGGCTATTCCCACGGGATTCAAAACGATGGATTTGACTACAAACACAAACTATGTAAAATTTCATCCCGACAGCATTGAAAGTTATATGCCTTTTTTTGGTAAAGCATACGGCAGTATCGGTTATGGCGGTGATGGTGGTTTGAAATTTGGAGGGACGCCCGAAGATTACACCGTTACTAAAGGCACTAAAAACTATCAGGTTAATGCAAGCATTAAGGGAACCAATGATTATTACAAGATATCGCTTTCGGTGAGTTTCGAAGGCAGTGCATCGCTTTCAATCACCAGCAATAATCGCAGCCCGATTTCCTATAACGGTGAAATTTCTGCACCCGAAAAAAAGAAGTAGCCCTTCGAGCGGTCGCAGACCCTCGAAGCGGCGTTTACCCACCCTTCGAGGGTCTGCGACCGCTCGAAGGGTAGTCGCAAACGTTAGAAGGTTAGTCGATGACCCCAAAACGAAAGGGATTTTAATCTAAAATTTGATTCCTATCGCTCCTGACTAAAACCTGCCGTTTTTCAATCTCAGTGCTTCGTCAACACCTTCACGTAATATTCCGGGGGCATTCAGCCTGAAACCAATAAATACCTGGTAGAAAGCGGTGTAATCATGATTGATCACGGTTGTATTTTCCTGCCGGAAAGAAGAGCCACCTAAATTCAGGATGGCACCGGCAAAAAAGCGGTCTCCGTTGTAACCGATCGCTCCTCTCCCATCCCACCGGAATTCAGGACTTTTACTCCGGGTGATCATATTGTCTGATTGAGACCGGGTGTATAACTTAGTAAAATTGTAGCCGACGCCAGGAGTGAACCCGAGGGAAAAATAAAAATTCTGTTTGATGACAAATGTGTAATGGTATCCGGCGCTAATGGCAAACTCAAAATTATTTGATCTTTGGGAGCTGTTAGTTGAGGTGAGCGGAGTCCGGTCGTCAATGATGTAATAACGGTATGCAGCCAACGGGATAAAGCTTCCGGCACTCTTTAACTGCCGCTCGGTCTGTGTTGTCAGTGACTTCACCGAGAATTTTGGGTTGAAACTATAACCGGTAGTTGAAACTGATTTTGCCGATGTTCGATGTATTCGGATAAAGGTCGATTTTGTTGGTCAGTGTCCGGACTAAAAAAGTCTCTGTCGCATTACTCATCGATAATTTCAAACCCACGTAATTGTCAATTGTCTCAATGTAACCATCTTCTTGAATGATTTTTAAAGATTGATCTAATTGTGCTTTGGCTTCAAATGTCAAAAAGATCAAAATGAGAAAAGCAAATTGGTGGCTGAATCGTATCCTACTCATGACGATATGTATTTAAAAAGGTAATATGTTTTTTTTAGTATTCCAAATAAGCGCTTTGAAAAGTCTTTTAGCTACCAGAGAATCGGGAGTGACGAAACTCCAACCTTAAAACAGATAACTGTAAAATGAAATTGCATTTATTTTCAAATGACCTCAGAGAGGTTGTATGTTTATAGAAAATGAGATCAAAATAGGATATTCGACTCCGGAGTAAAATGTAGCTCTTTCGCAACCTATTTCTATAAACATATAAACCCGCTGGGTTTGAAATGAATCTAATGCTTACGATCTTCATTTTCTGAATCTCTTATAAAGTCAGGCATACCGGAACGTATGTGCAGATCATGCTGCGGGAATGGAATCACAATGCCATTTTCCTTAAATGCGACATCGATTGCCGTAATAATATCGCTCTTTAAAGCCCACATTTCGCGGATATGTCGTACCCAGAACAGTACTTTTAAGTCGATAGAACTGCTATTGAAACCGATGACAAGTACCGTAGGAGCCGGATATTTATAAATCCTTTCATCATTTTTTAGCAAATCAGACACTACTTGTTTGGCTAACTGAAGATCGGTTCCATACGAAACGCCAACAATGATATCAATCCGCCGGCGGGGATTCCCCATTGTCCAGTTTACCAAATGCGCATTCAGCAAATCACCATTGGGAATAATAACTTCAGCGCCGTCCCATGAAGTAAGGATGCTGCTTCTGAAACCGATGGACTTCATTGTTCCTGACTGTCCATTTATTTCAATGATATCCCCCACGTTAACTGGCTTTTCAAATGATACAATAAGTCCGCTGATCAGGTTATTCGCCAATGGCTGAAGACCAAAACCGATGCCCACTCCCAAAGCGCCGAGAATGATTGTAATCCGGTCCATCGGAATGCCGGCAGCCGCAAAAGCGACGAACAGGCCCAAACTGATAATCGTAATTCGTATCAGTAAAAGCCAGCTTCCGACACCTGTTTTTTGTTCAGTAATATCCGTTCCCGTTTCGGAACTCCTGTCAGTAGCAAAAAATGAAACAACTCTCGAAATGATAACAGCGATCGCCATGATCATAAAAAAGGTCAGTATCTTTCCAATTGTGAAAGCGTAATCACCAACAACTCTTTCAGTAAATAAAAAATTCTTTAATGGTTCAGAAATTAATTTATATACAAAGAAATTGCGCATAAACAGGATAAACCAACCGACGATCAGAAAGAGATAGAATAACGGATGGACCTTCTTCCCCACCAATTCAAAGTTGATATAAAATAATTTCTTTTCCTGCTTCGTATAAATACTGAAGGCAAGTGAAAGTCCTTCATTGATTAAACGAACCGTCCAGAGAAATAAAATGCCAATGATGACATTAAAATAGCCGCTTGTGAGCAGTGTTTTCGAAAGATTATAACGGCCAAAAACATTGGCAATAATTGATATAAAATCCAGTATCACCACAAATCCAATAAAGTAGATAATCAGTTTTTTCCGAAATTCTTTTTTCCGGTTACTTGTCACAATGATTGAACCTGTGAATACACCTGCAATGCCAAGGATCAGCATACCCCATCGTTCAATCCGGGAGGCCTGCAAAATCAGGTTATCGGCGCAAGCGAACACGAATAACAACAGAAAAATAAGCCACACATTCATCCCGTACTTTGTTATGAAGTTTCTGAAAATGAATGTCAGGGAAATAGCAGACAGCATCCAGAACAAAGCATTGAAAATAAATGGAGGCGCTGCAAAAATAAACTGAAACACATTTAAAATAATCACAACGGAAGATAGCAATGGGTAACGGAGGATCAGTTGCCCTTCAAAATCTGTCCGTAAAACATTTTCAGCAATAAGAATTCGTTTCAATCCTTTTAGAAAGTAGGTGAGCGCGATTACCAGGAAAAAAATCAGCAGTATCTTCCCCTTATTGTTTTGTGCATAAAACAGAAAGACCAGGTAGCCCTTGGCTTGCGAAAAGTGAAGAATTTCGCTGAACGGCCTCGCATTTTCGATCGTACCTCCCAGGTTGGCAAACTCACGATCAAATGTTCTGGCGGAAAGCTCCTGTTGATAACCATCGATTTCATCGAGGCTTGAACTGATTTTATTTACAATCAGGTTAACCTGTGTCTGAAGTTCATTTACATGGATGATGGCCTGATTTAATGCTGTATCCGTAGGGCCAATCTCATAAGCAGCAGCTTTAATCCTATTAAAATACCGTACAATTGCTACAGAATCAGCAGGGAATTCATACAATAAAGTATCACTTGAGAGTGAATCTAACTTGTACTGAAAATCGACCAGGTATTTGTGATGTTTATCCAGCTGTCTTTTACGGCCACCCGAGATGCTTAATAGTTCATGTAGAATTTTAGAGGTAGTTACGAGATCCCTGTATGACTTTGCCGTTCCTTTATTCGTGAAAACGCCATCACCAGCAATCGCATACCACGACTGGACTTTTTTAAGCTCTGTGTTCATTCCAAGGGTATCAATACCACCCTTCAGATATTCTTTGGCAGAATGTGTTGTTGCTTTAATATCTTCGATTAACTGATCCTGTCTTAAAGCGATCTTGGTTGCTTCGAATTTTGCAATGCTGTTTATTGCTTCCTGCTTTCCAATATGAATTATTTTAGCTGCAAAGCCAATTTTAGCCTTTACAGGTTTCGTTTTTTGAACAGTGTCCTGCTGTTGCGCATAAACAGAGAGGCGAATGAATAGCGCACAAAAAACCAATAAGATCCTGAATACTAAAAGAAATAGTTCCGGTTTACTTCGTTTATTTTTCTTCAAAGCCGACGATTTAGTATTAATGATTAGAAACATCCGATTCTAAAAGCCAAAGCAGATATTCTATTATTTTTTCGTATAAATTGGACTTCGTTTCAACAGATAGGAGACTGATTCTATCCAGCTATCTTTTAAATTTAAAAATGGTTGTCGCGACTGGGTGTAAATTTTGGTGTTGTTTTTATACAATTCAAAGTAAACTTTGTAATGGTATACCAAATTTGTATTGGAACTGGTCCCGGAAAAACTACGATTTTTCGTTTTGTTTTCCTCGTATTTTTTATTTCCGGTGTTATAAGTTCCTGAAGTCGTATTTACAGATGTCGTATAGGATACTTTTGCGGCTACAATATTATCGACACCCAATATTTTATGAAGTTCTTCAATGGGCGTTTCATCGATGTTTTTATAATCGATACCGGCTTTGCGCAGTATACTATTTGTAACCCTCAGATCTTGTACCGTTAGTGGAGCAATGTTCGAGGACTTATCCATCAGTTTACTAAAGATGTCATTTTGTGCGAATTTTGCCATCTCCTCCGAACTTGCCATATTTCCGGCGTCAACAAAAGGGACTGGTAAAACTGCAATAGTGTTTTCTTTCATCGCAATTTCCTGGCTTCCGGTACTGACAGGTGCAGGCTCCGCAGTATTGTTGTTGTTATTCTGCACTTCAGGCGCTGCATCGAATGTTTGTACCCTGCCATTTGCAAATTCAATACGGGCAATGTGAATTACCTCCATCGAATTGATCAACTGTTCATTCGGTAATGAATACTCGATGGTTTGTTCCGAGAGTTTCGAGATTGTACCTTCAATAATCTTATAATCCCTGGTTATAATCCTGTCCAACTTTTTCGCATCTTTGTTTTGCGCGAAAGCTGTGACGGAGAAAAATGCAATCGTAATAATTGCCAAAACGCGTTTAATTTTCATCGCTTCATTATTTTAAAATTATTAAAACTTCATAGCTAACCCTAATCCGTTGCTTCTAAATTGAGGTTGAAATGAACTGCACTCGTTTTCAGATACCCCGAATTATAATACTGAACTGCTCTTGCAGTATTTTTATAATTATCATCAGATCTGACTGAAAGCTTTTACGCTTTTAGTTTTTAATTGGTTCCAGAGAATGAATCCAAACACCAATTCAATAAATGATAGCAAGTTCATAAAACCTGCAGATTTCTTTCCACGAAAAATACGAGGTACTGATGAATGAACAGATGATAAACATTACAATTTCAGCAGGTAACATGAAACGCATCATCAGAGGCGAACCATATTCCACCGCGAAATAATTCATCGAAACAAACATGGCTGTTCCGGTCAGCAAGATAAATAACAGGAACCCAATTATAGCGGCTTTGATTTTGAAGTTGTTTTCGCTCATCGTCATCATCGTATATAGTTTAGGTACAGGCCATAATTATCTCTTTTAAAAGCATTCCGGAAAATTCAATAACATTTTTTCTGAATTTTTGTTTAAAAAAACGAACGGATGGACCTCAACAGATCAATGACAAATTTTTCGCTTTTAAATTCAGTATTAGGCCGGTTATCATTGAAACTTTTTGAATCAGGCTTCGTAGCGTTAATCCTAAGTTTAAAGACCTAATTTCTAAAAGCTTCAGGCCATGAATAGAAAAACAATCCTGTTAATTCTGACGATCATTGGTTTAACCTTAAGTAGCAGTGCCTGGGTTTATCCCGAACACCGGGATATCACCTTATTTGCCATTCAGAAGCTCGATGTTGGTCACAGGGCTGTGCTTGACAATCTTTGGACGCTTACAAGAAAAGGGTATGAATCGAGACTTGATTCAACTGTTGCAGATATTACACAAGATGAAAATCCTACCCGGATTGATTTCGCTGCATGGCCGGCTGTCGCCGGCGACCATTCCACCTCTTCTGAAAACATGGTATTTAATATTTTGCACACAGACTGGATCCTGGGCGTCGCCGATATTGCTGCCCGGCTAAAGGCGGGAATTGCCGCTTCCAAAACACGAAGCGAACTGGAAAGTAAGCTGAGGTCCTCCGACTTACAGCTTCTAAGGGTCGATCCGGAATATGTTTCGCGTGCAGGCTCCAACAATGTCCACTTTATGCTCGCCCGGCCGGACGTGAACACATCTGCCGCCGCCTATTTTGAGTCCTGTTTCAGGGAAGGGAGCGAAGTCAACCTGATTGGCACCTATAAATGGTTTCATACGAGCGCGATGTTGAAGGCGATCAGACTGGCGACTGAAACCTTAACTGCTGAACAACGTGCATCACTTGCCATGGCAGTGCTGGCAGACGAAGCTTTCGCTTTGCATTTCCTCGAGGATGGTTTTTCGGCAGGGCATGTGGCTGGATTATGGGGAAATGCCGCCTTACGCAAAGGCACGCATGATTACTATGATGAACGGGGACTCGAGGTCACAACCTGGCAGGGCGAACGGCTGGTACTGACAGGAGATGCTTATATGCGAACATCCGATGGTGAGAGAGCCGCCATCCCGGTTCGTTTAAGCCTGGAGCAACTCCTTGATGCAGCTTCAGGTAAAAGCAGTTATTCGGTGTATAACGACCAATCGGGCATATTTACACCCGATGCTTTAAATATTTCGAAAACTGAAAAAACGCCTCATCGGATTACGGATCCCGATTTAAGGGAAGTGTACAAGGCGATCCTGATCATGACACCAGTTCCCGGACTTTCGACCGGGCTTGGTGAAATTCCAAGGTTCCGTTCAGAATTAGGACCTTTTATTGGGATAGCACCCGCAGGCAGCACATCTGCAATATCGGGTGGATTCGGTTTAGACCAGAAAACGCCAGGATTTATTCCGGGACTTGAGCTTGCTGTCCACCTGGGTTTAGGTATGGATGGGGTGCTTAACCAGTCGGGCGACGGACTTGTCTTTCTCGATCTGGGCATGCGACTTGACGGGGCTTCATCTGTAAATGTCAGGCCAGATCCTTCGTACAAGGAATTTGGTTCGATCCTTTCTGCCGTTCCATCAAGGGAAGCCTTCTATGGGCGACTGAGGCTTCCCTATTATGTCATCCCCGGTGATCTCCTGGTAATGGGTCCTGTTCTGGCACTTTTCTCACCTAAGTCGTTAAATAAAGTACTGGCCACCGCCAGCCAGGGAGGACTTATTCCCTGGCAGACAGGAATGATTACACCTATTGGCCGTTTCCAATTTATGTTGGGACGTGAAATCGGTGTGTATTTCTTTGGTTCCATTCAGGGTGCTGATGCTTTCCTTCTTCCGGATGAGCGATTGGGAACTGATCAGTGGTCCTTGATAGCAATGCATACGACCAAACTTGAATTTCCATTCCTTGAATACCGGCCACTCAGGGCATTCGCCCGCACACAAAGTGCAAGCCTTCTGCTGCAACTCTATGCAGGCGTTGATATTCCCGGAAAAGTGACAATGAAAACAACTCCGGAAGCAGCTCCCGTTCAATTGAAAACGATCTGGTCATTAGGAATCAGGCTGGGATTTGACTGGAGGTATTATTTTGCAGGAAAAAAGTCGTAGGTAAATCAAAGGAAAAGCATAAACCTCTCTTACTATAGGTTTACTTTTCAGTTAATCACATCAATGCATTTGTAAAAACGACGTGTATACATTTTCGATCCCAATTCACTGATTGTAACACCCTTTGATCTACCGGAAGACGCATGTATAAATTTAGAATTCATTCCATCGGCTTCGCAAATAATGCCTACATGTCCAATACGGGTCTTATCTTTAAAACCATAAAAAACGATCACATCGCCCACTTTAAATTCTGCTGGTTTTAATGATTTCCCAACTGCTTCATAAGATTTGGAACTCCGGGGTAAGTTTATTTTGTAATTACTAAACACGTATTTTACGAAACCTGAACAATCAAAACCTTTTTTAGGGCTGCTGCTGGCAAAATGATAAGGAGTGCCCAATAGTTTTTTTGCAAAACGAATGAGGTCGGCTCTTTGAATGCCTGCAAAAGTGCTGGTCGTTTCATCCGATTCCAAATTCGGTACTTTGCTTTTGGATTGCGATGAAAAGGAGATCAGCAATAATAAAATAATAAAAGAAATCTTAATTCTCATTGTAATTCAGTTATTTACTAAGTTAATCGCCTGTTGAAACAAGCGTTGCTTTAAATAAAAATTACCTGTTGTAATTCAAATTTGCAATTATTTCCGGTGACAAAGTAGG
>Ga0209511_1001662_pt1 | contig 19168 bp, 18 predicted proteins | sample SSSSmetaG_FD_184141 | JGI IMG/M metagenome (GOLD analysis project Ga0209511, IMG submission 184141) | Glacier valley bacterial and archeal communities from Borup Fiord, Nunavut, Canada, to study Microbial Dark Matter (Phase II) - ​SSSS... | ecosystem: Environmental > Aquatic > Freshwater > Ice >...
TCATCATGCCGGACTGACCAAGGACCAACCTGTCTTTAATGTGCAGAAGCGGGAACCGGGTTGGGTATTTTTCGAAATACTCAAGTGGATCTGCCTGTCCCATAACGGTCCAGTATACATCCATTTCAAAGAAAACCAGGTTTGGATCTGTTCCTGTTAATAACAGATCATAAAGTACATCACCTTTTGGACGCCAGAAATCTGAAGGACTAGGGGCTTTTGCTTTTTCAGCATCACTCATAATCCTTTTGAACTCCATGTTATGGTTATGGTATCCCCATTTGATCCCTGCTGCTTTCGCAATTTCGCCGGCGCTGTTATAAACTTCGCACACAAGCTTGGCATCATCGTGGCTTTCAATGTTAGGTAAACCAGGTTGTACCAGGTATTTGACACCCAGTTTTACATGGTCTTCAACCGCTTTTTTCCAGAATTCGGCAATTCCTGCAGCGTTTTCTTTTGTGTATTTTCTTTCAGGCGGGTTCACATGCGAACTGGTGATTTTCAGACCTGAATCATTAACAATTTTCTTGTAGGCTTCCACCTCGTATTGCCCCATTTTGCGGTTGCCGTAACCTGCCAGCTCGAGATTGGAGTAACCGATATCTTTAATTTTTTTCATCCCTTCAGGGACATTGTCTGTCAGTTCTTTTCCAAGGGAATAGATCTGTAGTCCGATTACCTTTTTTCCTGCAGCCGGTGTACTGTTTTTGTTTATAGCTGCGGCGGGAGCCACGCTTCCGGCTACCATTCCACCAAAAGTCAATAATGACATTTTTTTAAGAAAATCACGTTTTGATTCCATTTATTTATTAAGTTTGTGTCTATTCGACGCAATGATAGTTTTTTTATTTCAGAAAACAAAAGAGGAAGGATTAAATTTTACTTTTGTTTAAATATTAAAATCAGTGATAAGAGATTTCAATTTTTACGATCAGCATTTTCTGAAGCACATTTCGCTTGACTGCGTTGTTTTTGGTTTCCACGATAACCAGTTAAAAGTACTGTTGATCCGGAGGAAATTTACAAAAGAATGGGCCCTGCCCGGGGGGTTTGTTCGTGAAGATGAATCGATTGAAATTGCCGCAACCCGGGTTCTTCAGGAGCGTACCGGCTTAGATGACATCTTTCTAAAACAGTTTAAAGTATTTAGTGAACCGGAAAGATCAAAGAGAAATCCAACTGTGCAAGACTTAGTCGATTCTGGTGCAAATCCTGATCTCGAATGGTTTAAACAGCGATTTATCTCAGTGGGTTTTTACGCCCTGGTAGATTTCTCAAAAGTTGAACCTAAACCCGATAGTATATCTGACCTGTGTGCCTGGAAAAATCTGGATGAAGTAGATTCTTTAATTCTTGATCACAATCAAATATTGAATAAAGCGCTCGAAACGTTGAGGTTGCAATTAAATTATCAGCCATTGGGCTACAATCTGCTGCCTGACAGATTCACGATGCCAGAACTTCAAAGATTGTATGAGACAATCCTTGCGAAAGAACTTGACAGGCGTAATTTCCAACGCAAGATGCTATCCTACGGAATTCTAAATAAATTAGAGGAGCGTAAAACAGGAGGAGCTCACAAAGCCCCCTACCTGTATGAGTTTAATCTTGAGAATTACCAGAAAGCCCTTCAAAACGGGTTGTATGGCGGATGGTAAACGGAAATCAATTCAGGTTATTTTGAGTGTGACTCAATCTGCTATTCTTTGTCAAAACGCATGTTGTAATCCTCTTTTGAATTCACCATCCAAAAGGAGAAGACATTCAGATAATTCCAAAATAAACGGAGCACTTCTTCCGGTATTTCGAGTTTTGACAGCACCTGAATATAGCATTCCAGCCATACAATGCGAGCTTCGGGAGTAATTGATCCTGCAGCATGCCTTTTGGCAAGCATGGGCTGGCCACGGTTCTCGAGGTAGTAAGTGGGACCACCACAAATCTGAATAAAAAAATCGGCTGAATTTTGTTTGGCTTTATTCAGTGCCTCTTCATTCCGGGGAAAAAGATGCTTTATTTCGCTTTGAACCAACAAATCGTAATGATCACTTACCATCTTTCTAATTCCTTCTTCTGTAAGTGCTTTCAGAAATTCGGGAGTCGGTTTAGTAACCGGTGGTCGTTGCCTGAATTCAAATTGACTGATTGAAAAATCCATTATCTAAATTAAATTTCTAAGGTCATGCGTTCGGTGGCCTTCATATAATATCTGGCAAAATTATCATCGGTCATGTACTCATGCAATTTGAACTGCCATTTTTTGGTCCGTTCAGAGAGCAAAACGATGTTCTTATTATTCTCGTAATTTTCCGGATCGACCTTTTGAATCCTGATGACCTCAATAAATTCATCCATCCATTTCTCGTACTCGTCCATAAAAATCTGCTGATCCGGACTGATATTCATATCTTTGTCCGTATCGATGATGTTTGCAGAGATCAATGATGAGGCCGTTAAAGTTCCGCCAAGCGTGAATCCCAATCTTCGCAAAAACCACCTTCTGTTATCTTCGTAACCGTCCATGTGTCTATTGTTTTTGGTTTTATAACAACAGATGTAGTGATTTGGTTGCCCCCGAACCCTTATTTAGACAATGCAAGTTTGACATCAAATCCGCGAATTTCATTGATCCAGACATCCGCAATAAACGAAACGGCATGATAACCGATCATACACCAGTTTTCGTTTCCTTAATGGCTACAAATGGGTACTAATTCTCCATTTAAGTCTGGTTTTATTCCGGAAACCTGAAATTTTGTTTGGAAACTTCACACAATCATTTATCTTTGAACTCAAATAACACGAATTAGCAAAAAAGTAATATCATGCCAGTTTCCCGTTTTAGTGTTTCATTGGAGGAGGAGCTTTTGACTGCTCTTGACCAGTATGTGACAGAGAATAATTTTTCGAACCGGTCGCAGGCACTTCGTCAACTGATTGAGAAAAATCTTGTTGAGCAAAAATGGAAATGCGACAACCTGGTTGCCGGGGCCATTGTCATGGTGTATAGTAACCAGAAACCCGAAATCCGCACCCGTTCAGCTGAACTTCAGTTATTGTACCGGGAGGTGGTTATCGGTGTACAGCAGTTTACCCTGAGCGAGCAGAATTGCATGGAAATCATTGCAGTTAAAGGAGCATCGCGTATACTAACTGAATTGTCAGACAAGATGATAGGCATTAAAGGTATTCAGCATGGCAAGCTGATCATGAGTAAAACAGAGTAGTTTTTTTGCTCCAACAGTAACACGAAATCAACTATTAGTAACAAGTATTCATTCAAATATGGACGAACTAAACACTGCCATCACAGAAAAACTCCTTTTGCTTGAGAATTGGTTCGGGCAAAGAAAAGGCTCTCTTGTTGCGTTTTCAGGAGGTATAGACTCCTCTTTAGTCCTTTTTCTGGCCCGGAAATACCAGGGACCAGGTAATGCAATTGGTGTAATCTCAAATTCGGAGAGCTTGAAGAATAAGGATTTCAATCTGGCGCAATCGTTTTGCGAAGAATTTAACATACAGCTCGTTGTGATTAAGACCAAAGAGCTTGCCGATACCCGTTACAGTCAAAATCCAATCAACCGGTGCTTTTTTTGTAAAGACCATCTTTTTCAGGAACTCCAGGAATTGAAAATCCAATATCCCGGATTTGAAATTTTGAGCGGAACTAATTATGATGATCTGGGAGACTATCGGCCAGGTATCGACGCCGCACAAAAGAACCTGGTGGTTTCTCCGCTGGTCGATTGCAAAATTACAAAAGAGGAAATTCGTGAGATCGCAAAACACTTCAATCTACCCAATTGGAACAAACCGGCAAGTCCTTGCCTGAGTTCGCGTATTCCATACAATCAGGATGTTACGGTATTAAAATTGAGACAGATTGAGGCGGCTGAAGAACTTTTGAACGGCCATGGTTTTGAGGATGTAAGGTTCCGTCATTTTGGGACCTATGGCAAAATTGAAGTTCAAAAAAAGGACATTGAAAAACTGCATGTTATTAAAGAGCTTCTGATCAGTGAAATCAAAAAACTGGGCATTCCCCGAATCGAAATTGATGAGGAGGGATTGGTTTCAGGAAAAATGAACAGGGCCATCCGAACCGAAGACAAAAAAATTGAGCAAATATGAGAATTCTGTATTATGACTGTTTCGCCGGGATCAGCGGTGATATGAACCTTGGTGCCCTGATTGATTTAGGTGTCGATCCTGATTTTTTGATAGCAGAACTTCAGCGATTAAATATTGAAGGATTTCATCTCGAAATTCAGAAAGACATCCGGAGGGGGATTTCAGGAACAAAAGCTACTGTTGTTATTGAAAATCAAGAGAATGAAAAGCACCGCCATTTACGGCATGTTGAGGAACTGATCAATCAAAGCACGCTTGCAGAAAACGTCAAGACGATGTCGCTGAAAATATTCGACCTGATTGCTGTTGCGGAGGGCAAGGTTCATAATATTAGTAAGGAGCATGTTCATTTTCATGAAGTTGGCGCTTTGGATTCGATAGCCGACATTGTTGGTGCCGCCATTTGCCTCGATTACCTGAAAGTAGACAAAGTCCTTTCTTCATCCATCCAACTGGGTGGTGGAATGGTGAAATGTGCCCACGGTATCATGCCGGTTCCTGCACCGGCTACTACTGAAATTGTCCGGAATGTTCCGGTCAGAACTGGTTTAGTTCAGCATGAAGCGACAACACCTACAGGTGCTGCTATCCTGGTTGCTACTGTCGACGAATTTACTGATCAGATCAATTTCAAAATACAGAAAACCGGATATGGGATCGGCCAGCGCGATGTATCGGAAGTTCCCAATGTATTGCGGGTGTTTCTTTCGGAAAATGACAAAACAGACGAAAGTACAACGCTTGAAGAAGCGTGGATGGTGGAATGTAACATTGACGATATGAATCCGGAATGGTATGATCATCTCTTCAAAAAACTCTTTGAGGCTGGAGCGAGCGATGTTTTTCTGACTCCGATTATCATGAAAAAATCGAGACCGGCCAATACCTTGTCTGTCCTTTGCAACAGCAACGTCAAACCGGAAATAAAAGCCATCATTTTCAAAAATAGCACCACGATCGGTCTTCGGGAATATTCAGTTGCTAAGACAGTTTTGGAACGACAGGAACGGGAAATTGAAACTGAATTGGGCAAGGTCAAAGTGAAATACAGTTATTATCAAGGTAAGGAAATCAGGTTTAAGCCCGAGTCGGACGAATTAACCAGATTGGCAACCAGCCATGGTTTAAGTTTGAATGAGGTAGAAAAAATCATCAATAAAAACTGCTGAAATGGATATTCGTGACATCCTTGAAAAATATAAAGATGGTGAAATTGAGCTTGTAGAGGCCTTGTCGCATTTTACCAAACGGGGAATTGAAGAGATGGGTTTCGCTACGATTGATACCGATCGTTTGCACCGCACAGGATTGCCTGAAGTGATTTACGCAGCCGGGAAAACGACCGAACAGGTCAGGTTAATCGCCGAGCGGATGTATACTAAAGGGATTGACATTCTGGCAACGCGGGCCAGTGAAGAAATTTATCAGGCGGTTAAAACGGTTGTGCCTGGTGCGGTATATAATTCCTTGGCAAGAACGATCGTGTATAAGCATAAAGAAGAGGATACGGGGAAAGGATATATAGCCATTGTATCAGCGGGAACCTCTGATCTTCCGGTTGCAGAAGAGGCAGTTGAAACAGCCAGGTTCTTAAATAATAGGGTGGAGGCAATTTATGATGTGGGTGTTGCTGGTATTCACCGTCTTTTCAATAAATGGGAACTGATCCGGAATGCAAGGGTCATTATTGTCGTTGCAGGAATGGAAGGGGCATTGGCCTCCGTGGTTGGCGGACTTGTGGATAAACCGGTAATTGGTGTACCAACAAGCATCGGGTATGGTGCCAACTTTCAGGGATTATCCGCCTTGTTATCGATGCTGAACAGTTGTGCCGCCGGTGTATCGGTTGTAAATATCGACAATGGTTTTGGGGCTGCCTGCCAGGCATCATTGATTAACAAATTATAGCATTTAAGATGAATGAGATCATTCTGCTTTCGCTGACTGCCGCGTCACTCGGGTTCATTCACACAGCACTGGGACCAGATCATTACCTCCCATTTATTGTGTTGAGCAAAGCCCGAAACTGGAGCGTACCTAAAACAATGTTGATAACATTTGTTTCGGGCGTTGGCCATGTAGGTGGATCAGTTGCAATTGGTCTCGTTGGGATTGCGTTGGGGATCAGTCTGAATAAACTGACATTTATTGAGGGATTCAGGGGTGATATTGTGGCATTGCTGCTGATTTTCTTTGGTCTGCTCTACACGATTTATGGATTTCACAAATTCCTGAAAAACGGAGGACATCATCACTTGCCGAATTTTCTGATCCCCAAAAATCTGCGTGAAATAAAGCATCAGGTTAGTCATGGATTGGAGGAAAAGGTCGATGAAACCAAATTAACGCCCTGGGTTTTATTTATCATCTTTGTCTTTGGGCCTTGTGAAGTACTGATCCCGATGTTATTCATTCCGGCAGTACAAAGAAGCAACGTTGGCATTGCCTCTGTTGTATTTTTCTTTGGAATTGCTACAATCGCCACAATGATGTTCATCGTTTACCTGGGACATTTGGGGTCTTCTTTCCTGAAATTCAAATCAAAAGAAAAATACATGCATCTGATTGCAGGTCTTGTCATTCTGGGTGCAGGACTTGGAATGCATTTTTTGGGATGGTGAGTAAATACATTCATCCGGAGGACATTTAAGCGGGGAATCATTTTCTGATACCTTCGCCTTTTATCAATAATGCGAATCAAGAGCTGAAAAATAATTAAGGTGATAATGCCGAAGGCATGATAGGACTATAGCTAAGTCGGATAAAAAAGTATTAAAAAGCCGAAGGCATGACAGATTTATGTCACCACTTCGTGGTTTAAATCAACTTTCTCCAATATTTTCTATAATCATTACAACCCTTCGGGTTTAAAAATCTAACCCTTGATTCGCATCAATAATTAAAGTCTTCAGGTTCTCCGCAAAATTTTCTGCCATTGAGAATCGCTTTGCGATAATGAGCGCAGATGATATCCTTGTGATTATTCTTGTGTATTTCTTCGGTAGTCATATTTCCGGAGATGCCCAAATCTCTTCTTAACAGGTACTCTTCGTAGGCCGCGTCCAACGCTTCAGCTATTTTGGTTGCCATGTATTTATTAGCTCCTTCTACAATTGCGTCATCCCATTGCATATGACTTGATAAATATACCGGCCTGTCTGCATTCGACAACGTATCTATGGCACTGGTCACGTCATCTTCCGAACGACGATTTTTCTCCATGTTCGAATAGTCGTAATATTTAAAGAGTTCCACAAAGTGGGCATCTGTTTCGCAGGAATTGATAAATTTGGTAAGTTCTTCCCCGTATCCTGAGAGGTAAGGCCGGGAATCATAAGGGATGGGATTCGTTGCCGGAGGGTTTTCCAGTTGCATTGCTTTGGCGTTATTTTCCATGTAGTAGTCTTCTTTGGCTCCTTTGTGGTTAGGCAATATTAAAAGCGCACTTGTTCCCATTCTCATATCATAGTAGTCGTACCATGCTGGCATATCATCAGGCAGCCCGTCTTTGTCTTTTTCCATGATGGTATCGTAATCCTGCCACGAAAGATAAGAATGCTCCAACATATCTTCGTAATCACTGGAACGGAGTAAAAAATCTTTCAATATTTCCACTTCATGCTCCTCAATGGGTGCGATAAAAGGACAGGAAGCGATGTGCGATTCCCAAAACTGAAAGTCATAGGCGATATCTATACCCTTTATATTCAGTTTTCCGGCTCTCCACTGCAATTGCAGGTTAAACAATTTTTTTTGAAGAATAAGCTCCAGCAATTCTTCAGCTCGATTCTGAAAACCAAGTTCCAGTGTCTCTTTTTCATTGTACAGCCGCTCGTAATATTCATACGACTGGGCCAGTGATATTTTCTGCCGGACAACAGAACTAATAAAGCTGCTTATTGAGCCAGGGTTATATGGTTTGAAATACTCTTTTGCCGCTTCGGAATTGGCAATTTCGTCCTGAAATTGTTGTTCGAGCTTTTTAAAGAATTCAGTTTTTTCGGTAATGTTTTCAGGAACCCGGGCTTTGTTGTAGATAAAATCGTCGAAGTTAATCATGGCTCAATTTTTATATAATTGTGATTTTTATTTACTTCTGAAAGGATTTTCATAGCAAATATAGTCAGTAATTCATTTCCAATGATAATAGTATGGGAAAAAAGTTTTTCTTTTAATAGATGTTCAATTTACCTCAAAACAGGCTTTCTGATCCTTCATGGTTCGTTCATGCTTCGTTCAAGGTTCCAGGCAGTAATTTAATATCACGCTGCTTTTCGTAATGCTATTACAGAAACTTGTCAGAGGAAGAACCTTCACATAAACTTAAGTTGTAGTTTGGCTTGTGAGGTTTTGGATGGACTTGTTGGCAAAAGGATACGATGAATGGTTTTTAAATTAGAATTGCAATTTCCTTAATATCAGAAAGGTGCAGGCAATATGCCTGCACCCACTTATTAAAAGTAAGTTCTATTTTCTATTCAAAATTAAATAAGCTACAAGAGCTGGGATGTTACCAAAAAGCACAAATAGGGTCCAAAGTATATATTTGTTGTTTTTTTCACGACAATCTATATAAACCCATAATGGTAACGAAAACCAAAACAGGAAAAAACAAATGATCAATGCGATGCTAATTATGTAATTTTGAACAGGTAGTTTTGAATCGTTTAACGAATAGGCAACTCCAACAAAGCCGACCAAGACATTAGAGTTTGTTTTTAAAGGCATTACTATATGTCCGTAAATATCATTGTGATCGCCTTCACGCCTGATTGAAGCCGCTACGAACATCATACTTCGCTGTACTGAATCAATATTACTTTCAACCGCATCGATGAACCCACGATTTTGAGCATCCACCAAATTGAAAACAGTTGAGTTCAGAGGCGTACTTGCTGCCATCATCCCTTCGGCGTAAATTATTTCTCCTTGCGCGGATACCAACCATTTCGTACTAATCACGGAATTGCTTACCGTTTTTTCGAAATAGTCGAAAAAATCCTTACTATTTAAATTAACCGCACTTTCTATTTGAATTTTCTTTAGTTCACCAAACGCAATTTCTCTGTTTACTTTATTTTCAATGTTCCGCGATGGTTTGAAAATAATAGCAAGAACCAATAAGTAAATTATTAATATTCCGGATGATAAAGCCACCCAGGGCAATATCCTTAGCCATGTTTTATTCATAAACTCTTCTTTTTAAAATGATTATAATAATACTTGAAACAGGAATTAAAATCAGGCTCAGGCCTAAGGCTGATTTTATCAGATCCAACATATATATTGAAATTCTTAGTTCAGAAAAAATTAAAACTGAAAGAACGATCCAGATAACCGAAAGTCCTACAACTATTTTGTTTTCCGGTTGCGATTTTTTTGAATATTGTGCTACTTTTTGTTCGAGCAAATGCAAAGTATCTTCTTTAAGTTGTGGATCGGGTTGGTGATTTTGGTTGAAACTTGAATTAAGCAGTTTCCCGATGTTTTTTTCCGTATAAATCTTTTTATTTTGCATCGTTTATGATTTTTTAATTTGCCTGAATGCCTTTCTGAATGATTCTCTCGCACGTGTCAGCATCGATTCTGTTGCTTTATATGATTTGCCAATCAGACCGGATATTTCGTCAATGCTTTTGTTCTCGATGTACTTTGCTTCAAGTAAATACCTGTACTCGTCAGCTAAGTTTGCCAAAACAGTAATTACATCAGCCTGCGTTTCTGCATCTACAGACCCGGCTTCCAGCTCTTCTGCATCAATGTCGAAATTCAGTTTGTCAATGCTTTGGAAGGAATCTTGCTTTTTAGCATTCCTGTGATAATCATATATTTTGTTTTTTGCAATTGCACACAGCCAGGTAAAAATGGTACACTTGTTTTGAAAATCATTTATTTTTTCGACAAAGACAACCCATGTTTCCTGCCATATATCAGAAGCTGTGTCTTTGTCTTTAACAAGGTGATGCAAAATATAAGCGAACAGCAAATCAGAATATTTGAGATACAAGGCTTTAAAGGCATCTTGATCCCCGTTTTTAATTCTCCTTACCAGTTCATGATCGTTTTGTGTCATTCTATCTTAATTTCACTTATTAGTCGTGAAAACATAAAAAATCCTTCGGTATTTCTTTTGTTTTTTTAAAATCATGGATTATTCGCTCCCTTGCAACAAGGGAGACGTTGCTTTGAGCTGGCAACTCGTATTCAAATTTCAGTCACAATCGTATCGTCTTCTGACGAATCGATGAATTATCGTTAGAAACGGCTGACAACTAACCCCTCGTTACAAACGAGGGGGAGCTACAATTACCAGTTTCCACCGGCACCTGCACCGCCAAACTTTCCTCCTCCAAAAAGATTATCCTCACTTGCGGAACCACTACCTTGGTTTCCGCCTAACGTTTGCGATGCGACAACCGCCATGATATCGGGCGAACTCCATTTGTTATCAAGCAGTTTTTCGCGTGTATAGCCATTGCGTACCTGTTTCAGATAATTTAAAAGTAACAAAGCAACAATTACCAGGATGGCTCCCGCTATCGTTACCGTAAGAACTGGCATTCCAAGGCTGAAATAATATTTAAACGTTATGACGCCTAAGGCAATGGTTAATAAGCCAACCCGAATCAATAGGATTGATTTGTGTTTTATTCCCCAATAAATTATTCCAATGGGAACCAAGGCTGTGAGGCCATAAAATACAAATGCAAAAGGGATATCCTGTTGTGCGGATAACATAAGACCAAGCATCTTAATGCTTAATTCGCGCACCACGAAGTAATTGCCTGCCATGTAAAACAAAACGAGTGAAATGGTTTGTAGGATGATGAACTGGTCGTTTAAAAACTCGTATGATAATTTTACCCTGACTTTTTTACTGCCCCAATAGATCAAACCAAACGAAGTCATAATGATAAAGGGCATCAATGCCTGAGCGACACCTCCGATATCATATAGTACCTGGAACAATATCCACCCAAAAAAGCCAATCGTTAAAAACAGCGCCATTAAATTAAGATATCGGATGGCGGCGAATGCTGCGAGCAGAAAACCTAGGATTGGATAAACCAGCAAACTGTGTGATTTAGAACCCAAAATTGCAAAAGCTATAAACGACAGTCCTGCATAGATCCCGGCTTCTGTTACACCTGATTTATAATGAAACTTGTCATTTATCAATATCTTATCAGTGAACGCGAGTAACGAAATTCCCAACAGAAATGAAAGAAATTGATATCCTGTATCTCCGACACTACCAAAGATTAAGCCTATCGGTCCCATTATCGTAAACATGCCAATCAACGAAACAATAAAAAGCAACACACGCATTGTGAAAGAGGGTGTATAGAGATTTGTTGCAAACTCCCCCTGGATTTTACCCCATTGTTCCTCATTGAGTACGTTGCTTTTGAATAAATTCCTGGCTTCCGAAAGCACATTCCTCTTCTCCAGTTCCGGTATTTTATAGGCGATTATTAAATTATTCATCTGCAAAGTGCGATTTGTTTTTAAATAAAAGCAATGGATAAGCTATGCAAGTAATTGGGAAATAGAATATAAATAAATAGTAATCGTGATTGTTCGCTTCAAATAATAAATAGGTAAAGGCCATGTATCCGGCTACGTTTGAGTAGATGAAAAACAAAAATTCCTTGTGCACCCAGGTATACCAGGATAAAATTCCGGCAGATACAAGCGTTAGGAACTCATACGGTAATTGATAACTGCTGTCGAAGGTTGCAGATAAACAGCCAATAAAATAAAGAAGCAGACCAAAATTCTGATAGGTAAACCAAAAGTGCTTCTTGACGTTTTTATACTGCGAAACTTGTCCGATGACGGCGAGTGTTGCACCCAGCACAATACTTATAATGTATAGATTGGATGATAGTTGCCAGGCGCCTTTTGCCCAGTTGACTGGCGAAATACTTAACCCTACAGCTGCGGCAAAAGCAGTAGTCGCCATCGCTAACAAGGCTCTGTTGTCATACCTGTAAGCCATAAAAAGGAAGATAGCGGCACTGATAAAGGAAGTCCAGTTTAACAGCAATTCAACGAGGTCGAAATAGACCTGCACATAGGCGAATAAAGAAATAATGAGTAAGGAAACAAGGATCAGTATGTAATCAAAATAGACCTGGCTAACGGTTACTTCAGCATTTGAATACGGTTTTGCAAACTTCCTGATGAAATAGAATCCAACAATAATGGCAGCACCAATACCAAACATCGCTATCAGATGACCCATATAGCCAATGTTTTGATACGCAAAATAACTAACGCCTCCGGTAAAAAGCATTATGCCCAGGTAAAGCATTAACCGAAGTTCGTAGTACAATGACACTACCTTTTCGGTTCGGATCGCCTCCAGCAACTGATATTGCTGATCGTCGATGAGGTTGCGTTGATATAATTCCTTATTTGTATGATACATATTTTTATCTTTAATGCTATTCTTAAATCAATCTGTCAATTCGTTACTGTTAATTACCTTACCTGGCGGATCCCCCTCGTTCGCATTGGGGTTTACTAAAACCATCTATAGTCTGCATCAGCTTTAGTTTTGATCTGGTTAACTTTAAATCAAAATTAGTAATAGTATTCTCATTGACAATTTTTCCGGATTGTATTTATTGTAAATCAAAAGCACGTGCGCTCCCATTTTTTAGCTCATCAAAAGGAAAGTCATCTATCTGTTTCTTCTCAGTCATGTTTGCAGTGGTCGGAACTGAGAAGCAAATGTAGTTAATGGGGGAGAACTTGAAGCCTGTAATTTTTTTTCCTTTTTATACCCGTAGTAGCTTCGGAATGGGTTCCTGATCAGTGCTGTCTTATTCTTATTTTATGTTTGATTAAATCTTCGCTCCGATTCGATTTATATTCATTTTAGCCTCAAAACCGGCTTTCTGATCCTTCGCTGTTCGTTCGCTCATCCTTCGGGACACTAATTATCGTCATAGCCTACTTTTCGTAATACTATTTATTTTGCTGCGCACAAAAGAGCCCCTTCCAAAATTGAAAGGGGCTGCATCGAAATCCGATATCAATCGAATTTATTTTGTCTGGAATGGTTCTTTATCTGTTTAAAACAGCCATATGACGGATCAAGCGGGTAAATTTTGCAACCACTTTCAAGCGGTATATGCATATAGCAGTTAGCATGATAGTGCTGACTATTTGACTCTAATCCTTTAAAAATTAAGATGACACCAGATTTTTTTGTAAGCTGATCTGCGAGTCGCCAGTCTCTAAAAGCTATAAGCAATCATTACAAAATTTAATTATCGATACCAAACGTCAAAGAAACAAAGTAGTCCTATTTGCCAGTTAATTTCTTGATTACCTGCACCTCATCTTCCATGTAGGGTGTACCATCTTTTTTAAAGATCTCGTGAAACCAAAGTTTTGGTTCCGAACCATCGGCAATAGGCTGGTCCCATGCATATTTGGTATTCGATTTTCCATCAACCAATCCCCAGTTGATAGCGCCAATGTTGTTTTCTTTCAGTATTGGCATGATGTTCTGAAACAGGCTGTTATTACGGCGAGCCATGTATTCGCTGCATACCAGCGGACGTCCGTATTTTTTCAGTGTATCAATAGCTGCCTGGTGTTTTTCAGGACTTTCGTAGTTGTGATACGTGATGATATCCGAATTTTCGACCTGAAATTTATTGAGTTCTGATAAGCTTAAATTCCAAACGGCAGAAGACAATGGTTGTGATGGGTTAACCTCGCGACCCCAGGCGAAAACCTTTTGCAATAATGGAAGTGATTTGTTTCCGTAGTTCGAGTTTCCGGGTTCGTTATACATATCCCATATTGCGATGCGCTTGTCATCTTTAAACGTGGTCAGGACGTCTTTCACATAGGTCTCCAACGTTTTTATGAGAGTCGTGTCGGTATAAAGTAATTCGCCCGGATCGCGCACCCAGCCTGAATTATGAACGCCCGGCTTCGGATCGGGTTGTTTTCCTGCCTGGTAAGTTGGATTCCAGCAATCATCGAAAAATACAAATACAGTTTTGATGCCATGCTTGTTTGAAATTGTCAGGTAGGTATCCATTCTCTTTTTGAATCCTTCCTTGTCAACCTGCCACGCCAGGTGGTGCAGATAAACCCGCATTACATTCATTCCGATTCCTTCGGCCCAGCCCAGTTCGCGGTTGATGGTAGCGGTGTCGAATGATTCGGCCTGCCAGTTTTCCAATTGATTGATGGCTGTACTTGGATTGAAATTGCTGCCACGAAGCCAGCCGTTTTCGGTTCCCCATTGTTGCGCTTTTTCGGTCGTCCACCGTGTTGCAACAACCTGTTTTTCTTTAGGTTTTTGCTGGCAGGCTGTTAAGGCCATTGTTCCTGCGATTGCCAGGATTAAAAGGGTTTTTTTCATTCGTCTGTGTTGCTTAATTTGAATATTGAGATATAAATTGTTGATCCTAATCAGCTTGTTTTTATTTAGCCTGGCCTGAAGGAATATTCAGTGCTTTACCTACCGGTTGCGGATTGCCAAAGTTAGGTGTTTCATCGGAATTCCATGTGAACGGCTGCATTCGAACATTGCGTTCCCAGCCGGAAGTTGTACTTTTCTTGGAGTGGTAGATAATCCAGTCTTCGGTGTTATCGGGCGATTTGACAAATGAGCAATGTCCGACTCCGTAAACCTGCGAATTTCCCTGGAATACCGGGCCCGATTTTTTCCAGTTGGCCTGATCCAATAAATTGCCATCGGGATTGATCAGTTGGAGCATTCCTTGTCTGTATTCTACAAGCCACGATTCGCGGCATGAATAAACGACGAATACCTTATCTCCATTCTTCAGAATTTCAGGGCCTTCGTTCAGATTGAGCGGACCTCCGGTTTCCCAACTTTCGACAGGTGATGAAAGTTTAACGCGTTTTCCTTTCATCGTGTATGGGTTTTCCATTTCTGAAATATACAAATGTTGTTGCGTTGCGTCGGTTGTTTCCTGTTTGATCCAACCCGACCAAATCGCATACAACTTGTTTTTGTGTTCGATAATGGTCATGTCGATCGCCCAGACATTGGTTGAAGGATCGGCAGGATTATCACCCGTGTACAAGACGCCCATATCTTCGTAATCGCTGAAAACATCTTCGGTTTTGGATCGCAGAACGCCAGTACGCTGATGGATAAATGGTGGTCCCGACACACCCGCCGCATAATAAACATACCAGCGGTTGGAGATGAAATGAATTTCAGGAGCCCAGACACACGAGCGGTTCCACCCGGTTGCAGGTGCTGTCCAAATATTTTTCAGCTCACCCTTTTGGGTCATTTTTTGGGATTTGGAGAGAACAATCGAGTTATTGACCGAATAGCAATAAATGTAATCGTTTCCTTGCTTAACCATCCATGGATCGGCACCATCCCATACCGGGTTGGTAAAAGTTTTTATTGTCTTGTCTCCAGTGATTGTCTCGCTCTTGCTGCAACGTGCAAAAGAAACGATTAAGAGCAATGTTAATACTGAAATCTTTAATTTCATCATTGATTATTTATTTATCCAGGTTGGGATACTATAGTTTTTATCAACTACCATAATGTCTTTTCCACCCTTGTTTTCGAAACTGACGGTACTGATATACATGTACCGGGGATGAATTTTTGTGGTACTGTTGTGCGCATGGAATACAATCCGCAACTTTCCCTCTTTATCGGTGAACATGGCACTGTGCCCAACACCAACCAGTTTGCCCGGTTTCTGAAGGACAGGATTGCCTTCATATTTTGTCCACGGACCGTTAATGTTTGTGGCAGTAGCTACCCCCACACCATAAAATGGACTTTCGTAGCTGTTGGCCGAATAAGTCATGTAATATACACCATTCCGTTTAAGAACAAAAGAACCTTCGTTTACACGTGGCCAGACCTCCTCCCATGCCTGGGAAACATTGATACATTTGTGCATCGTTTCGGGTTTTAAGTCGATGAGGTTATCCTTTAATTCAGCCACCCAAATGTTAAGTCCATCGTTAAAACGGTCGAAAAGAAGGTAAGGTTTTCCGTCATCGTCGATAAACATCGTATTGTCGATGCACTTTTCATCTGCGATCATCGGTTTCTGAACCTCCTGTTTGAAGGGACCGAGCGGATGATCGCTCGTTGCGACACAAATGTGTTCGTCAGCCGAATAGTACATGTAAAACTTCCCGTTTACGTGATAAACTTCAGGCGCCCAAAATGATTTGTCCGCCCAGACATCGTCTTTGTGCAACGCCAGGCTCGTGGTACTACTCCAGGTAAGCAGGTCGTCAGAAACAAATACTGCGATGCCATCGGCGGAATAGGTTCCATAGGCGTAGTATTTTCCTTCCCAAAGCATGATAAAGGGATCGCCAAGCGGAACTTTAACCAATTCCGGGGTAATGTCGTCAATTGGCAGATTTTCTCTTTCCTTTTCCTTGCAGGAAACGACTTGCATTAATAATGTCATAAACATCAATGTGAACAAGATACTCTTCATTGTTATAGTTTTATCTGCTAAACGGATAGCAGTTTTTTATAATACCTGTCAGTTCTTTTGATCAATGCCAAAGTGGCTGACCAGTTTAATGTATTCGTCTTTTGAAATGGTAATCATGCAGCCATGACGAACAGACGCCGGCAAACTGTATTTATCCCAGTCACTGTAAAAGGTATAACCCGAAGCCTGAAACCAGGGGCCATTCATATTATCGGCAATCGACAAGCCGTAAGATATGCCGGGATATTGCTCGTAATAGAGATACCAGATTTTCCCGTCAGGAGATGGAATCAGCATGGGTGCTTCCCGGAAGTTAGGGCTGATTGAAGCGGATGGTTCGGAGTAAGGCCCTAAAAGAGAAGGAGATTTGGCGATCGGGATGGTTTTACCCGTTGTCCAATAGAGAGTAGGATAAGTTTCATCTTTGATTACTGCATAATAGCTTTCACCAATTTTTCTGATAAATACATCGATGGTGCCCATGTCCCAATCAAAAAACCGGGTTGGGTGATCTGAAAAAGTTTTCAGGTCTTTTGACAATACGTACAAAGTGCGCTGACTTGCCCAATAGATTTCGCCACCTTCTTTATGAGGCGTATGCCATGTCATGACGTATTGTTTCGAGCTTTCATCGTAAAACAATTTTGGCGCACCAATGCGTTGCAAAGCATTCGAATAGTCAGGTGTGCTTTTTAGATCGGGCGTGTAGGTGCTAAATTTCTTCCATGTGATCAAATCGTCAGACACCCAGATATTAATTTCAGGAGAACTATCGCCGGTATTGCCTGCGATGTAATATCTTCCATCGTGACCTTTACAAATATCGGGGTGACCCTGGTACTCATCGAACACCCTTTTTTTATTATTGATTGAATACCAATGCAATCCATCGAGACTAACCGAATAATACAAACGGCCATAATCCTGGTGGGTCATATGGGCAAATAAATAGGCCTGGTTTTTGGCATCTTTTGGATTATCAACCTGTCCGGGAGGGTTGGGTTGCTGGGCAAAAGTGGTGACCGAAAACACAAGCAATGCCAGTAATAAAATCTTATTTAATTGGATTATTTTCATAATTTATGGTTCTTCATATGTAATACACTGAAGGATGGAATAATACTCAAAACAGTAGGAAAATAGATAAAGATACAGGGTCTTCCGGTTCCGAAAGACCCTGTAATCATTACTATTAAAAACCTATTAGTACAATGGATTTTGTTTCAGGTTTGGATTGTTGTCCACCTCGCTTTGAGGGATTGGCAACCTGTTTGTTTTACCAACAACAAAATTCGAAAAGTCTGGATCACGGCTAATTAACTCATTCAATCCAGCAGCAGTATTCCAAATGTTCCAACGTTTCAGGTCGGCCCAACGAACACCTTCATAGCAGAGTTCAAGCGAACGTTCCATCTGTAATCTTTTCAGGAAGGCTGCTTTTGTAAGAACTGAACTTGAATAAAGTGTACTGTTTTCAAGTTTCGATAATCCAACACGAGTACGAACGCGGTTGACACAATCAATGGCCAATGAAGGGGGTGTTCCAGCTGACAGTTCCGTCAGACATTCTGCATACAAGAATAATACGTCAGCATAACGGATAACCCGGAAATTGATTGGCGAGTAATAGTCCTCATTATTCCGGTAATAATCGCCCTGGTATTTTCTGAAAAAGCAATCACTGCCCCAATCAGCTTTCCAATCGCGTCCATAAATCTTCTCTCCGGGAAAGTCTGCCTGTAATTCAGGATAAAATAGGTTTGCCCTTAAGCGTGGGTCAAGCTGACTATCAGCTGTTTTTTCTTTCTTATACTCATCTACAAGCCATCTTCTTGGTTGACCATCACACCAGCCAATGCTGCGTGGAGCGAAAAACTGGGCACGGTTTGAACCTACGTTTGGATTTGGCTGATCTCCATCTCCATTTGGGTTGATGTCTGAAAACTGAATTTCAAATACTGATTCCGAATTGTTTTCGGTGGTGTGCTTAAAATTGTCTTTGTAATTGGCGACAAGACTATAATTTGCCTTTCCTTCACCTTCAACCAACCAGCTTAAAGCATCTTTGGCTTTTTGCCATTCATGTATTTGCATGTGGGCTTTTCTCAGCAAAGCATAGGCTGCTCCTTTTGTCGGGCGGCCAAGATCGTAGTCGCCCCATTTAACAGGCAGGCTCTTTACGGCATCTTCCAGATCAAGTATTACCTGTGCAAAAACTTCGGCTTCTGTATTTTGTGCCGGGGTATCACCTGGGTTAGATATGGAAAGTACAATTGGCACATTGTCGAACATGATTGCCAGGTTGTAATAATAGAAAGCACGTAAGAATTTAGCCTGTGCGAGAATCTTATCCTTATCAGCCGCCGTAGCAAACTCTATTGCAGGAACATAAGTCAAGACCTGGTTCGCTCTGAAAATTGCCTTGTAATGGTCGCGCCACATCCAGGCATTACCTTCCCAGAAGTTGTAATTGAAATAGATAAAACGGGTCCATTCTTTTAACTCATTCCAGGGACTTTGACTGAATCCTTCATCAGATGTCAGGT
>Ga0209511_1001668_pt1 | contig 19109 bp, 8 predicted proteins | sample SSSSmetaG_FD_184141 | JGI IMG/M metagenome (GOLD analysis project Ga0209511, IMG submission 184141) | Glacier valley bacterial and archeal communities from Borup Fiord, Nunavut, Canada, to study Microbial Dark Matter (Phase II) - ​SSSS... | ecosystem: Environmental > Aquatic > Freshwater > Ice >...
CGTGCTTGCATTAGTCGGCCTTGTTACCAGGAGCACGTACCCCGATAGCGCCGCTTATTTTCCGTATCAAGCCCGCGCCACACACTCGGCAGCACCGGCTTACTGATTCCGCATTTCCACAGCCCGCGCCGCGCCCGCTGCGCGGCCCGCTGCTGGCCAGTAAGCAGCGCTGACCGCCGCCCACTCACGTACGCCCGCGCCCACCCGCGCCCACCCGCGCCCCACCAGCAAGCTGTCCAGCGCCACCGCCCGCCCACTCGGCCCCAGCGGCGCGGGCGGCAGCAGCACCGCGCACAGCGTCCGCCTGTACAGGTCCAGGCCCGCTTTCGACACCAGCAGCACCCGCCCCGACAGCAGCTTGCGCACTGAATCAGCCGCTTGCGCCCCGAACGGCTGGCCCGTCTCGGGCGCGTCCACGCCCAGCAGCCGCAGACGGTAAGTGGTCGGGCGGGCCAGCACGATGTACATATCGGCATCGAGCACTCGCACCACCCGCGCCGCCTCAGCTGACACCGCCACCCGCGAGGTCAGTGTCAGTGGCTCGCTCACTTCGTGTACGCCCGCCACGCAGCCCACCACCAGCAGCGCCAGCACCAGCCCGACCCGAAACCCCCGCGTAGTGTAAAAATTACCGTTCATTCGGCAAAATTACCACATTTATTGGTAAATATTACGCTAACCTGATGATTTTACAATATTAGCCTAGATTCCGGGGTAAATCCGTAGTAAATCCGACGTTAATCCAGGGTAAATCCCAGTAGGCGCACTACCCCGGTCAGCCCCGCGCTGGTCGGGGCTTTTTCCCAGCAAATACCCGAGTTAATGTAAGCCCAGCAATAAGCTGCTGATTGCTACGCGGCTGACTGCTACCCGCCTCATTTGCCCCTAGCTACGGCCGCGCTTCTTAAAAAAAATAATGTGGCCCGTGGGGCAGTAAAGGCATAATGAAACATTCATCAGTATCTTTTTGACCCTGAACAGTGTGCTGAAAAGAAAATACCTCCTACATTCGAGCGCTGCTCTCTGCCGGGTTTCGGCCTCCTTGATAGTGCTTTTACTATGACTTCAACTCGATAAGTTACCCTCTCTTTATGCGTGTCCGAAATGTCTTGCTGTTGCTAGGGTACCTGGGTGGGCATAAACACGCGGCTGGTACTTGCTCAAGGGGTTACGCCCATCACGGGAGGCGCCAACCCCGGTGCCCCGCCGCTCTTGCAACGCCCCCCTGTGCCGCCTTCCCCCACAGCGGCGGCATTGGGCGTGTACGGTAATATTCCGGTAGGCCACTTCACGGGGTTGCCCTCCGTAACGATTCCCATCTTCGAGCTGCGCTCGCGCGAGCTTTCGACCGCCATTTCCCTGTCCTATCACTCCACCGGGCTGCAAGTGGAGCAGATGGCTTCCTCGACTGGCCTGGGCTGGAGTCTCAACGCGGGCGGCAACATCAGCCGCACCATCTTCGGGATGGATGACTTCAGCGCCTTCGGCTACGCCACCAACACCTACCCCTTGCCGCCCTACGGCACGGAGCCCAGGTTTGGCCTGCCGCTGGGCAACCCCCAGCGCACGGCGTATGATTTGGCCAACGAAACCTTTCAGAACATCTACCACCACGACCTGGAGCCGGACCTGTATAACTTTTCGCTCAACGGGCGAAGCGGCAAGTTCGTGTTCGACCAAACGGGTACTCCCCGCGTCATTCCCTTTCAGGCCATCACCGTCGAAGAGTGGAACCCGGACCACTTATCGGACACCGGCTACCGGCTCCTGGACGAGCAGGGTGTGCAATACTGCTTCGACGCGGCCGAATCGACCCGGCTAGTGTACGATAATTTTTGCGCCTTCGACCTCTACCGCGACATCGGCACGGCCGTGAGCGGCTACAGCTTGCGGTGGATGATAAGCCCGTCGCGGCAGGATACCATCTATTTTCAGTACGAGCCGGACTTTAGTACCTACCGCAATCCGACCGACCAGCAGATATTTAACCTGCTGCCGGGCAGCACCGGGGGAACGCCCATCACGGCGCTCGCCAACCCCTGCGGCACGACAACCAAGCACGCGGGCTTTCGGCTCCAGAGCATTCGCACCGCCACCGGCCAGCGCGCCTACTTCGACTACGACCCGGCCGAGCGGCGCGACTTGAAAGACAACCACCGCTTGCAGCGCGTGCGCATCGTGGACGCGGCCGGCCAGGCGCTACGCAGCTACGAGCTGTACCACGGGTATTTCAACGGGGAGTTTCCGGCTACCGGCCCCACCACGCTGCAAAGCGCGCCCACCTACCGCCTGCGCCTGGATTCGGTGCGCGAAGTCGGCAAGCCGGCTTACCGGCTGAGCTATGTCAATAAGCTCAGTACGCTGCCCTCGCGCGAGTCTCGCAGTCAGGATATGTACGGCTACTATAACCACAGCGGCGAAACCACTCTGATTCCGGAAATGAAGTTTCTTAATCCCCTGACCGGCCAGACGGCCCTGTATCCGGGAGCCATTCGCGCCATCGATACGGTAGCTACTCAGGAAGCACAGCTACGCAGCCTGCGCTACCCCACGGGCGGCCAAACGGTGTTTGATTTTGAGCAGCACCGGCTCGACCCGGTTATTACGCCCCTGGATAGCGTCGTAACGGTCGGGGCGTTTTCCGGCTCACTGGCCTGCGATACCTGCAATCAGAACATCTTGCCTTTCGGACGCTTCACTTTCACGACCACTCGCTTGGAGCACGTCCGGGTGGACTACCAGTTCACCGTCTCCAACTCGCCCGGTACCATCACCGGCCCCCGCGGCGGCGGTATGGCTTCGGGCATCCTGCGGGGACAGAACACGGGTTATGAGCGCCGTTTTTACGGCCCTGGGGGACATAATTTCGATACGGTCTTTCTGGATTTGCCAGCCGATACCTACAACCTGGGCGTAACGGCCACCGTGTACGGGGACTCGGCTTACGCGGGCGGCTCCGTCAAGCTCACCCGGACGGGGCTGAAATTCAAGCGGCAAAACCAGTACGTCGGGGGCCTGCGCATCCGGCGCATTCAGGACTTTTCGGCGGCGGGTAAGCTGGCTTCTTCGCGCGAATATTTCTACCTGAATCCGCAAACTGGTCTATCGAGCGCGCTGGTCGCTCCCGCGCCTGTATTCAGTTATATCTATCAAACCCGCTACAAGAAAACGATTGGCATGAGTCCGGGTTTTCCAACTTTTGAGGTGGTTGAAGACTGTCATTTGGCGCGGGTGCCCCGCAGTACGATTCCGCAGCTAGTCATGCAGGGCGGAACCGTTAACTACGCGGCCGTAACCGAGACCTTTGGGACGAACAAGGAAGGCGGTAAAACGGAGTATTTTTTCGCGGGTCAGCCAGACGAATCAAGCAACTCGGGCTACCCTTTCACGCCGCCCATCAGCTACGAGTGGGCGCGCGGCAACCTGCAACAGGAGAACGTGTACGCCCGGCAGGGGTCGCGCTACCGGCTGCTCAAAGCCACGCAGTACACCTACACCCAGCTGCTGGACCCGGCTAACTTTCTGGCCGGCAGCCCCCGCTTGCCCCACGAGGCGCTCATCCCGGGGGCCGCCATCGCGTGCATCATGCCCCAACAATCCAGCGGGTATCTGATTGATATTCCGGGCCAATACTTAATGAACTGGTACTACCGCATCTCCGCCTGGCAGTATAAAAACCAAACCGTCGAAACCCTCTACGACCCGGCCGATTCGACGCGCCAGCTCACGACCACTACCCGTTACCGCTACGACAACCCCGACCACTTGCAGCTGACCGGCACCGTGCGCACGACTAGCACCGGCGACTCGCTCTGGCAGCGCCTGCGCTACCCGCTCGACTTCGCGCCCCTCACCGGCGCGGTCGGCCCGGCGCTGGCCGGCCTGCGCACCCTGCAAGCGCGCCATCAGCTCACGCCCGTCGTGGAGCTGCGGGAGGGGCGCGGGACAACCGCCGGCCGGACGCTGACCGGTGCGCAACTCACGAGCTACGCGGCCAGCGGCTACCCAGATAAGGCGTACCGGGGGCAATTCACGGCTCCCGTGCTGGCCAGCCAGTACCCCGGGGCCACGGTGGTGGGCCAGAACCTGCAACTGCCGGCCGCGCTCGCGCTGCGGACTCAGGTACAAGCCCGCGACGAGGCGGGCAACGTCCGGCAGCTGAGCGAGGACAGCCGCGTCTCGTCGTATTTGTGGGGCCAGAAACAGTCCGTGCTCATCGCGCAAGCCAGCAGCGCGCCCTACGCGCAAATCGGCTACACCAGCTTCGAGAACGGCGAGTTCAACTCCTGGACCGGGAGCCGGGCCGGGCTGACCAGCTCGGCCGCCTTCACGGGGCGCGGCAGCTACCAGCTCGGCGCGGGGCCTCTGCGGCTGGCGGCGGCCCTGCCCGCCGGCCAATACGAGGTGACTTTGCGCCTGCGCGAAGGCAGCGGGACGGTCTTGCTCAACGGGACCGCGCTCAGCCCGACCGCTACCCTGAGCCAGGGCTGGCGGCAGTACCAGCTTCGCCAAGCCCTGAGCGGCATCCTCACCCTGAGCGGCACCGGCCAGGTGGATGAGCTGCGTTTGGCTCCGGTGGGTGCCCAGCTCACCACCTACACTCACGACCCGCTGGTGGGCATGACGAGCCAAACCGACCCCAGCGGGCGCACCACGACTTACGAATACGACGCGCTGGGCCGCCTGCTGCGTGCCCGCGACGAGCAGGGGCGCATTCTCTCGCAGCAGCAGTACCACTACGCCAAGCCCTAACGCCCGCGCTGCCGATGAAACGCCCGCTTACCCGACTCGTCCGCTGCCTGCTCAGCCTGCTGCTTTTGGGCGGTGGGGCAGGGGGGCGCCTGGCCCACGCCCAAACTACCTTGCCCGGCACGACGCTCTGGCCGGGCGAAGTGGCCGTGGTCGGCTACACGGCCACCCTGCCCGCGCCCGACTTCGCCTTCGTGCCCCTCGTGGCCCTCGCCCCCGGCACTCAGCTGCGCCTTACCAATGCCGGCTGGCTCGCCGCTGGGGGCTTCCGCCCCGGCGAGACGACCATCACCTACACCGCCCCCGCCGCCGGCGTGGTCAAGGGCAGAGTCATCACCTACAGCGCCAACCGCGCCAGCTTCTCCGGCCCATTACCCTTAGTCGAAACCGGCGACCAGCTGCTTATCTACCAGGGTCCTGACCTGACCCCCACCTTCGTGGCCGCTCTGAGCTACGGCCCCGGCGGCTTCACCGACGCTACCTCGGCCGCCACTACCTCCCTGCCCCCTGGCCTCACGCTCGGTAACAGCGCCCTGGCCCTGCCCACCCAGCCCACTGGCTACTACGCCGGGGCCACCCGCGCCGGGCTGCCCGCCGAGCTGCGCGCCGCGCTCACCGCGCCCGCCAACTGGACCGGCTCGGATGCGCGCCTGAGCTGGCCTACCACGGCCTTCACCGTCTCCGAGGGCCTCGTGCCCGATGCCGCGGAGCTGGCCGCCCTGCAAGCTTTTTACACCAGCACCAACGGACCGACTACCTGGTTCAATCGCTCGGGCTGGCTGCAAGGCACGAATAACGCCGAACACTGGGCAACGTGGTTTGGCGTGAGCACGAGCGGGGGCGACGTAACGAGCCTGACCTATAAAGATGCCGGGGTCAGCGGGGTGCTGCCTCCCACCATCAGTAAGCTGACCCAACTTCAAAAACTGGTTATCAGCCGCACCGGTTTCTATTTTCCTCCGCAACCCCCTAACGGCTACCCCTCGTTGGGTGGTACCATATTACCCGACCTGGGTAAGCTCACCCAGCTCCAACACCTGGACTTGTCTTACTCGCGCCTGGACGGAACCATCCCCGCCCCGCTGGCTAACCTCAAGCAACTCACCGTTCTGAACCTGTCCGGTAACAACCTGGGCGGTTCCATTCCGACCTGGATTGGCCAGCTAACCAAGCTGACTTACTTAAACATAGACAATAACTTCTTGCCTATTTACGAGGGCTTGCGCAATCATTTTACCGGCGGCATTCCGAAAGAGCTGGGTAATCTGACTAACCTGGTTTCCCTGTACGTGGACATGAATCCGCTCGGCGGTACGTTGCCGAAAGAGTTGGGCCAGCTTAAAAACCTTGTTTTCTTTGAGTGTGATGCCTGCGACCTGACCGGCCTGGTGCCCCCCGAGCTGCTGGCTCTGCCAAAGCTGCGCCTCTGCATCCTGGGAGTTTCCAACAATGTGGATTGGGAGCATTACAACAAGTTTACGAACCTGCCCAACCCCTCGGTTAGCGTCAACCCGGCGGGCATGAGACTCAAGCTCGACTGGAATCAATTCGAGTTTGGCCAGCTCGAACCTTATTTCAGCCAGCCCGGCCGAATGATAAATTATGGTGGCTCCAGCTACCTGCCCCAGACCTCGCCCACCGACACCGTGCGCCTGAACCTAGCCGCCGGCCAAGCCCTGACCCTGCCCAGCCGCATCGGCGGGGCGCGCTCGCTCTACCAGTGGCAGCGCCTCAGCTCCCCCACGCCGGGCACCCCCGCCGCCACCTGGCAGGACCTGCCCAGCGACTCGGCCGTCAGCCACGTTATTGCCAGCGCTACTTACCCCGACGCGGGCACCTACCGCTGCCGCGTCGTCAATTCCTGGGTCACGGGCCTCACGCTCTATTCCCAGCCCACGGTGCTCAAGTGGGTGTGCCCGGCTCTGCGCCTGCGCCTCTCGCCCAGCACCGCCGTCGAGCTGGGCAACAGCGCCACGCTCAAAGCCACCGTGCCGGGCGCGGCCGCCAACCAGGGCGCGCTCCGCTTCGCCTGGTCGCCCGCCGATGGGCTTTCCTCTACGACGGCCGCCCTGGTCGGGGCCACGCCCCGCCAGACGACCACTTACACCTGCGTCGTGCGCGACGTGTGCGGCCAAACGGCCACGGCCCAGGTCACGGTGCGCGTCAACCCGGTGCCCGCCCTTATCAACCCGCCCGTCGAGGGCGTGGCCCCGCCCGCGCTCGTGAACGCCCAGCCACCGAGCCGGGCCACCGCCCTGGACTCGGTGAACTTCGTGCGCACCTATACCCCGCGCGTAGCCCTGAACGACACGGCCGCCGTACGCTTGGGCAGTAAAGAGCAGGTGCAGGTCGCTACCCAATACCTTGACGGATTAGGCCGCCCCGTGCAAACGGTGCTGCGTCAGGAGTCGCCCCGCGGTAACGATATCGTGCAGCCCGTGGCCTATGACGGTCTCGGCCGCACCCCGCGCCAATACCAGCCTTACGTTAACGCTAACCCTAGCAGCGACCCCGGCCAGTATCGTCCCGACGCGCTGCGTCAGCAGTACGACTTCTACCGCCAAAACCCGGCCACTACCCAGGCCGGTCCTGGCAACCTCAACGACAACGTGGCCCCCACGGGCGTAGCCTACGCCGAGACAGTGTTCGAGTCGTCGCCCCTGAACCGGGTGCTGCAACAGGCCGCCCCCGGCGAGAGCTGGAGCCTGGCCAGCCAGCACCAGCAGCAGCGCCTGGAGCGGCCCAACACGGACCTCGACTCGATTCCGCGCTACACGGCCGCCTACGGAGCCACGGCCGCGTTGGCCAACGTGCTCACCTACCAGGGCCTGTACCCGGCCGGGGAGCTGTGGACGACCGAAGCCCAGGACGAGCACGGCTTTCGCAGCCGCGAGTACAAGGACAAGCTCGGCCAGGTCCTCGCCAAGCGCGTAGAGTGCCCCCGGCCCGGCTCCAACGGCGGCCCCGGCGGGCCAGGCCAGGCCGGGGCCACGTGGCTGAGCACGTACTACGTATACGATGACTTTTCGCGTCTGCGCTGCGTCATCCCGCCTAAAGCCAGCGCGGGCCTGCCCAAAGCGACCCCGGCCTATACAGTGGCCGCCGCCGTGGAGCCGCTGCTGTTTCGCTACCGCTACGACGGGCGGGGCCGGGTGCTGGGCAAGGTCGTGCCCGGCCAGGCCGGCGAGACGCAGCTCGTGTACGACGCGCTCGACCGCCCGGTGCTGAGCCAGGACGCGAGCCAGCGGCTAAGGAATCAGTGGAGCTTCATTAAGTACGATGCCCTGGGCCGGGTTGTGCTCACGGGCTTGGTCGGGCGCAAGGTCACGGTCGATGCTGCCCAAGCCGAAGCTGATGCCCAAGCTGCCGCCGCCGCCTTGCCCCTGTGGGAGCAGCGCCTGGGTGGGGTGGCCGGGCAGGCGGGTCAGGGCTACAGCCTGAGCCAGGCGTACCCCCGCCTGGGCACGGGCGCGGCCAGCGCGGGCTACTTCGCCCCCGTGGCCGCCGCGCAGGTGTTGAGCGTGGCCTACTTCGATGACTACGACTTCGACAACGACGGCCAAGTGAATGTGGCCTACGACCCCCAGCTCGATGCGCAACTAGCCAGCGGGGGCAACGCCGCGCCCGTGGCTGACTTGCGGACGCAAGGGCTGCCCACCGGCAGCCGTACCCGTGTGCTGGGGGTGGTGGCCACGGCCCCCGGCGCGTGGCTGAGTACGAGCACTTTCTACGACGACAAGGCCCGCCCCGTGCAGGTGCAGAGCACCAACGCGCGCGGCGGCAGTGAGTTGGTCACGAGCGCCTTGGACTTTGCGGGCAAAGTGCGCCAGAGCGTAAGCCGGCACGAGGGGCCGAACCACGTCCCGCTGCTGGTGAGCGAGACGATGCGCTACGACCACGCCGAGCGCCTGACGCAGACCAGCCAGCAATTGGTAGGTATTGAAGCGCGGCCGGTGCTGATTGACTCGATTCGCTATAACGAGATTGGGCAGGTCGTGCAGCGGCAGTTAGGTAGTGGGGCCTTGTTGCAACAGGTCAAGTACGCCTACAACCCGCGGGGCTGGCTCACGAGCCTCAACAGCCCCGACCAGCCCAGCCCGTTGGACCTGTTCAGCCTGAGCCTGCACTACGACCAAGGCTTTGCGGTGCCGCAGTACAACGGCAATATCACGGGCCAGCGCTGGCGGGGTCGGGACGGGGTGGAGCGGGCCTATGGCTATTTGTACGACGGGGCCAACCGGCTGCTGCAAGGCGACTACGTGGCCCGCACGGGGACCACGGGGCCGTGGGCGGAGGAGCTACAACGCTACGCCTTACGCCGGGTGCGCTACGATGAGAACGGTAACATTCTCGGGATGCAGCGCCGGGGGCTAATCCAACAGCCCACCCGTCGCTTGCCCGCCCAGTACGGCTGGGTCGATAAGCTCGCCTATTCCTACACGGCCAATAGCAATCAACTGCGCGGGGTGCAGGACACCATCAGCACGAACCAACTGCCCCGCGCTACGGGCTACAACGGCGCGCCGACGAGCCTGGCGGGCGACTTCCAGGAGCTGGCCGGTGCCCGCGCGGCCACCAATCAGGATTACGCCTACGACGCGAACGGCAACCTGACCAAAGACCAGAACAAGGGCATCACGGCCATCCGCTACAACTACCTGAACCTGCCCCGCCAGATTCAGTTCGGGGTGGGGGCGGACTCGGTCGTGTTCCGCTACACGGCGGCAGGACAGAAAGTAGCCAAGCTGGTGTACCAGACCGGCAAGCCGCCGGTGCGCACCGACTACCTGGGTCCCTACCAGTACGAGGCCGACAGCCTGCGCTTCTTTCCCCACGCCGAGGGCCGGGTGCTGCGCTTCGTCAGTACCGACCTGGGCGGCACTTCGACCGTGCGCTACACCCGCGAGTACACGGTCAAGGACCACCTGGGCAACCTGCGCCTCGCGTACCGCGCCGGCCAGGTGCGGCGCGACTCGGCCGGCCTAGAGTTGGGACTGACCGCCCAGCACCGCTACGAAACGCAAGCCTTCGACTCGGCCAGCGTGTCGGCCCCGGTGGCCGTGCTTACCCCGCTGGCCCGCACTGGCGCTTACGCCGCCCGTCTCAACGCGGGCGGGAGCCGGCCCCAGCCGCTGGGTCCCTTGCGCCAGTTGGCCGTGCAACGCGGCGACACGGTACGCGTGCTGGCTTACGGTCTCTACCCGCAGCCCATCCAGCGTAACGTGCTGTTTTCGCTGGCCTCTTGGCTGGCGGGCTTGTTCACGCCCGCCCCGAGCGTGCCCGTGCCCCGCGTGGAGGGCTACCGCCGCCCGAACCTGCCGCTGCTGCAAGTCGGCCTCGCCGCCGGCCTCACGTCGTTGCCTCAGCTCGGCGGCGGCGTGCCCAGGGGCTACGTGCGCCTGTTGGTCTTTGGCAAAGACTCCAGCTTACTCAGCCAGCAGGTGCAACAGCTGAGCACGGCGGCGCGCGGCGGCTACGAGCCGCTGCGCCTGCAAGCCGTGGTGCCCCAGGACGGGTACGTGAGCGCCTACGTGGGCAACGAGAGCGACACGGACGTGTTCTTTGATGACGTTACCATCGAGCACCGGCAGGGCCTGCAAGTGCAGGAGAATCAGTATGACCCCTGGGGACTGAGCCTAGTTGGGCTGGACTATGCCACGCCGGGTATCAAGGGCCTGAACCAATACCAGTTCAATGGCAAGGAACGACAGAATGACTTGGGGCTGGGCTGGTCCGATTATGGGGCGCGGTTTTATGACCCGGCCAGAGGACCGGTGTGGTATGGCTTGGACCCGCTAACGGAAGAGATGCGCCGTTGGTCACCCTACGCGTTCAGCTTTGACAATGCACTTCGATTCCTTGACCCCGACGGCATGAAGGCATTGGATATTTATAACATTTTCTCTGACGGGTCAGTCAACGTAACACGTAATAACGATAGAACAGATACCTTCATTACGCACACTTACGGTGGTGAAGTAGCAGGAACATATACTATGGATAAAAGCGTAGCAAAAGATGGTACGCCTCTAGTCCGGTTTCCTGACAGTGGAGAGTCGTTTGTTCAGGAAGGTAATAATCAAAAGAATTTTTTACGTCCAGACGTAGCTGCTGCTGTTCTTGGCGCCGCTCAACTGTACTATGAACTAACGGGTAATATGGTCCAGATTAACCAGCTGACAGATAAAAATGGACTCCACAGTGGTGTCGTAAAACCTGCTGCCCACGGGGAAAACGCAGATATACGCTACGCAAACACTAGAGGCAACGTGATAGAGAGAGTTGACACAGGCTCTGCTAACTTTGACAAAAATACTAGTCAAATGCTCGCAGATGTCTTTCGCACCTTTGGATTTACTGACCCTAATAGGGGTGTTTTCACCGAAAGACCCAACTCGACTCCAACATCACATGGACCGGCCCTGGAAAGGACACACTTCCCGAGCAACACATTTAAAAAAAGTGGGGCCCACAGATTCGAACATCATAGCCATATGCATCTCAACAGGCTTACCCATTAGTAATACCAAACAGCAATAAGAAAACATGAAGACTTTATTTTTCTTATTTTCATTATCTTTTTTGGAGATTGGCAAATGCCCTAACCAATCTCCAAGTACTTACTTTGCCTATAAAACTCTTAAACAGGCAATTTATCCATTGTCAAAGAACAACAAAATCAAATCCAAAAATGGCCGTTTGGACATAATCACCAAAAATGGCATCAAAGTAAGGTTTAGTGACCAGACCTCAGGAGCGGATGAAATGTCAACCAAAACTTATGAGTATATTGGTGATATACAGTCCATTAATAGCTCATTTGTGAATGAGATGGGGTACGAGATAGGCTCTGTTATAATGATTACAAGAAGTGGAGATAAAATTAGAGTTTGGGATGCGCCTTATGTTTCACAAGATGCTACATTAGCTGTTTCACTTTCTCAGTCAATTGATAGTGAGTTGGCCCCAAACGGAATTCAAGTCTTAACCTTGAATAACGGTGAGGTTGTTAGCAAATGCGATTTATATATAAAGCATCTAGAGCCTCAAGACATAAGGTGGATTAATAATGCTTCGTTTATTATAAAGTTTCAAGTTTTCACAGAGGAGGGAAATAGAATAAATAAGTTTGTATATAAAAAATACATAATCTGAATATTTTTGCACACAGGGCCGACTACTTACGTAACTGCCAGGACCCGGCCAGCACCCAGGTCGGCCCCGGCAACCTCACCGACAACGTGGCCCCCACGGGCGTAGCCTACGCCGAGACGGTGTTCGAGCCTTCACCGCTGAGCCGGGTGCTACAACAAGCCGCCCCCGGCGAGAGCTGGAGCCTGGCCAGCGGCCACCAGCAACAGCGCCTGGAACGGCCCAACACGGACCTCGACTCCATCCCCCGCTACAGCGCCGCCTACGGGGCCACGGCCGCGCTGGCCAACGTCCTGACGTATCAGGGCCTGTACCCGGCCGGGGAGCTGTGGACGACTGAAGCCCAGGACGAGCACGGCTTCCGCACCCGCGAGTTCAAGGACAAGCTCGGCCAGGTCATCGCCAAGCGCGTGGAGTGCCCCCGCCCCGGCAGCAACGGCGGCCCCGGCGGGCCGGGCCAGGCCGGAGCCACCTGGCTGAGCACGTACTACGTGTACGATGACTTCTCGCGCTTGCGGTGCGTGATTCCACCCAAAGCCAGCGCGGGCCTGCCCAAAGCGACCCCGGCCTACACGGTGGCCGCCACCGTGGAGCCGCTGCTGTTTCGCTACCGCTACGACGGGCGGGGCCGGGTCTTGGCCAAAGTGGTGCCCGGCCAGGCCGGCGAAACGCAGCTCGTGTACGACGCGCTCGACCGCCCGGTGCTGAGCCAGGACGCGAGCCAGCGGCTAAGGAATCAGTGGAGCTTCACCAAGTACGATGCCCTGGGCCGGGTCATTCTCACGGGCCTGGTGTCGCGCAACGTACCCCAGGCCACGGCCCAGGCCGAAGCCGACGCGCAAGCGGCTGCCGCCACGTGGCCCCTCTGGGAGCAGCGCCTGAGCGGGGCGGCTGGGCAGCCGGGCCAGGGCTACAGCCTGAGCCAGGCGTACCCACGCCTGAGTACGGGCGCGGCCAGCGCCGGCTACTTCGCCCCCGTGGCGGCGGCTCAGCTGCTAAGCGTGGCTTACTACGACGACTACGACTTCGACAACGACGGGCTGCCCAACGTGGCCTACGACCCCCAGCTCGATGCGCAACTGACCAGCGGCGGTAACGCGCCGCCCGTGGCCGACCTGCGCACGCAAGGGCTGCCCACCGGCTCGCGTACCCGCGTGCTGGGCGTGGTGGCCACGGCTCCCGGCGCGTGGCTGAGTACGAGCACTTTCTACGATGACAAAGCCCGCCCCGTGCAGGTGCAGAGTACCAATGCCCGCGGTAAGGCCGAGCTGGTCACCAGCGCGCTCGACTTCGCGGGCAAGGTGGTACAGAGCGTGAGCCGGCACGAAGGCCCGAACCATGCCCCCGTGCTGGTCTCGGAGACGATGCGCTACGACCACGCCGAGCGCCTCACGCAAACCAGTCAGCAACTGTTAGGCGTGGAGGCCCGCCCGGTGCTGATTGACTCGATTCGCTACAATGAAATCGGCCAAGTCGTGCAGCGCCAGCTGGGCAGTGGGGCGCTCTTGCAACAGGTCAAGTACGCCTACAACCCGCGCGGCTGGCTCACCAATCTCAACACGCCCGACCAGCCCAGCCCCTTCGACTTGTTCAGCTTGAGCTTGCACTATGAGCAGGGCTTCGCCGTGCCGCAATACAACGGCAACATCACGGGCCAGCGCTGGCGGGGTAGGGACGGCGTGGAGCGCGCCTACGGCTACTTGTACGACGGGGCCAACCGCCTGCTGCAAGGCGACTACGTGGCCCGTACCGGCACCACGGGACCCTGGGCGGAGGAATTACAGCGCTACGCCTTGCGCCGGGTCAAATACGACGAGAACGGCAACATCTTAGGAATGCAACGCCGCGGATTAACCCAACAGCCCACGCGCCGGCTGCCCGCCCAGTACGGCTGGGTCAATAAGCTCGCCTACGCCTACAACGCGAATAGCAACCAGCTCCGGGGCGTGCAGGACACGATTACCACCAACCAGCTGCCGCGCGTAGCCGGCTACAACGGCGCGCCCACCAGCTTAGCGGGCGACTTCCAGGAGCTGGCCGGTGCCCGCGCCGCTACCAATCAGGATTACGCATACGACGCCAACGGCAACCTCACGCTCGACAAGAACAAGGGCATCACGCGCATTGCCTACAACTACCTGAACCTGCCCCGCCAGATTCAATTTGGCAGTGGGGCGGACTCGGTCGTGTTTCGCTACACGGCGGCGGGGCAGAAAGTAGCCAAGCTGGTGTATCAGACGGGCAAGCCGCTCGTGCGCACCGACTACCTGGGTCCCTACCAGTACGAGGCCGACAGCCTGCGTTTCTTCCCCCACGCGGAAGGGCGGGTGCTGCGCTTCGTCAGCACCGACCTGGGCGGCGTCTCGACCGTGCGCTACACCCGCGAGTTCACCGTCAAGGACCACCTGGGCAACCTGCGCCTGGCCTACCGCCTCGGCCAGCGCCGCGTTATCACCGCTACGTTGGAGCAGGATGGCCCGACCCGGCGGCGCGAGACGCAGCAGTTCGATTCGCTTTCCGTGAGCCGGCCCGTGGCCACTTCTACCAGCCTGGCCCGCACGGGCACCCACGCGGCGCGCCTCAACGCGGGTGGCGCTGCGCCCCAGCCGCTCGGGCCGCTGGCGCAGCTCGCCGTGCAGGCCGGCGACACCATCACCGTCACCGCGCCTGGCTTGTACCCGCAGCGGGTAGCCTCGTCCGGCTTCTTCTTCACCCTCGGCTCCTGGCTGGCGGGCCTGTTCCAGCCCACGGCTGGCGTGCCCGCCGCCGACCCCGGCCGGGGCCGCAAGGGGCTGCCGCTGCTGCAAATTGGCGTGGCGGCTGGCCTGACCAGCTTGCCCCAGCTCTCGGGCGGGGTACCAAAGGGCTACCTGCGGGTACTCGTCTTCGGCCCCGACTCGGCGCTTATCAGCCAGCAAACGCGGCAGTTGTCGGCCGCCGCCCTCAACAGCTACGAGCCGCTGAGCTTACGCGTCATTGCCCCCCAGGACGGCTACGTGAGCGCCTACGTGGGCAACGAGAGCGACGTGGACGTGTTCTTTGACGATGTCATCATCGAGCACCGCCCCGGCCTGCAAGTGCAGGAAACGCACTACGACCCGGCCGGGCTGGAGCTGGCCGGGCTGAGTCCGCCCTCGCCCGGCATCCGGGGCCTGAACAACTACCGCTTCAATGGCAAGGAATTTCAAGCCGACCTGGGCCTGGCCTGGAACCACCAGGACTGGCGCTTCTTTGCCCCCCAGATTCTGAGGTGGCATAGTGTGGACCCCGAGGTCGAGAACGGGCAGGAGTCGTGGACCCCGTATGCATTTGGGTACGATAATGCCGTTCGGTACGAGGATGCTAATGGCAGGTGCCCGACTTGTCCACCAGTAGCGCAGATTCCAATGCCGCCGCCCGCGCTCTGGGACGAGCTTATTGATGGGGCAGGAAAAGTTGTACAAGCCGCCGGTATAGCTGGCGCTCTAGCAGCAACAGGGGCCTGGTTGTCGCAACATTTGCCCTCGAAAGAGCAGGTTAAAGAATTTTTAAAAGCTGGTTCAGGTCCCTCTTATCCGGCAACCTTTGGCCCTCTCATCGAAGCCAACCAAGCCAGGGCTATACGAGAAATGAAGCAGGCACAACAACCTGCTAATGCACAAGTTAATAGTACTCCCGTTAATGGGACTGGTAAATACTCGAACCTGAAGGAGCCAAACACAGTAGGTGCAGGCAGAAAAACTACTCCAGCTCAACGAGCAAGAATATTGGAGGAGAATAAAAAGCAAAACGGTGGTCAGTTAACCAGTGATGAGAGCGGTCAGCCTTTGAATCAACCTAAACAACCAAAAGCAGGTCAGCCGGCTGATATGAATCAAGCTGAAGTAGACCATGTAGAACCCAAATCTAAGGGGGGCTCTAACTCAAATGGTAATATGAGGGTGACGTCGAAAAGAGAAAATCTTGCCAAAAGCGACAAAACAACGCCATGAAGTCATTTGACGAGTTACCGAACACCGCTGTCATAACAACAGTGTACGTTATGAGGCATAACGCTCCTATTTTAACGGTTTATCATTTTGAAGATGGATATTGGCAATTTTCAAGTGCGGAAGAAGACTTGCCTGATGAAGATTACTTGGTTGTAGCACTTGAAGAGATAACTTCGCTGGACTCTTCTGTTCTTGACGTATCTGATATGCCAAGACGTTTTTCGGCCTCGAGAAAAAACATTAAATCAAAATGGCTAGTGACCGAGGAAGCTCATGAATAATATCTTTCGAGCATCAATCGGTAGATAGAAGCCGTCGCGCCGTTCGTGTTCCGCTACCGCTTCGACGGGCGGGGCCGCCAGATTGCCAAGCAGGTGCCGGGCCAGGACGGCGAAACGCTCGTCGTGTACGATGCGCTCGACCGGCCCATCCTGAGCCAGGACGCGGTGCAACGCAGCCGCCAGCAGTGGGCGTGGAGCAAGTACGATGCCCTGGGCCGCGTCATCCTCACGGGCCTGGTGCGCCGCTCCAACGGGGCCAACCGCGTGGCCCTGCAAGCCGAAGCCGAGCAGGCCACAGCCGGCGGTGCGTCCCAGTGGGAGCAGCGCACGGCACTCGCGGCCAGCTACCCGCAGTTCTACACCACTGACCAAGCCTACCCGCGTCTGGGTCAGGGCAGCTTCGCGGTGGGCTTGGTGCTATCGGCCAGCTACTACGACGACTACAACTTCGACAACGACGCGGCCGGGCGGGCCGATGCCACGTTCCAGGTGCCCGCCGCCGGCCTCTTTCCCAGCGGCCCCGTGCCCGCCGCCGACGCGCTGCGCACCCAGGGCCTGCCCACGCGCAGCCTCACGCGGGTGCTCAACCGCCCGGCCAGTGACCCCGGCTCGGCGTGGCTCAGCAGCACGACGTTCTACGACGAGCGCGCCCGCCCCGTACAGGTGCAGAGCGTAAACGCGCGCGGTGGGGCCGACGTGGTGACGAGCCAACTCAACTTCGCCGGCCAGCCCACGCGCACGGTCACGACCCACACCGGCCGAAGATTACCACGCCGCTGCAAGTCATCGAGACGATGGCCTACGACCACACGGGCCGCTTACTCTCGACCAGCCAGCAGGTACCGGGCGAGGCGCAGCCGGTGGACGTGGCCCGGGTGCAATACAACGAGCTGGGCCAGGTGCTGGGCAAGACCCTGGCTCCCAACAGCCGCTTGCAGCAGCAGGTGGACTACACCTACAACATCCGCGGCTGGCTCACGCGCCTCAACGACCCGTACTTTCCCGTGGCGGGCGACCTGTTCAACCTGTCCTTGCATTACGAGCGGGGCTTCACGCCGGGCTACGAGCAATATAACGGCAACCTGACGGGCCAGACCTGGCGCGGACGCGACGGGGTGCAGCGGGCCTACGGCTACGTGTACGACCCCCTGAACCGGCTGCTACAGGGTGACTACGTGGCCCGCGCGGGCGGGGGCCTGAGCACGAGCGGGCCGTGGACAATGCTGTGTCCACTAATCAAGCGCACCAGCCGTTGGGTTGCAACGACGCACCGCTACCAATCACTGACCGGCCCCCAGCCGCAATGAGCCCGCCCCCAAGTGTTACCTGCTGAGGGTCGGGTTGGCAGAGCGTGCAGCAGGCTCAGGCCGCCAGCGGCTCAACCGCGCACACCTGGCTTGCTTCAGCAGCCGGCACCGCGATAGCCCTACCCCACACCCGCCGCATGGTCTGGTGTTGCAAGTCCTCCACCACCTTCGCGTAAATCAACGTGGTTTTGATGTTCGCATGGCCGAGCACCTTTTGCAGTATCTCAATCGGCATCCCTCGTAGCAGACTCTGAGTCGCGAACGTGTGGCGGGCCGTGTGCATGGTTACCAGCTCCCATTTCTCAACCTGAGTTTTCAGCACTCGCCCGCCTACCGATTCAACCAACTCGACCGAGGACACCACGCCCGCGAGCCGGGCGATGCGCTTCAGGTACCTATTCATCACCTGGTTGGCCAGTACCGGCAGTAGCCGCACCCGCGTACCATCGTACTTGGCCAGCAGCGCCAGCGCCGGCGGCGTGAGATAGATACTTACGCCGGTGCGCGTCTTGGTCTGCGTCAGCCTGAGCACCGTGCCCCCGTCCCAGGCTTTCAGATTCCCCGCGTGCAGCTCCCACAAGTCCGAGTAACGCAAACCAGTGTAGCAGCAAAACACGAAGGCATCCCGAACCCGCGCCAATCCGTCCGGCAGCTCAGCCCCCGCCACCAGGTTCAACTCGTCCACCGTCAGCCAGCACTTTTCCACTTCCTGCCATTCCACACGCAACTTCCCCGGCTCCACCCCCAGCGCCAGCTCACGGCTTTCCTTAGCCCACGCCAAAAATGACTTTATCCGCTTCACAAACGCCGCCACGCTGTTCTTTTCCAGCGTCCGCACCCCCCGCAGCCAGCCGAGCAGTTCCTCGTGGGCAGTTAGGTTGTAATCAGCCAACGCCAGCGCCCCACCCCGGCCCTCAACCCACTCTGCCAGTCCGTTCAGCGTGGACGTGTACGATTTAACCGTGCTCACCTGGTAGCCCCGCCCAAGCAGCCCGTCCCGATACTCCGCGAACAGCGCCAAGAAGTCCGGTGAGGCTGCCACTGGCTCCCGACCCACCGCCGCTATTACCGCCTTGAGCTGAGCCGCCGTCACGGTGCCGTGCTCGGTGCGCAGGTCGCTGTAGGAGTTCTCGACCAGATTGCGCAGCTCGCGCAGTCGCTCCGTAGTGTTGTCTAAGTCAGTAAACGACTTGCGAAACCACCGGGTTTTCTCGTTCCAGTCGGCCGCCGTGCAACGCTCACCCGTCGCCACGCGCATCCGCTGCCCCTCGAAAATTGCCCGCAGGTGAATAGCGCAGCACCCGGCCGCATCGGGCCGGTCAGTCCGGCGCTCAAAGTGAATAATCATGGTGGGAAAGGGTGGGGGCGAGGTGGGGGCAGACTGGGGGCGGTATTGGGGGCAGATTTGGGGGCAATTCTCACGCCGGGAAGCGCGGGGACACCATCTGGCAGAAACGAGAAACGCCCCCAAAAAACCGCGCCCAGTGGGCTTTTAACGGTGTTTTGGGGGCGTTTGGGCTACCTTACGTCAGGTAGGGTTGTTGTCCGACCAGGGCTCGAACCTGGACTTTCTTGAATCAAAATCAAGCGTGTTGCCAGTTACACCATCGGACAGATTCCCGGCGGGCGCTTGCCCTTCGGGACCGCAA
>Ga0209511_1001673_pt1 | contig 19087 bp, 16 predicted proteins | sample SSSSmetaG_FD_184141 | JGI IMG/M metagenome (GOLD analysis project Ga0209511, IMG submission 184141) | Glacier valley bacterial and archeal communities from Borup Fiord, Nunavut, Canada, to study Microbial Dark Matter (Phase II) - ​SSSS... | ecosystem: Environmental > Aquatic > Freshwater > Ice >...
CACGGGCGGGACGGTGGTGCCCGCGTTCTTAATGAACATCTGGTAGATAAACTTATTGGTGAGGCCCGGCGTGAGCGCCATCGGCCGGCCGCTGATGCCTTGTTCCAGCAGGCGGGCATCTTCCTGATGGGCGTACACGCGCGCGTTTACCCGGCGCCTGATGTCGGCGGCGTTGCCCGCGTGGTCGGTGTGCAAGTGCGTGAGAATGATACGCTTGATGTGAGCCGGGTTCTTTCCCTCCTTTTGCAGCGCGGCGAATATTTTTTCGGTACTCCCCGGCAGGCCGGTATCGACCAGTGTCAAGCCGTTGTCCTCAATGAGAAAGGCATTGACCGCGCCCAGGCTGATTTGGTACAGGCGGTTAGTGATTTGCTTCATGGGAAAGAGCTGAATGCCCCGCAAAAATCGGGCGCTGCCCGATGTCCCGACGATAACAATTGTTAAAAACGCCGCCACGTCCGCTGCTTATTTGCGGTTGCGAATGCGGCTGAGCGACACGCCCGTGATGCCCAAGTAGGAGGCGATGTAATGCTGCGGCACGCGCTGCAACAGCTGCGGGCGGTTTTTCACCAGGTCCTGGTAGCGCTCCTGCGGCGTGTCGCGGATGTAAGCGAGCAGGTGGTGCACGTAGCCGATGAGCCGGCGGGTGGTGAGCTGCTGAAACCAGTCCCGAAAGGTGGAATTTTCGGCCATGAGGCGGTCAAACTCAGGTTTTGAAAGCATTTCCAACGTACACGGTTCGACGGTTTCGATGGTGAACTCGCTTGGTTCCCCGGTCAGGAAGCTTTCCAGGGACGCTACGGCTTCGCCTTCCACAAAAAACCGCGCGGTCAGGTCTTTGCCCCGGTGGTTGAGCCAGATACGCACGCACCCGTGGCGGATAACATAGAGCTGCGTGGCCACTTGGCCCTCGGTCAGCAGCACGGTTTTGCCCTTCACATCCAGGACCGGCAGCGATACGTCAGCAAACGGGTTCATGCAACAAGCGGGCGGCAGCGTAACGGAAAAGCGTAGTCATGAAGGTACACCAACTGGTTTTTTTAACGGGGAGGCAGCCACTTTCTCGGTACCTGCTGCTACCAAAGGCAGCGTTGTCGCTGAGTGAACTACCCCCTCAAGCAAGTCTGCGCGTGAACCAAATGCGACCTTTGGACCAAACTTTTAACCAAAACCAAAGTCGCGGCGGCGGGCGTCATCACCAACACCCGCTCCAGCGTGGACCCGTTTCTGACGTACTCCGACCAGCGGGCTTTGCGGGCGAAAGCGTGGCGCATGTTTACCAACCGGGGCGACAACGGCGGCGCGCACGACAACAACGCCCTCATCACCCAGATACTGACGCTGCGGGCCGAGCGGGCGCACTTGCTCGGCTACGCCACCCACGCCCATTTGCGCCTCGACAACACGATGGCCAAAACCCCGGAAGCCGCCGTGCGGCTCATGGAGCAGGTCTGGACACCGGCCGTGGCGCGGGTGCGTGAAGAGGTGGCCGACATGCTGGCCCTGGCCCGCAAGGAAGGCGCGCCGGCCGATTTCAACATCGAACCCTGGGACTACCGCTACTACGCCGAGAAGGTGCGCAAGGCCCGCTACGACCTCGACCAGAACGAGGTGAAGCCCTATCTGCAGCTCGACAAGCTGCGCGAGGGCATGTTCTGGGTGGCGGGCGAGCTGTTCAATTTCAGCTTCGTGCCCCTGACCGACGTGCCCGTCTATCACCCCGACGTGCGCGTGTGGCAGGTGAACGACCGGACGAGCGGCAAGCAGGTCGGCCTTTGGTATTTCGACCCCTACGCCCGGCCCGGCAAAAACTCGGGGGCCTGGATGAACGCCTACCGCGACCAGCAGCGGGTAGACGCGGCCGGCCCGGTGACGACCATCGTCTCGAACAACTCGAATTTCGTGAAGGGCCAGCCCGGCGAGCCAGTGCTCATCTCCTGGACCGACGCGACGACGCTCTTTCACGAGTTCGGCCACGCGCTGCACGGGCTGTCGAGCAACGTCACGTACCCCACGCTCTCGGGCACCAACGTGGTGCGCGACTACGTGGAGTTTCCCTCGCAGCTGCTCGAAAACTGGCTGCCTACGCCGCAGGTGCTCAACCGGTTCGCGCTGCACCACCAGACCGGGCAGCCGATTCCGGCCGCGCTCGTGGCCCGCATCAACCGGGCCAGCACGTTTAACGAGGGGTTCGCCACGACCGAGTTTCTGGCCAGTGCCCTTGTGGACATGAAGCTGCACCTGGCCGGCGTGGCGGGTTCCGCGCCCATCGACCCGGACAAGTTTGAGCGCGAAACGCTGGCCCAGCTTGGCATGCCGCACGAGCTGGTGATGCGCCACCGCACCCCGCAGTTCTCGCACGTGTTCTCGTCCGACGGCTACTCGGCCGGCTACTACTCCTACCTCTGGTCGGTGGTGCTGGCCGCCGACGCTTTTAGCGCCTTCACCGAAGCCGGCGGCCCTTATGACCGGGCCGTGGCCGCCCGCCTGCGTCAGCACGTGTTCACGGTGGGCAACACCGTGGAGCCGGCCGCCGGCTACCGCGCGTTTCGCGGCCGCGACCCGAAAATTGACGCGCTGATGAAGCGGCGCGGGTTCGCGGTGCCGGGGGCGGCGAAGAAGTAGGCTCGCCTACTCCCTAACCACGCGCAGTACCTGCACGAACTGCGCGCCATGCACCCGCACCAGGTACGTGCCGTGGCTGATGGCCCCGAGGCCCGGCAGGTCGGCGTGGTCGCCGCCGACGATGGTTTGGGCGGGCAGCACCTCGCGGCCCAGCAGGTCGAACACCTGAGCTGTGTAAGCGCCGGGTGGCAACGTGCTCAAATCGAGCGTAGTAGCGCCCGCGCCAACGGGGTTCGGGTAGAGCTGGGCGCTGGCCACCAGCGGCCCGAAGCGCACTGGGCGCACGGCCGAGTAGCGGGCCGCGCCGCCGCCGTCTACCTGCCGCAGGCGGTAGTAGAGCGTGGGGCCGAGGCGGGCCGCGCCGGCGTCGCGCCAGGCGTAGGCGTGCGGGCTGGCCGTGGTGCCGTGGCCGGGCACCGTGCCGGCCAGCCCGAACGACTGCCCGTCAGCGCTTCGCTCTACGTCGAAGCGGGCGTTGTCCTGTTCCGAAGCCGTGGCCCAGCTCAGGCGCGCGTCCGGGCCTTCCGCCACGGCCTCGAAGCTGGTGAGCGCGACGGGCAGCGGCGCGGCCGGCGCGGTGAGCTGGTAGATGGTGCCGCTGTAGTCGTCGGAAATGAGCAGGTTGCCGCGCGCGTCCACGGCCGTGTCCACGGGCCGGCCCCAGGGGTTGCGGCCGTTGGCATCGACGAAGCCCGTTACGAGGTCAATTTGCGGGCCGGGGCGCTGAGTGGCGGCATCCCAGGGGAAGTAAATAACCTTGTAGCCGGTCGGCGTGGCGCGGTTCCAGGAGCCGTGCAGGGCCATCACCACGCCCTGCGCGTAGGCGGCCGGGAAGGCGGTGCCCTGCAAAAAGCTCAGCCCGAGCACCGCCGAGTGGGCCGGAATGCCCTTGCTGATGCGGTCGAAGCTGGCGAGCGGCCGCGCCCCGTCGCGGTTGAAATCGTAGTCCAGGTCGAACGGCATCTCGTCCATCCCGGCCGGCGTGTCGGGATTAGGGTTGGCGAAGGGCCAGCCGTAGTCGCCGCCGTCGCGCACCCGCGTGAACTCGTCGGGTGGGTGATTATCTACATAGCTCTGAACGACCTGGCCGTACATGCCGGCGTACGGCCCGGTCGTTTCGTTGAACGGATAGGGCGTGTTGTCGCGGTTATTCACCGTCGCCCACAACACGTTGGTGCCCGGCACGAAGGCCAGCCCTTCGGCATTGCGCAGCCCGCGGGCGAAGAGCCGCCCGTTGGTGCCGTCGGCGTCGTACTGGTAGATGGCCCCGCGCACGGGGTCGCTCTGCGTATCTGACAGGCAGACGTTGCAGGTCGAGGCAATGCTTACGTAGAGCTTGTGGTCGTCGGCGAGGGCGATGTTCTTGAGCTGATGGCCATATACGCCGCCCAGCTCGGGACTGCTCGCGTCGGGCAGGTCCGCGATGAGCACCTGTTGGGCGCGGGCGTTCAGGTCGCCGGACTGATAGACGTAGCGGCTAATGCGGTTGCTTTCGGACAGGTAGAGGTAATTCGTACCGCCGATGACGTGAAAAACCAGGTCGTGCGGATTGCGCAAGCCGGTTACGAAGTCAGTTACGAGCGGGGCGGCCCCAGCCGTAGGATTGGGCCGCACCAGCGCTACTTTGCCCGCGTTGGGCTGCGAGACGAGCAAATTGCCGTCGGGCGTAGAGGCCATAAACCGCGCCCCCGGCACCCGCGCGTACACCGCCAGGCGAAAGCCGGCCGGCACTCGCAGCGTGCGCGGCACGTCGAACGGCCCGCTGCCGGCCAGCGCGGGCGGCACCGTGAGCGTAACCGGTACCGGGGCTGGCAACTGCGCCAGGGCCGTGGAGGCCAGCAGGCTGAAGGCGAAGCTGAGCCAGCGGGCGGAAGTAGGTTTCGTAGCCATAAGCCAAGAAGAAAAGTGGAACGAAGCCCTTGCTTCGTTTTCGCCGCGCGCGGCGAAGTTGGCGGTAGAACGGTGTGAGCAATATCCTGACACAGCGGCCGCCGATTGCCGCCGCGCGACGGAACGAAGCGAAGGCTTCGTTCTACACCCAGGCGTAACGCAAAAAATTCCCGTCGAAGCGAGTAAGCCGTTATTTTACACTACTTTGTCGGCCTAAACCTAATTTCATCTTCGCATATGAAAAATCTGCTGCTCGCCGGCCTGCTCGTCGCCACTGGTCCGGCGCTAGGCCAGGCGCCAACTCAGGCACCAACTCAGGCGCCAGTTCAAGCGCCCGCCGCCCGGCGCGACGTGGGCAACCTGACGGTGGAAAACGTGCCCGAGCTGCCCGCCGATTTGCTGGCGCGGGTGGCGCAGTACCAGAACGTGCGCGGGGCGACCGTTGCCGACTGGGACGGCGCGGGGCTGCTTGTCTCGACGCGCTTCGGCGAGGTGCCCCAGCTCTGCGCCGTGGCCGCGCCCGGCGCCGAGCGTAAGCAGCTTACCAACGGCAAGGAGCCGCTCACGGCCGCCGCCGTCTGCCCCGACCGCCGCCAGCACGGCTTTCTCTACAGCGCCGACGCGGGCGGCAACGAGAACTTTCAGCTCTACTTCCAGGACCTCGGCACGGGCCAGGCCCGGTTGCTGACCGACGGCCGGAGCCGCAACCAGTTTCAGGGCTGGAACCGGGCGGGCACCCAATTGGCGTACCTGAGCAACCAGCGCAACGGGGCCGACCTGGACTTGTTCGTGGTGGATTTTCCGGCTAAAGCGGCCGCCGGTCCGGCGACGGCGACGCTGGAACTGAAGGGTGGCGGCTGGCGCGTGGCGGCCTGGGCCGGCGACGGCCGCCAGATGATACTGGCTAACTACAAGTCGGTGAACGAGAGCGAGCTGTACCGCTTCGATTTGGGCACTCGTCAGCTCCAGCGTCTGCACCCCACGGCCGCGCCCGTGGCTTACGGTGACATCGAGTTCAGCGCCGACGGCCGGGGCTTGTTTCTGATTTCCGACGAGGGCAGCGAGTTTCAGAGCCTGCGCTACCTCGACCTGGCAAGCGGCCGGCTCACGCCGCTCGCGCCCGGCCTGAGCTGGGACATCACCAACCTGGAGCGCAGCCGCGACGGCCGCCGGCTGGTGTTCGCTTCGAACGAGGGCGGCTACTCCAAGCTCTACGTGCTCGACACCCAAACCCGTCAGTTCCGGCCGGTCCCGGGCGTGCCGGCGGGCGTCATCGGCGGCTTGCGCCTGCACGACGACGGCCGCCGGCTGGCCCTGAGCTTGTCCTCGGCCCGCGGCAGCGCCGATGCCTACGTGCTCGACCTGACCATCGGCGCGCTCACCCGCTGGACGACGAGCGAAACCGGCGGCCTCGACCCGGCCACGTTTGTCGAGCCGACTCTCGTGCGGTACCCCACCTTCGACCAGGTGGGCGGCAAGCCCCGGCTCATTCCGGCCTTCGTCTATCGGCCGCGCCCAGCGAAAGTCGGCGGCGGGGCAGGCAGTAGAGTGCCGGTCGTCATCAGCATCCACGGCGGGCCGGAAGGGCAGTCGCTGCCCAATTTCAGCGCCTTCAACAATATGCTGGTCAATGAGCTGGGCGTAGCCTTGCTCGTACCCAACGTGCGCGGCTCGACCGGCTACGGCAAAACCTACGTGCAGCTCGACAACGGCCCCAAGCGGGAGGACGCGGTGCGCGACATCGGCGCGCTGCTCGACTGGATTGCCACCCAGCCCGACCTCGACCCCACGCGGGTGGCCGTGGTCGGCGGCTCCTACGGCGGCTACATGAGCCTGGCCACCATGACCAACTACAACGCCCGGCTGCGTTGCGGGGTGGATTTGTTTGGCATCAGCAACTTCGTGACTTTCCTCAAAAACACGAGCGCCTACCGCGCCGACCTGCGCCGGGCCGAGTACGGCGACGAGCGCGACCCGGCCATGCTGGCCGCGTTCGAGACGATTTCGCCCATCCGCAAGATTAAGAACATCACCCGGCCCATGCTGGTCTATCAGGGCCAGAACGACCCCCGCGTGCCGCGCTCCGAGTCGGAGCAGATGGTGGCCGGCCTGCGCCAGCAGGGCACGCCGGTCTGGTACATTCTGGCCAAAGACGAGGGCCACAGCCTGGCCAAAAAAGCCAACCGCGACTTTACTTACGGAGCTATGATGCTGTTTTTTAGAGATAACCTGGAGCAGGCGGCGGTGAAGTAGCGCGTCAGAGCGGTTTCGCGGCCAGGGTACTACGAAGCGGGCTGCTGGCTTTTCGCCGGCTGTCCGCTTGGTCGTTGTCGGGTGTTGGGTGTTGGAGGTCGTTGTCATGCAGAGCGCAGCGAAGCATCTCGCGTGGCGCAGTATTCTCACTCGTCCGCAACAAAGCGAGCGTTTGATTTTACTGCATCACGCGAGATGCTTCGCTGCGCTCTGCATGACAACGACCTCCAACACCCAACACCCAACAACGACCAAGCGGACAGCCGGCGAAAAGCCGACAGCCCGCCCCGTACACCCGTCTACCGCACGGCGAGCCGCGCCACGGCCGTGCGGCCGTCGGCGGCCGTAGCCCGTACGAGATAAAGGCCCGGCGCGAGTCCTTGCACGTCCAGCGTTTGCCGCCGCAATAACTCCGCCGACGACTCGCGCACGGCGCGGCCGGCCAGGTCGTAGAGGCGCAGGCGGCTGGGCCGGGCGGTTTCGACTGTCACGCCGCTGCTGGCCGGGTTAGGGTAGAGGCGCAGGGCGAGCAGGTCGGCGGCGGCCGCGACCGGCGGAGCCGTGGCGAGGACCGTGCGGCCCCGCCCGCCCAGGAAGCTCTGCACGCCGCCGGCTTCGGTGCCCACGTACAGCTCGGGCACGTTGTCGGCGTTGAGGTCGGCCGTGGCCAGGGCGAAGCGCAGGATGAAGCCCTGGCCGAGGCGGGCCGGCTCATAGGTGCCGGTGAAGTCGTTGAAAAACAGTTCGGTGCGGCCCAGAAACGCGCTCGGCTGCGCCCGCAGGTCGGCGTAGAGCGTAACCGTGCCCCGGCCGTCGGCGGTGAGCAGGTCGGGGCGGCCGTCGCCGTCGAAGTCGGCCACGGCCGCGCTCAGGTTGGGCGGGTTACTGCTGCCGCTGCCGGCCCGCAGGCGGCCGAAATCAGCATCGGCCAGGGCGAAGGCGTTGTCGAAGTTGGGGCCGGGGTTACCGCTGCCCCGGTGGCGGAAATAGCGCAGGCTGCCGTTGCCGGCTTGCAGGCCGCCGACGTTGGTGCCGAGCAGCAGGTCCACGTAGCCATCATTATCCACGTCGAAAAAGCAGAGCGAGTTGCCCACGTTCGTGGCCACGCTCACCGGCTGGTCCGCGATGCCCGGCAGCAGCAAATAGCGCACCTGGGCTGGCTCGAAGCGGGCGGGCTGCCCGGCCGGGGCCAGGTTGAGCAAGTACGCCGTGCGGATGCTGGCCCCATCGTAGAACGAATACACCAAATCCGGCGCGCCGTCGCGGTTCAGGTCGGTCAGGGCGGGGCGCAGCGCCTCGAAGTGAGTGCCGGGCGGACCGGGCGCACCCGCCGCCACGGCAGCGGCGGCCAGGCCGAGGTAGTCGTCGGTTTCGAGCCGCAGCACGGGCCGGGCGGCCGTGCCCACGTTGCGGTAGTAGCTCAGGCTGCCCCGGTAGCGGCCGCCCACCAGGTCGCCGCCGCTGCCCACGAGCATGTCCGGCAGCCCGTCGCCGCTCAAATCGCCGAAAGCCGGCGCGGCCGCCTCGCTCACGTCCAGCATCCGGCCCTGCAAAAACCCGTCGTCGGCCAGGCTGAATTGCGGCGCGGCCCCGGCGCTCGCGGCCGCGTTGCGGTACAGGCGCACGCTCTGACGCATACTCACCCGGTCGAGCGCGTTGTCGCTCAGGGCCGGGGCGACGAGCAAATCAGGCACCCCGTCGAAGTCAGCATCGAGCGAGTAAGCGGCCGTGAACACGGGCACGTTCACCGGGGCCGCCGCCGACGGAAACGCGCTGCTCGCCCCGGCCGCCGTCAGCTGGGCCGCCACCGACGAGCTGCCCGCGTTGAGCAACCGCGTGAGCTGCGGGCAGTTGTCGCGCCCGTCGAGCAAATCGAGCTTGCCGTCGCCGTTGAGGTCGAGCAGCAGCACGCTGTGGCCCGCGCTGTGGGCGGGCTTGTAAACCTGGCAAGCCGGCGCGCCGACCAGGCTGAACGCTCCGCAGTCGCTGGCACAGGCCAGCGCCTGTCCCCAGTAGTTGGTGGATTGGGTAAAGGTGGCGATGCCGCCGCAGGCACCCGTGCTCGCGTTGAGGTACAGCTCCAACTGCGTCGAGCCGAGAAAATCGTAGGTCAGCACGTCAAGCCGCCCGTCGCCGTTCACGTCCTGAATGGCTGGGATGTTATACACGCCCGGGCTGATACTGGCCACGAAGCCGTTGTTGATGGGAAACGTGAGCGCCTCGGTCACGGGCACGAAGCGAGGCCGGCCGCCGTCGCCAACCGCGTTGCGAAACACGCGAATGTCGCCGCCCGTGGCCGAGAGCGTAAACAAGTCGGCCCGGCCGTCGCAGTCGTAGTCGCGCAGCAGCACCCAGCCGCTGAGGCCGCCCGGAAACAGGGCCTCGTACTGCGGGGCGTAGCGCCAGCGGCGGCTGCCGGGCGCGCCGGCCGGGTCGGGCGCATTCAGGAATGTGTAGCCGCGCCGGGTCTGGCGGTCGAACGCGTAGAGGTCGGCCCGCCCGTCCTGGTCGAGGTCAATCGAGCTGAACTGCGGCGCGTTCAGCCCCCCGGCCCAGGTGTAAGCGAGCGTGTCGGTGGCCCCGCGCACGAGCTTGGCCACGCTGCCGGTAGCGAAGCCAAACGCCGAGCCGGGCGTTTGGGCGCGGGCGGGCGCGGCCAGGGTCAGCAGCCCGAACAGCGGCAATAAAAGAAGAGAAGCGCGCATAGCGTCAGCAAGGTACGGGACGGGCGAGACGGTGCCGGGTGCGTCAAGCAACCGGCCGGGGCGGGGCGCGGTTCCCGGCGAAGCGCGTCCTGGCTGGGCTGCGGAGTGGATACGTGCTATTTCTGGGTATTGGGTATTGGGGGGAGTTGTCATGCAGCGCGCAGCGAAGCATCTCGCTTGTATCGTTGCTGAGCTAACGCACAAGTTTACTGCGCCACGCGAGATGCTTCGCTGCGCTCTGCATGACAACTCCCCCCAATACCCAACGCCCAGAAATAGCACATATCCACTCTGCGCCGGGGCCGCTACCTTGCTGACCCTATGCCCGCCGCCGCCTGCCCGCAATTCGACCAGACCGACACCACCCGCGCTTTCCACGACCACGAGTGGGGCGAGCCGGTCGAGGATGCGGGCATCCTGTTCGAGTACCTGACGCTGCACCAGTTCACGGCCGGCCTGCCTTTCGAGTGGACACTGCGCCGCCGCGAGGCGTTCCGCGACGCGCTCTGCAACTTCGACCCCGCCCGCCTGGCCCGCCTCACCGACGACGAGGCCGAGGAGTTTCTGCGCAATCCGCGCGTCATCCGCAACCGCCGCAAAATCGAGGTCGTGCGCCTCAACGCCCAAGCCTGGCTGCGGCTGCGCGCCGAGCTGGGCGGCACCGACGCGGCCGTGCTGCGCTGGTTCTACGGCTTCGTGGGCGGCCGCCCGCGGCGGCATCTCTGGGCCACGGCCGCCGACGTGCCCGCCACCTCGCCCGAAGCCACGGCCCTGAGCCAGGAGCTGAAGCGGCGCGGCTTCGGCCTGCTCGGGCCGGTCGGCTGCTACGCGCTGCTGCAAACGGCCGGCCTCGTCAATGACCACCTCACGGGCTGCCCGCGCCACGCCGAGTGCGCGGCCCTGGCGCGGGAGTGGCGGCTGGGGTAATACTACCCAGGTTTTTATTTTGAGTCATGAACTCCTCATCGTTCACTTTCCGAGCCGAACTGCTGACTGAGCGCGTCGGCGATACGCACATTCAAACGCTGCTCGTGCCGCCAGCCGTCGTAGCCGCGCTGGGCGGTGCGCCCGGCCTGCGCGTCCTCGCCACGCTCAACGGTCACGTGCTGCGCCGGGGCCTGCTGCCGCGCGCCGATGGCCGTCGCCACTTGCTGCTGGGGCGGCTTGTGTGTCGGCGGCTGGGCCTGGCCGTGGGCGACGAGCTGAGCGTAACGTTGGCCCTGGACCCCCACTCCGACCAGGTAGATTTGCCCGAAGAATTGGCGGAGGGCCTCGCCGCCTGGCCCGAAGCGGCAGCCGCTTTCGCGCGACTCACCCCCGGCCGCCAGCGCAGCGTGGCCTACCGCGTGGCCGGCGCTCAGCGCGCCGAAACCCGTCTTCAGCGGGCCATGAAGGCGCTGGAGGCGCTGGCGCGGCTGGGGTAGCGCGGGCGGGCAGCTTTGTGATAAAACTTTCAGGCAAAAAAATTTTATCACAATCCCAGTCACCTAATCGGTCAGCACCAGCACGACCTTACCCTGCGTCCGCCGCCCTTCCATGTCGCGGTGGGCGGCCTGGGCTTGGGCGAAAGGGTAGGCGGCCAGGGGCAGTTGCAAGCGGCCGGCGCGGTGGTAGCCCACCAGTTCGGCCAGGTAGGCGGGAGCCTGGGCCAGGTCGGCGTAGAGGGTATAGCCGCGCACGCTGCGGCCGGTGCCGATGAGGCTCTGAGCGGCCAGCATCGTGGGCGCGCCGCTGGCCGCGCCGTAGATGAGGGCGGCCCCGCCGGGGGCCAGCGCCGTGAGGGCCGCCGCGCCCACGGCCCCGCCCACGGCATCGAAGCTGGCGGCCAAGCCCTGCCCGCCGGGCGAGGCGGCGCGGGCCTGCGCCACCCAGTCGGGCGCATCGTAGGCCACGGCCGCGTCGGCGCCCAGGGCCAGGGCTTCGGCGCGCTTGGCCTCGCTGCCCACGGCGGCCACCACGAACCGGCCCTGGTTTTTAGCCGCCTGCACCAGCAGCGAGCCGACTCCGCCCGTGGCGGCCAGCACCAGCACGGAGGCGTAGTGGCCCGTGTTCAGCAGCCCCATCGCCGTCAGGCCTTGCACCAGCAAAGCCGTGGCTTCGGCGAAGCTCAGCTCGTCGGGCACGGGGATGACCTGCGCGGCATCGGCCAGGGCGTAGTCGGCGTAGCCTCCGCTCGGCACCAGAGCCATCACCCGCTGACCCACCGGCCAGCTTTCGGCCCCCGGTCCCGCGCCCGCCACGGTGCCGGCCACTTCCAGGCCCGGCACGAAGGGCAGCGTAACCGGGGCGGGGTAGGTGCCGAGCCGCTGCAAGATGTCGGCGTAGTTGATGCCGGCCGCTGCGACCTTAACCAGCACCTGGCCGGGGCCGGGCTGCGGGGTGGGCAACTCGGTGAGCCGCAATTCTTCGACCCCGCCGAGCTGGGAAATTTGGTAAGCCTGCATACTTGCTGAGGCCGGGGAAAAGTGGCCCACCGGCGCGCCGGGCGGCAGACGCGCCGGCGGCGGCTTTGCTTTAGAGCGGGCGGGCCCCCCGTTACTTTGCGGGCCGGCCCGTTCCGGCCGCTGGCTTTCTCGCATGACCCTCTACGACCACTACCTCGCCGCCCAGGGCCTCGTCAGCACCGACTCGCGCCAGCCCCAGCCGGGCACGCTCTTCTTCGCCCTGAACGGCCCCAGCTTTCGCGGCGCGGATTTCGCTGCCCAGGCGCTGGAGCGAGGCGCCCGCCACGCCGTGGTGGACGATGCCGCCCTCGCCGCCCGCGACCCCGCCCGCTACACCCACGCCCCCGACCCGCTCGCGGCCCTGCAAGCGCTGGCCCTGGCGCACCGCCGCCGGTTCCGGGGGCCGGTGCTGGCCATCACCGGCTCGAATGGCAAAACCACCACGAAAGAGCTGCTGACGGGGGTTTTAGCGCAGAAATATCGCGTGCTGGCCACCGTCGGCAACCTCAACAACCACATCGGCGTGCCGCTCACGCTGCTGCGGCTGCGGCCCCAGGAGCATGAGTTGGCCGTGGTGGAGATGGGGGCCAACCACCAGGGTGAAATCGGCGGCTACTGCCAGTACGCCGAGCCGACCCACGGCCTGATTACCAACATCGGCAAAGCCCATTTGGAAGGCTTTGGCGGGCAGGAGGGCATCGCCAAGGGCAAGGGCGAGCTGTTCGACTACCTGGCCGCCCACGGCGGAACGCTGTTCGTGAACACGGCCGACGCGCGCCTGCCGGGCATTGCCGCAAAAGCTGTTGCTGCCAACCAAGCCGGCCCCGCGCCGGTGCTCAGCACCTATCCTGGCCCGGCCGACACGTACCCGGCCGTGCTGCTCGCCGCCGGGGCCAACGGCCTGCGTCTGCGTCTCTGGGACGGCATCGAAACGACCACCACGCTGACCGGCGACTACAACTTCGCTAACCTGGCCGCCGCCGCCGCCGTGGGCGCGTACTTCGGCGTGAGCGGCCCGCAAGTGGCCGCCGCGCTGGCCGCGTATGAGCCGGACAACAACCGCTCGCAGCGCGTGCGCACGGCCCACGGTAACGACCTCGTGCTCGATGCCTACAACGCCAACCCCAGCAGCATGGCCGCCGCGCTACGCAGCTTCGCCGCCGCGCCGGATGGCCCCAAATTGGTTATCCTGGGCGACATGTTCGAGCTGGGCGACGAGGCCGAAGCCGAGCACCGCGCCTTGGGCGAGCTGCTGACGGAGCTGGGTTTGACTAACGCCCTGCTCATCGGGCCGCTCCTGCGAGCCGCCGCCGCTGCCTGCCCCGCCGCCCACCACTGCCCTGACAAAGCCGCCGCCGCCGCCTGGCTCCGGCAGCACTCGCCGCGGGGGCAGCAGCTGTTGCTCAAAGGCTCGCGCGGCATGGCTTTGGAAACGCTGCTGGAGTGGATGTGATAAAACAATTGAGCAAAATAGTTTAGTCACTTAGTGTTTTTAGTTAAAATGCGTTATCATTGTGGCGAGTTTAAGCGCCGACCATGTCCCATAATTTTTTAACCATCGAGGAGGTCGCCCAGAAAATCGGGGTTACGCGTCAAACTGTTGCCAAGTACATCAGCGCGAAGCAGCTCAACGCCACAAAGCTTAATAAGTCCTATCGCATCAGTGAAGAGGATTGCCAGCGTTTTCTCAATGAGAGTGCCACACACGAGCCACTGCTGCTATGGGATACGCTGCATTCGCGCAACGGCTTATTGAGCTACGACAATAAAAAGCCCCGGCTAGATGTGCTTGACCAACCTGCTCGTGGTCAGCTGCACTTGGTGGAAGCGGCTCCGACTTCGCCGAACCACTTTTATTTTGGTGATAATGCCGACGCGTTGCGCCTGCTACGGCCGTCGTTGCTGGGCCAAGTGGACCTAATTTATATTGACCCGCCCTACGGCACTGGCACTAACTTTCATACGCAGGATGACGAGCTGGCTTACGCCGACACGTTGGTGGACTACCAGTTCCTGGAATTTTTGCGGCAGCGCTTACTGCTATTGCACCCGTTGCTCTCGGAGCGGGGCAGCTTTTATCTGCACATTGATAAGAAAATTGGCCATTACGTGCGGGTGCTACTGGATGAGGTGTTCGGCAGCCGCAACTTCATCAATGACATCACGCGCATCAAGTGCAACCCGAAAAATTTTGGTCGCAAAGCCTACGGCAATTACACCGATATGCTGCTGTACTACGCCAAAAACCGGGACGCGCAAATTTGGAATGACGTGGCCGAGCCGCTTTCGGCCGAGCAGCTGCGCAAGCTTTTTCCGAAGCAGCATCCCACCAAAGGGGCCTACACCACGCACCCGCTGCACGCGCCCGGCGAAACCCGCGACGGCGAAACCGGCGCGCCCTGGCATGGCCTGAACCCACCCAAAGGCCGGCACTGGCGCTACGGCCACACCCAGCTCAACTACTTGCTCGATAATGACTTGATTGAGTGGTCAGGCACTGGTAATCCGCGTAAGCGCGTTTTTGCCAACGAGCACGAGGGTAGTAAGGTGCAGGATATCTGGGAGTTCAAAGACCGGGGTAAGTCAGCCTCGGCTTACCCGACCCAAAAAAACGAGCAGCTCTTGGAGCGCATCGTGCGGATGTCATCGCTACCCGGCAGCCTGGTACTTGACTGCTTCGCCGGCTCAGGCAGCACACTGGTAGCCGCTGCCCGGCTGGGTCGGCGCTTCATAGGAATGGACTGTTCGCCCGAAGCCCAGCGCGTGGTGCGTGAGCAGTTCGCCGCCGCGCAGCTTGGCTGTACTTACTGGGAAGTGCGGTAATCGCAGCTCGGCCCCCATCTCAGCTTGAGCCCAGTAGGCTGGTCAGGTAGTCGGGCAACACCAGGGCTGAAAACACGGGATAAGGCGTTTCCTGGACTTTCACCGTCTCCTTGTTGTTGATAGTACCGCCGCTGGCATTGTAGAGCGCCCACGGAAATCCGTCGATGATGCCCACTCGGCGCACGTTGCCTCGGGCTTCGGCGCAAAAGTGCAATACTTCTTTCACCTGCTTTTCCTGATTGCCGCCCGAGTTGCCAATCCACTTGGCTTCGCCAAGGACGTAGGTTTGGTTGACTTTTGCCAGCAGGTCGGGCCGCTTGTCCAGGTCTTGTCTGAGCACGTCGCGCACGAAGGTTTTGCCAGCCTCTTCGGAGCCGTCGAAAAGGACGATGCCCGCCGTGGATTGTTCGAAATCGACAGCTATTCTGCGTGGATAGCGTTGCAGCAGCCAGGCACCGAACATCGGTCCAAGCTGCGTATTAGCGGCCGGCGCTGCTTCGAGCCGGGCAAACAACTCAGCGGGAGTCATCTGGTAAAGGTTTGCCGCCAGACGCGCCAGTTGCTGCGGATTGCGTTCGGCGGCATCGCGGGCCGTACGCAGGCTATGCCATGCGGGGTCTTCGTAGGGGAAGCGACCCAATCCTCGCAGCAAACTAATCAGCCCCGACGTATCCTGATTGATATGGGCCGTGGTAATGGCGCGCCGCAACGGCTCCGCTAAGCGTCGGGGCGGCGATACGGCAAATGGATAGACCTCCAGTATCTGGTCCAGGTAATCGGTTTCGGCAAACAAACGAATACTGCGGGCTACCCACGGATTGAAGCGTGCTGGCTCGTTGGTAAAGTCAAGGGTACGGTGCATGATGACAGGTTAGGAGCCGCAAATAACGCTCAAAACTCAACCCAGCCGCGAAACCTGCCATTTTCTACCCCATCTCGAACGTCAGGCCAGGGCCACACGACACCCGTCAGCCTTCAAAACGGGTTGTCCAGCTCGCTCAGCAAGGGCAACACCGCGTCCTTGGCCGACACGAGCGCCTCGCCCGCGAAGCCCCAGGCTATGCCCAGGGCGGGGTCGTCCCAGCGCAGGCCGCCCTCAGTGGCTGGGGCGTAGTAGGCCGAGCATTTGTAGAGAAACAGCGTGTCGTCTTCCAGCGCCACGAAGCCGTGGGCAAAGCCCTCGGGCACGTAGAGCACGTTGCCCAGCGCCGCGCTCAGCTCCACGCTCGCGTGCTGGCCGAAAGTGGGCGACGCGGCCCGCAGGTCCACCACCACGTCGAGGGCGCGGCCCTGGGCCACGCGCACGAGCTTGGCCTGGCAATGGGGCGGGCGCTGAAAGTGCAGCCCGCGCAAGGTGCCGGCCACCGACACGCTCTGGTTGTCCTGCACCCAGTCGTGAGATGGTAGCCCAAGGCTCTCCATCGTGCGGGCGCTGAAGGTTTCGTAAAAAGCGCCGCGCGCGTCGCCGAAAATGCGGGGCCGGAATTCGAGTAAGCCGGCCAGCGCGTGGGTGATGAGCTGCATGGGAAAAGAGTGGGGGAGGGGTTGTAGGTTCCGCTTTACTTCGCCAGGACAAACGCCGTTGCCCTTAGCGGCTCACGGCCTCGTCAATGGCCTTTAAATAAGCGTTTAACACCAGGTTTTCGTCGAACCTGGTTTCGGCCAGCGCGCGGCTGGCCCGGCCCATCGCGGCCAGCTCAGCAGGTGGCAGTTCGGCGAGGCTCCGCATGTTGGCCGCCAGGTCGGCCGCGTCGCGGGGGCGGCAGCGGTAGCCGTTGCGGCCGTGTTGGTCGTCGCGGCCGTCGCGGTCGTCGCCGTCGTTTAGGGGCACGGTGTCGCGGCAGCCGGGCACGTCGGTCGTGACGAGCGGCTTGCCGCAGGCGGCCGCTTCGAGCAGCGTTTTGGGGGTGCCCTCGCGGTAGCTGGGCAGCACTACGCCGTCGGCCCGGTGCAGGTGCGGGGCCACGTCGTCGCTCGTGCCCAGGTACTCGACCGCGCCCGCCGCCTCGGCCAGCCACTGCTCGAACGTGGCGCGCGGCACGCCCACGCCGCCGGCCTCGTCGAGCGCGCCCAGCAGCTGGCAGCGCACCCGGCCCGCGCCCAGCTCGGCGCGCAGCTGCCGCGCCGCCGCGAAATATTCCACGATGCCTTTTTCGTAGAGAATGCGCGCCACCATCAGAAACACGAACGGCGCGCCGGACAGCTTTTCCGGGCCAGGCTGGGGCCGGAAGCGGGCCAAATCGACGCCCGAACCGGGCAGCAGGCCGGTGCGGGCGGCCGCCACCAGGCCCAGGTCGATGAACAGGCGCTGGTCGTCGGCGTTCTGAAAAAATACCTTTTTCGGATAGCGAAACGCCACCCGGTACAACCCGCGCGCCACCCGGCTCACCAGGTTTTCGACCAGAAACACCGTGCCCAGCCCGCTCACGTTGTTGAGGCTGGGCACGCCCGCCAGCCGGGCCGCGAGCGTGCCGTAGATGTTGGGCTTGATGGTGAAGTGCAGCACCACGTCGGGCCGCTCACGCCGGTAGATGGCCAGCAGCGCGCGGGTCAGGCGCAGGTCGCGGAGCGGGTTGGCGCCCTTGTTTTCCATCAGCACCGGCACGTAGCGGCAGCCCAGCTCGGTTTCGAGCCGGGCCGAGTAGGCATCGGGCGGGGCCACGGCCAGCACCTCGTGGCCGGCGGCTCGCAACGCGCGCACCAGCCCGCGCCGGAAGTTCCAGATGTTCCAGGAAGTGTTGATAACTAAGGCGATGCGCATTCTAAAAAAGGCTGATTGGCGGAGAGTGGGCGGGCCGTGGCCCCGGCACGCTCGCCGCTGGTGTGGGCCACGCGCCCGGGCACTCGTCCGGCACTGGCCCGGCATTCGTCCGGTACTTGTCGGCGCAAAGGTCGGGTGCGATGCCGGCCCGGCGCGTAACTTGCCAGTATAATCTACCCGATGAAAATCTGCATCACGCTGGCTGGAATGCTGTTAGGGGTTAGCGCGGAGGCCGCCAAGGCCGGCCCGCCCTCGCCGGGCGAGGCCCTGTTCATTAAGCACTGCGCGTCTTGCCACGGCCGCGACGGCCGCCTCGGCCTCAACGGAGCGCACAACCTGACTAAGAGTAACCTCAACGCCTATGGCCGGGGCTACCTCGTGCTCAACGGCCTGGGCAAGATGCCCGCCTTCAAGCAAAAGCTCTCGCCCCAGGTAATCGAGCAAATCGTGCTGTACTCGATGACGCTGAAATGACAAATTATTTTGTCATTATGTAAGGTTTTCTTGACATTTAGAGGCGCGGACAGTACATTTGTACCGTTCCTCCATTTAAGCTAGCCGACCATGACGACGCGCTTCTTATTTCCGCACCGCTACAAGCGCCTGGGCTGGGCGCTGGCCCTGGTTTCGCTGATACTGGGGCTGCTAGAAATGTATAATCTGCTGCACCTGCCCCGCCTGCTGGCCTGGCTACCGGGCATTGTCGGGCAGCCCGACTGGGATAGCACAACCGGCCGGGCCGTACGCGACAACCACGACCTATACGCGGTGGCCTTTGTCATTGGAGGCCTTCTGGCGGCCTGCTCGCGCGAGCGGCGGGAAGACGAATACATCGGGCAAATCCGGCTCGATGCGCTGTTGTGGGCGCTTTACGCGTACTCGGCCCTGCTGGTGGCGGCGTTCGTGCTGGTGAGCGGCGACGCGTTTTTCACCGTCATGACCTACGCCATGTTCGCGCCGTTGCTGCTGTTTGTGGGACGGTTTCAGTTCGAGCTGTTTCGCGGCACCCGCACCCTGGGCCATGACGAATAGCCTGCGCGTGGCCCGCGCCGGCCGGCGCCTCACCCAGGACGAGCTGGCCCAGCGCGTGGGCGTCAGCCGCCAGACTATCAACGCGCTGGAAGCCAACAAGTACGTACCTTCCACGGTGCTGGCCCTGAAGCTGGCCCGCGTGTTCGGCCAACCCGTCGAGCAGCTTTTCGCGCTCGAAGCGGGCGAGTAGTGGGGGCAGCGTCGGTAGGTTCTGTTTCTCGGTATTGGGTGTTGGGTGTTAGGTGTTGGGGGTCGTCGTCATGCAGAGCGCAGCGAAGCATCTCGCTCGTAGCATTGCTTAGAAGCTGTTTGAGTTAGCAGATTCGTGTTAAAGCCTTGCTCATTAGTTGGTTGCTCGCCGCTCGTGCGCCTCACCCCCCAACCCCCTCTCCGAAAAGGAGCGGGGGAGCTAGACGACAGCTTACGTTTGCTTACGGCTGGCTCCCCCTCTTCTTTTCGGAGAGGGGGCCGGGGGGTGAGGCGCACGAGCGGCGAGTAAATAAGCCACTTGAAATCAGTTAAATAATGCAGAAAAACTAACTCAAACAGCTTCT
>Ga0209511_1001678_pt1 | contig 19077 bp, 18 predicted proteins | sample SSSSmetaG_FD_184141 | JGI IMG/M metagenome (GOLD analysis project Ga0209511, IMG submission 184141) | Glacier valley bacterial and archeal communities from Borup Fiord, Nunavut, Canada, to study Microbial Dark Matter (Phase II) - ​SSSS... | ecosystem: Environmental > Aquatic > Freshwater > Ice >...
CTCGCTGCACGTGAGGAGCAGCACGAACGCGAGTCTCACTTTTTTTCCGCCTTCGGTTTCGATTTCGCCTTGGTCGGAGCGCTCGGTTTCGGCGACTCGGTCTTCGTCGGCGCTCTGGGTTTCGTCGCCTTCGTCACCTTCGTCACCTTCGTCGCCTTCGACACCTTCGACACCTTCGACACCTTCGACACCTTCGTCACCTTCGGTGTCGGTGAAGGCCCGGCATCGAGCTGGTGCTGGAGCTTCGCGGGCGCGACCGCGCGATAGCTCTCGTCGATCAGCTCTTTGATCATCTCGACAGGGACTGAGTCACGATGAATTTTACCGACCGTCATCGGGATCCCGGAATATCACATAGCGAATGTGCGCGCTCGATCCCATTGTTCGCGAAGCGCGAGCTCGTCGACCCAGCGCTCGATGTAAAAGAGATCGAGAGCGCTGCCTCGAACCCGCAAGATGCCGGCAACATCGATTAGCTGACGTTCGGAATTTCCGAGCTTTGCCCACTCGAGCTTCGAAATGATCGTGTCCTCGGCGGATGCGGTCGGTACCTCGATCTCGACAACACGCATCGGTGATCGACGGGCAAGCTCCTCGATCGAAAATGGGCGCTCTTTGCGGATGATCAGATCGATCTTCCAGCCGGAGGTCATCTCGATCAGGTTGAACATCGAGCGCCGCTGGAGTGCATCACGCGCCACATCTGCATCCACGTAGAACTGAGCCACATCGATGGCTGCCAGAAACTGGTCGAGCTGCCGTGCCGTCGGATCGATCACGAGATCGAGGTCGCGGGTCGTGCGCGGTTCACCGTGCGTGGCGCTGGCAAACGAGCCGACGACCATGTAGCCGATGGCCGCGCCGTCGAGCGCGACCATCACACTTCGTAGCGCGTTCTCGACGCCACCGTCGCTCATGCCGCAACGAGCGGCGCCGCGGGCCAAGCGCGCGCGAACAGCTCGTCGCCGACGAGCATCCGGAAGAGTGCCCACTTCGCGGTCTCTTCGTCGTACTCCGGGTGGCGATGCCGGATCCCAGCGAGCGTGATGGCACGCGCTTGCTCGGACATCTGTGCGGCGACCACCGTGCGGCGAGCAGGACCCATCTTGCGATAGATCTCGAACTGGATCTCCTCTGCTTGGGGCGTCGTATCCGGCGAACGGGGCACGAAGCTAGCGTCGCATGTCGAGCCTAGGGCTTCAACCACGCCGAGAGCGTCGCGCGATCGCCCTCGGTGAGGACCGTGCCGGCGGGCGGCATCGTCGTGGTGACGAGTACGCGGCGCACGATCTCGTCGTGCTCGAGCGTCCACGATGCGGAGGTCGAGAGATCGAGGTCGGCATCGCCGCCCGGCAGATGGCAGTGCGCGCACACGCGCTGGAAGATCGGCTGGATCTTCGCGGTCCAGGTCGGATCGCCGGTGGAGGCGCCGAGCGAGTAGCGGCGTAGGCCGTGATCGCCGATCCAGACATCGCCGTTCGGCGTGCCGAAAATCGGTTCGTTGCCGGCGCTCGCGACGGTGGTGTCGAGGGGTGTGGTGTCGGTGACGACGTAGAGGCGCTTGCCGACCTCGAGCCACAGGTGCGCGCCAGCAATCGCGGAGGCGGCGACGGTGCCGATATCGAGCGGTTCGAGCGCGGAGCCGTGCTCGATCCAGATGCCGCGGGAAGACATCGCGACGAGGCGCGGCGCCTTGCCGTCGGCGTCGAGGAACGCGGCGCGGGCGTTGTCGATCGCGAACGTGCGGCGCGTGGATGTCGTGAGGTTCCACACCGAGATCGCGTGCGGGCTCGCGAGCGCGATTCGATCTTCTGCCACGGCGAGCGAGGCGTGCGCTCCGTCCAGATCGTAGCGCGTGAGGTGAACGCCGTCGTCCGTGACGAGCAGCGCGCGATCGAGGAGGACCGCGATGGTCGAGCCCGCGGAGGCGACCGCGCGAAACGGTTCGTGCGTGATGCCGAACCGCGTGCCGATCGCTTCGAGCTCGCCGTCGAGGCGAATGCGCCAGAGCGTGCCGTCGAAGCGGGTCGCGACGATCCAGCGACCGTCACCGTCGAGCGCGGGGATCGCGGCGGCGCTGGTCCACACGTGGGCAGGGCAGCGGGGCGTACCGCAATCGACCGGGACGAGCGTCGTGACGTTGTCGCCGCGCGCGATCGCGAGCTGCGCGCCGAGCGCGTAAGTGACGTCGCCTTGCGTGATCACCTGATCGGCGTGGACATCCGCGAGCGCGGAGACCGGGGCCGCCGCGAGAGGCAGCGTGCCCGTACCACCACACGCGGCGAGGAGCAGGAACAGGATCGGCAGTCTCACGCGCGGAGCATCGCCTTGACGACTTCGCCGTCGCGCAGGTACTTGCGCGGCTCGATCGCGAACGCGGCGAGGAAGGTCGCGAGAAGATCCGGAGGCGAGATCGGGCGCGGCCCGTCGGAGAAGTCGAGGCTGGCATCGGCAGGCAGCACCTGCTCGTGATCGGTCTTGCCGAACGCCTTGTTCGCGACGAATCGCGGCGAGATCACGAGTGCGGAGTTGTTCGGATAGTGATCGCGGCCGCCGCTGAGATTGATCTGTGGCGTGCGACAGAAATCGGAGAACACCAGGATGTGCGTGTGCTCCGAGAGCTTCACGCCATGCTTGTTCGGGTGTGGCGTCGCATCGAGCAGCTTCACGAGCGAGGCGATCGTGCCGAAGATCTCCTGCTGCGTGTGCGCGTGCTGCTTGTAGTTCTGGTTGTGCGTGTCGAGGCCGCCGAGCGAGAAGCCCATGCAGCGGACCAGGTTGCGCTTCATCGCCTCGACGGCGAAAGCGGCGCCGAGCGCCCCATTGCCGGTGTTCTTCGCCTTGTAGTCGAACGCTGGATACGCATCCTGCAAGGCCTTCTGCGTGAACACCGTCTTCAACTGATCGCCGAGCAGGCGCGGCAGAGCTTGCTCTTGGCTCGCGAGCCGCTCGAACGTCTCGGGATAGACCGAGTGACCCGCGAGCGCGTGCGCTTCTTCACTCAACAGGGCCGTGATCGCAGCGCGATCGTCGTCCCGGAGGTACGCGTCGCTGCGCGCGAGCGATTTTGCCATCACCCCGGCGTTCGCGACGCGCAGTGGAATCGCGCGGCGATCGAGGTGCTCGCCGATGTACGCCGAAGGGAAGTTGATCGAGACATCCGGCAAGAGCTGCATCGTGCCGAGCTCGTTGGTCAGCGCGACATCGATCGAGGCCGCAGGCGAGCGGCCACCCGCGAGGTGACGCCCCGTGCACGAGAACGAGGTGCCATCGGGATGGCTCACGGTGTTCATCGCGAGACCGTTGACTACGGTGAACCGATCGTGGAGATCGATCAGGTCGCCGATGCCGGGACCGAACCGCAGCCCGCTGTTCGCGGGTGACAGGATCTCGAACGTGTCGGTATCGCCATCGAGCTTCGTCGGCTTCCAGTGCGAGAGCGGCGCCGGATCGGTGTTGTCGGTCGACGCGGGCTCGACGAGGCCTTTGCGCTCGTTGCGCGGATCGGCCCACAGCGTGACATCCCAGCCGCCACTGGCGTGGATGAACACGAAGAACTCGTCGGCGGGTGCGTCCGTGGTCGCGGCGAACAGCGGGCGACGCATCGCGAGCGTGGCCGAACCGGCACCGAGCAATTGTAGAAACGTCCGGCGCTTCATCATCAATAGAGCTCCGCTTCGGGGTGTTCGATCAAGGCGGTGCACACGGCGACCCAGCCAGTCTCGTCGGCGGTGAGTGGCCCTTTCACGCTCGCGTGGCGCGCGGCCACGTCCTTGTAGAGCGCGTGAAACCTCTCGGCACGATCGCCCGGCGCGAGCTTCACGGGATAGCCGAGGAACGTGCGATGGAGGACATCGAAGCGCTCGGCGAACGCGGCCTCGGGCCCGGCATTGGCCGCGGGCATCTCGAACGCGAACACGACGCGCTGCTCGAGCGGGGTCTTGCCGCCGTGTAGATCATGCTCGGCCGCGCGCACGCACAGTGCCTCGCCGAGGCGACCGAGCGTGGCGAGCATCAGCGTGTTGCTCTGGTTCTGGCGCGGCAGATCGGTCTTGTAATCGGGCAAGCCGAGCGCGGAGAGATAGTCGTCCCACGCATCGAACAGGCCTTTTGGCCGCGCACGGTTCTGGACGTCGAGCGGCACCAGCCCACCGAACCACGCGAGGTACGCGCGGAGATAGACCTCGGGCGGCACCATTCGGCGCCGCTCTTTCGGCGTGGTGTCGAGCATGCGGGTCTGATGCGCGGGCAGCGCCGTGGTCTCGCCGCCGCCGACCGCACCGGTGCCGCACGCCGCGAGCAGGGAGAAGAGGACCGCCTTCACGTGTGATCGTTCCCGGCGCGGTAGCGCGGCGACTTGACGATCGCACGCACGAGCGCCTTCATCCGATAGCCACCTTCGACGAACACCTTGACGAGCTGGGTCTTCCACGCCTCGTCCTCGGGCGCGAGCGAGCGGCCGAGCAGCGATTCGGAGACGTTCTGCACGACGCACGGCGCGAACTCCGGCGCGGTGACGAGATCTTGCGCGAGCCCGTTCGGACCGGTCTCGGCATGCGCGGGCGAGGCGTACGCACCGCGCAGCTTGTCGAACGCCTGATCGTAGATCTGCTTGCACAGGCCCGAGGGTTTCGGCCCGGTGCACTTGGCCTCGGGCTTCGGCGTCATCGGAAAGATGCTCGCGGGCAACCACGTCCAATCCGATTCCTGCACGCGCGTGAAGTACGCGGCCATCGGCTCGAGCGTCTGGTGACACGACGAACAGCCCGCGCGCTTCGTGAGATCCGGATCGTTCGAAGGCGAAAGCTTCACCGAATCGGCGATGAAGTCTTTGCAGAGAAATGCGTTGTAAAGCACGTGGGCCCGCGCACGCCGCGAGCCGTACTTCGTGAGGAACACCGGCATCGTCAAGATGCCCGAGGCGTGCGGCCCGCGGTCGGCGACGGGCATCCAAGTCGCGGTGTCCTCGGGCGTGAGAGCCTGCGGAACCGCGGCCGGATCGAACAAGGGATCGGGCTCGGAGTAGCCGGCATCGGCACCGGGACCGCAGCAGCTCGCGCCGGCGAGGAACTTGTAGAACTGCGCGAGCGGCCCATTCACCGACGACGCGTGCGAGGTCAGCACCTCGCGGAAATCGCGATCGGCGGAGAACAGTGAATCGAGGAAGCGCGCCGCCTCCTCGCCCCACCACATCCGTACCCATGCCGCAGGCGGCGACGGATTCGCTTCGAACGGTAGCGCGGTGCCTAGCGGTGTCCGCGCGGGGATCACGAACGCTTGCGCTTCGTTCTGCGGCCCCGCATTCGGCAAGCACCGTTCGAGCCCGATGCCGCAACCACACTCGATCGACGAGGAGAAGCCGGTACCCGAGAGGCAGGACACGGCGCGCCCCTTCGCATTCTTCGCGAAGCCCGAATCGCCGGGAGGCTGCGACATCCGACCACCGGGCAACGGATCACCCTTCTTCATGCCGGCGCGACCCGAGACGTAGACCGCACCACTGTCGGCGGTCTGCGCTTCTTCGCGGCACACCCGCACCGCCCGTGACGTGGTCTTACCATCCGGCTCGCTCAGAAGGGCCGGCGCGGGGGTGAAGCCGGGGTATCGCTTCGCCCAATCCGGCGCGACAAAATCCTCCGGCATCGAATCGCGATAATCGGCGTACAGCCACCATGGCTTGACGACGATCGTCCGCGCATCGAGGACGGCTTGCGCGACGGGCTTCGCGGTTCCGGTCGCGACTGCATTTGTCGGAAATTGCTGACCGGTCTCGTCTTGCGTCAAACAGAAATCACCATCGCGCGCCGCATCGACGCGACGCTGGCCGCGCCGGAAGTAGATCCAGATCGGCGTGCCATCGGGCCCGGCGACTTGCTGGCGCCGCAGCATGACGGGATTCGGCACGTACTGGAAGCTGCCACCGATCTCGAGCCGCAGCGCATCCATGTAGATCCGGCGCAAGCGCTCGGCGTAGGCGGGGCCGGTGAGATGCGCTTCGATCCACGCATCGAGAGCGAAGTCCGCTTTGTCGTATGCAGCGAGCTCGTCACGCGTCGGCGGACGACCGGCGAGATCGATCGACAGCGAGCGGAAGTAGCGGTAATCGGCAATCTCGTGGGTCGCGCCCGAATCGCTCGCGAACACGAGCGTCAACAGCATGATCCACCGCATAGATTTTCGACTCGTCATCAGGAGGATTGGTTAAGCCTGGAGTGCTCGCGGTGCCGCGGCAACCGCCGGCAAACGCTCGATCAGCTTCTTCCCGATCAACCACGCATCCCCTGGCCAGCGCGCGGAGACGTAGCGACCATCTTCGACGACGAACGCCGCGCGATCGTCGTCGCGCGTGCCGCGCTTCGAGAGCTCGCGAGGTCCGCGCACGAAGTCTTCGGGTCGAGCGAGCGCCTCGCAGACTTCTTCCTCGACGTACTTCGGATACGTGCGGTAGTAGCGACCGCGGCGCCAGAATGTCGAGAAGTACGCGGCTCGCTCCATGTACTTCGGCAAGCACGTCGTCTTCACGCCATGAAGTACCGACGTGCCATCCGCCTTCTTCGCGCGCGCTGCGGCGAGGACGCCGTGACAGATCGCCGCGATCGGCTTTTGCGTCGCGAAGAACGCGGTGACCAAGGCTGAGACCTCCGGACTCCCCAGGTACTGGCGCATGCCGGATGCATGACCACCGGGCAGGAACAGCGCGTCGTGTTGGTCGACTCGCACCTCGTGCCACGCACGCGACTGTTTGAGGTCCGGAGACGCCTCGAGCTCGCGGTAGCACGCGATTGCGTCTTGCCGCGCGCCGAGCTTGCCGAACACCACGCCGGTGAGGAGCAACGGATCGCACGCAGGCACCGGACCGTTGCCGCCGGCTTCGGTGGCGAATACCACTTCGTGACCGGCCTCGCGCAAGAGCTTCCATGGGACCGCCACTTCGGTGACGTCGAAGTCGGTATCGGGGAGGAGAACCACGACCTTCGCCATGCCGAGATCGTCGCACGCGGGCACCACCGAGGGTGGACGACGCAGCTCCTAACTGATTCACCGGGCTTCACCGGGCTTCACCGGTAGCTGATGTACCGCCTTGTCTTGGTCGCAACGACAACGAACCATCGACCGACGCCATGGCAGCCGCCGATGCGTGAACTCAGAGAGCGTACTACCTACCAGGCGTTTGTTTTCCAGAACGCCCACTCGAGCTCGGTCGCGCTCTCGTACGCGCCGCACGCGTAGACGTTCGTGCCGTCACCACCGGCCCAGCAGTGGCCCATCGCGGTGAACGTGCAGAGCTCGACTTGCCCACCCGCGGGGCAACCGTCGTAGCTCACGCACGTGCCGTTCTCGACGGTGTGGCTCGTTGTCGTCGTCGCGCAGCCGTTGTGCGCGGCCCAGCGCGCGGCCGACGAGGCATCGCTGCCACCGTACGCGTTCGGGTCATCGCACGCGGGCGGTACGACGGAATCTGCGGCGCCGTGGAAGATGATGATCGGCTTCTTCGCCGACGCGCATGCATCGAGGGCGTGGGTGCCGCCGGAGTGCGGCGCGATGCCCGCGATATCGGTGCGCTCGCAGCCCGCTTGATGCGCGAAGTAACCGCCCATCGAGAAGCCGGTCACGAACACGTGCGCACTATCGATGCACTGATCATCGGAGATGTCGGCCTTCATGCCTTCGAGAAACGCGAAGTCATCGCCGGTCGCATTCGGCGGCGCCACGCCGTACGCAGGACACACGTTCGCGCCGACATTCCACGGTGCGCCCGTGCTGTACGGTCCGCCTTGGCCATCGGGAAATGCGACCGCGACGTGCTCGCGATCGGCGAGCGCCGGGTAGCCCGTGATGTCGAACATGTTCTGGCCCGACATCGTGTAGCCGTGATGCACGAACACGAGTGGGATCGGCGTGGTCGGAGCGACGTCGGGCAGATACACGATGTACGTGCGATCGAGATCCGCGATGTGAATCGTGCGGTTTGTCTTGCCGCGCATGCCGGCGCGCGTGCCGCAGGTCAGCGGCGCTGCGTCGTGGGCGCCGCTGCCGGTGGTCGCGTCGCCATTGACCGCGCCGGTCCCACTACTGCCGCAGGCGCTCGCGCACAGGAGAGCAGCAACGGCGGTTCGCATGCAGCGCACTCTAGGCTTCGCGGAGTGTGGTAGGAACCAAATTGTGGCGCTCGCGCAGGTGAAACACTCCGCAACGTTGTCCGTGGCCGTGCGTCGGATCGCGGTAGTGGCGGATACCCATTCGTCTCCGCATGCCGGGACCGCGGCGGCGCTCGCCGCCCTGAAACCTGATGCGATTCTCCACGCTGGCGATATCGGCGACCTCGCGTGTCTCGAGGTATTTCGGGCGATCGCGCCGCTCTACGCGATTCGCGGCAACATCGACACGCGCGCCGACGAGCTGCCCGATCAGCTCGTGATCGATCACCCGAACGGGCTCCGCGTGCTGATGGTGCACATCGGCGTTTACGGGCCAACGCTCCGCGCCGAGGTCGGCAAGCTCGCTCGCGCGGAAAAGGCGACGCTCGTGGTGTGTGGTCACTCGCACGTACCGTTTATCGGCGTCGACCGCGGCCTGTACATCTTCAATCCCGGCTCGTGCGGGCCGCGCCGCCTGCACTTGCCGATCGTTTGCGGCCACATCGATTTCACCCCGACAGGCGTCAAGCTGGCACACGTCGACTGCGAGACCGGCAAGTCCTGGTCGCCGCCATAGCCCAAGCGAGGGCCGAGCTAGACCGAGCTATGCCGAGCTATAATCGAGCGAGCTTGGCAGAGCTCGATCGCGATGCCGCCTCGCGACTCTCGAGGCCGAGGGCCGCCTCGAGCTCGCGCAGCGACTCGTCGGTGTAATCGAGCATGCGCTGGAGCTGCGGGACCGAGCGCCGGCACGCGGTAAAGCCGAAGCCGAGGTCCTTATTGTAGCCGGTGATCGTGATGTTGAGCGCGAGGTAGTCGACCGGGATCGAGACCGGATAGCTCTCGTCCAGCCGCATGCCGTCGAGGTACAGGGTCTGTTGCGGACCCGGCACGTTCGAGATCACGACGTTGTAGATCGGCCGGCGCTTCGCGTGACCGGTCACCATGCTCGCGCCCATCGGTGCGCTCATCGCCGCGGCGTGCGCGACGCGCTCGAGCTTCGACATCTTGCCGAGCCGCTCCTTCGCGAGCGTGGTCGATTCGATGATCAGCTTCATGCGCTCGAGCGGATCTTCGAGATGCGTACCGAGGTTCGCGATCAATATCGTGAGTGAATTACCACCATCTTCATTTTTATCTCGCAGCGAGACCGGCACCATCGCGGTGAGCGGCTTGTCGGGCAGCGAGTTGTGCGCGAGCAGGTAGCGGCGCAGCGTGCCCGAGCAGATCGCGAGCGCGACATCGTTGACCTTCGCCGAAGCCGCCTTGCCAATGGCCTGGAAGCGCTCGAGCTGGAACGACTGCGCGGCGAACCGACGCGAACCGGAGATCTTGACGTTGAACATCGTCGGCGGCGCTCCGTACGGCTGGGCGTGCGCGGCGGTCTCGTCTCCAATCAGCTCGCGCAGCCCGGATTGCACGCCCGGAAAAATCTCGGCGCCCATCTTGAGTGCACGTTCGAGCAGGCCTGGCGGATGCTGCTCCTCAAGCGCCTTGTCGTGTGGAGCGCGAGCCTTCTGCGGCCGCGTCTGCGCCCAGATCGGCGGGCGTTGCTCGGTCGGATCCGGTGTGAGCAAGCGGGACATCATCCGCATCGCGGCGACGCCATCGAACATCGCGTGGTGGACCTTCATGTAGAGCGCGACGCGACCATCGGCGAGGCCCTCGATGACGTTGACCTCCCACAGCGGGCGCGTGCGATCCATCAGCGTGCCGTGGAGCCGCGAGACCAAGCCAAGCAGCTCGCGCACGCGGCCGGGTCGCGGCAGCGCGGAATGGCGCAGGTGGTAATCGAGCTCGAACTCCGGGTCTGCATCCCAGAAGTAATGACCGAGCCGGAAGTGCGGAAACTGATCGAACGGCGCGAACGCTTTCGGATATTCGCGCCAGCCCTCGACGAGCCGCTGCACGAAATCAGTACCCGCTCCGATGGGTGGCGTGTAGAGGTGCAGCCCTGCCACGTGCATCGGCTGGCGGCGACCCTCGAGCCACAAGAACATCGCGTCCGTCGGAGACAGCGGCTTCATCCGGCCGCCATCATGGCATCGATCCAGATGCTTCGTGCTAGCATTTCGGCAGAGTGCTCGGCACGACGATCGGGAACTTCAAGATCGTTCGCAAGCTCGGTCACGGCGGAATGGGCGAGGTCTGGCTTGCGGAGCAGCAGAACCTAGGAACGAAGGTCGCGGTCAAGATCCTGCTCGACGCGTTCCCGGCTGATTCCGAGGATGTCCAACGATTCTTCAACGAGGCCCGCGCGGTCAGCGTGATCCAGCACTCCGGGACCGCGAAGATCTTTGACAGTGGCCTCCTGCCGGATGGCCGCGCGTACATGGTGATGGAGTTTCTTGAAGGTGAATCGCTCGCGAACCGGATCGTGCGCGGGAGCATGGCCTCGGTGGAGCTCGCCGAAATCGGTCGCCAGATCGCGAGCGTGCTCGAAGCCACGCACGCGGCAGGCATCATCCATCGCGACCTCAAGCCCGAGAACGTGTTCCTGGTTCGCGACCTGGAGATGACCGGCGGCGAGCGCGTCAAGGTGCTCGACTTTGGCGTGGCGAAGCTCAACGGCTTGCTCGGCGCGAACTCGCCCAAGACCTTCGGTACGCTCGGCACGCCGAACTACATGGCGCCAGAGCAGTGGCGCGATGCGTCGCAGGTCGATAGCCGCGTGGATCTCTACGCCCTCGGTTGCGTGACGTTCGAGATGGCGTGCGGTCGGCCGCCGTTCGTGTGCAAGACCGTCGCGGAGGCCTGCATGAAGCATCTCAACGAGGTGCCGCCGCTCGCGAGCTCGTTCGTCGCCGACGTGCCGGTCAGCCTGGATCGGTTGATCACGCAGCTGCTCGCGAAGGAGCCCGAAGCGCGACCGCGATCGATGCGCGAGGTCGCGAAGTCGTTTGCCCAGATCGGGCGCGGCGCGAGCGAGGGCGCGCTCGAGACGATGCTGAGCGGGTCCACCGTGACCTCGGGCGCAGGATCGGTGCAGAACGCTTCGACCGAGTCGACGCGGCCGAAGCGCATCACGCTACTCGTGATCGCGGGCGCGGTGGCCGTGACGGGCACGGCGGTCGCGATGGTCGCGCTTTTCAAAGCACCGGCCAGGGCAATCGCGACCGCGCGGCCGATCGTGACCGCGATCATCGAGCAGGATGCGGGCGCGGCGATCACCGACCATCACGAGCTCGCCGCGGCGGTCGCGCACACGGTCGCCGAGCGGCCACCCGATGCAGGCGTGGTCGCTCCGAAACCGCGCCACCTCGATCCTTCGATCGATCGCGCAGCGGTGCAAGCCGTACTCGGCGTGCATCACGCCGCGCTCGCCGCATGCAACTCCCATCAAGGATCGGCGATGCAGCTCACGCTGTTGTTCACGATCGGCAACGAGGGGCGCGTCACGAAGCTCTCTGCGAACGGGGCCGATTTGATCGTGAAGTGCGTGCTCGGTGTGGTCCGTACGATTGCGTTTCCCAAGCCCGTTGGCGGAAGTGTCGAGCTCACCATGCCGCTCGCGCTCGAGGCCCCGGCGCTCGTGGATCGCCTGGGCAGAGACCAGGTCGCGAACGGGTTGATGCTAGCCGAGAAGGATCTGGATGCTTGCATGCGCGCGAACCACGTTGTGGACAAGACGATCCTGAAGATCGAGATTTCACCGACGGGACGCGTTGCCTCGACGACCGTGGTTGGCGCCCTCGCGGGCTCGGTGTTTGAAAAATGCGCAGCGGACGCACTGCGTCCGATCGAGTTTCCTGCGGCTCAGAAGGGCCTCAACATCTCCGTACCTGTCACGCCCCCTGAGGCCCCCTGAGGCCCCCTGAGGCCCCTGAGGCTCCCTGAGTGCACGTTCGTGCACAACGTTTCGCGTTGACTGCCAACGCCAACGTTCTAGATTACCGGCGTGTTTCGCCTGACCTTTGTCGTGATGGTTCTCGCAGCGTGCGGCGCCAAAGATCCTTCGAGCTCGACCATCGTGGACGCGCAGATCTCGACGAGTGTCGATGCGCCTCGCACCCCGAGTGATGGTCCAATAACGGGTGCGATCGACCCGGCCGATGATGGTTCCTCGATGGTCAGCGAGACCACCGCATCGATTCCTGGAGCGACCTCGGATCACACGCTCGCGGCGACGATCTACACGCCGAGCGGGGTGACCGCGCCCGCGCTAGTCGTGATCTCGCCCGGCTTTCAGATGGCGCGCACGCAGTACGCCTCGTATGCGCACCATCTCGCGACGTGGGGCTTCAAAGTGATCCTCACCGATTACGCGGACTCCGGCTTCTTCGCAGACCACCAGATGATGGCGAACGACGTCGGCGCGGTGATCACGTATGCTCTGGCACTCACGCCCTCGATCGATTCGACCAAGATCGCGCTTGCTGGCCATTCGCTCGGGGGCGACATCAGCGTGCTGGCCGCTGCGGGTGATGCACGTGTGAAGGCCGTCGTCGGCTGGGATCCAGTCGATGGCTCGAGCCCTTCGGTCGTGCCCGAGAAGATGACCGCGTTCACCGCGAAGCTTGCCGTGATCGGAGAGACCACCGATGCGACCGGCGGCTTCATGCCGTGCGCGCCGACGGCCAATAACTTCACCCAGTTTTACGCCTCGGCGGCGTCGCCCGCGTACCAGATGACGGTGATGGGCGCCGATCACATGGACTGGGTCGACGACGGCACCTGCATGTTCTGCACGCTGTGCACCGCAGGAACCGCTGCGCCCGAGCTCTCGCACACCACGACGCGCCGCTTGAACGTGGCGTGGTTGCGCGCGCAGCTGTTCGGCGATTCGATGATGACGCCGTGGTTGATGGCGCCGCCCGAGGTCGCGGCGGGCAAGGCGAGCATCACGACCAAGTAGCGTCAGGCTGCAGCGCTAGCGCAGCTGCATGCCTTCGAAGAAGATCTTGTCGAATATCTCGGCGATCTTCTCCGCCGACAGCGTGCCGGGTCGATACCAGCGGTGCGTCCAGTTGAGCATCCCGAACCAGCCGCGCGCCGCGACGAGCGCATCGAGATCGCGACGCAGCTCGCCGGCGGCGATGCCGGCTTCGACGAGCTCGCGAACCACCGCGTCGATCCGCCGGTTCTTCTTCATCATATCCTTGGCCCATTTCGACGGGTCGTTGCCGACCTGATGCATCTGCTCCTGGATGTAGACGAACATCTGAGGGTAGTTGCGGTCGTAAGAGCTCAGCAGATGTACTGCGAGGAGCCGGAGCTTTTCGCGAGCCGAGATCGTGGACTCGGCGAGCAACAGCTCCGCGGTCGCCATGTTCTCGGCGAGCACTCCGTCGATCGAAGTCTGGAATAGCTCCTGCTTGTTGCCGACGTAGTAGTAGACCGTCGCGCGGTCTAGCCGCGCTCGCTTTGCGACATCCGCGAGGGTCGTGCCTTCAAAGCCATTCTCGCGAAACAGCCTGGCGGCGATGGCGATCAGCTCGTCTCGCCTGGCGATGTAATCGCGCCCGCCGTCGGCCCGCGCGGATTGGCGGCGCTTGGCGATCTTGCTGATCGTGGACCGATCTTGCTTCGCCAACGTTGTTCTATATCGCGCGCCAGCCAGCGGGCTAGCGGTGACCTCCGTGGCCTCCGCCACCGCCGCCATGGAAACCGCCGCCGCCTCCGCGACCACCGCCACCGCCACGACTCATCGGACGTGCACCCTGGCCGGGCGCGGAGCGAGACGGTGCGGAGCGATAGCCGGTGCCGCCGCGCTGACTCCCGAACGCGCCACCCCTGCGGTAGCTTCCGCCCGCATAACCCCGATGGTCACGGATCTCACTGCCCCAGTGGGCGTAACCCGCGGGATTACGGATGCCGCGAACGCCGTACGGAACGTTGTACGCCAGGCCCCAACCGCCGCCCCAGTACGCGGACTGGTACCAGATGCCGCCGTCGTAGCGCCAGTACTCGCCGTCCGAGTAGAACACTGGATAGTCATAATCCGCTATGACTTCGACGCCTGGGCTCACCTCGATCAGGCCAGGGGCGCCGTCGACTGCGAGGCCGCCGCCGCCGCCATACACGACGCTGGGCTCTTCGCTGTAACAGCCTGCCAGTAGCGCGCTGCAGAGAAGGAGTGATCGCAACATGAAGCCAAGATGCGCATCCCCAGGACCAACGCCAAGGGCCTGGGATCGCGGATCGCGCGGCGAGCGTTTAGACCACGATGTGCGCAGCGCGCACATCGAGGGGCGCCGAAGCGTAAATCTGCCACGCCGTCGCCATGAACTTCGCCGAATCGACGAGCGCAACCGAATAGGGGGCAGTCAAATGCTTGAGCCCATTCTTCTCGCACCACGCGCGCGTGATCTCGGCAGCGCGGGGGAGGTTCTGATGCGGAATCTTCGGGAACAGGTGGTGCTCGACCTGGTAGTCGAGTCCGATAAAGAAGAACGAAACGACCTTCGGCAGCTGCAAATTGCGCGTGGTCTCGAGCTGGTGGACCCAGTCGTGGTTCTGACCGTCGGTGATCGGCAGGCTCATGTGTGCCGGCGCGAACACGAGCGCGAGGCACACGCCGACGACCGCCCATACGAGGGAGTACACGCCGAGCCCGACGAGCGGGCCGAACGCGATGATCGGCAGGACCAGCCACGCGATGTAATGTACGAGCAGCGACGCGACATCGCCGAACCACGCGGCGGTGAAGCCGTGCTCCTTCGGATACTTGACGAGGTAGAGGATCGACGAGCGCCGCATGCCGAGTGCCATCAGCGTCGACATCGGCCAGAACACGGTGCGCTGCAGGTTGCGCTGGAACCAGCGCAGGCCGTTTGGCGACTTGATGTGGTCACCGTGCGACGACACGAAGGGGAACGGCTTGATATCCGGATCGACGCCTTCGACGTTCGGATGACCGTGATGCAGACGATCGTGCTTGTTGCGCCAGTAGAGCGAACCCAGGCCCGAGAACATCGGGAACGCGAGGTATACGAGCAGCTGGTTCCGGAACTTCGAGGTCGAGAACGCCTTGTGACTGCCCTCGTGCCCCGTCATCGAGATCGACGTCGCGATCACGCCGGCAACTGGAGTCAGCAGCAGTGCCGCCCACAGGGGTAGGTGCCGCATCGCGACGAAGCACGCCGCGAGGCTGGAACCCAACACGGCGAGCTTCATCCAGCTGCGCAACTCGTGGTGCTGGAAAGCACCGGCTGCTCGTAGCTCCGCTCGCAAACCACCGAGCTCGGGGATGCCGTTCATAGAGGTTAACATCGACCCAAAGCGTGCTGTTTTGCGACAGCTCCATGTCACGAAATGGCCACGAAGGCTCTAATTTAGCCGTCTGACACGTGACGCGCTGCGTTACCGAATGTACGTGACCCTGGCGCTCCCGAGCATATGCGGGAGTGGAGGAAGGCCGAGCGCGGCCAAGGTCGTGGCGGCGGTATCGACCGTCTCCACACTCGCGTCGAGCGTGACGCCGTGACCGACGCCTGGACCGCGCATGATCCACGGGATGTCGCGGTCGACGCTCGCGTGACCGCCCGAGTGTTTGGTGCCGTGGCCGCCGTGGTCCGCTGTCACGATCACCAGCGTGCTCGCGGCATCCGGGCTCGCATCGATCGCCGCGAGCACTGTGGTGAGACACGCATCGCTGTGCTTCACCGCCGTGATGTACTCCTTCGACATCCAGCCGTGCGAGTGGCCGTACTCGTCCGGATCGGAGAAGTGCACGAACATGACATCGGGCTTGGCCTCCGCGAAGTATTCGCCCGCGCGTTTCGCGACGCCGCCGCACAAGTAGCTCGGGCGCTCGAAGTGATCGACGGTGCCGGGGCTCGCGATGTGCTTGAGCTTCGGCTTGCCCACGATCATCGCGGTCGTGAGACCGGCTTGATGCGCGGCCGAGAAGATCGTGGGCACGTGAATGAAGCCGCGCTGCGCTTGGTAGCTGTTCCACCACAAGCCGTGGGCGTTCGCGCCGACGCCCGAGAGCATCGAAGCGTGCGAGGGCAGGGTGTCGCTCTCGGGAATCGTCTCGGCGTGGTGCGCGATCGCACCTTCGCTCATCAGCTTTACGTGGCGCGGCGCGACGGCTTGGGTCAGCACGTCGGGGCGCATGCCATCCTCGCTGATGATCACGACGTGCTTCGGCACGATCGGCTTTGGCGCGGCGATCACCTTTTTTTGCGCGATGACCGGGGCCGGCGCCACGGCGACCTGCTGCGCAGGTGGTGCGCTACCTCGGCATCCGAACGCCACTATCAGAACAAATGGGCGCCGATCCACGCGTTCAGAGTAGCACTACTTGTCGTGGCGAATCGCGGTGTCGGTCCCGCGCGATGCGACGTGGAGCTCTCGGCCATCCAGCGTGACGTGCGCGATGAACTCGCGCACGGTTGCGTCGAGCTACAAGCCGGTTCTTCGAGAAGCCGAGCCTTGACGCCGATGTCGATCCACGAGGCGAACAGCATGATGTGGTGATCGTGGTTGATCGCGTCGCCGGGCTGCAGATCGATCGCGTCGATCGTGCGCGAGACCGGCTCCACGCCCACGACACGAGGCCCGAGCCATCCGAGCGATACGGATCTCCGTTCGCGGTAGCGCGGCGCGTGCCCGGAGCTGCGCGCGTGCGACCGCTTCATTATCGACAACCGCAGGTGCGTCGCTGCCGCCAGCGTCGGCACTCGAGCTCGCAATCGAAGCACGCACGCGCGCAAGCGACACGAGCGCGAAATCGCCGTCAGCTGGCGACCGTAATTGCCACGGTGTGCGAATCAGGTGCCCCGATCCTAGAGATCGAGGGGGACCTCGCCGAGTGGCTCGCCGAGCATGGTGAGCGTTACGGCCGAGCAGGTCGCGTAGCTGACGACGTCGGTGGCGAGATCGAGCGTGGCGCGGGCGGCGAGCTCGCAGCGCGCGAGCGCGGGCACGCGCGCGAACAGGCCCGCCTTGTCTCTCTTGTACCAGGCCTTCGCGGCATCGAGCTCCTGCTGTGCGCGTGCGAACCCTGCGGCCTTCGCTCCTTCTTGATCGGGCACGGGCTCGACGATCGTGCAGACGCGATCCGTGATCGCGATGCAGGTCGCGCGGCACGTCCTGCCGGTGCACGCGAGCTCGACGTTGGTGGCGACGCACTTGCTTGCCGCGAGGCTGTGCTCGCGACGCTTGGCGATCACCGCGAGCGCGATCACGAGCCGAGGGTTCGCGCGGCCCTGGCTCTCGTCGCGCGCGATGCTGGCGACGATCGCGCCGGCGACTCTCAGGCCTTCGCTCATCGCGCGCGGCAGATGGTTGCCGGTCCGCAGGCGAGAACCCTCGGCGGTCGCTTCGGTCGCGCGATCCTCGAGGTCGCGGCCCCAGGTGCTGGCGACCGCGCCGACGCGGCTCGCGACCTCACCGTCGGTCGCCTGGCAGATCGCATCGTGCAACACCGTGCGGCCCTGGATCGCCAGTTCGCGGAGCGTGCGCACCGACGCGAGCCAGGCGTTGTAGTCCTTCGCGAGCGCGGTCGCAGCGGTGTGGTCGGTGCCGATGCGCGTGCGCAGCGCCGCGAGCACGGGCGCGACCTCCGCGTGGTGCTGGCCCAGCCCGAGCGGCGCGCACGCCGCGGTGACCGCCGCGTAACGATCGGGCCACGGTTCGACGATCGCGTTGGCTTCAGCGGCGACACTGGTCGTCACGGCCATCCAGTAGCCATCGGTGATCGCGAGCTTGGATGCAGTGACCTCGCGCACGATCGAACGATCGGTGTTCGCGAGGTCGATGAGTGTGGGGCTCCAAGTCGCGGCGTACTCGTCGGCCTTGGCGGCGACCGCTTCGAGATCACGGGTCGGATCGGCAGCGGGGCGACTCGTGCGTCGCTGGATGAACGCGTGCAGCTCGAGGTCGTCTTTCGAACAGCGTGCCGCCACGTTGTCGGTGCGAGAGACTTCCTGCGCGAGCACGCCGAGGCGTGCGATCGCCGCATCCGCGACGTTCGCGTAGGTGGGATAGTGCGCGACGATGTCCGCGGCGCGTCCGTCGTTCCCTTGGACCGCGGCGAGCTGCGCGATCAGATCGCGGACTTCGCGATCGTGCAGCGCTGCGTCGTCGAGCTTGTGGGCGTCGAGTGCGGTCGCGATCGCGTGGATCGCATCTTCGATCCGAGCCATCAACTCGGTGCGATCGCTGTCGCCCGCGCCCGCGCTCGAGCCACGTGCGAGCGCGAGCGCGACGATGATGGTGCCAATCAGCAACGTGCGCACCGTACCAGCGTAGCACGCGCCGCCGCTCGTTCTGAGCCAGGTTGGCACGGTCGAGGACAATGCGGTTGATTTGCCAATGCCAATGTCCGGCGTCCGGACATCTCGTCGGTAAGGTTTGTCAGGGTGGAGTGGTCAGGTGCAGGTGGTGAAGCCGCAGTTCTGCGAACCACAGGTGGCAATCACCGCGCATTGAGCGCCCGCGCCCGTATCGCCTACGCACAGCAGGACCCACCCCATTTCAAGTACGGCAAGGGGAATGGGCTCCTCGCGAGCCTGTCTCGCGAGGAGCTCGTCGCGCTAACTGCAAAAAGCAGCTCGCCGGCGATAGTGACTACCGAATTGAAAAAAAAGACCTCATCACGACCTGACAAGGCGTCTGCTCGACCTCTCGATCGAGAGCTCGTACTTCACCAGAGCGCTCGGGCGCGTGGAAGGACCAGAGACACCGACGCTTCTCTCGAACGTGGCGCGCAGCTTCGCGCATTATCCAAACGACGAGATGTTCATCGAACCTTCACTGATCACTGGCAAGGGTCTCTTGTCGTGGCTCTTGCGCCTCGGCTGGCGCTACGAAAGTAAGCACGGCGGCAACGTTCGGGAGCCGTCGATGCTGCGCATGGTATAGAGCGCGCGCGCGAGCGTGTTGGAACGGTAGACAACCCGGTCTTAGAAGCCGGTGGACGAAAGTCCGTGGGGGTTCGAGTCCCCCCGCTCGCACTTCTTAAGCGGCGGTGATCACTGCGGTTCCCTCC
>Ga0209511_1001680_pt1 | contig 19071 bp, 17 predicted proteins | sample SSSSmetaG_FD_184141 | JGI IMG/M metagenome (GOLD analysis project Ga0209511, IMG submission 184141) | Glacier valley bacterial and archeal communities from Borup Fiord, Nunavut, Canada, to study Microbial Dark Matter (Phase II) - ​SSSS... | ecosystem: Environmental > Aquatic > Freshwater > Ice >...
GCGGGACAGGTGCGCTGCACACACTCGAGCACCTGAGTCTCTTGGGCCATGGGACGGGGGATACGCGTGGTCCAGGTTCGCGTCATGACTTCAGATTATCACCTGACTCCAGGTTCAGCTTAAATTTACTGCTGTAGAAAAAAATAGATAGGCTATGGAGGCGACGTTGCGTTCTGTTGGACGTTCTAAAAAAGGGCAAGGGTCGGAATTCAGACGGCTTCGCTGCCCCGGTGCTGGGCCAGCAGGTTGCACCACTCGAACACCAAGTCGGGTCGCTCGAAGGGCAAGGCTCCGTAGGTGCGGGCGAACTCGAGCTTGGCGGTCTCCGAAGCGCGGCCTGCGCGCTCGGGCAGGTAAGTGGGCATCCGCACCTCGACTTTGGTCTTCTTGAACTCGAGCAGGTCGCTATACTGCCACACCTTGCCCTTGCCTTCACGCCTCGAGCAGAAACCGTGCGCCGCAGCCAGACGGTAAAAAGTGGCCACGCTGATTTGCAGCATCTCGGCGGCCTGGGTGTACGAGAGCCAGCCCTGAACCTGAGTGGAGGGGGCAAGTGAGTGGGCAGCGGGGTGAAGGTCGGTCGGAAGTTGCAGGATGGATTTGGTCATAGGGTCACACTCGAGCTTTATTTAAGCTTAAGGTGTCTTACAAAACCCTTACATAAAGCCCTTGTCATGCTTTGTCAAGGATGAGAATGAGGCTGCAAACCATGCAGCAAAGGGTCGGGCCTGGATATCCGCTTGGCTTGCCCCCTCGAGCGGTTGGGATGGGGCGGCTACCCTCGCTGAACCCGACCCCTGAGTGTCTTCAAGACCAGGACCTTTACACTGTACCCATGCCCCCCTCGAGCGCAGAACCCACCTCCGAACTCTCCGACTCGAGTAAGGCTAGCTCGAGCGGAACACGCCGGATTCGGCTCAGTTTGCGTGGACAGCTCACCATCGCTATCGGAACCATCGCGCTGGCCCCCATTTTATTTCTGGCCCTGTTTCTGACGGTTCCAGCGCTGGGCGCTCCAGTGGAGAACGCCAAAGGTTTGTTTGTTCCACTGGTGCTCATCTCGGTGGTGGGCGTGCTGGCGGCGGGGTCGGTGGGCTACTTTCTGGCTCGCAATCTGCTCAAACCGCTTACTCACCTGGAAAGAGAAGTGCGCGACCTCTCAGAAGGCAAAAGTGTGGCGCTCGAGGAGGATTTCGACGACCCCAAGGAAATCGCGGCCCTAAGACGGGCGGTGAGCACGCAGCTCGAGAAGGTTTCGCTCGAGCAGGGACGGCGCAGCGCCTTTATGGCCACCCTGATGCACGACCTCAAAACGCCCATCATCGCTTCCAATCACCTGCTCTCGACGGTGCGCGACATAGACTTGCCCTTCGTGGACCGCAAAAACATCGCCACCCACATCATCGAAGAAAACAGCCGCCTGCTGGCCTTGGTGCAGCAGATGGTGGACGCGCACAAGTTCGAGCGCGACGGGGTGATGCTCGAGCGCGAAACCCTGCGCCTGGGGCCGCTGGTGCGCGAGGTGGTGGAGCGGCTGCGGAACAAGGCTGGAGAGATTCGGCTCGAGACCGTGGGAGACGCCACGGCGGAGGTGGACCGCCGTGCGCTCGAGCGCGCGCTGACCAACCTGATTGATAACGCGTTGCGCTACGCGAGGAGCCGGGTGCGGATAGCCATCACCGCGAACGAGATTCGGGTGTTCGACGACGGTCCCGGCCTGCCAAACGCGCTCGAGGAACTGGCCCAGCCGTTCAACGCGCAGCCCGTGACCATTGCGGGTCAGCAGTTCACCGCCGGAACCGGAGGGCTGGGACTCTACATCGCCCGCCGCATTCTCGAGGCGCACGGCGGGGCGCTCGAGCACGAGAAAACCCAGGTGGGGACCGCATTGGTGCTGCGGCTGAAGTAGCCAAGCTATCCTCAAAATCGCTCGAGATGAGGGGCAAACCAAGATGCTTTGAGGGGGTTCGAGCACTCCAGTCAGCCCCGGCGGGTTAGAGTTCGCCCATGAAAACATCCACGCTGGTTATCGCGGGCTTGCTGGCCCTGACCTCCTTAAGCGGCGCTCAAGCGGGCGTCAACACCACTTTTTACTCGAGCGGTCCCTCGATTCGGGTGACTTCGCTTGCGGTCCGTGCGCCGTCCATTCGTGTGACCTATATGCGTACGACCCCTGTGCGCTATGTGCGAGCCACCCCCGTGCGTTACGTGTGGCGTTCAGCGGGTGTGCAAACCCTGAAAACTTATAAAACCTCAGCTCGAGCGCTACAAACGCTGCAAAATCCGGGCCGGATGAGTGCGGCGCGTCAGGTGCAGGTGGTGGCCTCGGGAAGCTGTCTCTCAAAAGCTATCCTCCCCTCGAGCTTTCGTAAGGTCTTTGGAAGTGCACTGACTTACCGCGCGAGTTGTCCCACCGGAACGGTACGGCTGAGCCTGCAACTCGCGCCCAGAAGTGCGGTCCGGGTGTGGCGCGCCGAAAACGTGACCCCGCGCATTTACACCCTGCGGCTTTACCGGGTGATGGCAGGTGGCCGACTACAAGCGACCCGTCAGGTTCGTAGCACCACGGTGCTCGAGCGCACCCCGGTGCTGAGTACCGTGGCCTTTAAATTGGGCTGACCTCGAGCCATCCAATCACAGCCAGATGACCTCGACCTCATCACCCGTCTCAACCTTTTGCCCTGGTTGCACCACGACCAGGGCGTTGTTTTCGACCATCGAGCGCAACACACTCGAGCGCTGGTCTACAAAATCGCTCACCACTGGGTGGCCGTTCTCGAACTCGAGCCGCGCCCGCCAGTAAGCGCGTTTGTTGGGCACGCTGCCAAAGGCGGTGCTGGCCGTGGCCTTGAGAATACGGTGTGGTGCGTCGGGGCGCTCGAGCAGCTTATAAAGTGCGCTCCTCACGATGATTTCGAACACCACTAGGCTCGAGACCGGGTTTCCCGGCAGGCCGAACACGGGCAGATCGTTCCAGCGGCCCAGCATGGCGGGTCCTCCGGGGCGCAGCGCTATCTTCCAAAATTTGACTTCACCGTGTTCGATGAGCAGGTCGCGCACTAAATCAAACTTGCCCATGCTCACCCCGCCGCTGGTGAGCAGTAAATCCACGTTTCCGGCGCTCGAGAGGGCCAGTTCCAGCGCCTCACGGGTATCCACACTGCGCGGCAAAACCACCGCTTCATGGCCCAGAGAGCGGATTTTGGCCTCGAGTCCGTAGCGGTTGGAGTTGTAAACCCCACCCGGTGGCAAAGGTTCGCCCGGTTCGTAGATTTCGTCGCCGGTGCTGAGCAGCGCAATGCATAGCGGACGAAACACCTCCACACGGGCGTGTCCCATCGCCGCACACAGCGCCAGCGCAGACGAACTCAGACGGGTTCCCCGAGTCAGTCCCACCTGACCGCGCTCGAAGTCCGACCCCCTGGCGCGGATATCGGACGCTCGAGCACCCTGAAACACCTTGACCGTCGTCCCAGAGTTTCCTTCTACGAACTCGAGCACCTCCACTGGAACAATCCCGTCCGCCCCGTCTGGTACAGGCGCACCGGTGTAAATTCGCACCGCTTGACCCTCCCTCAGCCTTCCCGAAAAAACCCGACCCGCCTGCACTTCTCCAATCACCTCGAGAGTAACGGGGTTCTGGCTCGAGGCCCCCAGCGTGTCCGCTACCCGGCAGGCGATGCCGTCGAGGGCGCTGTCGCTCAGACTGGGGTGGTCTACCAGGGCGTGCAGGTCTCGAGCCAGAATCAGACCGTGAGCCTCGGATAGAGCGACCTCTCGAGGGTTCGGCTGGCGCATTTCGCGCTCGAGGGCAGTTATGGCGTACTCCACGGAGACGTTCATAGGGAAGGAGGACATGCTCCCCATGTTAGTGCAAGGGGTTTTGAGTTTGCCGTTTGCACACTCGAGCCTGTCCATCTCATCTCGCGCCTCTATAATTCAGCCGTGCTTTTTCGACAGGTCATTTTGCCCCGCTATCTGGTCCGGGAGGTTTGGCCGCTGTTTGTGGCGGGCCTGCTGCTGTTCGTGCTGCTGCTGTGTCTGGATGTTTTGTCCACCGCAGCAGGCGCTTCGCTTAAAAACCAAACCTCGCTCGAGACCCTGGTTCAGTATCTGCTTTCATACCTGCCGCAGGTGATTCATAAAGCCCTGCCGCTGGCCATTCCCTTCGCGGTCCTGATTGCGCTGGGGCGGCTGGTCAAGGACAGTGAACTCAAGGTGGCTTACGGAGCTGGAGTGCGTCCGCTGGCGCTGCTTTACCCACTGAGCGCCTTTGGGCTATTTATCAGCGCGGTGGCTTTTGTCAACAACGCCTTCGTGCAGCCCGCCGCCGAGACGCTGTTTAAGCAGGCGCAGTACCGGGTGTTTTACAACTCCGAGTTGCCCCGTTACCAGAACCTCTACATCAAGACCGATGCGGTCACAGGGGCACTGTTCTACGCGGGCCGCGTGACCAAGAATGCCGATGGAAAAAGTGCTTTACTCAACGGGGTGATGGTCAAGCAAAAAGACCACACCTACACCGCTCAAACCGGAATCTGGGACCTCGAGAAGAAGACCTGGCGGCTCGAGGACGCCACCGAATACCAGGCTCCCGAACCCGACCCGCGTCAGGTGGGTGCGGTGAGCTTTGCCTACACCGCGCCGCCGCCCACCGATTTGGTGCCGGAAACCCTGAGCCTGGGCGTGCTGTGGAGCAACCTGCACTCGAGCATCTACAGCGGCGTGCAGCTCAAGCAGGCGTGGTTCGACTTCCATCGCCGCTTTGCCGACGCGCTGAGCGCCCTGTTCTTCGTGTTCGCAGCGGGCGCGCTGGGGCTGCTGCTGCGAAATCAGGCCGGAGCGTTTATCGCGGTGGTGCTGATGATTTTCAGCTTTTACGTGGTCTGGACCGCCATGCCCAGCTTGGTGGGCTTCGAGGCGCTGGCTCCCTGGCTGGCCGCCTGGATGCCCAACATCGTGCTGGCCGCGCTGGGTCTGAGCCTGCTGAGGCGCTTGTGGTGAGTGCTCGAGCGCTCAGGAAACGTGGCGAGGGTAAGGGCCTGGGAGGACGGTTAGACGCGTATATCCTCGAGGAGATTTTGCCGCTGATGCTGGCCAGTCTGGTGGTGGTGGTGCTGCTGTTCGTGCTTTACGCGCTTTACGAGGTGCTGGCCCCCATTCTGGCCAAAGGGGCAAACCCCTTGCTGGTGGCCCGCCTGATGGCTTTTTCGCTGCCCGAAGCCTTTGGACGCGCCCTTCCGCTGGCCATGCTTTTTGCGGTGCTGCTGGGCTTTTCACGGCTCTCGAGCGACGCCGAAATCAAGAGCATCCTGGCCGGAGGTATCAACCCACTGCGCCTTGCGGTGCCCATCATGACCCTGAGCGTTCTGGTGGCCCTGCTGAGCTTCGTCAACAACGAGCTGCTGCTGCCCCGCGCCTCGAGTCAGGCCCAGCAGACCCAGCGCGATATCGTGCTGGACAACCCTCGAGTGTTGGTTCAAGAAAAGGCGGTGTTCACCGACAACCTCAACCGCGCTATTTACGTGGACAAGGTGCTGTCCTCGAGTCGGCTCGAGGGCATTCAAATTGTGCAGATGGCTCCCGGTGAAGCGCCGCGTGAGGTCATCAGCGCCGGGGTGGGCCAGCTCGAGCGGGGCAGCGCCACCATCGTGCTTTTTAACGGCGAACGCGTTACATATAGCGGCGCTCGAGTGGTTAGCATCCAGAGCTTTGAGCAGATTCGCTTGGCGGTGCGCGACCTGCAAGCCTCACTCAACGGGCGCACCACCGGCGCGGGTCAGGCCATGCGAACCCCCACGCCGCAACTGCTCGAGCAGATTCGGCAGAACAAAGCCAACGGCTGGAACACCGCCGACCTCGAGACCGCCCTGAATCGCAAGTTCGCTGAACCGCTGGCGGCGGTGGCCTTCGGGTTTTTCGGGGTGATGCTGGCGCTGTTCACCTTCCGGGCCGGAGCCGGGGTGGGGCTGGTGTGGACCCTGCTACTCACGTTTGCGTATTACGCCACCTGGAGCGTGTTCCGGGTGATGGGTGAGCAGGGGGCGCTGCCGCCCGTCATCGCCGCCTGGACCCCAGATTTGCTGTATGTGGTGGGTGGTGGGGTGCTGTGGGCGCTCTCGAGCCGGCGATGAAGTTGGAAACGGGTAATCCAGGAATGCAGGGAGCGTAAGTTCAGCCTGGAAGGACCCCCCTTCTTGTGAGCGTTACACTCTCACAAATATCCCCCCTACTATCGCAGGGGGGAACTCAAGACCGCTCTACTCGAGCTTTTAAAGTACCCCCCTGCGGGTAGGGGGGTCTTGCGTGACTACGCAAGGGGGGGTCCTTCCCGTCCACTCGAGATAAACCCACATTCCTGAGTCAACCCTTTGGGAAAAGCCTCACCACGAGAGTCCCAATGCACCTTTTGTCTCGAGTCTGTAAGATTTTTCGCGTACCAAACCCACTTTACAACCCCGCCTCGAGAGGGCATAATCACGGGGTATGCGTCAAATTGTCGTTGGCACGCGGGGCAGTACTCTGGCCCTCGCGCAGACTCGTCAGGTGGTGGCTCGCCTCACCGAGGAGTGGCCCGAAACCGATTTTCGTCTTCAAACCATCCAGACCAGAGGCGACCTCGAGAAAGGAATTCTCAAGGGCGATAAGGGGTTTTTCACCAAGGAGATTGAGCAGGCCCTGCTCGAGGGGCGCATTGATATTGCGGTTCACAGCCTCAAGGATTTGCCCACCCAGAACCCCGAGGGCCTGGACATCGCCAGCATTCCGCGCCGGGTAGACGCTCGAGACGTGCTCATTGGGCGGGCCGAGATGAAGAGTCTGCGCGACCTGCCGCCGGGGGCCACGGTGGGGACCTCGAGCGTGCGGCGCAGGGCCTTTTTGAAGGCGTTTCGCCCAGACTTAAACGTGAGAGACCTGCGCGGCAACGTGGACACCCGGTTAAGCGTGCTGGGCAGTGGCGAGTACGACGCCATCATCATCGCGGCGGCGGGCCTCATCCGCATGGACTTGCGCCACCGCATAGACGAGTTCATCGACACAGCTATTTTGCTGCCCGCACCCGGTCAGGGCGCGCTGGCGCTGCAAACACGGGCCGATGACACGCTCACCATCGAGGTGGCCTACTCCATCAACGACCCCGCCACCGACGACCGGGTTTCGGCGGAGCGCGCCTTTCTCGAGGGGCTGTCGGCGGGCTGTATGGCCCCGGTGGGGGCGCTGGCGACCCTGGTGGGTGACTCTCTCAAACTCGAGGGCTGGGTCTCAGCCCTGGACGGCAGCAACCTGATTCAGGGCAGCATTGAGGGAGACCCGTCAGAGTGCGAGGATTTGGGTCTCGAGCTGGCCGAGGACATGCTGGGGCAGGGCGCAAAAGCGCTGGTGGACGCCTGATTTACGCTTTCCAATCCGAAAGAGGCGTTCGAGCGAGGACTCGAGCGCTTCTTTTTTGTGAAAACTTGAGAGCGAGATTTGAATTTGAGTCACGTTTTTAATCTTTCTTTAGCCCCCCCACACCTCGAGTTTGCATAGAAGTTCGTATACTTACATTCAACTTTTATGTTTAAACCCAGCCCTCACCTTTTGTTCGCCTTCAGCGCCTGTGCCGCGCTGAGCTGTGGCCCTGCCGTGGCTCAGTCTGAAGATTTGTTCCTGCTCAAGGTCGCCCCGGTGGCCCGCAAACTCACTGTGTGGGTCGGGAGCGGCCCACCGCTCGAGTTCGTGGGCCTCGAGCGAATCCGCTTGCAAGACGTGACCGCGCACCTCAAACCGGGCAAAAATACCTTGCGGCTGAGCTGGCAGGGCCTGAGCAGCAACGGTGATGTCTCGTTGCGAACTCAAGGGGGTGAGGTGCTGTTCAACTACGTGCTAGACGACACCCGCCAGCCGATGAACGGAGGTGTACAGTTCACGGTTTTTCTCGAGGGGAGTCAAAAAACCCTGGCCGCCCGCTCGAGCGAAACCCTGAGTCTGGGCGAGGCTCAGCTCAACGTCACCCTCTCGAGCGGCATCTTTACGCTCACCCTCAACGGTCAATATCTGGGCGATTACGCCGGAACCAACAACCGGGTGCTGCAAAATCTCAAGCGCGGTGTCAACGTGCTCAAGGTGCGCTGGAGCAAGGATTTCGGGGTCTCACTGCCGCTGGGCGCACTCGAGCTTAAAAGTAACGAAAACAACCAGATTTTGTTCTGGAACACCGACAAGGTTCACAGTCTCGAGGGTGAGGAAACGCTCAACTTCAAGTACCCCTAGCGCGCAGTTTTACTATCGCCCTGGCATGAAGTTTTGCTATGCTCGAGCGTATGCAACCCCTAATCACCCCACCGCTCGAGGAACTCAAGAACACGCTGGGCAAGGCGCACGACCTGGGGATGGCCTCGGCGGTCCTGAACTGGGAACAGGAAACCTACATGCCACACGGCGGCGCAAACCACCGGGCCGACCAGTTGGCCACGCTCGACCTGCTGGCCCACCAAACCTTTACTGACAAACGGGTGGGCCAACTACTCGAGGAGTTAAAGCCGCTCGAGGCCGATGGGGACGCCCAGTCTTTCGATGCTTCGCTCATCCGGGTGACCCGCCGGGATTATGACAAGGCCACCAAGTTTCCCTCCGAGTTTGTCGAGGAAATCAGCCGCGCCCAGAACGCCGCGCACTTTGCATGGATTGAAGCCCGCAAAGGGGACGATTTTAAAGGTTTTCAGCCGCACCTAGAAACGATGTTCGACCTGGCCCGCCGCGCCGCCGACTATCTGGGCTTCGAGGACCACCCTTACGACGCGCTGCTCGATGGTTACGAGCCGGGAGCCAAGACCGCGCACATCAAAACCATTTTTGCCGATTTGCGCCAGCAGACGCTACCCCTCCTGAAAGCGATTCAGGCCAAGGGCGACGCCACCGACTACAGCGTGCTCGAGCGGTCTTTTCCGGTGGAGAAACAGCGCGAGTTTGGCCTCAAAATCGCAAGGGCGCTGGGCCTGCCCGAGGAATACTCGAGGCTCGATGTTTCAGCTCATCCGTTCTGTACTCACTTTGGGCCGCAGGACATCCGCATCACCACCCGCTTCGACGAGCACTACTTTCCCATGAGCCTGTTCGGCACCTGGCACGAAACCGGACACGGCCTGTACGAGCACGGGGTGGCGCTCGAACTCAACCGCACCCCGTTAGCAGGAGGGGCCAGCCTGGGGGTCCACGAGTCGCAATCGCGCCTGTTCGAGAACTTGATTTGCCGTTCCAAGCCCTTCTGGGAGCACTACTACCCTCAGCTCGAGGCACTGGTTCCCGAAGTCACCAAAGGCGTTTCACTCGAGGACTTTTACAAGGCCATCAACCGGGTCAAGGCCGACCTCATCCGGGTCGAGGCCGACGAAGTGACCTACAACTTCCACGTCATGTTGCGCTTTGAACTCGAGACTGCGCTGCTCGAAGGCAATTTAAAGGTTGCAGACTTGCCCGAAGCCTGGAACGCCAAAATGCAGGACTACCTGGGCGTCACACCCCCGAACAACGCGCAGGGCGTGCTGCAAGACGTTCACTGGTCCTCGGGTTTGATTGGATACTTTCCCACCTACAGCCTGGGCAACCTGCTCAGCGTGCAGCTTTATAACGCCGCCGAAGCCAAACTGGGCAACCTGCACCAGATGTTTGGAAAAGGCAATTTTGCACCGCTGCTCGAGTGGCTGCGTGAAAACGTCCACCAGCACGGACGCAAGCTGCTGCCGGATGAGATTGCATTACGGGCCACTGGTAAACCGCTCGAGGCCACCGATTACGTGAATTACTTGAAGGGTAAATACAGCGCCATTTACGGGTTGTAGGTCGTATGGTGATGAGTGGTGAGTGGTGAGTGGTCAGCTAAAAGATTATTAAGAGATTATTTTTTTTGAGCCATTAGATTTTTCGACGGACTCAAAAGAAACAACGACTCTCTGAAGCTTCCAACAATCAATCAAGACAACACGCCTCGAGAAAGGCGCGTTGTCTTCATATTTGCTCGAGCCTCTCCCTTCACCCCTCGTTCAGACAGTTCACTGGAACATCTGCATAAACTGGGACTGCACAAGGAGGTTCCCATGAAACCCATCGCCGCCCTGTTTATCTTGTCCTACTCGAGCGCTTTGGCCATGACCCCACCGCAAACCGTTCAACTCAAGGTAGGCCAGACCGTTCAGATTTCAGCTCGAGATACGCTGCTGCTCGAGGGTCAGTCACTTCAATGGAAGGCGGGCCAGAGCAGTTTGTGCCCCAACGTGACCGACCCCGCCAGCCCAATTAACTGTGTGCGAATGGGTTCGCTCGAGCTGATTTTTACCACTAAAAACAAAAGCAAACCCTCGAGCTTCACCCTGATTTATGGCGATGGTCAAGTGCTCGAGCGCAAGATGGGGGCGTACCGCCTGAAGGTGTTGGGCATCCATTTCCCGCCTCCCGCCCAGAAAGATGTGACCTGCCCACCTGAAGTCACGCTGAAGGTCACGCTCGAGAAGGCGGGTTTGTAGACGCTTTTTTGCTCGAGCGACTACTCGGCTGGAGCGTAGGTTTCTTGCAGCAGCACGTAAGACCCCTCGAGTTTGGTCCCCTCGAGCCAGGGATTGCGGTAAAACGAATAGCGCACCTTGATGCCGCCCTCGAAGGTTAGCTCGAGGGAATAGGGCAAGAATTTATACGTCCCACTTTTGCCCATTGAAGATACGTTGACCCCTGCAAAACCTGCGGTCGAAACCGTTCCTTCCGACTTCTCAAAGAACCCAAATTTGCCGTCTTTGCGTAAGGTCAGTTTTTTATCGCTCGAGTTGGTGCCGCCGCCACTGCCACCGATGGAGTAAGCCTTGAGCGTCAAATCCACTGGGGCCGCCCCATTTGGCTTCACCTTGCGGTACTCTTTGCCATCCAAGTTCAACGCTCCGTTTGCCCCTCGAGCAAAAGAAAGCGTTTTTTGACCTATCTGGAGGCGGTTTCCCGCCACGCTGTACGGTTGACACAGCACCTCGGGCACCGGAAGTTTGGGAACCCCAATCGGAACCCTCGAGCAGTCGAGTCCGTCAAAGCCCCAGCGGTAGGAGTAGTCGGTGTTCCAGACCTGACCGTTGGGGAAAAAATAACGGGTGACAGGGCTTCCCCCGCTCGAGGCCACATAAAACCCATCCAGCCCACCTTTTCCTTTAGCGCTCGAGCCTGGGGTGCCCTTGGGCGAAAGGTAGGTTTCGGGGGTTTCACCCTCGATGTTGGCCTGTGTGGGGGCCGCGCTCGAGGGGTTGCCTTTACGGTCACAAAAGGTTTTGGTGAAATGGTAAATATCGGGGGTCCACTCGAGGGTCAGGGTTCCCTTTTGAGCGTCGAACTGGCCCCCTTGTAACTCGCGTTCGTCCCGACCATACGGAATTTCGGGCTTGAACTCGGCTTCGGACACAAAGCCATATTTGCTGCCTCTCAGATAGCCGCTGACCCATTTGACCCGACCCTCGAGCAACACATAGCTGCCCACCACTTCCTTCCACGTAAACGGGCCATCGTAATAACTGGCTTTCCAGTCTTCCTTGCGCTGGGTGGCGTTCCAGGTCATCTTGTATTTGCCAGTGGCAAACAAATCAAAGCCAAACTTGGGGGTGAAGCGCGGCATATACACCTCGGGCTGAGCCGCTGCCGATTTGTTGCTGGGGTCGGGGGTATAGATTTGCCATTGCTCGGTGCATTCGTAATGACCCGGTTTCGGCCCGTTTCCCCTGCCAGCTTGCCCATTGCCAGCTTGCCCAGAGTTAGAGTCGCTCGAGGCTGAAGGTTCGGCGCTCGAGGGCGACTTCTTCAAGCTCCGGGCAAACTCGCCAATCACTTTCAACTCGGCGGCGTAGTCTTTTTGCAGGGTGTTGGAGTTGGCCTGTTTCAGCGTCTGCGGCAGATTTTTACAAATCGGCTCGAGCTTGGCCAGCGGTTGTTTCTCCACCAGCGCCACATAACTGGCCCTCACTTTGTTCAGTTGGTCGCCAATCGCCGGGGCCTTGCTCGAGAAGGCCCTCAGCACCTCGTCATAGCGCTCGAGGCCGTTGCGAGCTTTCCAGGCTTTGTAGGCTTCGCTGTTGGCAGCTTTGTACTGCGGAACCTTCTCGGCGCAGCCCAGCACGAAGGCTTCGGTCTTGGATACGTCGGCAAACAGCGTGACCACCGCCTGAGATTGCTCCTCGGCAGAAGCGGCCTTCACCACGGCGCTCGAGAACCAAAGGCTCGAGCAGAGGGCCAACAGCCTCCACACCACTCGAGCTGTATTGATTCGGGAGGAGTTCATAAGGGCAGCCTAACATTCTCGCTTCGGGGGCTGTCAAGTGCTCGAGGGCGTATTTCAGGCCGTGGCGCTCTGTAAAGCTTCACCCTCTTTTCAGACTGTTCATGGGGATATCTGAAAGGGTGGGGTAGATTTTCGCTGCCGCCCGTGACCCACCACACCCCATGCCTGAAAAACACTCGGTATCCGAAAGACCCCAAAAAACATCACCAAAAGACAAAGGAGATAGCATGAAGAAATTCCTGATTCTGTTCGCGTTGCTCAGCCCCACCGTCTTAGCCCAGACCAACCCTGCCGCCAGCAGCCCGCTCTCGAGCGTGTTTGACCAGATTTCTCAGCAGGCCGAGACCGGAACTCCAGCCCCAGCGGCCCCGGCTGTGAGCGACAAGCTTCTGAGCTTCAAACCCTCGAGCAAGGTCAGCACGGAACTACGCAACACCTTCGTCAACACCTTAATCGCGGAAGCCAAGAAGCGTGGCAGCCTCACCCCCACCAACGAAAAGCAACTGCGCGACGGCTTTGCCAAGGTCGATATTGCTGCCGAGTACCAAAAGGCGCTGGGACCCAAGGGCTATCAGGTGACCAATATCGTCACCGCCATGACCGTGTATGTGGTGCAGTCTTTTCAGGTGGTGGACGACTTGACCACCACCAGCGACGAGCTGGACCGGGCCACCTATGAGCAGTTCAAAAAAGCCTTCTCCAAGGTCAGCGCTCTGGGCAAAATGTCCGACGCCGAAAAACAGAAATTTGCTGAGGGGTTGCTGTGGCTGGCGGCTTTTCAGGACAACGACCTGGCTCAAGCCAAAAAAGGCACCAAGGGCTACACGCTCGAGAACGTCAAGGAAAGCGTGAAAACTACGCTGCTCGGCTTTAAAATAGACCCAGACAAGCTACAGCTAGGCGAGAAAGGTCTCGAGGCACGGGAGTAGGGCGCTCGAGGGTTAGAAAGTGAGAGGGTTGGAGGCGGACAGGCCCGATAGGCGAGCAGGCCCGGTAGGTGCCGTTCTGCTCAAGCGGTCAAGCGTCCTTATGGGCGCTGTTTTGACCAAGAAGACGTGCCGCTCTGTCCAAGACGGTTGGAGGGTTGGAGGGTGAGACGGTTGGAGGGTTGGAGATGAGGCTCGAGCGGATTCTTCATACACTCGAGCACTCTGCACCCCATCTGCACCCCATCGTTTAAACTAAATTCATGCCCCAACTCACGGTAGATGGTTACAGCACTTTTGAAATCCCCGCCGGCCAGCGCCTCGTTCTGGCCCTCGAGCACGGCGGAATAGACATATTGCACCGCTGCGGCGGCAAAGCCCGCTGCACCACCTGCATGGTGGTCTTTTCGGAGGGCGAACCCACGGGCATGACCGAGGCCGAAAAAACGGTGCTCGAGGCCAAGGGTTTTGTGGGTCAGGGCCGACTGTCGTGTCAAATTACGGTGGACGTGGATATGCGGCTTTCACTGCTGAGAACGGTGTCCTCGAGCGGACTGGAAGCCGGACCTGCACCGCTCGAGACGATTGAGCCGGACCCGGTTTGGACTTAGGACCTCTTGCGAGGTTGCAAACGTCAAACGTCAAACCCATCCCAGACGTTGAGCGTTCGACGTCTTGAACATAACGGCACCTAACGGGCCTGTCCGCGTTTGCAGAGCGCTTGCGCGACCTCCCAAGCACAACCCACCCACCATGCCCACCCTTTCCCCCACCCAACAGATGTCCCGCGCCAAGCTCGAGGCCACGCGGGAGTTTCCTTTTTTTGGGATGCTGATTCTGGCCTGTGAATTTCTCGAGGACGATAGGGCGGCTACGCTGTGGTCCGATGGGCGCAGAATCGGCTATAACCCCGATTTTGTGGCCCGCTGTCAGGGTCCAGAGCTGGTGTGGCTCATCGCGCACGAGGCGCTGCACAACGCCTTTGGGCACGGTTTTCGCATGGGAGCGCGCGATGGTGAGCTGCACAACATCGCCACCGACTTCTGGATAAATGGGGTATTGCTCGAGGAATTACACCGTCACCCCAGCTCGAGGATGACCATTCCCGACTTAGGGCGCATCACCGGAAACCCTGACGCACACATGGCCCTGGACCCTGAACGCTTTGGAAGCTTGCCTAGCGACGCCATCTACGCCGAGCTGGTGCGTGAACTGCTCGAGAAGCCGGATACCGGCGGCGGCGCGGGCCAGGAACCGGGCCAGGATGAGGGCGGGGGGAGTGGTAAGAGGGGCTTCGAGCAGTACGACCAGGCCGGACTCAACGGAGATTTGCGCCCGGAAAAAAATGACTCTAGTTCGAGTGCACAGGAGGACGCCACCCGCGAGTTCTGGCGGGCCATGCTGGCTCGAGCAGCCGACGCGGTGGGTGAGACTACGGGGCTAAGTGAGGCGCTCAAACGCGTGCTCGAGGACACCCTTGCGGGGCAGGTGCCGTGGCAGGACACCCTCTCGAGATTCGTGCAACCCAGCCCCGCCGACTTCGTGTGGGAGCAGCCGGACCGCCGTTTCATGGAAGAGGACTTCATTCTACCCGACGTAGCCGGAAGCACGCTCGAGGTAGTCCTTTGCCTGGATACTTCGGGCAGCATCTCGAGCGCGGCCCTGAGCTACTTTTTGAATGAATCCTCGAGCATTCTGCGCTCCTTTGACCGGGTGCGTGGCTTTCTAATCGCCTGCGACGAGCAAATCACCCTGATTAAGGATATCGGCGACGAGGATTTCGACCTCGAGAGCGTGGGCGGTGGACGCGGCACCTCGTTTGCGCCGCCGTTTGCGTGGCTCGAGCACCAGGGAATTCGACCTCACGCACTGGTGTACTTCACCGACGGGCTGGGCGATTATCCCGCGCTCGAGCCGGATTATCCGGTGCTTTGGCTGATGGTGAACAGCGAGGTGAGGCCCAACTTTGGCGAGGTGCTGCGGGTCAAGCTGCGGTGAGTGATGAGTGGTGAGTGGTGAGTGGTGGGTGTAACTCGGGAATGTGGGTTTATCTCGAGCAAGCGGGAAGGACCCCCCCTTGCGTAGTCACGCAAGACCCGTCCTGCGGAAGCTGCGCGAACCTGTCTTACAGGTGGGTACTTTAAAAGCTCGAGTGCAACAGTCTTTTGGTTCCGTGCTTCGCAATCCTTCGGGAACCCTGCAAGGTAGGTTCACGAAGTGTTGCGAAGCACGGGATATTTTTGTGAGCGAGCAGGCCCGGAAGGTGCCGTTCTGCTCAAGACAGCGACAGCGCACAAAAGAAGGTTCCCGAAGGATTGCGAAGCACGGGTCCTTCCAGGCAGAACAAACCCCACCCCGCATTCCCGAGTTACTTCCTGAGCCATAAGCTCAGCTCGAGCGCCTCCACCCCCTGCTACCATAAACACCATGAAACTCGAGAATGAGGGCGCTTGTGTCGCCATCCTGGGGGCGGGGGGCTGGGGAACCGCGCTGGGCATTATGCTGGCGCAGCAGGGACGCGGGGCGCGGCTTTGGGCGCGCAGACCTGAATTGGCCGAGAGTCTGCGTCGGGAGCGACAAAATCCTGACTACCTTCCCGGTGTATCCCTCCCAGACACGCTCGAGGTGACATCCGACCTGAGTGGGGCGCTCGAGGGCGCGCTCATAGCGCTGGTCACGGTACCCAGCGTGGGGGTAGTTTCGCTGCTCGAGCAACTGTCCCAACTCGAGGGCGTCCGGGAAAACCTCACCGTGGTGCTGTGCGCCAAAGGGCTGGGCGAGGACGGCGAGAGTCTGTCCAAAGCCGCCTTTGAGGCCGGATTCGAGCGGCTGGCGGTGCTCTCTGGCCCTAACCACGCCGAAGAAGTGGCTCGAGGATTGCCTGCGGCCACTACGGTGGCGGCCCTGCGCTCGAGTGTGGCGCTCGAGGTGCAGCACGCGCTGCACACCCCCAGTTTTCGGGTTTACACCTCGCCGGACGTGGTGGGCGTAGAACTGGGCGGGGTGCTCAAGAATGTGATTGCCTTAGCCGCCGGAATGCTCGACGGCCTGGGGGCGGGCGACAACGCCAAAGCCGCGCTCATCACGCGGGGCCTGCTCGAGATGGGGCGTTACCTCAAGCACCAGGGCGCGCTCGAGGACACCGTTTATGGACTCTCGGGTCTAGGCGACCTGATTGCCACCGCCACCAGTCCCCACTCGAGAAACCGCGCTTACGGCGAGGCTTTTGTTAAAAGTGAAGCGCTCGAGAATGGGAAACTCGAGAATGGTAAGAAAGTGGTTGAGGGCGTCCGAACCGCCCGTCTGCTCGAGGGCTGGGCCAACACACACGGTCTGGACCTACCCATCGTGAGCGCGGTGGCTCGAGTGCTGCGCGGTGAAATGGCGGCGGGGGACGCTCTTTGGGAAGTGATGGAGCGCCGCCCTAGAACGGAATAAGGGAAAGCAGGGGACAGGTTACGGGTTACGGGGAACAGGGAAGGTCAAAAGACTTTGCTGCTCGAGCGGACAAATCTTTTGACCTTGGTAGGGGCGTTTGGCAAACGCCCGCTCCAGGCCGAACTCGAGCACTCCCCAACCCTGTAACCTGTTCGCCAAAACCTGTAACCTATTCCCTGCTTCCCTCAAAGCTCGAGCATCTGCCCCGGCTCGAGCGGATAGCCTTTTATGCCCATCGCTTCGGCCTTGGTGATGAAGCCGGAGACGTCTTGCACGATGCCCGGAAAGGTACCGTGGTGAATGGGCAATACCGCTTTGGGTTTCAGAAAATCGAGGGCCTCGAGCGCGTCATCTGGCCCCATGGTGTAAAAATCTCCGATGGGCAACAGGGCTAAATCCAGCCCTTTGCGACCAATTAAGGACATATCCGAAAACAGCGCGGTGTCTCCGGCGTGGTAAAGGCGTTTGCCCTCCATCTCGAGCACCACGCCCATAGCGATGCCGCCGTAGCTGCCGTCGGGGAAGCTCGAGGTGTGCCAAGCGGGCACCAGTGTCACCTTGCCAAAGGGGGCCTGAAACGAGCCGCCGACGTTGAATCCCACGCCCCTCGCGCTATCAGCACCGTGTTGCTGGGCGTAACCCACGATTTCCACCGAGGAAATCAGGGTCGCGCCGCGCTCAACGAACTCGAGGGTGTTGCCCCAGTGGTCGCCGTGCGCGTGCGTGACCACCACGAAATCGGCCTCAATCTGGTCCGGGCGCAGGGGCGCTTTGGGGTTCCCGGTGATAAAAGGGTCTATCAAAATTTTATGGCTCGAGGTTTCAATCAGGATGCAGGAATGGCCCAGATAGGTGAGTTTCACAACTCTACTAAACCCGCTCGAGCGTTAAGACTGTGTGGGCTTTGTTGCCTTCCGGGGTTTTGACGCGCTGGAGGCAGGTTTTGGGGCAGCAAGCTCTGGAGTCACCGCAGCCTTGGCCGGGGTTTTTGCGGCAGTGGACGAAGGGGTGGTTTTGGCGCGGCTGGCTTGAGAAGTTGGGCTAGCTTGAGAAGTTCGGCTGGCTTGAGAAGTACGGCTGGCGCGAGGTGGATGTGATGCCTGAGCCACCTGTGGCTCGAGCGGACTGGGCAAGCTGGTGGGTAAAAGGTCGCTGCCGATGGCTCCAATTTTGCCGTCCTGAACTGCCTGAGCCGCCAGCGCCGCACCCACAATTCCGGCGTTGTTCCGCAAAACCGCAGGCACGATTTCGGCCTTGACCTCGAGAAGGTTGCCGAACTTGCTCCACTCCTTGCTGATGCCACCGCCAATGATGAACATGTCGGGGGTAAAGAGCATCTCGAGGTGTTTGAGGTAGCGGTTGACCCGCTTGGCCCAGCGCTTGAAGCCCAGTTCCTGCTCTTCTTTGGCCTTGCCCGAGGCCCACGGCTCGACCTCGTGACCGCCCAGCTCGAGGTGGCCCAGTTCGGTGTTGGGCACCAGTTTACCGTCCAGAATGAGTCCACTGCCAATGCCAGTGCCAAAGGTGAGCATCAGCACCAGACCCATGCGGCCCTTGCCCGCCCCGAAGGCCACCTCACCCAGCGCAGCAGCGTCAGCGTCGTTGAGCACCATGACATCGAGGTTTGTTGCGTCCTCGAGCAGCTTTTCGGCGTTGGCTCCAATCCAGGCGTTGTCCACATTGGCCGCGCTGAGCGTGACCCCGTGCTGCACCACTGCCGGAAAGGTGCAGCCTATCGGCCCAGTCCAGTTGAGATGCTCGACCAGCTCCTTGACCGTCTGGGCCACCGCCTGTGGGGTCGAGGGCTGTGGGGTGGGAATGCGGTAGCGTTCGGTGAGCAATTCGCCAGTTTCTACATCCACCACTGCACCTTTGATGCCGCTGCCGCCGATGTCTATGCCTAAAACGTGTTTGCTCATGAGTGGAAATACTCTAGCACTCGAGGGTCCGAGAAAGCGCCAAAAGTTTTGAGTTATCGGTTATCAGTGGTCAGTTTTGCGCCTCCGGCGGGTCTTTAGTATTTAGTTCTTGGTTAGTCTGCTCTCGAACGCCCAAAATCAAACCAACCAAGTACTAAAAACCAACGACCCGCGAGCAGGCCCGCTAGGTGCCGTTTTGCTCAAGACAGCCGGAGGCGTTCTTATCTCCAACCCTCCAACCCTCCAACCCTCCAACCCTCTCCCCCTCGAGCATTCCAATCCTCGAGCTTGTTCCCCTGACCTTTGTACCTTAAGCTACACCCATGAAAAAGACTTTTATCGGACACGCTTTACTCATCGCCGCCTCGAGCGCCGGATTGGCCAGTGCCGCCACCGTCACGCCCACCAGCACACCGCTGAGCCGTTATCTGCCCGCCGGAGCGCTGGGCACGCTCGAGGCTCACAATCTGCGCGACGCCTTGAAGCCAGCAAGCCGCTGCTCAAA
>Ga0209511_1001682_pt1 | contig 19059 bp, 18 predicted proteins | sample SSSSmetaG_FD_184141 | JGI IMG/M metagenome (GOLD analysis project Ga0209511, IMG submission 184141) | Glacier valley bacterial and archeal communities from Borup Fiord, Nunavut, Canada, to study Microbial Dark Matter (Phase II) - ​SSSS... | ecosystem: Environmental > Aquatic > Freshwater > Ice >...
TCTAATTCATAATTAACCAAGATGGGACGCGCGTTTGAATTCCGGAAAGGCCGCAAAATGAAGCGCTGGGACCGGATGTCGAAGGATTTTACCCGCATCGGCAAGGAAATCGTGATGGCCGTCAAGGAAGGCGGCCCCAACCCCGACACCAACGCCCGCCTGCGCACGGCCATGCAAAACGGCAAGGGCGTGAACATGCCCAAAGACCGGGCGGAAGCCGCCATCAAGCGGGCCACCGGCAAGGACGAGAAGGATTACCAGGAAGTGGTGTACGAGGGCTACGGCCCGCACGGGGTGGCCATCGTGGTCGAGACGGCCACCGACAACCCCACCCGCACGGTATCGAACGTGCGCCTCTACTTCAACCGCAACGCGGGCGCGCTCGGCACGGCCGGCTCCTCCGACTACACCTTCACCCGCAAGGGAGTCTTCAAGCTCGCCGCCGAAGGACTGGACCGCGACGAGCTGGAGCTGGAGCTGATTGATGTCGGGGCCGAGGATGTCTATGAAACCAGCGAAGAAGACGAGCACGGCCACTCGACCGACTACATCGTGGTCGAAACCGCGTTCACCGATTTCGGGCAGATGCAGCAGGCGCTGGCCGCCAAGGGCGCGAACGTGCTCAGCGCGACTTTGCAGCGAGTGCCCAACACGACGGTGAGCCTGAATGACGACCAAATCGAGGAAGTCGAAAAGCTGATTGACAAGCTCGAAGAAGACGAAGACGTTCAGGCGGTTTACCACACGATGGGGTAGCGTTTAGGCCAAACGGCGGCGGGCGAACCGGGTTCGCGGGTGTAGATGGTGGCCATAACTTGCATCCTTTCGAGCATTTCCAGCCGTCGTTCCTTCATGAATTCTTCTTTACCCGACTCGCTCATTCCGACCAATGATGCCGAGCGGCTGCAGGCGCTGGCCCCGTACCTGGTGCTGGGGCCGGCCCCCGACGCGGTGTTTGACGAGGTGGTGCGCCTCACGGCCAAGCTCTTCGACGTGCCCATCGCCCTGGTCTCGCTCGTGGAGGAAGGCAGCGTCTGGTTCAAGGCCAATTTTGGGCTGCCCGACGGCGGTGGTTCGGGCCGCGTGGACCGCGACCAGAGCATCTGCTCGGTGGCCATTTTGCAGGACGCGCCCATCGTGTTCGAGGACCTGCGCCGCGAGCCGTGCCGCCTGACCCGGCCCGACGTGGCCGAGGCGCTCGACATGCGCTTCTACGCCGCGTCGCCCCTGCGCAACGCCGCCGGCTACGCCATCGGGGCCTTGTGCGTGATTGGGCGCGAGCCGCGCCAGCTCGGCGCGCCCGAGCAGGCCCGTCTGCAAGACCTGGCCGGCGTGGTGATGAAGCTGCTCGACCTGCGCCTGGCCCTGCACCGCCAACCCGAGCAGGCCGGCGCGGTGTGGCGGCAGCTCTACGACCAGCTCGACCACTCGCTCGTCCGCCTCGACACGCTGGCCGCGCTCGCCGGCTACGAAGACTCGCCCGACACGGCCGCCGCCCGGCAGTACGGCATCTCGCGCGAGGAAGAAGCCGACCTCGTCACGCGCCTGCTCGATGCCCAGGTGACGGCCGCGCTGGCTATGGTGGCGGGGTAGTGCTTGGGTATTTGGGGGTCGTTGTCATGCAGCGCGCAGCGAAGCAGCTCGCGTGGCGCAGTAAAATCAAACGTCAGCTTCCGTGCTAATGCTGAAGATTACTGCGCCACGCGAGCTGCTTCGCTGCGCGCTGCATGACAACGACCCCCATTACCCAACCCCGAACGCCCAGAAACAGAACGTATCGACTCTGCCCCCGACCGATGGTATTATGACTGCTAACTTTCTCGACCCCAACGACTATCAAGCCCTGGCCGCGCGCCTGCGGGCGCTGACTCCCGACGCGCCGCGCCGCTGGGGCACGATGTCGGCCCAGCAGATGCTGGTGCATTGCGCCGACCAGCTCCGCATCAGCCGGGGCGAGAAAGCCGTTACGTCGGTGCGCCTGCCGGGCTTCATCAAGCCGCTCGCCAAGTGGCTCATCGTCACCCGCCACCAGGAGTTCAAACCCGGTATGCGGACGCTGAAGGAAATGGATGCCAACGCGGGCCTGAGCGCGCTGACCACCTTCGAGGGCGACCGCGCAGCCTTGCTTGAGCTGCTCGCGCCAGTCAACAATTTGGGCGACGGGGTAGAACACCCGCTGTTCGGGCACCTCTCGCGGCAGGAATTCGGCGAGGTAACCTGGAAACATTTAGACCATCATTTACGGCAGTTCGGGGCGTAGCGCGCGGCCGGGCCGGCGCTAACTTTCGGGGTTAAGCGCGTTTGTCGTTTCTTGCGGGCCGTATGAAATACCTCGCCTCGCTCCTGCCCGCCCTGCTGCCGCTGGCCGTCCTCGCCCAAACGCCCGGCCCGGCCCCCGCCCCCACCGCCGACCTGCCCGCGCCCGACCCGACCATTGTGCGGTTAGTAAGCCAGGTTTCGGCTAAAAACCTCGAAGCCGACATCCGCAAGATGGTCAGCTACGGCACCCGCCACACGCTGAGCGACACCCAGAGCAAAACCCGCGGTATCGGCGCGGCCCGGCTTTGGGTGATGAGCGAATTTCAGAAGTATAGCAAGACCGGCGGCGGGCGGCTGACGGTGGAAATGGACACGTTCACGGTGCGGCCCGACGGGCGGCGTATCAGCCAGAAGGTGCTCATGGCCAACGTGCTGGCCACGCTACCCGGCACCGACCCCACCGACACGCGGGTGCTGCTGATGAGCGGCCACCTCGACTCGCGGGTGACCGACGTGATGAACGCCACGGCCGACGCGCCGGGGGCCAACGACGACGCGTCGGGCGTGGCGGCTGTGCTGGAAGTGGCGCGGCTGCTGGCCGGCCAGAAGTTTCCCTGCACCATCAAGCTCGTGGCCGTGCAGGGCGAGGAGCAGGGTTTGTACGGCTCGGCCCACCTGGCCGCGCGGGCTAAAAAAGAGGGCTGGAACCTGGTGGCGATGCTCAACAACGACATCGTGGGCAACTCGCACGGCCACGACCCCGACCGGCGCGACTCGCTGCATTTGCGCGTGTTCAGCGAGGGCGTGCCGGCCACCGAAACCCCCGAGCAGGCCCGCCAGCGCCGGGTTTTGAGCAGTGAGAACGACGCACCCAGCCGTCAGCTCGCCCGCTACGCCGTCGCCACGGCCCAGCGCTACGCCAGCGCCGGCGGCTACCAGGTGGTGCTGGAGTACCGGCCCGACCGCTTCCTGCGCGGCGGCGACCACACGCCCTTCAACCAGCAGGGCTACGCGGCCGTGCGCTTCACGGAGATGAACGAGGACTTTCGCCACCAGCACCAGGACCTGCGCACCGAGAACGGGACGGTATTCGGCGACCGGCCCGAATTCGTGGACTACCGCTACCTGGCCCGCACGGCGCAAGTAAACCTGGCCACGCTCGCCAGCCTGGCCCTGGCCCCGGCCGCCCCGCGCCAGGTCGAGGTGCTCACCGCCGAGCTGACCAACCGCACCCAGCTCCGGTGGCTGGCCCCGCTGGGCGGCCCCGCCCCCGCCGGCTACCTGGTGCTGGCCCGCGAAACGAGCGCCCCCCAGTGGCAGCAGCGCTTCCAGGTATCGAGCCTCACGGCCGACTTGCCGCTGAGCAAGGACAACTACATCTTCGGCGTGGTGAGCGTGAGCGCCGCCGGGCACGAGAGCGTGGCGGTGCTGCCGGTGGTGGGCAAGTAGAGATAACCGCGCCGGCTTAACTTTGAGATATGCCCAAGCTTTATGAATACCTCGGCCTGGTTATTTTCTTTTATTCCAATGAGCACGAGCCGGTTCACGTGCATGGACAGCGGGATGGTCGGGAAAGCAAAGCGGAGTTTATTCTGCAAGCCGGGGAGCTGATTGAAATACGAATCCGAGATGTGAAAGGCCGCTCTCCCTTGACGGGTAAAGATTTACAGAACTTCGAGAAATTAGTATCGACTTATTCGGCTGAGATTGTGCAAAAATGGGTTGATTATTTCGTGTATCATCGCCGTTTAACATCCGAATTAATTACGCGTCAGTTACCATGAAAGCGCTGGAAATCAACCTCGAAAACACGACTGCCGAATTACTGACTATCACGTCGGTCAATTTAACCGGTCCCTATGCCCTGACACTAACCTTCACCACTGGCGAGCGGCGAGTGGTTAATTTCGAGCCTTTTCTGCGACGCTCGCATCATCCCGATATTCAGGCTTACCTAGACCCACTCCGTTTTCAGCAATTTGAGTTGATTGACGGCAACGTGAACTGGAATGATTACGACTTGATTTTCCCAGTTGCGGACTTGTACAGCGGCACAGTCATTTAATATGTTTTTTCGCACGGAATAAAAAAGGCGGTGGTCTTAAACGAGGTGATAATTGTTATTTCAGGTAATTATACAAAGCATAAAAGCTGATTTTCCGATACGCTGACCATGTTTTCAGGTATCTATTTTGAAAAAATGCATCTTAGGATTTCACCCCGCTTTAGACCACCGCCATAAAAAAGAGTAGCACGAAGTTTCACGGAGAAAAAACTCCTTCTAACTCCGTGTTACTCCTTCTAACTCCGTGCGAAAAACCTACTTCCCTAATTTCGTCTGCCGCTCGTACCCCTTCGGCACATTAAAGGGAAACTCCAGCCGCGCGCTCCCGACTTCGACCCGGTTAAAATTCAGCGTGGCGTTGGTGGTGGGCGCGCCGCTTTGCTGGCCCACTACGCTCACCGTGAAAGCCAGCGGCAGGTCGGCGCCGGGCGGGGTCTGGAAGTCGGCGTAGCTCACCGTGAGCGAGCGCGGGGCGTTGGCCTCGCTGATTTTGAGCTGCTGCACGCGGCCGGTACTCTGGCTCAGCAGCTGCTCCAGCAGCAGGGCGGCCAGCGGGTAGCGGACGGCCTGGTTATCGGCTTCGGCCTGCACCGTGGGGCGGGTGCCCGTGGGCGGGGGCAAGTAGTCGCCGAGCAAAATAGCCTGCACTTGCTTGTAGGCGACGGGCACGCCCAGCAGCTGGCTCAAATACGAATAGCTGCCCACGAAATAGGTCTTTTCCAGCCGATTGACTATCCGCACCGAATCGGGCGTGAGCAGGGCGCGCACGCCCTCGATGCCCAGCAGCGAGCCGGAGAGCCAGATGGCCGAGTCGCGCCGCACCCGCAAGTTGAAGTTGGCCGACTGATTGGTGGGGCCGCGCTCGAAGCGCACCTTGCCCCGCCCGTTGAGATGCGCAAAGGAGGTATTAGCGACTTTGAGGCCGGCCGGGGCGGGCACGGCGGTCGTTTTGGTGGGGGCGGCCGGGGCGGGCACGAGCTTGCGGTGGCAGCCGGCCCCTCCGAGCAGGCCGACCAGCGCGGCCAGCAGCAGCGCGAATTTATTCATAGAGTTTCTGGTCCTTGATTTTACGGTCGAGCAGCGGCGAGGTGCCGCGCCCGGCGCGGCGCGCCCGCTGCCAGGCCCCGAGCGCGCCCGGCCGCTCGCCGAGCTGCCACAGTACGTCGCCCAGGTGTTCGAGGATGCCGCCGTCCTTCGTGTTTTTGGCCGCCAGCTCCAGCTGCTGCCGCGCCCCGGCGTAGTCTTTCAGCTTATACAGCACCCAGCCGTAGGTGTCGAGGTAGGTTTCATTGTCCGGGAAGCGCTTCACCGTGCGGCCCGACATGTCCTTGGCCCGCTCCAGCTTGTCGCCCCGCAGGCTCAAATAATACGCGTAGTTGTTGAGAATGGCGTAGTTATCGGGGTCGGTGGCGAGCGCCGCATCAAAAGCAGCTTCCGACTTGGGGTAGTCCTGCAACGCCTGGTACGCCTCGCCGAGCAGCTCGTCGAACTGACTCAGCGGGCCGGCGTTGGCGGCGGCCAGGCGGCGGCCGTGCTCCAGGGCCTGCACGGCGGGCGGATATTGCTTTTTCAGGCTGTGCGCCAGTCCGTTGTAAAACCAGAGCGGGGCCTGGTTCGGGAATAATTCCAGGCCCTGGTCGGAATGCACGAGCAGCGAGTCGGTCTGGCTGAGCTGATAGTCGAGGCCCACGGCCTGCTCCCAGAGCTGGTATTTCGACTTATCCAGCCGCAAGGCCCGCAAGTACGCGTCGCGGGCTTCGCGCTTACGGCCGGCTTGCAGCTCGATGTCGCCGGCGATGCTGTAGGCTTTGGCTTCGCGCGGGTGGGTGCGCACGGCGGCGGCGGCCAGGTCCTGGGCCAGGGGCGCGATTTTCGGGTCGGGCAGCTGCTTGAGGTAGCCCACCAGGATGCGCGCGGCCTGGTCGATGCCCAGCGCGGGGCTGTCGAAGGCCAGCCGCAGCTGCTTTTCGGCTTCGACGGGCTGGCTTTGCTGGCGGGCCACGTCGGCCAGAATCAGGTGGGCGGCCGGGTTGCCGGGGTCGAGGCGCAACGCCTGCCCGGCCACGCGCTGGGCCTCAGCCGGGCGGTTGTTGGCCGCGTACATCTCGGCCTGGGCCAGCACGTAGCGCGGCTCCGAGGGGTTGGCCGCGATGAGCTTCTCGCCCTCCTGCAAAGCCAGCGGCAGGTTGTTCTGCCGCAAGTAAATCTGCTGCTTCTTGAACGACACCTCGTCGAGCTGCCCGAATTGGGCCTGGGCTTTGTCGAGCACGGCCAGCGCCTCGCTCAGCTTGTTCTGCACCAAATACAAATCGGCGAGCTGAAACAAGTAGCTGCCCGCGCCGGGCACCTCCCGCACGAGGCTGGCGTAAGTGGCCGTCGCGGCCTCGTACTGCTTCTGGCTGGCCTGAGTCTGGGCGAGCAGCAAATAATAATAGGGGTTTTTCGGCTCGAAGCGCACGGCCGCCTCGGCGTAGGAAGCCGCCTCGCGCAGGTTGCCGCTGAGCATGTTCGTCTCGGCCAGCTTGTAGTTGATGGCCGCGTTGTCGGGCATCAGCGTGTAAGCTTTGAGCAGCCGCTCCAGCGCCCGCGGGTAGTCTTCCAAGATAACGTACTTCACCCCGTCCGTAAAAAGCGACTCGCTCAGCTCACGCTCGCGGGCCGAGAGCGGGCCGTGGGCCGCCGCGCGCCGGGCATCCTCCTTGAGACGCTGAGCCAGCGCGCGCCGCTCGGCCCGCGTGGGCGCGGCCAGCGGGTCGGGGGCCTGGGCGTGGCCGGCGGGGGCCAGCGCGCACAGCAGCAGTAGAATGAGAAGAACCTGACGCATAGTTGGGGGAGATGTAAAACGGAGTGGCACTCCGTTTTGCCGCGCAGCGGCAAGTTACGAGCGACGGGGGCGCGCGACAAATACTGGACGTTGCCATTCGTCCGCGTTCGCCGCTCGCGCCTGCCGCTTCGCGGCAAAACGGAGTGCCACTCCGTTCTACATCTTCAACACGTTGTAATCACCCAAACTCAAATCGGCCGGCTGCCCGACTACGCTGGCGTAATTGCCAATCATCGAATTAGCCACGTTCACCGAGCGCACCACGGCCGCCGTCTGCACGATGGCGTTGCTCAGACGCGCGTCTTCAATCACCGTGCCCTCGCTCACCGACACGTGCGGGCCGACTACGGAGTTGGTAATGACCACGTTCTCGCCCAGATACACCGGCTCGATAATCACCGAGTTGGTAATCTTAGCCGAGTCGGCGACCAGCTTTTCTCCGCGCTCGCGCAAATATTCCAGGTAGCGCTGATTGGTGAAGACGGTCGCGTCCTTGTTGCCGCAGTCGAGCCATTCCGTTACCTGACCGGGCACGAACACGGTGCCCTGGTTTTTCATGTTTTCCAGCGCGTTGGTGAGCTGATACTCGCCTTTGTCCTTGATGTCGTTGTCGAGCAGGTACTGCAGCTCGCGCCGCAAATACGCGCCGTCCTGGAAGTAATAGATGCCGATAATGGCCAGGTCCGACACGAAGGTTTCGGGTTTTTCCACGAACTCCGTTATCTGCCCCTGCTCGTTGAGCCGCACCACGCCGAAGGGCTTCGGGTCCTCCACTTTCTGCACCCAGATGGTGCCCGGCACCGAAGAGTCGAGCTTGAAATCGGCCTTGAACAGCGTGTCGGCGAAAGCCACCACGAGCGGTCCGCTCAGGCTTTCTTTCGCACACAAAATGGCGTGGGCCGTGCCCAGTGGCTCGTCCTGATAGACGATGGTGCCGCGCGCGCCCACCGATTCGGCGATGGCGACCAGGCTCTTCTCGACCGCCGCCCCGAAGGCCCGGCCGATGATGAAGGCCACTTCCTCAACCGGCTCGTTGCAGACGCGGGCAATGTCCTCGACCAGGCGCCGCACGATGGGCTTGCCGGCAATCGGAATCAGGGGTTTGGGCACGGTGAGCGTATGCGGACGCATCCGCTTGCCCATGCCCGCCATCGGGACGATAATTTTCATGTGGGTGGGGTGGGTGGGTGGTGAGGGTTTGAATTGAAACGGTTTGGTTCAGACGCTTCCGTTGAGTAATTGATTTTACCAAGACATGAGACGTTAGACACGAGACAGGAGACTTTCTACCAGAGAAGCTCGCCGAGAAAAGTCTCCTGTCTCGTGTCTAACGTCTCATGTCTTGGTAAAATCAACCTGGCCCTCGGCCCCCAAGCTACGGGCAGCGATACGGCCAAGCCGTCCAGGAGTTGGTCCACGTGTCGCTTCGCTACCGGCAGGCTCAGTTGCAATAAACTGATTTGCAAGCGCGTCAGGGAAACTTTACGCAACCCTTCGTGCCAGCCAGCTAAGATTACCGTTGCCATATCATGCGCTTGACCCCGGCAAAAGTACGTCCCACCCGGCCCCCTCAAAACTCCAAAATGAACCCAATCGTGGGCGTCACGACGGGGTCGTTGTTGGCCAGCAGCGTCGGGATGGCGTTGCTGCCGTTGGGCTGCAGGGGCTGGCCGTTGGTGGTGGCGAAGCCGGAGTTATCGGCCAGGCGCTGGAAGGTGTAGTCGGGCAGGCCGGGATTGCGCAGCACGAACGCGTTCTGCACGTCCAGAAACAAGTCGAGCGAGAGCCGCCGCCAGTTCACGCGCTTGTCGAGGCGGTAGTCGAACTGCTGAAAATTGCCCAGCCGCAGCGTGTTGAGCTGCTGAAAGTCGAGCACGCCCCGGCCGGTAGCCAGGTAGCTGGCTTGCGACACGGCCGCGTCGAACGGCGTATAAGGCGAGCCGCCGGCCGCGCGGTACTTGAAACCCATCTCCCAGCCCCGGTTGAACTTCCGCCCCAACAAAGCCGAGAGCAAAAACCGCGAATCCCAGGCCGAGGGCACGTATCGCCCGGAGCGCCCGCTGAACTCGGACCGAAACCCGGTGAGCGAAAACACGGCGAACACCTTGCGGGTCAGCTTCTGCTGAAAGAATAATTCCAGGCCGTAGGTGCGGCCCCGGCCGGTGCTCGTAACGGCCTCGTTGCCAATGGCCCCGAAGTCGGAGCCGAGGTTGGCCAGGCTGATGCCGTCGCGCCGGGTCACGGGGTAGAAGTCGTACTTCTTGTAAAACCCTTCGAGCGTGAAGCGCGTGGCCGGGCCGGGCAGCCACTCCAGCCCGGCCACGTAGTGGTCGGAGCGGATGTAGCGGTTGTCGCGGTTCACGAGCGTGCCCGCGTCGTCGCGGAAACCGAGCACGGTGCTAATCGGAATCTTGTAGTAGCGCCCCACGGAGGCATTTACGTTGAGCGTCGGCAGCAGGGCGTAGCTCGCGCTGAGCCGGGGCGAGAGCGTGCGCAGCAGGTTGTAGCCGTCGTCGGTGAACGTGTTGCCGTCCGTGCGCAAGCCCGCCGACACGGTGAGCCGGTTGCCGTCCAGAAACGAGCGCGTGAGCTGCCCGAAGGCCCCGAAGCGCCCGAAGTCAATGTTCGTTTGGAAGCGCACGTCCACGTCGGGCGACACCGGCTGGCCCTGGGCATTGAACACGGCCCGGCGCAGGCGCTGAAAAAAGCGGTTCTCGTACTGCACGAACTGCCCCATCACGCCGTAGCTGTACTGCCAGCCGCCGGCCGTGCCGTTCACGTCGGCCCGCAGCTTGTTTTCCGTCTCGCCCGAGCGCGCCTGCAGGATGCGCCGGCTCTCGTCGCCCACCACCCCGTCCTGAAACTGGTCGGCCTGAATGAAAAACTGAGTCCGGCTCACGGCCAGGTTAAAATACCCCTTGCCGAGCAAATGGCGCACGTTGGCCCCCACCGTGTAGTTCCACTGCCGCACTTTGGGGTTCGAGCGCAGGGCGAATTCCTTCTCCGGGGTCGAGTTCCGGGGGGCCACCAGCGAAAAGTCGTCAATCGCGCCCAGGCCGAGCGTGGTGAGCGTCGTCTTAGGCGAGAGCTTCGTAGTCGTCTTGAACTGAAAATCCCAGAACGCGGGCCGAATCGGCAAGTCCAACGCGCTGAACAGCAGTTGTAAATACGAGCGCCGCGCCGAAGCCAGAAAGGTCGTGTTCTTCGTCAGCGGCCCCTCCGTCGTGAGCGCCACCTCGGTAGCCGAGGTGCGCAGGTTGCCCTGAAACCGGTCGGGGTTGCCCTCGCGCTGCCGAAACTGCAAGACGGAGCTTAACGCATTGTCGTAGCGCGCGTTGAACGCCGACGTACTTACCGTCACGTCCTCGATGAACGACACGTTGAGAATGCCCGCCGGCCCGCCCGCGCTGCCCTGGGTCTGGAAGTGGTTAATAACCGGCACCTCGATGCCGTCGAGATAATACACGTTTTCGTTGGGCGCGCCGCCACGAATGATGATGTCGTTGCGGAAGCCCGCCGTGCCGCCCGTGCCCCCGCCGCCCACGCCGGGCAGGGTCTGCAGCACTTTCGAGATGTCGAAATTGCCGCCCGGATTCGAGCGAATTTCCTCGGTGTTGATGCGCTGTACGCTGAGCGGCGTTTCGGGCGTGGCGACGCGGATGGCGCGGCTCGCCGTCACGGTTACTTCGTCCAGGGCCTGGGAGCCGGCGCTCAGCTCCAGGTCAATGACGTTGCCGTTACCGCTGTTCACCAGTACGTTGGCCCGCAGCAGCGGCTCGTAGCCCACGGCCGTGCCCCGCAGGTTGTACGAGCCGACTGGGATGCCCGTGAGCCGGTAGCGGCCCGTCGCGTCGGTGGCCGTGCCAAGGGCCGTGCCTTCGAGCAGCACCGTTACGCCGGGCAGCGTTTCCTGGGTGAGCCGGTCGCGTACGAGGCCGGTGATGCTGCCCGTGCTGCCCGTACTTTGGGCCTGGGCAGCGGGGAGCGATAAGGCGGTCAGAAGCCAGCCCCATAAAAGTAAGCGGAGGTGTCGCATAGTGGAAGAATTTTATTTTGCAAACATACAAAGCTGATTTCAATTTGTTTTGTTATCAAAATAAACTTGGCGCGTACCTTCGCTTACTTCTCTGAATCGCGCCGGAGAACATTGCCACCTAATTTGACATGGACTACACGTTGCTTAAGCAGCTTTTGCCTCTTATCGAAGAGTTTCAGGGCGCGGGCGAGACTGCCTCTACTCCGGCCGAGGCAGCCGCTGAGCTGGCGGGTTTCACAACCTGGCTGTCCGCTCGCCTGGCTCCTGGCGCGGGGGCCTGCGTATCAGGCAGCGCGCCCGTTGCCATCACCCGCGACCCGCGTCAGGAGCTGGCTGACGATGAAACCATCATCGGCCAGCTGCTCACCTTTCTCTATCGCTACGTGCGCGGCTACTCGCGCCTGGCCCTGGCCGACTCGCCGCTGCTCACCTACGACGATTTCACGTACCTGGCCACCACCTTCGGCTACCAGCCGCTGACCAAAACCGAGCTGATTCGGCGCAACATTCACGAAACGCCCACCGGCAACGAAGTTATCAAGCGCCTGCTGGCCAAAGGGTTCGTCAGCGAAGCGCCCAGCCCCACCGACCGCCGCAGCAAGCTGCTCCGCGTGACGCTGGCCGGCCAGCAAGTGCTGTTTGCCAGCTTCGGCCCCATGCGCCAGCTCGCGCACCTGGCCGCCGGCACGCTCACCCCCGCCGAGCGCCAGCAGCTGGTACGGCTGCTGCAAAAGCTCGACGCGTTCCATCACCCCATCTTCGCCGAGTCGCGCCCGGCCACCTTCGCCGACCTCATCGCCCGACACCTGCCGCCCGGCAGCCCCGGCCCGGATTTTACCCCGCCCCTCGGCGCGCTGGCTACTAATTCTCCAGGAGCCTGAGTAGCGGCTAACGAGGCGCGACCTACGCCAGCAATTCCGCCAGCACGGCCGGGTCCACGTTGCCGCCGGTCAGAATCAGCACCGTGTTGGCGCTCGCGGGCAGCGTGGCCCGATGCCGCAATAGTGCCGCCAGTGGCAGGGCGGCGGTCGGCTCTACCACCAGCCGGGCTTCGAGCAGCAAGCGGCGGGCGGCGGCGCGGATTTCCGCCTCGCTCACGGTTACGATGTCGTCGGCGTAAGCTCGCAGGTGGCTCAGGGTCAGCTCGCTCACGGCCAGCGTGCGTACGCCGTCGGCCAGGGTGCGGCCGGTGTCGGCGGCGGCCCACTCCACCACCCGGCCCGCGCGCCACGAGGCTTGCGCGTCGGCGGCCAGCTCCGGCTCCACGCCGATGATTTTCACGCTCGGCCGCAGCGCTTTCAGCGCTGCCCCTACCCCGCTCAGCAGTCCGCCGCCGCCCACCGGGGCCAGCACGAGGTCTACGGCCGGTAGTTCCTCGAAAATTTCCAGCCCGATAGTGCCCTGCCCGGCGATGACGTGCGGGTCGTCGAAGGGCGGCACGAGCACCGGCGGGGCGGGCGCGGCGGCCAGCAGCCGGGCCGCTACTGCTTCGCGCTTCTCATGGGCCGGGTCGAAGAGAATGACTTCCGCCCCCAGCGCCCGCGTGGCCGTGATTTTGACGTGGGGCGCGGTGGTAGGCATCACGATGGTGGCCCGGATGCCCAGCGCCCGCGCCGCGTAGGCCACGCCTTGCGCGTGGTTGCCGCTGCTGTAGGCCAACACGCCCCGCGCCCGCTCTTCAGCGTTCAAAGCCACGAGCCGGTTGCCGGCCCCGCGAATCTTGAACGAGCCGATGGCTTGCAAGCTCTCTGGCTTGAGCCAGACGTGCTCGCTGGGTAATTCGGGCAGCGCCAGCGGCAGTAGCGGCGTGGGGCGGGCCAGGTCTTTTATTCGGGCGCGGGCCTGTTGAATGTCGGAAAGCGTAACGAGGGTCATCGCGGGCGGATAGCGGCTGGGACTAAACCCGCTTACCACCCGCGAAGGTCGGGCGCGGCTCGGAAACGTCCGGCTCCGCTCATGCGTAATCCGGGACCAATCGGTTCGCTTTTCAGCTTTGTGGGCGGTTGCAAGCCGCTCCTACCTTTGCCCCATGAATTACGCCTCCGAAATTGAAAGCAGCATCCGCCTGCTATTTGACTCCATTAGCGCCGGCTTCGAGCAGGATTCCGAAGCCGGGCAGCAGCACGTCGCCCATTGGCTCGAAACGCTCCGCGCCAGCGACAACCCCGCCGTGCGCCCCGTGGCCGAAGAATTGGCCGCCTTCCAGGACCACCTTCGCCAGGGCAACGCCGCCGCCATGGGCGACTCGTTCCAGAAGCTAGCCGACCTCACCGCCCGCGCCGCGCTGCCCATTCACTCCTTCCAGGGCCTCGGCGACAAAGTCCGCGAGCTGAGCCAAAAGCTCAATTCGGCCGGCGGCAACTTGCAGCTCATCGGCCGCCAGCGCGGTGGCCAGGTGCCCGCTGGCGGCGGGCACTAACTACCATTCAACCAGCGCAATCAGCCAGCGCGGATACCACCAGCGGCTGCCCCGTGATGGTGGCGTGGTGCAGGTGGCCCCAGTCCCGCATGGCCGTGATGACCCCCGTCAGGGTTTGGCTGTAGGCCGTGCTTTCGTACACCACCGTGGCGGGCCGGGTAGCGTCGCCGGGCGTACGCCGGATGAGCTGATTCAGCTCCAGGTCTTGTAACTCTTTGGAGAGTACGCGCGGCGAGATGCTCAACTCCCGGCACAGCTCGTTGAAGCGCCACGCCCGCCGCAGCAGCAGGTGCAGAATGCCCAGCCGCCATTTGCCGTTGATGACATCGAGTGTATCGTGCAGCGCCCGGTGGGCGCTCTTGCATTCGGGAGAAGCCGAAGAGTGAATCATGGTGCTATGCTCGGGGTAACTGCTATCCTAAAGAGAAGCGTGGGCCTGAAATCCGAACCCAGCCGGTAGCCTGGCTGTCTTACCGCCCGACGCCGGTATGACGGGTTAGTTCTGGCCGGCCAAATCTCCACATTTTTTCTTAACTCTCCCATCAACTTCTGATGAACATCCTGCACGTTATTTCCAGCCCGCGCACCGACTCGTACAGTCACCGCCTCGGCAACGCCATTATCGAGAAGCTCCTGGCCGCCCACCCCGGCAGCACCGTCCGGGAGCGCAACCTGGCCGAACATCCCTTCCCGCACCTGGAAGAAGCCAGCATCCAATCGTTCAATACGCCGGCCGACCAGCACACGCCCGGCCAGCAAGCCGCCATACGTCGTTCCGACGAGGTTATCGCCGAGGTGCAGGCCGCCGAAGTGCTCGTCGTGGATGCTCCGCTCTATAACTTCAGCATTCCTTCGACGCTCAAAGCCTGGATTGACCACCTGGCCCGCCGCGGGGTCACCTTCCGCTACACTGCCAACGGACCCGAAGGCTTGCTCAAGGACAAGAAGGTGTACGTTGCGATGGCCAGCGGCGGCGTGTACTCCGAAGGCCCGGCTGCGGGCTACGACTTCGTGGCCCCGTACCTGCGCACCATTTTCGGTTTCCTGGGCCTCACCGACGTGACCATTGCCCGCGCCGAAGGGGTCGCTAACCCGGAGTTGGAGCCGACCGCCATTCAAAAGGGCTTGGAGAGCGTCAGCGTATAAATCGTCGCCACGCTAAAAATCAGCCGCCAAAGGTTGACTTGCCAACAAGTGGCGGGTCAATTTTCGGCGGCTGATTTTTAGTTTAAACTCCCGTACTGCCGTAGCCGCCCGCGCCGCGCCCGGTTTCGTCGAGCGCCTCGACGGGCTGCCAGCGGATGGTTTCGTGGCGGGCCACCACGAGCTGGGCGATGCGCTCGCCGTCCTCGACGGTGAACGGCTCGTGGCTCAGATTGACCAGTAGCACTTTAATCTCGCCCCGGTAATCGGCATCCACCGTGCCGGGGCTGTTCACGAGGCCGATGCCGTGCTTCAGGGCCAGGCCCGAGCGGGGACGCACCTGGGCCTCGTAGCCCACGGGCAGGGCCAGGCGCAAGCCGGTTGGGATAAGCGCCCGCTCCAAAGAGCCGAGCGTGACGGGACCATCGGGCAGGTCGGCCCGCAGGTCGAGGCCGGCGGCGTGGGCGGTTTGGTAGGCGGGCAGCGGGTGGCGCGAAGCGTTGAGGACGGGGATGTCGAGCATGGCAAGGTAAAAGTAGGGCAGTTGGCCGGGTAGCGTATTTTTGGGCCGTTCCCCAACGTCCTCGTGTATGCCCATCCTAGCCTGTCCCAACTGCCAGCGCGACAGCCTGTCCGAAGCTCACTACTGCCAGCAGTGCGGCCACGGGCTGCACCCCCATCGCATCGATGCCCATTACCTCTGGCACGAGCTGCAGCACGGGCTGCTGCACGTGGACAAGGGCATTCTGTTCACCGTCAAAGAGCTGGCCTTGCGGCCGGGGCGCATGGTGCGAGAGTTTCTGGCCGGGCGGCGGGCGGTGCATTTTAAGCCGGTGGGGTTTCTGCTCGTTTCGTTATAGCCGGTGCCTACACGCTGCTCAAACACTACGCGCTGAGTGAAGAGACCAGTGCCGCCGAGGCCGGTAAGCTCATCAAACCCGCCTACAACGCCGAGGTGCTGGTGGGCCGCTGGCTGAGCAGCCACCTGGGCTGGATGTGGCTGGTACTAGCCCCGCTCGTTGCTTGGGCCATCCGGCTCCCGTTCCGCCGCGTCGCCAGCTATAACTTTTACGAGATACTGACCCTCTTGTTTTACCTCACGGGCGAAGCGTTTATCCTGTTGGCGCTGCTGCTACCGGTGCGCCGGCTGCTGCCCCCCGCTCCGGCCGGCCATCCCTGGTATTTCTACCCTTGCCTAGCGTACGTGCTGTGGGGCATCTGGCAATTCTACGAGAAAGATTTACCCCGCCCCTGGCCCCGTCTGGGCCGGGCAGTACTGGGCTTGGCGCTGGCTACCACGCTGTTTACGGCGGTGATGGTCATCCTTTTCCTTGTGGCCGTCGTCGTAGGGGCGCTGTACCTAGGTGGCAACAGCCATTAGCAACGACCCAGGTGCCTGAGTCCAGCAGAGCCATTTTTACTCAAGCGTTCTCGCGCGCCACCGAATTCAGTTCGCGTAGAGTTCCAGTTCTGCTAATGAGTAAGGACCAAAGCAGGTTCTTCGACTCAGAACATCTTCATCGCCAACACGCCGAGGGCGTATCCAACTACGCCAACCAGTAGCCGATGGCTACTGCCTTGAAAAGCTGCCCGGGGTCTTTTTTATTCGGGCTGGACATCTGTGAGGGTAATTTAGTTGGGGCAAATTTCCTTTTTGCCCTTCGCGTTACAGTTTATGAACACAAGATGTTCTTAAACCTCACAAACCTACATCTCCTCCGTTACAACCCCGCCATCTCCCCCCTGACGAAATCCGCCAGCTGCTGCAAGTACTCCGTGCTGAAATCGAAGCGGATGCCGGCGGCTTCGTAAATCTCGCCGATGGGGCGGGTGTAGCCCAGGGCCAGCGCGCGCTGGTAGCCGGCGAGGGCGGCCGAGGGGTCGAGGCGGTAGTTGCGCCACATGGCGATGGCCCCGAGCTGAGCCAGGGCGTACTCGATGTAGTAGAACGGCACTTCGTAGAGGTGCAGCTGCTTCTGCCAGAGGTAGGGGCGGATGGTTTCGAGGCCGGCCCAGCTTACGGTGCGCTGGTTGAAATCCTGGAAAATCTGAGTCCAGCGGGCGTGGCGCTCGGCTTCGGTGTGGGCCGGGTTTTCATACACCCAGTGCTGAAATTTATCGATGGTGGCCACCCAGGGGAAGGTTTCGAGCACGCTTTCGAGGTGAGTGCGCTTGGCGCGGCGCAGCTCGGCGGGGTCCGTAAAAAAGACATCCCAGTGGTCCATGCTCATCAGCTCCATGCTCATCGAGGCCAGCTCGGCCACTTCGCTCGGCGGGTGCTTGTCGGCCGAGAGCGGCAGGCGGCGGGTGAGAAACGAATGCACGGCGTGGCCGCCCTCGTGGAGCATCGTCACGACATCGCGCAAACTGCTCGTGGCATTCATAAAAATGAATGGCACGCCGGTTTCGTCGAGCGGGTAGTTGTAGCCGCCGGGGGCCTTGCCCTTGCGCGACTCCAGGTCGAGGTGGCCCATCTGGCGCATCGTGCGCAGGCAGTCGCCCAAAAACGGGTCGAGGCGCTGGAAGACGGTTATGGTTTTTTCGAGCAGCTCGGCCCCGGTCTGGAACGGGCGCAGCGGGGGCTGACCGCTGGGGTCCACGTCGAGGTCCCAGGGGCGCAGGGCGGGCAGCTTGAGGTCGGCCTTCCGCGCCTCGTCGCTCTCGCTGATGAGCGGCACGACCGTCGCCCGAATGGCGGCATGGAAGTCCAGGCAGTCCTGCACCGAGTAGTCGAAACGCCCGAGCGCGGCAAACATGTAATCGCGGAAATTGGCGAAGCCCGCGTTGAGCGCCACTTGGTGGCGCAGCCCCACGAGGTCGGTGAAGAGCTGGTCGAGCGAGCGGCTATCGAGTAAGCGCCGCTGCTGAATGGCGCGCCAGGCTTGCTCGCGCACCGGCCGGCTCAGGCTTTTGAGGCGGTCGGCGGCGCGGGGCAGCGTCAATTCTTCGCCGTCGAGCGTTACTGTCATCGCCCCCACCGTGGCAGCATAGAACTGCTGTTTAGTCGAAATCTCAGTTTTGAGCGGAATATTTTCCTCGCGGTAAATCTCGGAGGCGCGGCGCACCGAGCGCAGAAACACGCCGTAGCGGGCCTCGTCCAGCTCGGGCAGGGCGGACGCGGCGAGCAGCTTTTCGTTCAGGGCATGGTCGTAGGGCGCGACTTGCGGCTCGACTTCCTGCACGAAAAACTGGAACGCCTCGGCCCGGCCCTCGTCCTGGGTGTCGCACGTCATGCGGATGTAGCGCCAGGCCAGGTCTTCGCTCAGCACCGACTCCAGCTCGGAGCGGTCGAGCAGCCAGCGCTCCAGGGTCGTCGCGTCGGGTAGCTCGCGGGCCACCAGCTCCTGAAAAAACGGCTCCAGCGCCGCCCAGTCCGTCACCCGAAAATCCTCGGGCAGGTAGTGGCGGGGCGGACGGGCGGTGTCGGTAGCCAGCGCGGCCAGCGTATCCGTGGGGGTTTCAAACTCAGAAATCAGCATAAGGCACTACCTACGAAGCTTACGGGCGGATGAAGATACAATAGTCCTGGCACGTAGCGCGGACTCCGCGAGTCCGCGCGTGGGATGGCTGAACAACGATACTACGCGCGGAGTACGCGCTACGATTGGCGCGTAGCGCGTACTCCGCGAGTCCGCGCGTGAGACGGCCGAACAACGATACTACGCGCGGACTCGCAGAGTCCGCGCTACACTCGTTTTAGTCAATCTCAATCACCACGTCGGCCGTGAGCGGATGCGCCACGCAGGTCAAAATATACCCCTTCGCCAGTTCGGCATCGGACAAGCCCTCGCGCTCATCCAGGTGCACTTTGCCCGAGAGACACTTGCCCCGGCAGGCGGTGCAGAGGCCGGCCTGACACGAATACGGCAGGTCGATGTCGGCATCGAGGGCCGCGTCGAGGATGGTTTGCTTGGCCGGCACGACGAGCTTATACTCGCTGCCTTCGTACTGAATGGTGATGGTGCGAGCCGTGACGAGGCCGTCGTCTTGGCCGGCGAGGGCGTCGCCGTGCTGGTCGGCGGTTTCGGCCGCGTCGGCGGCGGCCACGAAGCTTTCGCGCTTGATGCGGCTGGCCGGCACGTTGAGCAATTCCAGCGCGGCAAGGCTCTCGGTCATCAGCCCTTCCGGGCCGCAGAAATAATACTCGGCCTGGGGAGCCGGAAACTGGTGGCGCTGCTCCAAAATGCGCAGCAGCGTAGTGCGGTTCAGGCGGCCCGTGTGCTGATGCGGCGCGGGCGGCCCCAGCGGCTGACTGTAGACGTGCTCGACCTGCAAGCGCCCGCCGGAGCCGGCTTCCAGCGTTTCCAGCGCTT
>Ga0209511_1001683_pt1 | contig 19058 bp, 16 predicted proteins | sample SSSSmetaG_FD_184141 | JGI IMG/M metagenome (GOLD analysis project Ga0209511, IMG submission 184141) | Glacier valley bacterial and archeal communities from Borup Fiord, Nunavut, Canada, to study Microbial Dark Matter (Phase II) - ​SSSS... | ecosystem: Environmental > Aquatic > Freshwater > Ice >...
CGATGTGGCTTTTCGGTGTGCGCACGGCTTGCCCGACAAGGTGAAAGTCTGCAAAAAAGACACCTGCAATGACCGGATGGCGCTTGAGACGACTTTTTCCTTGCTCACCGTCGTCACCCATCCCAAAAAAATGTGCCATCCCGCCGAAGCCTACATCGGCGCTCAGCTTGCCTATACGGCGGCCATGTTCAACATGTGCCTCGACCTTTTCCACCCCGTGCATCCCGATGCTTCACCTTTTAAGGTCAGTATTGCCCAATTCTCGCTCTGATCCTGACTTGCACCATTAGTTAGTAGCAGAACTGAGTTTATTCAACGGAAAATTTAGCACTACCATACTGGCTTCAATCGTTATTCTCGCGCTAGGTGTTCTACATTTGGTACGTCCTTATTTGACGCTTGATCAGCACCAGATTATTATTCACTCGCTTATTGGATCAAAAAAACGCATCTATGAATTTTCTGATGATGCTGATCTAAGATTACACGACAACTGCTTGTTTGTGCGATCTGGTGAAAATTGGAAAAGAATCCAGGTCAATCGGTGAAGAAGTGATTTAACAGATTGGAAAGCGTTGCAATCAAGAGTGTCCTCATCGTAGCGGATGTTCCGAAAGCACTGTAACGTCGCAAGGTATGATCTGTTAGGGATTTTAACATATTCATGGGGATGGGCGCAGCACGTTACGCCCACCTCATCAACCTACGTTTTCGCCAGCAGCTCGGTCAATGCCGCTGGATCGGTGACCGGACGCTTGCACATGAAATGCTCACACACATAGGCAGCCGGTAAGCCGTTGACGTGCGCGCGGTAATCCATCAGCGGCGGCACTGCATTTTCGCCCATATCAATGGCGGACAGCGCGCGAATGACGTTGGGACGATAACCGGCGTTGACGACGCTCAACAATGCGCGCGTCGTGTCTAGTGCTGGATCACCGACGATCGCGACTTCCTGAATGCCGCGCACCAGCAAATCGGCGGCATTGAGCGCTTCCCCAAACGCTTGCGGATACTGTTGCAGTGCGCCGACTATTTGTTGCAAGACGCCGCGCGCCGCCGTTTCGTAGCGTTCATCACCAGTATAGGCGCTCAACACGATCAGCGCCTTGATCATCGCGCTGCTGCCAGACGGCGTGGCGTTATCTTGTAAGCTGCGCGGACGCGCGATCAGCGTTTCGTGATCATCCGCAGTATCGAAAAAGCCGCCATCGGACGCGGCAAAGTGATCGAGCACACTGTCCGCTAAGCGGCGTACTTCGCTGAAATAGCGCGGCTCAAAAGTCGTTTGATACACTTCGAGCAAGCCATTGATCACGTTGGCGTAATCTTCAAGGTAGCCGTTCAGCTTGCTTTGACCATCCTTATAGGTGCGCAGCAAACGCCCATCGCGGATCAATTCGCGCAAAATGAAATCCGCACTACGGATCGCAGCATCGCGATAGGTGGTGTTATCGAACGCGCGCGCCGCTTCCGCAAAGCTAGCGAGCATCAACCCATTCCAGGCGGTCAGAATCTTTCCATCACGTCCCGGATGTACGCGCCCTTCGCGGACAGCATACAACGTACTGCGCGCCGCTGCGATCCGTGTGTGCAATTCGTCCAGCGTAATACCGAGTGCTTGCGCCACTTCCTGATCTGCGACAGGCACATTCAGAATGTTTGCCCCTTCAAAGTTACCTGCCTCGGTCACGCCGTAATAAGCGATCACCGCCTCAGCTTGATCGGCGGGCAACGCGGCGCGAATTTCAGCAAGCGTCCAGACGAAAAACTTGCCTTCTTCATGTTCGCTGTCGGCATCGGTGCTGCTATAAAAGCCACCTTCCGGCGCGGTCATTTCGCGCAGGATGTACCCGTAAATCTGATCGGCAATCTGCTTGAAGAATGCGTCACCCGTCGCTTGCCAGGCGTGAACATACAGGCGGCTCAATTGCGCATTGTCGTACAGCATCTTTTCAAAGTGCGGCACCAGCCAACGTTCATCGACGCTGTAACGGTGGAAGCCGCCGCCGATTTGATCGTAAATGCCGCCGTGCGCCATCTTCTCAAGCGAATAGGTAACGATCTCACGCGCTCGTTCATAGCCGCTGTGCTGATAAACGCGCAGCACAAATTCCAGATTCATCGGATTCGGAAACTTGGGCGCGCCACGACTGAGGCCACCATGCAGCGCATCGAAGCCGCGAATCAACGTCTGATAGGCGCTCATGAGCACATCGGAAGTCAGTGTTTGGCCTGCGCCGCCAATGTTGAGCGTTTCGCGCTGCAAATCTTCAGTGATCCGTCCCGCTACCATTTCCACATCCTGCCGCCGACTGTCGTAGGCGTCGATCAATGAAGTCATGACGCGCATAAACGACGGCATCCCATAGCGATCATCTTTCGGATAGTACGTACCTGCATGAAACGGACGCATTTCCGGCGTAAGGAACACGGTCATCGGCCAACCGCCGCTGCCATTGTTGAAAGCTAATGTGGCTTGCATATAAATATCGTCCAGATCGGGGCGCTCTTCACGATCGACTTTGATCGCCACAAAATGCTCATTCATATAAGCGGCGGTATCGGCGTCCTCAAAACTTTCGTGCGCCATAACGTGACACCAATGGCAGGCGCTGTAACCGATGCTCAACAGGATCGGCTTGTCTTCAGTTTCGGCTTTGGCGAGCGCTTCCGCACCCCATGGATACCAATCGACCGGATTGTCGGCGTGTTGAAGCAAGTAGGGCGACGTTTCGTTTTGCAGATGATTCACAAGGTGACCTTTAGATAGAATTGAAAGCGTCTGTAACATTTATCAATTAAGCACAATTATAGCAATCCGATCCAAATCAAGGCGCACATTCTGCTAATCTTTGACAAGTACAACATGGCTGCCTAACATTGTCTATGTATTTGAGATTGAGCTTAATTGAACATCAGGAGTTTACAAGTCCATGCCTAAGTTTGAACTTCCCCCTCTGCCTTACGCGTATGAAGCCCTTGAGCCGCACATCGACGCCCAAACGATGAAGATTCACCATGATTTGCATCACGGCACGTATGTTACCAACCTGAACAACGCGCTCGACAAGCATCCTGAGCTGCAAGACAAGTCAGCGGAAGCATTGATCGCTGATCTGAACAGCCTGCCGGAAGACATCCGCATGGTAGTTCGCAACAACGGTGGTGGTCACGTCAACCACACGATGTTCTGGCAGCAGTTGAAGCACAATGACAACGGCCAGCCGACTGGTGCAGTTGCTCAGGCGATCGATAAGGCGTTTGGCGGTTATGCGCAGTTCAAAGAAGCGTTCGCCAAAGCTGCGACCGGGCGTTTTGGCTCCGGTTGGGCGTGGCTGGTCGCTGACAAGAGCGGCGCCGTGTCGATCACCAGCACCCCGAACCAGGATAACCCGATGATGGAAGGGCACACCCCGATCCTCGGTCTGGACGTGTGGGAGCACTCGTACTATTTGAAGTATCAGAACAAGCGCGCGGCGTACATTGAAGCGTTCTGGAACGTGATCAATTGGGATGACGTGGCACAGCGTTTCGCCAAAGTGACAGGTCAGTAAGCTTCCACGCGGTCGCTCAAATTTGGCGCTCCTTTTCAACAAAGAAAAGGGGCGCTTTTTTATAAGACACACTTTTTTTCAATAGGATAGAATTACGTACTGGATATTACAATCAGCGTATCCAGCCATTCTCAAGCAGTAATTAACGCAGAGGAGATCAACATGCCTATTGTGAATCCGATGATTTTGCGCGGTATCCCATTATTTTCACTTTTAGATGATCAGGAACTCGCCGCATTAGCGCAGCAGCTCGATCAACAATCTTACCTGGCAGGCCAACTTATCATTTCTGCCGGTGAAGAAGGCGATACCATGTTCATCGTTGAATCTGGTGAAGTCGAGCTTTTTTTGCAAGACAGCATTGATGAACACGTTACTCTGGGCATTGTAAAACCGGGGGAATTGTTCGGTGAATTCTCGTTACTAGACAACGCGCCACGTTCAGCCAGTGCCATTGCGGTTAACAACACGTTACTGTTGATTGTAGATAGTCACGATCTGGAAATGTTGGTGCAATCTCATCCCCACGCCGCTTTAGATATGTTGTCTATGCTTGGAAAACGGGTGAGGGATGCCAATTTACTCGTTCATGACCGTATAGCGCGTAACGTGAACGAAGTCATACCACCCTCTACCAATTTTGGTCAGAAACTATCAGATGTTCTGACGACTATCGCGGGTGATATTCGCTTCGTATATTTCAGCTTCATTTGGTTTGGCATCTGGATTGTCCTGAATACGCGAATTATCCCAGGCGTTGAACCGTTTGACCCGTTTCCGTTCGGGCTGCTTACGATGGTCGTGTCTTTGGAAGCGATATTTTTATCCTTGTTCGTTCTGATCAGTCAAAATCGGCAAGCGCAGCGTGATAAAGTTCGGAATGATGTTGAATATGAAGTGAACTTGAAAGCGGAAATTGAAGTCCGAATGATTATGAAGCAAATTGAAACGATGCAACAACTTATGCTGCAACACCTCGTGAGCATGAACAAGTCCAGCACTGCTCAGCAGGACAAGTTGTTGTAGCTGCTCAGATATTTGCTATAGTTAGCCGCCAATAGAAATCACGCAGACAGGTACAAACATACGCAATGACCATCCCTTCCAAATCCGCTCAACAAACGACCGCGCTTTCTGAAGCAGAACGCCCAGAAGTCCCGATGGAGGAGTACGGCGAACAGTATTTCCAGCGCTACAACTATGCCGATCGTCCGTTGAGTCGTTTCAGCATGTACTGGTTTGCGCGGCGTTATTATGCAGCATTGGTGCGCCGTTATGCGCCGAAAGGGGGTGGCCGCTTGCTTGAACTCGGCTGCGGCCTCGGCCATTTGGTGGGCTTGCTCCAGGATGACTATCAGTGCGTTGGCATTGATTTGGCTGAGTACAGTATCGAGCAAACCAAACTCAACGCGCCCAAAGCTGAGGCATACGTCATGAGCGCCGATGATCTGTCACGCTTTGCGACGGGCGAATTCAGCGTGGTGGTCGCGCTGCATCTGGTCGAGCACTTGCCCGATCCACAGAACACGATTCAGCAGGTCAACCGCATTTTGAAGCCGGGCGGCCTGTTCTTATACGCAACGCCCAATCCGATCTACAGCTTGCGTCGCTATAAAGATGTCAAGACCGACGCCATCGGCAAAGACCCGACGCATATCAACGTTCAGCCGCCCGCGACGTGGCGCGCCTGGACTGAAGCGAACGGCTTCCGCGTATTGCAGCATTTTGGCGATGGGTTATGGGATGTGCCGTACCTGAAAGGCATTCCGAACAGCATTCAATTTGCCATGTTCGGGATGCCCGCATTGGCGCAAGTAGTGACGCAAACCGCTTTTAACCCATTGTGGGCAGGCGTGAATCAAGTGTGCATCGCGCGCAAGATCAGCCCAACGCGCTGATACGGATCGACAATGCTGACTCAGACGGCTTGCGGCGGTGCCAGCTCGATCGCAAGCGGATCGTGCAGGATGCCGTACAAACGCACCGCCTCAGCCAGCCACTTATCGGCGTTACCCATATCGTTTTGGGCGCGCGCCACGCCTGATCGCACCAGCAGCGCGTCGGCTTGCCCCTTTCGATAACCCCACTTGCGCGCGATTGCTTCGGCTTCGCGCGCTTCACTATCCGCTTCCACGAACTGCGCACGTTTCAGATGCAAATCGGCCATGCGCGCCAACGTCCGCGCCACATTGTCCAGATCGTTCAATTGGCGGCTGACAGGCAATGCTTGCTCGTACAGCGCAAGTGCCGCATCAGGCTGATTTTGAGCGGCCAGCGTGCGCCCCAAGTTCGATCGGAAGATAGCCAGCCAGCGCGTTTCGTTGAGCTTTTCGGCAGTTGCGATCGACTGCTGGAACAAATCCTGCGCTTTTTGATAGTCACGCTGTGATAAATAGGCTTGCCCCAGGTTGCTCGTTTGCACGGCAGTCAACAGCGGGTCATTCAACGTGCGGCTGAGCGTCAGCGCTTCTTCCAACAGCTTGATAGCCTGCGATGGCTGCCCGGTCGCCACGAAAAACCAACCGTAATTGCCCAGGCGCAGCGACTCGGTACGTCGTTCAGCGAGTTGACGCGCTAATTGGATTGATTCCTGATAGAACGATGCCGCAGTTTCAATTTCGCCCAAATCGGTGTACAGATTCGCTACATTAGACAGTACCAAACCGCGCGTGGCCGGATCGCGAACGGTGCTCAGCAGCATGGTTGCTCGCTCGTAATCGGGTAGTGCCGCATTCACACCACCGATAGCGCGGTGAGCAGTCCCGATGTCGCATAGCAAACGTGCCGCCGCGCCGGGTTGACCGTTACGCTCGAAAAGTCCCAACGCCTCAGTCCAGCGTTCCAATGCCTGCGCACTTTGCCCCTGCTCATTGAGCGTATTGCCGATCCGCCGAAGCGCTCGTGCCCGTCCCAAACCGCCGATTTCAGTTTGATCGTCGGTCAGGGTTAGCGCCTCGTCGAAGGTTTGCATGGCTTGTGCCGCGTCCCCATTCGATTGTTGCAGCGTGCCGAGCGTCAGCAGCGCATTGACGCGCTCCTCAGTGTTATCGACAGTGCCGTTATACAGCGCACTGGCTGCCTGAATTGAAGCGATCGCCTCCGGCATGTTGTGCAGCGCTTTATAAATGTCGGCTAGCAGGGTCAATGTGCGCGCCTCAGCAGGTCGATCGAGCGCCTCGCGTGCCTGCGTGAGCGCTTGCGTGGCATAGCCGAGCGCGATCTCATTTTGATTCAAGCGTGCGTGAATAGTGGCGCGATTCAGCAAATGATGCTGCATGTACTCGGCAGGCGGCTGCGCAACTTTGATAGCCAGTGTTTCGCAGCGTTTGTACAGGTCAAGCGCTTCCGGGTAAGTAGCGTGGGTGAACAGCGCTTCAGCCAATGCGTTCGACCACAGCAGCTCCTGATCGGCATTGCCACTCTGCCGCGCAAAACCGATCGCCTGATTGATCAGCTTGTAGCCGCGATCGGTGTCATTGGTGAGCACGCGCGCTTGTCCGAGCAGTCCGACCGTATAGGCAACCTGTGCCGCATACTGAATCGGGCTGGACGGGATAGCTTGCCAGCGCGCTGCCCCTTCTTCCAGGAGGCGTATGGCGTAAGTTGTGTTGTTTTGCTTCAGATAAACGTTGCCCAGATTCGCCAGGGTCAACGCAATCACCGGCCCATCCGTGGACAGCCGCGCTAATTCGAGCGCTTGCTCCAGCACGTTTTGCGCCTTGACGATCATTCCGCGCCGAAAGTAATGAACGCCCAAATTGCCGAGCGCACGTGCCCGGCGCGTCATATCGTTGAGCCGCTCGGCAATCGTAATGGCGTCGGTGAGCGCGCTTTCGGCCTCTTCATAGCGTGTGCGCTCGGTTTGCAGCTCCCCGATCAAGCCAAGAAAATATTCTTCACCGGGCAGCGTATTGTGCTGGCGCGCCAGTTCCAGGCCATGCTGATAATAGCCGAGCGCTAGTTCAGGCTGGCGTTCACGGCGGGCGACATCCCCCGCTTCGGATAGGCGGCGCAATTCGGCGTCTTGTGGCGAATCGGGCGAGCCATTGATCCGCGCCATCAAATTGCGCAGCGTCATAAAATCCCTCGAAAATGTGTGCTTTGTGCACAGAGTATAACGCTTATCAGGCTGGATCGCGCTTTTTGGGCACTGTTGACGGCTAACCCCAGTTGTTGACTCCTAACCCCCACCCTGCCCTATCCCGGCCTTCCCCAATTATAGGGCAAGGGAGTCAGAGGCGATCTACACGAATTGGTGGCTATCGGGCTGCATCACGATCTCATTGACGATCGCGCTGCCCGGCGCATTGAATGCGTACAATACCGCATCGGCGGCGGCGTCTGCGCTGAGCATCCGATCGCGCTGCACTTTCATGTCGATATGATCCCAAAACGAGGTATCCACGCCGCCGAAATAGAGCAGCGTAAAGCGCATCCCGCGCTTGTTGAATTCTTCGCCCAATGCCTTGACCAGGCCCACCACCGCAAATTTCGAGGCACTATAACCCGCCGAATTGCGCATCACGTAGCGCCCTAAAATGCCGACGGGCACGACCACCTGCCCGCCCCCACTGCTGAGCATATGGGGAATGGCGGCGCGCGTCAGGTAGAACAAACCCTTCAGATTGGTATCCAACATGCGATCAAAATCGTCGTCTTTCAGTTCAAGCGCGGAACTGAGCACGCCAACGCCTGCGCCGTGATATACTCGATCGATACGCCCATACGTCACTTGCGCTTCTGTTACAAACGCCTGCACCTGACTCGCTGAAGTAACATCGGTTGTCACCGTACACACGTCCGCACCGAGCGCGCGAGCTTGCTGTGCGACTTCTTCAAGCTCAAGGTAGGTACGCGAGGCGAGCGCTAATTTTGCGCCCGGCATTGCCAGCTTCAAGGCGAGCGCACGCCCAATTCCGCGCCCTGCCCCCGTGATCAGCGTAACTTTTTCAGCAGCCATGAACTGTGATCCTTGCGATAAGTTCTTTGCTGCAATTGTAGCAGTTCGGCGATCGGCGGCACAATTACTCTGACAATCCGTCTGACTCCTTTGCCCTGCAATCGGGAAAGAGTGGGGGGGTAGGATCATCAGCCCTACAAAACGGCCAAACCATGCGTTTACGGGCGGCGCACAATCCGCTATAATGCACACTCTGAATTTGCAGCACACGGAGTGATCGATGCAGATACTCGTCATCGGGGCAGGCGGACTGGTTGGCAAACCCCTTTACGCGGCACTGGCGCAGCGCGGGCATGATGCGCTCGGCGTGACTCATGCGGCACTCGACATCACCGATTTTGAAGCGGTCAACCAAATGATCAGCCGGGCAATGCCCGATTTAGTCATTCATTGCGCAGGCATGACGCATGTTGACCGCTGTGCCGAACGTCCCGACGAGGCCCTGTTGGTCAACGGCATGGGCACTCAGAATATAGCGGTGGCCTGCCAACGAGTAGACGCGGCGCTCGCTTATCTGAGCACCAACGAGGTGTTCGACGGTGAACGTGCGCTGCCTTATCTGGAATACGACGCGCCGCGCCCACTCAACCCGTATGGCTATAGCAAGTGGGTGGGTGAACAAACCGTCCGCGATCTGGTCAAGCGCCATTACATTGTGCGAACTTCCTGGTTGTTTGCGCACGGTGGCAGTAACTTTTTACAGCGCATTCTCACGTTGGCCGAACAGGGCGCTGCGCTGCGCGTGGTGACCAATGAAGTTGCCACACCGACCTATACGGACGATTTGATCGAGGCATTGATCCGACTGATCGAAACAGAGCGTTACGGCATATACCATCTGGTCAATGCGGGCAGTGCCAGCCGGTATCAGTTTGCGCGCCATGTGCTCGATTGCGCGGGCTACGTCGATACGCCGATCACGCCGATCCTCAGCGCACAAATGCCGCGCGCATCTAAACCGCCGACATACAGCGTACTGCGCAATTTTGCTGCACAGCAGCTCGACATTACGCTGCGCCCATGGCAAGAAGCCGTCACTGCCTATTTTGAACCTGCCCCGCAAACAGCGCACAGCGCCTGACCGTGACGGAGCTACCCGCGTTACTTTCTGTGATCATTCCGAATTGGAATGGCGTTCATCATCTGGAAACGTGCCTGAATGCTTTACGCGCACAAAGCTACGCACCGATTGAAGTGATCCTGGTGGATAACGCCTCGACCGATGGTTCGCGCGAGTTGGTCACTGCGCATTATCCCGAAGTGCGCTGGATTGGTCTGCCAGAAAATCGCGGTTTCACGGGCGCTTGCAATGCCGGATTGCAAGCGGCGTGCGGTATATTCAAGGCGCTGCTTAACAACGATACCGAAGTCGATCCGGGATGGGCAGCGGCGGTTGTCGATGCTTTTGCGCGACATCCCGAAGCAGGCGCGATCGCCTCGAAGATGCTGCTGTTCGATCGGCGCGATCATTTTCACACGGCGGGTGATTTGTATCGGGTGGACGGCATTCCGGTTAATCGCGGTGTGTGGCAGCTTGATCACGGTCAGTACGATGCGGAAATGGCTGTGTTCAGCGCGTGCGGCGGCTCGGCAGTTTACCGCCAAACGGCACTTGATCAGGTGGGGATGCTGGACGATGCCTTTTTCTTTTCATGCGAAGATGTCGATTTGGGTTGGCGGCTGCAATTGGCGGGTTGGCAGTGTGTTTATGTGCCGCGTGCTGTCGTGTATCATCGGCTGGCGGCGACGGGTGGCGGCGTGACGGCAAGTTTTTACGACGGTCGCAACTTCATTTACGTACTCATCAAAGACTATCCGACAGCGTTATGGCGCAAATATGGCGGCGCGATCTTACGGGCGCAAGCACAAATCGGGTGGCAAGCACTGCGCGCGTGGCGTGGCAAGGCGGCGCGTGCTCGCTTACGCGGAATGGCTGCCGGATTGGTGCGGGTACCGTGGCTGCTAGGGAAGCGCCGACAGGTGCAGCCGACGCGCCGCCTCCCGATCAGTACGCTGGAATCGCGCCTGACGCCGCTAAGCTCGCTAACAGGAGATCGTTGAGTGGTTGTGAATACCCCGGCTGGACAGCCGTTTTTGTCGATTATCATTCCCGCGCTCAATGAGCAGCGGCGGCTTACTGAGAATTTGCCGCGAATCGACGCCTTTTTAAGTCAGCAGCCCTATACTGCCGAAGTGATCGTGGTTGAAAACGGCAGCACGGATGATACCGTTGGCGTGGTACAGCGTTTCGCTCAGACGCATCCGTACGTGAAGCTGTATGCGGGTGAGCCGCGTGGCAAAGGGCGCGCAGTGCGGCGTGGAATGCTGGCCGCCTGCGGTGATTATCGCTTCATTTGTGACGCCGATCTGTCAATGCCGATCGAGGAGATTGCCAAGTTTTTGCCGCCACATCTGGGCAATTACGATGTGGCGATCGGCTCACGCGAAGGGAGCGGCGCGCATCGTTATGGCGAACCTTTCCGCCGCCACTTTATCGGGCGCGTCGCCAATTTCCTGATCAAGCTGCTGGCGGTGCGCGGCTTCGAGGATACGCAATGTGGCTTCAAAGCTTTCACGCGTGCCGCTGCCGAAGACCTGTTCGGCGTACAGCGTATTAATGGCGTCGGCTTCGATGTGGAGCTGCTGTTCATCGCTCAAAAACGCGGTTACCACATCGTCGAAGTACCCATCAATTGGTATTACGACCCGGAAAGCAAAATGCGCTTGTTTCAGGACTCGCTCGGCGTGATCGGCGAGATCATCGAGATTCGGCGCAATTGGCAGGGTGGCCGTTATTTGCGTGCGAAATGATGCCCGTCGTAAAAAGGGACACCCAAAGGCCGAAATTAAGTTGTTGGAATGAATTTTGCTGTGATTGCACTTCACAGTGCGGAAAACCAACGCGGAATGGCAACAAAAGCAATCGCACCGACACCATGTTGCAGTTCAGCTTGAAAGACCCTATCATCTACCGTTGCAGCAGCATCCGCAACCCGCGATATACGTTTAATCGGGGACAGGTCACAGCATTTTTATGGATGATTTATCGCTTATCGAACGGATACAAGCGCATGATCAAGAGGCGATGCGCACGCTTCACCAGCAATATGTTGATCTCGTCTACAGCATCACCTACCGTGTGTTGAGTGAAGCCACTGCCGCCGAAGAAGCGACTCAGGATGCATTTATGAAAGTCTGGCAAAGTGCCGCTTCTTTTGATCACGAACGCGGCTCATTGATCGGTTGGTTGGCCCGTATCGCGCGCAATACGGCAATCGACCACTTGCGGCTTTACAAACGCAAGGTTGGGCTTGATAATTCGTTAGACGCTGCCGAAGAGTCGCACACGCTGCCGCTGCCTGACAACTGGCAAGACCGCGAACGGCTGCAAACTCTGCGAATGGCGCTTGAAGACCTGCCCCACGATCAGGCACAGGCACTGGCCTTGAGCTATTTTGGGGGTATGTCCCAATCCGAGATCGCAGAAGACATGAAAATCCCCTTAGGCACTGTCAAAACACGGATGCGCCTGGGGTTACAAAAGTTAAAAGAAGCGTGGGGCAAAAACTAAAATGGTCTATCTTAAATCTGTTATAAGCCCTTTGTACGTATTGTTGTGTACGCCTATCTATCGGGCAAAAAATGGACGATACCACGCTAATTGACTTGATCCCGGATTATGTACTTGGCAGCTTGTCCAGTGATGAACAGGCGCAAGTTGACGCCCTTCTAGCACGATCACAAGAAGCACGCGACAGTTTGCTTGCCTATGAGCAAACCTTAGCAGGTTTAGCTTTACTATCGCCTGTCCGCAAGGCACCCGCACATCTGACCGATGATTTCAGCAAACGACTGCAAACAATGGCGGCTGTGTCGGTTGTGAAGCCGCCAATATCACAGCTGCCGCGCCGTCGTACGGCATGGTTACTCCTGTCGGCAGCAGCTTTGCTTATCTTAATTATTGGCATAGTTTTTGCAGTGCGCGCCAACGCTAATGCTCGCCAACAGCAGCTTGAGCAGCAAACAATCGCGCAGATCATCAATAATTCAGCCGCACATCAAACCGTCCTGCGCTTTGCGGATGCTAACAATCAGGCGCACGTCGTTTTTTACAGCGTTCAAGCCGCTGATACCGACGGTGTACTTGCGATTCAAGGCTTGTCTGCGCTGCCCACTGGAAAACAATACCAATTGTGGACAATTAACAGTGGAAATACGGTAAGCGCAGGCGTATTCGATGCAGGCACACAACAGGTGATGCGCCTGATACATTTGCAGGCGGCGGTTGGGACTTACAAGCAAATGGCGATCACGATCGAGCCAATTGGTGGGAGCATACAGCCGAGCGGTCAGCCGATCGCTACAGGCACACTGAGCTAAGGGAATGGCTGACAAAAGTTGATGGCAATATCGATCCAGATCGAGCGTTTGCCTGTGAGCTTTTTCAGATAGTTGAGTGTCCGATTATAGACGTAATGTGAAGTCCCTAACCAGCTACCAAAAATCCTCTTTTGCATCGTTGTCGGATAAAGCCATATCTTGCGTGATTTGGTTACGGTATTTGCGGCATATTTCCGAAGGGTATGGGGATGCAGGCCGGTACGTTCAACCGCTTTGCTTAGCTTTACACTACGCATAGAAGCAATCATAATATGAACGCTAACTGTTCGGCACCTAGTAATCCGCCACAGTAGATTTCAGGAACACGACGGGACGCCGGATTGCCGGTAGAGACACGGCCTGCCGTATCCGCAACCTTCGAAATTCAACGTGGCCGACTACTAGCGCAGGGCATATCAGCCAAGTTGGTAGTGACGAATGAACCATGACACTCTCAATTCCGCTTCACAAATTCAGCCGAAAACGCAGCCAAGGGCTGCAATTCCAGATTGCACAGATGGAAACGCTGCCTGATGTGGCGCGTGCATCGTATGCCCATCGCCATACGTTTTACGAAATATTCTGGGTAACAAGCGGCGTAGGCACGCACATCATTGATTTTGAGGATTATCCGGTTGAAGCGAACGCGCTGTATTTCATCACGCCCGGCCAGGTGCAAGCCTGGACGATTGAGCGAAGTGTAACAGGTTATGCCTTGCTGTTCACTGACGACTTCCTGATCTCAAATCAGCTTGAACACAGCTTTTTGCGCAGCTTCGATTTCTTCCATCGTATCGATCACAGTCCCATGCTCCGCACCACGGCAGAACAGGTACAACCGTTTCACACAATTTGCGCGCATATGCACGACGAGTATATGCGTGATCAGCTTGGGCGCGTGACGATTTTGCAATCGCTGCTGCAAATCTTTCTGATTCATGCGCAGCGCTGCTACAGTGCGCCGACAGCGACCCTTGAAACGACGGCTGGCAGCGCGTTAGCGCAGCAGTTCGTCCGGTTGATCGATTTGCACTTCCATGACAAGCAAACGGTGCAAGCATATGCTGATCTGCTCAGCATCACAGCGGGGCATCTGACCGATACTACGCGGGAAGTATACGGAGTATCAGCCAGCCAGTTGATCCGTCAGCGCTTGATTGTTGAGGCCAAACGGCTGCTGGTACATTCCGAGCAAACGATTAGCGAAATAAGTGCTGCGCTGCGTTTTGTCGATCCGTCCTATTTTGCACGCTTTTTCAAACGGGAGACAAAGACCACGCCGCGCGCCTTCCGTGAGAAATTCCGAGGAAAGTACCCATAGTTCCGCGCTCCGTGTCTGGCTGCTGTGACGGCTTCCGGCTATCCTGTGTGTATTGACCTGCACAAATTGGAGAAATTATGCGTCATATCCGCCTGCTCTCAGTCCTGTCTTTCGTGTTTGCCTCTCTTAGCAGCGCATCTTTCAGCGTTGTCACCGCGCAGAGCGATACCGCCGCTAAAAACAAAGCCGTAGTACAGCGCGTCTACAGCGAAGTGTTCGGCAAGGGGAATATTGCCCTCATCAGTGAGTTGTTTTCTGCCGATTACATTCAACACAGCCCCAATGTAATGAACAGGCGTCAAGGGCTGATCGATTTGGTCACCGCGATGAGCAAACAAAGTGCTGTGCCGACTTTCACCATCAAGCACATCATCGCGCAAGGGGATTATGTCGGCGTGCATTCGCAAGGCTCGACCACGCCCAACCGCAAGCAGGCATGGCGGGATATGCACTGGCTGGCAGGGATAAACTGGAACTGTACGTATCTGCGACACTTGTGAACGCACGAGCGAATTTCAATTTTCAGGAAATTGCTCTTGACAAGTTCAGCACGTGCGTTATTATAAATTATAATTCGCGCCAGTCAATATTTGAGACTGAAGCTTTACGTTGTTCGAACGTCAATCGGGGCGTCTTAAAATACAAATTCCAACACTTAGTTTTAGCACTACCGCACTGGCCAACTTATATCGATCCATCACAGACGAGAAGGCCACTCCGCCACCGTACATAAGGACTCATCGAACCTGGCGTATCGCTTGCCGTCAGGGTATCGCATGTTAACGAATAAGGTGGCGTTAGTGACCGACGCTCAGCGAATCGGGCGTGCATGGGACGAGGACGCCGTGGCGCACTATCGGACGGTGTGACATTGCCAGCAGGCGTGTGCATCTGATCGGCCAGTAAAATTGCCCTATCAGGGATACACTTCTGCTCCCAATGAAATTGAGCGGAGCAGATTGAAGCATCAATAGGTGAGGAGATACGCTATCGGATACGATCAACCCGGAAATCAGGCGAAACAATCACGAAATATGTGCAACGCTTATTCGATAAAAGGAACTAACAAATGTCCCGCTTTTTTTTGCTGAATCGCCGTGCTATCACCATGGCATTGCTGCTGACGCTGGTGTTTGCGTCGGTGCTCACGACCCATAGCCAGGCCGCTGGAAGCCCGATCACCGTCTGGATCGACTCGACCCGCCAAGCTGCCGTTGATAAATTCATCGCCGCCAATCCTGATGCCGCTGATCTGATCAAGGTCGAGATCGTGGATCGCGCTACATTCCCGGCCAAAGTGCTGCTGTTTAACAACACGAACAGCGGTTGGCCGGATGTCGTGTTTGCCGAACCGGGCTTAGTTGCTCAGGTTTCGGATGCATCGCGCGATTTTCCACTCGACCTACGGCCTTTCGTTGATGCCAAGATTCTGGCGAATTTTGCAACGGGTGCCAATGGGGACTGCATCCTGCCCGACGGCAAACTGGTCTGCTTGCGCAACGACCTGGCGCAAAACGTACTGTGGTACAATGTGCCGCTCATGAAACAGTTTGGCTACAGCGTGCCGACTACCTGGGAAGAATATCAGGCACTGGGCGAAAAGGTCGCCAAAGAACACCCCGGTTACCTGATCGGCGCGTTCGGCGACGGTCAGGCCATGAACAACTATTTTTGGTCGAGCGGCTGCCCGACCGGGCAACTGGTTAACGCCACTACCGTCTATATCAACACTGCTGACCCGAAATGCACCCGCGCCGCCGCGATGGTTGACGTGCTGGTCGCCAACGGCTCGGTGTCCAAATCGAATCCATTTGATCCGGCGTTTATCGCTCAGGTCACAAGTGGTAAACTGCTGATGATCCCCGGCGCGTCGTGGTATGGGGAATACATCTTCGGCGGCAAAAAAGACAGTATGTATTTCCAGACGGCCACTGGTCAGTTGGGCGTGGCGCTGCCCCCCAAATGGGCTGCCGACCCCAAAGCACTGACCGGCGCGCAAGGTGGCGCTGCCTGGACCGTATCCAAACACACTCAGAACCCGGAGCTGGCGACCAAGTTCGTCCTCTTCGTGACCACCGATAATGGCTACCAGGGCACTGCGCCCACATTCCCGGCGTACACGCCCGCTGCCACGCTGTGGGCCAAGACGCTCACCGCCAACCCGGTCTATGCGCAAGATCCGTTCCCAGTGTTACAGCAAGCCGCAGGCCTCTACGATGCGACGTGGGGCAACGTGCGTTATGACCGCGCCGAGTCGTTCCAACGGATTATCATCGCTGCAATGGCTGATGGCAAAACCGTGACCGCGACTTTGAAAGATTGGCAAGCCGATCTGGTCAACCTGGCTCAAGCGCAAGGGTACCAGGTCGTCACCACGCTGACAAAATAATATTTTACTCCCCAACCCCCTCCACTTAACAGAGTGGGGACGGGGCTATCTGGGAATAATCGGTAAAGTGACTTATTAATTTTTAAGGAGCGCTCATGAGTACACTGGTTAAATCAACGACCTATCCGATCGTCCGCCGCGCGCCGCGCTTTCGGGTGAACGCCGCCCACCTGTTGGTATTGCCCTACGTTATTTTTTTGACGCTGTTCGGCGTGCTGCCAGAAATTACTGCCCTGGTGTTCAGCGTATCCAAATTCGTCGGCGGGCGTCCGCAGTTGTTTGCGGCGGGATTGTCGAACTACATGACCGTGTTCAATGATACGCGCTTTAGCACATCGATGGGGCACATGCTCAATTACCTGTTGATTGCGCTGCCGTTTGGCGTGATTGGGGTGGTGATGTTGGCGCTGCTGCTGCACGCGCGTTCGGGGCGGTTGACCGCCTTTTTGCGCACTGTGTATTTTGTGCCGGGCGCGGTGGCCGGACCCGCCGTGATCATCCTGGCGATTTTCATGTTCGATCCGAATGTCGGTCCGTTTCGCGCGCTGCTGAGCGCGTTGGGATTGACGACGGTTTCACAGGTGGTGCGCAACTACCGACTGCCATTCCTGTTCACGCTGATTAGTTTTTTCGCGGGCGCTGGTGGTTGGATCGCGATCTTTTTTGGCGCACTTAACAACATCTCACAAGAAATTCAGGAAGCGGCCAAACTCGATGGGTGCGGCTTGATTCAAATGGCCTTGCGCATCAAGTTCCCGCTCATCCGTCCCTATATTGCGTACATGGCAATCCTGACCTTTGCCGGGAACATTCAGTTATTCGCTGAACCGCAGCTCCTCGGCAAAGTCCAAGGCTCTACGGTGGGCAGTTACTGGTCACCCAACCAACTTAGCTATGCGTTCGCGTTCGAGTACGGCAATTTCGGCGCTGCCGCCGCGCTGTCGCTGCTGATGCTGTCGATTGGTCTGTTGGGCGCGATTCTCGTATTGCGTTTTACGAGCCTGTTTCGTGCTGACGCCGCCATCAATTAATCAAGTAAGGAACATGATGACCGATTTAACCAAAAATCCCCCACTTGTCAGCAGTCCGCCGCGCGGCGTGGGACGTCTATACCGTGCCATCCTTGGCGATATGGGTGCAGCAGGCTTCATTCTGTGGCTGGTCGTACTGTTGACGGCGGCCATCTTTTTTGGGCTGCCGCTGTTGTGGCTGCTGCTCGCGCCGAGTAAGACTGATAATGAACTGCTCAACCTGACGCCGCTCGCCTTTGGCACGCTGGCTGGATACGCCAAAGCCTGGGCAAACCTGAACACGTTTAACAACGGCGTCATTAGTCGGTGGGCATTCAATTCGTTGTGGTACAGCCTGACCTCATTAATCCTCAGCCTGGCGATTGCGCTGCCCGCTGGTTATGCGCTGGCCGTCGCCCAGTTTCGAGGGCGGCGCGTGATCCTGTTTTTGACGCTGATCACGATGATCGTTCCGGGTTCGGCGTTGGTGCTGCCGCTGTTCCTGGAAGTGAATGTCGTCGGCCTGGTCAATACACCGTGGGCGGTGATTATTCCGTCGGCGTTTTTTCCATTTGGCGTGTACTTGTCCTTTATTTATTTCGCGAACAGCTTGCCCAAAGATTTGCTGGCTGCGGCGCGAGTCGATGGTGCCAATGAATGGCAGTTGTTTCGGTTCGTCGGGCTGCCACTGGCGCGCTCCTTGCTGGGACTGCTCGCATTTCTGAGCTTCACGGCCAATTGGAACAACTACTTTTTGCCGTTCGTAATGCTCAACAACAACACCCTGTACACACTTCCACTTGGCTTGCAGGCGCTGGTCACTGGCACGTCCGCGCTGTACCCGACGTTTGCAACAGATTTGCCGCTCAAGCGCCCGGAAGCGACACTGACCGGCTTAATTACCGTGGTGCCGGTGGTCATTGTGTTTCTGTTCTCGCAGCGATACGTGATCAGCGGCGCACTAACCGGCGCAACTAAAGACTGACGCCCACTGAGGGCTTGGGTTAGGCGAGCGTTACCATTTCGCGCACATTGGCGTGGATCGTGGGCGCCGTGAACTGCTGATCGTGGGCATAACACGCGCATCGGCGGCACGCTGCGGTACTGACACCTGCCAGCGCACTATTGCGGGAAACGATCTAGAGAAAAAGAAATCTTCCCCAATTAACGCTTTTCCAAACTTTAATTTGAATTTGGCATATTGCAATCCTTCAGCGACAATCTAAGGAAAGGAGCAATCAAGTGGCTGCACAAGAAACCCGCCCTAAAGCCGATGAAATTCCTGGTCAGAAGCTGCCTTATCCGGCCAAACAGAGTGATATGCACCCTGCGCCGGATAGCGATCTGTCAAATTATAAACCCGCTGGAAAGCTCAAGGGCAAAACCGCACTTATTACGGGTGCCGATTCCGGGATTGGGCGTGCGGTTGCTATTGCCTACG
>Ga0209511_1001686_pt1 | contig 19054 bp, 10 predicted proteins | sample SSSSmetaG_FD_184141 | JGI IMG/M metagenome (GOLD analysis project Ga0209511, IMG submission 184141) | Glacier valley bacterial and archeal communities from Borup Fiord, Nunavut, Canada, to study Microbial Dark Matter (Phase II) - ​SSSS... | ecosystem: Environmental > Aquatic > Freshwater > Ice >...
GATTACCAACTATGGTATTTTTCTCTCCTATATTCATGGAGAAAAGATATTGGACAGGGTAATCGCACCTTGGGAAGTGAACAATGAAAAGTGAACAGTGATCAAAGCAATCTCAAATCTCATTTTCACCCCTTCACCTCTTCTTAAATCATTTCTTCAAACAGCAACTCTTGTATTTTTTACCCGATCCGCAAGGGCAAAGATCATTTCGACCTACATTGTTGAAAACATCAGCAAGCATCGGATTTTCGTTTGCAAAAATTTCTTCGGCGTTTTTGTAATGAATATTCCACTCACCCCGCTGATGAAAATAGCAACCTGGTGTATGGGTTTCATCATCAAATAATTCGAGTGCGTACATGAGCTCTTCCCGGATCAGGTTTTCATTCGTCCCTTTTTGAGTAAATGGAACAAACTCCTCATGAAGCTTTTTCACTTCGCCACGGCACGACTTTAATCGGGATTCGGCAACATGCACTGCCAACAATGGTTTCCAACCCGTGTTTGGATTACTTAACAGTCTGGAAATTTTCTCTCCGTGTATTTCATCTTTGGCAAAGTAGATGCAATCATAAAGAAAAAGATAGGGCGCATTGCTTTTCTTCGATACCTGTTTTTCGATGGCTTCAAGAAAAGAATCAACGGTCTCAGGATATCGCTCCGAGAGCATCCCAACCAAAAACAACCCTTGTTCGTCCAAAAGATCCCAGTCGGGTGAATCGGGTGTTGTAAATAGATTGATGACAGATGGAACTATTTTAAGCGAAGAATGCACTTCCGCAAGAATAGCATACCACAATGGCAGATTGGGCAAACTCTTATTCAGCATCGAAACCCGCTCATTGTATGCGTTATCCAAATGGAAGATAATTTTGTTCTCAATGTCTTCGTCGTATGGAAGATTCATTAAAAACCCGAGTGCTTCAAAAGGGACTCCAGTGGTTTGCGAATGCAGAATTGCTATTGCTTCTTTTTTTGTCATCGTGCTTTAATTTACGGCGCAAAGATAAAAGATATATACAGAGAAGCGGTTGAAACTTTTGTTTTCCGAAGTGCTAAATTTAAGGTGCAATCCCTAAAGTTGATTCAATAAAACTTAGATAATGAAAAAGCCGAACTTTTTAGGAGTTCGGCTTTTTCATTATCTAAACTGATTATTATTTAGTTGCTGTTTCTAGTCTTTTCATGATTGAGAAGATAACTGTAGCCGAAACTAAAATACAAACGATAAAGATGAGCCACAATTGCCACAATTCCAATCTACCCCAAAAGTAGCTTCCTACAAACAAAAGTTTATTTCCGACTGCAGTCGCTAATAGCCATCCACCTTGCATTAACCCCTGGAATCGCTGTGGTGCAACTTTCGATACAAACGAAAGTCCCATCGGGCTCAGAAACAATTCAGCAACTGTTAATATCAGATAGCTGTTCACCAGCCAGTATGGCGAAACCCGTGAAGCTTCCGGAACTGCTTGTCCAGCCAACTCATGAGGAGAAATCAGCCCGATAGATGCAATCAAAACAAGCAAAAATCCACCGGCAGCAATGATCATTCCAATTCCGATTTTCTTTGGTGTTGAAGGTTCTTTGCCGGCTTTGTTCAGCATGGCAAAAACACCCATAACCAGCGTAGTCAATGCAACAATAAACAGAGGATTAAACGATTGGAAAACCTCAGGAGCAATGGCATTACTGACATCGTTATTACTTATAAAATAATAAGAGAAGCCACCGCCAACAAGGATCATTGCGGCTCCGATCAGGCGGGTCATCAACTCTTTACCTTTCCCGAAAATAACAAACATACCGCCAATGGTAGTTATGACTGCCAAAATCGACCACATATCGAAGAACAGGTAAGTAAATGCGCTAACTTCCTTTACGATATAGTCACGGGCAAAAAATGTGAGGGTTAATCCATTTTGATGAAATGACATCCAGAAGAAAATGACAACAAAGAAAACCAGGATCAACGAAGTCACCTTTGGTTTTTCTTCCTTGGTCGAAATCATGGTTATCCAGGTTACAAAAGCGGCAAATAAGCCAAATGCCATACCTGTTTTATAGTCAAGCACCAGTCCGGTAAGAACAGTTACCAGAGTGGCTGCTGCCAGAGAGGCGATAATGGCAATCGGACTGGTCTGCGAACTTTTAGCTTCTGCAGTAGTCTTAACCTTTGAAGTATCCGCTTTTACTGCTTGTTTTTCAGCATTCGGAAGGTATTTCTGGAAGAAAATATAGACCAGCATGGATATAATCATTGCTCCGGCTGCAATTCCGAAAGCGTAGTTGTACCCGCGTGAAAAAACTTCAACGTAATTGTGTGCAAAAGCACCCAAATCGGCAACCGGACCGGCAACATTTGCCTTATTTGCAAGTTCAGTAAACTGAGTGGTATCGGTTAAAGTACCATTAATGTATTGGTGACAAAGTGAAGGAAGACTTCCGTCATGCAGCAAACCATTCGATTTTAACCACCAGTTACGAACGCCTGTTGCAGCAAATGGCGCGAAGAAAGCACCTACATTGATCCCCATGTAAAAGATCATAAATGCTGAGTCCCTCATTTTTGAGTACTTCGGATCGTCGTACAATTGACCAACTACTGCCTGAAGATTACCTTTAAATAAGCCATTTCCGAAAGCAATTACAAACAAGCTAATAACTGTAATGGTCAGTGACATACCTGGAATGGCAAGGCTTGCATATCCGATAAGCATGATAGCAATACCGGCAAAAATAACCAGTTTGTACTTTTTGGTATAATCGGCTAATATTCCGCCAATAAGGGCAAGCGCATAAATTCCGAAGTAAAACCAGCTGTAAATTTCACCGGCCGCTTCTTCTGACAACCCAAATCTGGCCTGAAGAAACAACACTAAAATTGCCATCATTGTATAAAATCCGAACCGTTCGCCCATATTTGCGAAAAAGGCTACTAAAAGCCCTTTGGGATGTCCTTTAAGCATAAAAATTATTGTTTAAGGAGTTAAAAAATGTTTAATTTGCAGCAAATATAGCGATCTTTTTTGGTGCATTGATGCTGCGAAAAGTCATGTTATGAGTAAACCTGTTGCATTTATTGAACTATATGCAATCTTCGTTTGCCACGAAACGATTTCTTCGTAAATTTGAAAGGAGTAAAACGACGAACCATGAAATTTTTCACCACTTCTCAAATTGCTGAAATTGATAAGTATACAATCGAAAATGAGCCTGTAACGGCAATCGATCTGATGGAACGAGCCGCTGAACCGGTTGCCGAATGGATCGAATTGTATTTTGATAACAGTCATCGGGTTGCAGTTTTCGCAGGGCCAGGGAATAACGGAGGCGATGCTTTGGCTGTTGCCCGTATGTTGATAGAGCACGATTATGAGGTCGCGGTTTTTATTCCCGATACCGTTAAGAAGTTCACGGATTTATTTTTAATCAATCTCGACAGGTTAAAAAAATGGAATGTAGTAAAGACAATCAATTGGAATGTTGATGAGCCGCTTCCGGAACTTATTGAATATGATGTGATTATTGATGGGCTATTTGGAGCTGGCTTAACACGGCAACTCACCGGTTTTCCGGCCCAGCTAGTAAAACACATGAATTATGCCGGTTTGCCGATTGTTTCTATCGATATGCCATCCGGACTCATGGGCGAGGACAATGGGGGCATTGACACCGATATCATTATTCATGCAACTTATACACTGACACTCGAGTTTCCAAAATTGAGCTTCTTTTTTAAAGAGAATAATCAGTTTACTGGCAAATGGGAACTCATTCCCATCGATCTGCATCCGGATGCAATTGCTCAAACCGAAACTCCCTGGCACTATTCCCATTTCAAATCGATGGTGTCATTACTAAAGCCAAGGAAGAAGTTTTCACACAAAGGAACTTACGGGCATGCACTTTTGGTGGCTGGGAGCTTAGGGAAAATGGGTGCTGCGGTACTCTCAGCAAAGGGATGTCTCCGGTCAGGAGTCGGTTTGCTTACAATTCATATTCCCAAATCTGGAAATCAGATCGTACAATGCGCCGTTCCAGAGGCAATGGTCAGTATGGATAAATCCGAGAATCTAATTTCAGGAATTCTACATCTTGACAATTATAAAGCCATCGGTATCGGGCCAGGAATCGGGAAAGCGAACCAAACAGCCATTGCTTTGGAGTTGCTTTTGGAAAATTATCATGGGCCATTGGTGGTGGATGCCGATGCGCTCAATCTGCTTTCGGAAAACCCTGAAATGATTGAATTACTTCCTGAAGGATCAATTCTCACGCCCCATCCGCTCGAATTTGAGCGATTGGCCGGACATGCGGAATCCGATTTTGAAAGGTTAAAGCTTGCACTGAACTTTGCCAAAATCCATCGTATTGTCCTTGTTCTGAAAGGAACATATACGGCCATTGTTTTACCTGATGGCAATTGCTGGTTTAATATTAACGGAAATCCCGGCATGGCAACTGGTGGCAGCGGTGATGTATTGACGGGGGTACTAACCGGATTGCTTGCACAAGGTTATACACCAGAGGACGCTGCAATCCTGGGCGTTTATCTACATAGCATCTCGGGAGATTTGTCCGTCTCGGATTCCGGAATATCTGAAGAATCATTGCTGGCAAGTGATATTGCTGATGGGCTTGGTCTGGCTTTTGGATTACTTAAAAGAGATGATGATTTTGGGAAAGCCAAAAAAAAGAGTCAATTTTGAAAGATTAAATGATATTGAGTTGAAAATAATAACTTAAAATAATAATGATGAGACGAATCGCAATTTTGTTATTTACCTCTTTTCTGATCGCCGGAAATCTTACAGCGCAAAGAAACGATAAAAGAAAATCTGCCACTGAATTAGGTGTTGTGACCGGTGGTGTTATCTATAGTTTGCCGCGAACTGGAATTCGCATTGTTGCAGAGGTATCGCAGGAGAAATATTTCCGCGGTCCTTACAGCGAATTTGCGCAGAAATATCTCGGAGTCAAGAGTACTTCTGCTTCGGATGCGGAGTTTTGGAAGATTACTGATTTGAAAATAGAAACTTTTGGGGAGCCCGATCCCGCCGAAATGCATAAAGCAACAGGTGCAATTGCATCAATGATCAGTTTGTCGGAGAATGGTGTTTTAATTGGGATTAATAGTTCCGTCAAAGGAGAATCTGCAAAAACATACACATCCGTATTTACACAGGATGGCGAAATTCCACGCGAAATCTGGTCCGATGTGTCGATGCACTCATTTATCGAGGGTAAAGATTCAACCCGACGGACAGGTGACAAGTTAAAAACTTTAGAGGAAAAAGCGGCTGAAGCTGCACATGATATTCTGAAATTGCGTAAGCGCAAGGCACTTGCTTTGGCCGCCAACTATGACAAACTTCCTCCCGATGGAAAAGCATATCAGGTGATGGTGGAGGAATTAAATAAGATAATTGGCGATTACGAAAGTCTTTTTATTGGTAAATCATTTAAATCATCTCACAAATATGTTTTCGAAGTCGTTCCTGATACCAAAGGTAGCAAAGCGATCGTCGCATTCAGATTTTCGGCTAATGCCGGTATTTTGCCAGAGAGTAATGTCTCTGGAAAGCCAATTATGCTTGAGTTGGATGCCAATGCTGATTTAATAAAAAACGGTGAGCAAAAAGCTGCCCCTATATCTGGCGAAACTTCGTCAAACGGGTTGTTCTACAGAACTCCGGGGATAGTAGTCGCGCGATTGCTAAATGGAAGTGATGTCCTTGCGCAGGCCCGGCTCTCGATGGCACAGTTTGGAGTTGTCACACCTGTTCCCGATGGATTAGCAAATGGCGAATATTCAATCGAATTCCATCCGGTGACTGGAGCAATCCAACGAATTGGTAATTAATAATGATTTTTGACATCCAATATATCACCTGCTTTTTGTTATATTGCGCCGCTTAAAATCATAATTAATTCATCCAATTAAACATTCTTACCCGTTAAAAATGCAAGAACTTAAAAAATCCCTTCGTGACTCGAAGTCAGCACGTTGGATAATGCTTGGACTGGTATCATTTACCATGATGTGTATGTATTACCTGACGGATGCCATGGCTCCTTTGCAGGAAAGATTACAGGCTGGTTTATCATGGTCGGCTTCAGATTATGGCTTGTTTACCAGCGGTTATGGTTGGTTCAATGTGTTTTTGCTGATGCTTGTTTTCAGCGGAATGATTCTTGACAAGATGGGAGTCCGTTTCACCGGAATTCTTGCTATATCAATTATGCTTATCGGCGGATTTATTAAGTATCTTGCTATTTCCGGCCATTTTCACGGCATGTTCGAGTTAACGATAGGTTCATGGCAAATGATTGGTCCAACCACAAAATCTGCTGTTGTGGCCGGATTTGGATTTGCCATTTTTGGTGTCGGATGCGAGATGTTTGGTATTGCAGCTAATAAAGCGGTAGTGAGATGGTTTCGTGGAAAAGAAATGGCATTGGCAATTGGATTAAATACATCCACCGGGCGTATCGGAACAGCTTTAGCAATGTTCACACCAATTCCATTGATAAAGTTGACTGGTGATATCAGCATGCCGGTAATCGTTTCCCTTTTCTTATTAGGTATTGGGATGCTGGTATTTGTCTTGTTTACTTTTATGGATCGCAAATTGGATCAGGAAGATGCAGATGCGGGAAGGGAGAAAGATGAAGAGTTTAAGTTTGCTGATATTATCGAAATAGGGAGAAATCGGGCGTTTTGGTACATCACCATCCTGTGTGTCTTATTTTATTCAGCGGTTTTCCCTTTTATAAAGTACGCTACTAACATGATCGTTCAGAAATTTGGAATTACTGATTCATTTGCAGGCTATATTCCCGCTTTATTACCTTTTAGCGCGTTATTGCTTACACCGGTTTTTGGTAGCATGTTCGATAAAAAAGGGCGAGGAGCTACGATCATGATTATTGGTTCGATCCTGTTGGTCTGTGTTCATTTGTTGTTCGCAATACCTTCATTAAACAGCTTCCCGATCGCTATCGGATTAGTAATGGTATTGGGTATTGCCTTTTCGATGGTGCCATCAGCTATGTGGCCATCAATTGCCAAAATTATTCCTGAAAGCAAACTTGGAACAGCTTACGCGATGACATTCTGGGTTCAAAACTGGGGTCTGATGGGTGTGCCTTTGCTGATTGGTATTGTGTTGGATAAATATTGTATCACTGGAACGATCAATAAAATGGTTGATGGCAAAGAACAAGTCATTACCCAATATAATTATATGATCCCGATGTTGATATTTGCCTGCTTTGGGATGCTTGCAATCGTGTTTTCGTTTTTGTTGAAAGCAGAAGACCGGAAAATGGGATACGGACTTGAAAAACCGAATATCAAAAAATAAAAGTAATTGATTAAGAATTTAATTCATAAACTATTATGGCTAAAGAAATTGCAAATCTCGAACCCAAGGCGGTCTGGGAAAACTTTTATAAACTGACGCAAGTTCCGCGTCCTTCTAAGAAAGAGGAGAAGATCCAGGCATTTATGGTTGATTTTGGTAAAAGCCTTGGACTTGTAACTGAAAAAGATAGTATTGGAAATGTGTTGATACGTAAGCCGGCAACCCCTGGTATGGAAAACCGTAAAGGGATGATCCTGCAGGGACATCTTGACATGGTTCCACAAAAAAATAGCGGTACTGCCCACGATTTTGATAAAGATCCCATTGATGCTTATATTGATGGCGAATGGGTTCGCGCCCGTGGTACAACTTTAGGTGCTGATAATGGAATCGGTGTTGCGAGTGCGATGGGTGTTCTTGCATCCAAAGACCTTGTTCACGGTCCAATCGAAGCAATCTTCACTTGTGATGAAGAGACTGGTATGACTGGCGCTAATGGGTTGAAAGCCAATTGGCTGAAAGGCGATATCCTGCTTAACATGGATTCTGAAGAAGAAGGCGAACTCTACGTAGGGTGCGCCGGCGGAATTAATGCTAATATCGAATTTGAATACGACGAGGTAATTGTTCCTGATGGCGTTAAACCATTTAAGCTGATTATTTCAGGCTTAAAAGGAGGGCATTCAGGACTCGAAATCAGTCTTGGAAGAGGTAATGCCAATAAGCTATTGATTCGTTTTTTGAAATATGCCACACGTGAACTGGACGTACGTCTTGCTGACATCAACGGTGGTGGAATGCGCAATGCCATTCCCCGTGAAGGTTATGCAATTGTTTTGGTACCCGAGGAAAATGTAGTTCAACTTAAAAAAGCTGTAAAGAATTATGAATCAATTTATCAGCTTGAGTTAGCTGCAGTCGAACCAGCACTTAGTTTTAAATTGGAAGAAACTGAAATGCCGAAGTCGATGATCGAAGAACGTGTTCAGGACGATTTGATCGATTCTGTTTATGGCTGTCCGAATGGTGTAATCAGAATGTCAGACGGAATGGCAGGTATGGTCGAAACTTCGACGAACCTTTCAACCGTTAAATCGCAAAAAGGGGTGATTTTTGTCAAATGCCTGTTGCGTAGTTCGGTTGAATCTGCAAAAGAAGATTTGGTTGAACAGGTTGACAGTGTTTTTGCCTTGGGCGGTGCGATGGTATCGTTCGATGGTGGATATCCGGGATGGAAACCAAATATGGATTCCCAGATTCTGAAAGAGATGAAGGAGATCTATGAGCACAAATTTGGTAAAACTCCGGCGGTTTTAGGAATACATGCCGGTTTGGAATGCGGAATATTAGGTGCAGTGTACCCCAACTGGGATATGATCTCTTTTGGTCCTACAATGCGCTCTCCCCATTCACCTGATGAGCGTGTTAACGTACCTTCTGTTCAGAAATTCTGGGATTTCCTTGTCGAGGTTTTGAAAAACGCCCCGGTGAAATAAATTTACTTTTCTGTTTGAACAGAAATGATATAAACCCTGAAGATTTCAAAACCTTCAGGGTTTCTTCGTCTGATTCCAAAACGAATGTGTAAGTTTGTTGTTATACTTTTATCAAATAATTTTGCCAGGCGATACATGGTAGTGGTTAAATCCGTTATGACAAGAAAAATTCTCCTTCTATTTTTATTGATACAGCTGTTTTTTAACCTGGGCTATTCACAGATAAAAAACATCGGGATTCCATTTATAAGGAATTTTCCCAAAAGGGAGTACAAAGCAGGTACCCAAAACTGGTCGATCGCACAGGATCAACGTGGTTTTATGTATTTTGCAAATAATGAGGGACTTGTTGGTTTTAACGGCATTGAATGGCACTTGTATAAAATGCCAAATTCGTCGATCACCCGATCTGTTTATATCGGTGAAAACAGTACTATTTACGTCGGCGCTTACAATGAGTTGGGTAAGATGGTCTTTGGAAGTAATGGCAAATTAGAATTTAAGTCGCTCAAAAAGTACATTCCTGCTGAATATCAAAATTTTGATGATATCTGGAACATCACTTCGCAAGAAAACAAAATTATTTTTCAATCCTATTCAGGTGCTTTCGTTTATGATAATGATACCTCGATTACGGTTATTAAAGCTCCCGTTCGGTTTCAAAACTCCTACAAAGTCAATAATAAACTGTACTTTAATGATATAGAGAAGGGCTTGTTCGAATTGGTGAAAGGTAAACTTGTGCCGTTACCCGATTGCCAAAGTTTAAACGGGGAAGAGATATGGTCGATACTTCCTTTTGCCGGAGGTAACGAGCTGTTAATTTCCACTTTGACGAAAGGGGTCTTTATTTACAAAGACGGAAAACTGAATGAATGGAAGGTCCCTGTAAATGAATACCTGAAAAAGAATCAAATATTCAGTGCCATACTTCTTAAAGATCAATACTATGCTTTTGGAACCATTCAGGATGGAGTTATTATAATTAATGCTCGCGGGGAGATTGTTCAGCATATCAATCGCAAAAAAGGACTTCAGAATAATACGGTACTGAAGGTATTTGCAGACAGATCAGGCGATTTATGGCTTGGACTCGATAACGGAATTGACTACATCAACATAAATTCTCCGATCACTTTTCTGAAAGAGGCTGAAGGAATCGGGGCCGGGTATACTTCCATCATTCATCAGGGAAAGTTATATCTGGGTACTAACCAGGGTTTGTTCGTGAAGGACTGGGATGCAAAAGATCAAAACGGTAGCTTGAAGATGATTCCAAATACATCGGGACAAGTGTGGTACCTGGGAGTTCATGATGGTGTATTAATCTGCGGGCATAACAACGGAACATTTGTGATCGAGGGTGAGACAGCGCGGCAAATCAGCAAAATTCCCGGCGGATGGAAGTATCATATTTTGAAACGCTTCCCCAATTATTTAATTTGTGGGACTTACAGTGGAATGATTCTCTTTAAAAAGGAAAACAGTAGCTGGAATTTTGTTGGAAAGATTAAAGGTTTTGATGAATCATTCAGAGTATTTGAAGAAGATAGTGAAGGAAATTTATGGATGAGTCACGGATTTAAAGGAATTTATAAAATCACTTTCGGAAATACACTTGAGCGTGTTAAATCTTTTCGGTATTACACAACAAATGATGGTTTGCCCACCAATTATAACCTGAATGTTTTTAAAATTAAAGAGCAAATAATTTTTACCACTAACGTTGGCGTATACCAGTATAATTCACAAAATGAACGCTTTGAAAAGTCTGTATTTTTCAACCAGTTGTTCAGCCCAATTTCGGACTTCTCCTACCTAAAAGAGTATAAGAATGGCAACATATGGTATGTTGCATGGTATCAGTCGAGTAGTACAACCGGAGTTTTCAGGATACAGGAGGGTGGACGATTTCAGAATATTACATCTCCATTTATATTGCTGAATGGTAAATTTATCAGCGGGTTTGAATCTGTTTATGCTTTTTCGGATGATCACCTGTTTTTTGGGACAGAAGATGGTTTTGCACATTATTCACAAACTGCACACTTTAGTGTTAATCCCGAATTTTCAACTTTTATAACCAAAGCTATTGCCTCGAATATTGACAGCACCTTCTGGTACGGGAATATGAAAAGGACAATTGATCTTCCGGCTCAGAAACGATATACCTTCCGATATCCTAAAAATGCATTCAAGTTCTACTATTCTTCTCCAATTTACGACAACCCGGAAAGTATTGAATACAGTTTTAAATTGGCTGGATTGAACAACGATTGGTCAGTTTGGAGCAGTTCTTCGTCGGTCGAATTCGCACTATTACCCGAGGGAGACTATATCTTCAGTGTCAAAGCGCGCAATTCGCTTGGAGTGGAGAGTAAGATCGATGAATTGCCTTTTACTGTCAGGCCGCCGTGGTATAGATCTGTAATCGCATTAATAGGTTACGTTATGCTTTTAATAATTTTCGTTCTTTTTGCTATGTGGTTGTTCTTTAAAAGGATTGAAATATCAAGGCGAAAAGAGCGGTTAAAACATCTAAGGGCTTACAGGCAGAAAGAGCGTGATTATATCCAACAGGCTTCTTTATCTGAAAAGAAGATTATTAAGCTCAAAAATGAGAAGCTTAAAAGTGAGATGATTCATCGCGATAAAGAGCTTGCCAATCAAACCATGGATTTGATACGCAAGAATAAGTTCCTGGCCAAAATTAAAGAAGAACTCGAAAAGATAAAGATGTCATCGACTGACGAAATGTTGAAAGAAAAAATTACATCATTGATTGGAAAGATTGATAAAGATATTGATCACAACAAACAATGGGAGGTCTTCGAGACTGCATTTGATGATGTGCACGAAGATTTTTTAAACCGGCTTAAGGTGCGATTCCCTGCATTGACCCCAAAGGAACTCCGGTTATGTGCCTACTTACGGATGAACATCTCAACCAAAGAGATTGCACCGTTAATGAACATTTCAATTCGCGGTGTGGAGATTTGCCGCTACCGTGTGCGAAAGAAATTGAATATTGATCGAGACACCAACCTCACAAGTTTAATAATTGATCTTTAATGTTATTTTTCCCGTTGTAGTATCCCCATAACTCTTCCGTTGTATTATCATTATTTGTGTTTTGTGATTCATTGTCCATAATATGAGCAATGTAAGACTTTGTGTGATGTATTTTTGATGTAATGGTATTTTTGATTTGATGTATTAATGCAGTACCAAAATCAATTTTTTATTGAATTCTTATATCTTATTTTGTCATTCAAAGTTTAAGTCAGAGTTAATTATTCATCAATTAACATTAACAATTCTAAAAATTCATTAAAAATTTATGAAAAAAACAATTTTGGTTCTTTTAGTTATTGTAATCTCACTAACCGGTTATGGGCAGGGATTACAATTGAAAGGGGTCGTTACCTCAGCCGACGACGGACTGCCAATCCCGGGTGTCAGTGTTGTCGTGAAAGGGACAACAACTGGTATTACTACTAATATTGATGGCGTATATACCTTAACTGTTCCTGGTAATTCAACCATCGTATTTTCTTTTGTTGGATTAAAAACGCAGGAAATTCCCGTGAACAATCGCACAAAAATCGATGTGATCTTAGCCAATTCTTCTGAAAATATTGATGAAGTTGTGGTGGTTGGTTATGGGACGCAGAAAAAAAGCCTGGTAACAGGTGCTATTTCAAAAATTAGCGGTGATGATCTTAAAAAAGCCTCAGATATGCGCGTTACTCAGGCCTTGCAAGGTAAGACAGCCGGTGTGGTTATTGCCAGTAACTCAGGCCAGCCAGGTGATCAGGTCTCCATTCGTATACGTGGAACCGGTACCAACGGTGATGCAGAACCTTTGTATATTATTGATGGTTTACCGATGAGTGGTGCAGGAACCGATTTTTTAAACGCAAATGATGTTGCATCAATTGAAGTGTTAAAAGATGCCGCTTCATGCGCAATTTATGGAGCTCGTGGTGCCAATGGAGTTGTATTGATCACGACTAAAACCGGGAAGAAGGGTTCAAAAATGGTCGTTAATTACGATGGCTATTATGGCGTTCAAAATCCCTGGAGGAAAATACCATTACTAAATGGCAGTGAGTACATGATGCTCACCAATGAAGCGGCTTTAAATGGCGGGCTTGCACCTAAGTTTTCAGCGACTGATATCACAAATAATACAGCCAATACCGACTGGCAGGATGAAATGTTTAATTACAATGCTCCCAAACAAAACCATTCGATCTCTATGAACGGTGGCAGCGACAAGCTTGAATACTCTTCGTCATTGAACTACTTCAAACAGGAAGGTATCGTTGCAAAAGGTAAATCTGACTTCGAAAAATTTGGTTATCGTCTTAACACAACCGGGACTTTTGGTTTCCTCAGAATTGGAGGCAATATCAATCTTGCTCATATTGTTAGCAAGGGGATTGATTCCAACAGCCACTTTGGAAGCGGTTTGGCTCAGGCATTGAATATGCCTCCGATTATCCCGGTAACTTATACGGATGGCTCATGGGCAACACCTGAGGATTTCGGAATCGGACTTCAGGAGATCACTAATCCGGTGGCACTTTTAAGTTACAACAATTCAAAAACAAGGACTAATAAAGTAGTTGCAAGTGTTTTTGCTGAATTTGATCTTGGGAAAGCGATCCCTGCTCTAAAAGGATTGACCTTCAGATCGAGTTATGGTGGCGAAATGGCACTGGTTACCAACGATACTTATACTCCGCTTTACAACCTTGATGCCATGCATTTCACAATTGTTGACAAAGCATCGAAAAGCATGAATATGTATTCGAGATGGAATTTTGAAAATGTATTTACATACGATAAAACTATAGATATTCATCATTTTACGTTGATGGCAGGAACTACTGCCTTCAAAGATATGTACGAAAATCTGTCAGGTGAAAAATCAAATCTTATTTTTGATGATTTCGAGCATTCATATATTGACAATGCCACAGATCCACTTAGTGCAAATGCCGGTGGCGGTTATTCGGAGCATACGGTAGCTTCATTATTTGGCAGGGTCAATTACGATTTAAAGGAACGCTACATGTTGACTGCAACACTTCGCAAGGATGGCTCTTCCAGGTTTGGCTCTTCAAATAAATATGGTTACTTTCCATCTGCTTCAATGGGCTGGGTAATTTCCAAAGAAGGTTTTATGGGTAATACTGCCAGTTTTATCGATATGCTTAAGTTAAGGGCAAGCTGGGGTCAGAATGGTAGTGAAAACATAGGTGACTTCGGGTATACCTCAATCATTGGAAATCAGAACATCTATTATTTCGGTGATAGTAAAACACAATACAATGGAACTCAACCAACACGTATTGCAAACCCGGCGTTGAGATGGGAGACTTCTGAACAAACTAACTTCGGAGTCGATTTCACAACAATGAAAAGCAGTTTAAGGATTACTTTGGACTACTATATTAAGACTACAAAAGACTGGCTGGTAAATGCTCCTGTTCAGATGATTGTTGGTAACTCCGCTCCGACAATTAATGGCGGATCGGTTCGTAACTCTGGTTTTGAAGCTGAAGTTGGTTACAAAACCAAATTTGGTAAACTTTATTTCGATGCTTCAATTAATGGAGCTTACAATAAAAACGAAGTACTCGACATCCGTAATGCTGAGAAAAGATTACAGGGTGGCGATGGCGGTTTTGGCCAGGCAGGTGTTTTATATGCTGAAGTTGGAACTCCAATGGGTGTATTTTACGGTGTAAAAACAGATGGTTTGTTCCAGAATCAGGCTTCAATTGACAGCTACGTCAGTTCAACAGGTGCAAAAATTCAACCAAAAGCCAAACCAGGGGATATTAAATTCCTGGATCAAAATGGAGACGGAATAATTACAGATGCCGATCGTGTTCAACTTGGTTCTCCCTATCCTAAATTTACGGGTGGTTTGAATCTGAATCTTGAATTGGCAGGATTTGATCTGAATATGTTTTGGTATGCTGCACTTGGCCAGAAAGTCTATGACGCCACAAGAAGATATGATTTGAATGGAACCAACTATCGTGCCGACTGGCTTAATCGCTGGACCGGAGAAGGAACCTCAAATACCTATCCTCGTGTCACTTTTGTTGACGATAACCAGAATATGAAAACCGTGAGTGACTTTTTTGTACATGACGGAAGTTTTGTAAGGTTACGAAATGTAAGTCTTGGATATTCATTGCCTAAAGTGGCAACTGATTTTCTGAAGATCTCAAAAGTTCGCCTCTATGTATCTGCCGAAAATCTGTTCACATTCACCAACTATAAAGGTTATGATCCTGAAATTGGAGGCGGAGTATTCGGAAACGGTATCGATCATGGAATTTATCCGCAAGCCCGCACAGTGCTCGGTGGTGTGAATATTACATTTTAATAAAGCCAATATTTAAAAAAACTAAGAAATGAAAAAGAGAATATTATATGTTGCTTCTTTTTTGGCTTTAACAATTGGTACTACCTCTTGTTCGCAGAGTTTTCTCGAGCTGGAGCCTAAAACAGGCCAGGCTGAAGCCAATTATTACAAAACAGAAAATGATGCTTTTCTGGCCGTTGCAGCGGTTTATGATGCCTATTCTGTGCAAAACTGGCAGTTTGTTCCGGTAATGTCTGATATATATTCAGATGATGCTTTCGCAGGTGGTGCAAATGTGAATGATATGAGCCAATTTCAGGAAATTGAGATGTTCAATATGACTGGTGAAAACGGCGCTGCCAAAGATTTATGGAATCGTTGTTATTCAGGAATTTATCGTGCCAATCTTTATCTTGAAAAACAGAATGGTGTAACCTTCGTTACCGAGGGAATGAAAGCAAGGCTTGAGGCTGAAACACTTTTTCTGAGGGCCTATTTTTATTGGGATTTGGCAAGGCATTATGGCTGGGTACCAATTATTACTGCCGGACTTCCGAATATCGAAGATTATAAAAATCTACCACAGAGTACTCCTAATGAAGTATTTACGTTGATTGCAAAGGACTTACTTAAAGCTGTTAGTGTCCTTCCTGTCAGCATTACTTCATCTGAAAAAGGTCGTATTTCAAAAGGAGCAGCTCAGGCATTAATGGCCCGGATTTATATGTACCATACAGGTATGAGCGCTATTTCTGAATTGGGCTTAACCGCTCAGAACTGGAGTGACGGAACTACTTCGATCAATAAGGCATATGTACAAGCCGCACTTGATCAGGTTATTACAGGTGGTAAATACTCCCTCTTACCAGTTTATGCCGATCTTTGGGATTGGGCTAAACAGAATAGCCAGGAATCAATACTCGAAATTCAGTATTCTGAAAAAGCAAAGTCAGGTGACTGGGGTGGTTGGAATATCAACGGAAACTTCTCCAGTGTTTGGTTGAGTGTAAGGAATCCGATTGGAGATGCTTCGATTTTCCCTGGATGGTCTTTAGATATTCCAACATGGAGTTTGGCCAATGAATTTGAAGCCGGTGATCCCCGCAAAGATGCTTCGCTCTATAATGCAGATGTTAAGATGACCTCTTATAATAAAGCATTTATGAACACGGGTTACTTCAATAAAAAATACATGGCTTTGGCTGCTTACATTGGCCCGGGTGGCGATCAGGCACACAACTTTGCGCGAAATTTTATCGATATTCGCTATGCAGATGTATTATTAATGGCAGCAGAATTGTGGCTGACTGATAATCCTGCAAAAGCATTGGGATATTTTAACCAGGTAAGAACCCGTTCTCTCGGTACCGCTGGTGCGTTGACTGCTCTTACGCTTGATAATATCTATCACGAACGTCGTGTTGAATTTGCCGGTGAAGGTTCTCGCAAATGGGATCTTTTAAGACGTGGTTCTGAATATGCAGCTGCAAAAATCAATGCCAGTTTTGTAATTCCTTCAGGGATTCCGAATCCTTCCGATTTTGTGCCGCGTGTGTTTAAAGCAAATACTTTCGGAATGTTTCCTATTCCGGCAAGTGAGATCAGAAACGGTAACAAAGATGTTTTGAAACAGATGGTTCCGGCTTACAAATAAGATGAACTTAAATTCTTCAAATTAAATGAGATAAACGATATTAAAATGAAAAAAAATAAATACTTTCGAAATATTGCAGGCTTATTTACACTCCTGGCCGTACTGGTGGGATGTGAGCCGCAAATGGAATCAAAGCCGGATATTGGTCTGGCTCCTACAACAGATCAGCTCGATTTCACAATCACTCCGGGAACGACTGATTTCAAGTTTTTGATTAAAAATACCTCGACCATAGTAGGCATCCCTTCATGGAATCTGGGAAATGGAAGTAAAAGCACCGATGCGCAACCGGTTGCAAATTATCCGCTTCCGGGAGAGTATACTGTAACTCTGACGCTGGTTACTAAAGGTGGGACCGCTACGAAAACTAAGAAGATTACTCAGACCAAAACCGATTATTCTATTTTTACCGATCCGAAATTTGTCTATCTAAGCGGCGGTATCAATGCAGTGAACGGGAAAACCTGGGTAATGGATAGTTTAGCCAGGGGACATATGGGCGTTGGCCCTGCTGGAACAGTTGGAACTGAATGGTGGCAGGCCGATCCTTTAGCAAAAAAAGCCGTTAAAGTGCTTTATGATGACAAAATCAATTTCAAAGTCACAGGGTTTGTTGCAACCTATACCAATCATGGCGTAAGTTACGTGAAAGATTTTCGAAGAACCGATCCGGCTTACACAAATCCGGTAATGAATGATGCCGATTATATGGTCAATTTTACACCTGTTCCCGGTACGTGGTTCATTGAAGATAAAGGTGGAAAGACCTTTCTGACGATGTCTGCTGCGAAACCTATCTTCCCGGTATTCGATACTGGAGCAAAAGACGGAGCTTATGAGATTCTGAAACTGGAAGAAAATCTGCTCGAATTGGTTACAACTGGAAGCGATGGCAATGCATGGCATTATCAGCTTATTCCTGAAGGATATGTCAAACCTACAGTTACATTTGCATTATCAGTTGCTGCTACGGCCAATGTGAATGAATATGCGGTGAAACTTGATAATGTTGTGATCCCTGCAAGTCTTTCTATTACAAAGGTTGTTGTCGATTTTGGTGATGGTACGGTTAAAGAAAGCGCTGATTATCGCACTGTAATGACCAATACTTACATGAGAAAGGCTCCTTACAACATAACTGTTACGGTAACGGCTTCGAATGAAACAATCGTTAAAACACAAACGATTACAATTGCAGCAAACCATCCTTCGTATGTTCCTTTCTTGCTTGATATGATGGTTGTTTACAACGACTTCAGTGAAGTTATATTGGCACCTGTAAATGGTCAGGATTGTAGTGTCACTATTAAAGATAATCCATCAAAAGTGTACCCTAACAAATCGTCCAAAGTTGCATTTTACAGTAAAGAAAAACAGGAATGGGCCAATGCTTATATGCAGTTAAAACCAGGGTATCGTTTTGACCTTAGATTGCAGCACATCTTTAAGGTACAGGTATATGGTAAAGCAGGAGATAAAATTTTGCTGAAGCTTGAGAATACCGATCGGGGTGGAAATGCATGGCAAACGGGAACAGCCGACTTGATCTATACCATCAAACAAACAAATACTTGGGAGATTGCTGAATACAATTTCAGCGGTGTAAGTGCAGGATTTGACTGGACAGGCGACCAATTTACCTCGAATATTGTCACAGGTGATAAATTCAATCACGACTTCTACAATGTGATAAGGATCATGTGTAATCCTGGCGTTGCAACCGGAACTCATCAATTCTATCTTGATGATCTTTCAGGACCTCATGTTGAAGGATTGAAATCTGCAAAATTATAGTAATTGTAAATCAAGACATTGCTTGCCGGTTTTTTCCGGTAAGCAATGTTCTTAATTCGGATAAAAATGATTTATCAGTTGATAAAACCCTCTCTTTTTATAATTTATTTATTTGCTTCCCTACTGTATACCTCTTCTTGCAAACAACCTGAACCTAAAAAAAACGATATTGAAAGTCGGGTGAATAACCTGCTTTCGGAGATGACGCTTGATGAGAAAATAGGGCAAATGTCCCAGATCGACCCAAGCTATATGTCGGCTGATCAAATTAATAAAACAGTCCGTGATGGTAATTTCGGTTCCTTTCTAAATGTTTTCGGTGTTGCGAAAATAAATGCACTTCAAAAGATGG
>Ga0209511_1001687_pt1 | contig 19048 bp, 12 predicted proteins | sample SSSSmetaG_FD_184141 | JGI IMG/M metagenome (GOLD analysis project Ga0209511, IMG submission 184141) | Glacier valley bacterial and archeal communities from Borup Fiord, Nunavut, Canada, to study Microbial Dark Matter (Phase II) - ​SSSS... | ecosystem: Environmental > Aquatic > Freshwater > Ice >...
CCATCGACCGATCGTAAGATACGTTCTGCCATCATCAGCCCAGACGTTTGGTGATGGGGCAAATCAGTTTGCGTTAAGTCTCCCGTGACTACCATCTTTGAGCGGAAGCCAATGCGAGTCAGCAGCATTTTCATTTGCGCTGGCGTTGTGTTTTGTGCCTCGTCTACAATCACAAAGGCATTATTGAGGGTGCGACCACGCATATAAGCGATCGGAGCCACTTCAATAATGCCTCGCTCCATTAGACTGGCAATTTTTTCTGGTTCAACAAACTCATACAGCGCATCATAAAGCGGACGCAGATAGGGATTCACCTTTTGCTGCAAATCTCCCGGCAAGAAGCCCAACTTCTCTCCCGCCTCCACTGCCGGACGGGTCAACACTAATCGCTCATATTCGTTTGACAGCAATGCTTGAACGGCTAAAACGGCTGCCAGATAGGTTTTACCAGTTCCAGCAGGACCGATGCCAAACGTCAGATCATGGGTGCGAACGGCTTGAATATATTGCCGCTGTCGAAAGGTTTTGGCGCGAATCACATCGCCGCGTCTCGTTCGCGCCAAGACATCTTGCTGAAGCTCTTGCAGGGTGCCTTCTTGGTGGTCGTCTAAAGCTTGACGCGCTGTGAGAATATCTACACTATTAATCGGCTTACCCTGGCTCCAATAATCTTTGAGTGCCGCAACGAGTTTTTGCCCTAGATTAACTTGCTGCTTGGTTCCAGAGATCAGTAGCTCCTGCCCTCGCATCACTAGCGTTGCTCCAGTTTGCTTGGAAAGGGTTTTCAGGTTGTTTTCCTGAGTTCCGGCTAGGGCGATCGCGCTTTCAACGCTCGGCAATTCAACAGTTAAGGTTTCTACCATGCAGACCAGGTTGGGGTGTAGAGTCGTGACGCTGAAGTTTGATGAAGGCTGATTCAAACTTCAACACTTAAACGCTAAAGACACCTGAATCTAAGTCTTTGCAGACTGATCAGATGTCTCTTCAGCATCTATTTATTATCTTAGCGAGAGTCATAAGACACTGGCTTAAAACCGTAAAGTTTAGTTACTCACTCAGTCGAGGTTTAGGCTTAGGCACCACCCTTGGCACACCTGACGGACGCGGCGGCGCTTCTGATCGACGAGGCGAAAATGACTCATCCGAGCCGTGATCAGACCCTTCTTTTTGAGTGCCAAAAACATCTAATAGGGCAGTGTGTCCGGCTGCTTTTGCCACGCCCTCAAGGACATCGCGGATGGCTTGAATGTTTCGCCCACCGCGACCAAATACTCGCCCTTTGTCAGTGCCTTCAAAGGCTAGGCGCACCCAGACTCGCGATCGAGACGATATCTCGCAGTCAACTTTAAGCGAGTCTGGGGTTTCTAAAAATGGCTGAACTAAAAAGCGTACCAAACCTGCATAGTCTGGAACGGCGATCGCGGGTTCTGTCATGGAATCAGGCACGAGCTTTTGGTTCTAAAACGCTGGCTTTGGTAAGAATGTTGCGAACGGTTTCGGTGGGCTGTGCGCCTTTTTGGAGCCAAGCCTCGATCGCGGGCACATCCAATCGCGTTTCATCGGTGCGGGGGTTGTAAAACCCGACTTCAGCGATCGGTCTACCATCGCGACGATCGCGACTGTTAATGGCGACGATGCGGTAGCTGACTTCGCGCTTTTTACCGTATCGCTTTAATCGCAGTTTGATCATGCTAGAAAACTGAACTCCTGTTGAATTGCAAAATATTTAGATTGCGGACTACTCATCGTATCACAGCCGGGGAATCAGTAGGCTGTCAGCTTCAACCTTTATTACAGCGTTCCAAATCCCTTCTTTTTCTTGTCTTTTTTCTTCTTTTTGTTGGGGTTGCCGCCACCGCCGCGCCATCCGGGAGGCGGAGGTGTGTTGCCGCCCATTCCAGGCATTCCACCCATTCCGGGCATTCCGCCACCCATTCCAGGCATTCCCATTCCAGGCATTCCGCCCATTCCAGGGAAGTTGCCTTGCCCCATCTGCTGCATCATCGTTCGCATTCGCTGGAAGTTTGTCACCAGTTCGCTGACTTCTCTCTCACCGTAGCCAGAGCCTTTGGCAACCCGACGGCGACGACTTGGAGAACTCGACAAAATATCGGGATCTTTGCGCTCTTGCACCGTCATGGAGCCGATCATCGCCTCCGCTTTTTTGAGTTGGGTTTCGCCTTGCTCAAGCTGTTCGCTGCTCAACTTGCCCATGCCGGGAATCAGCTTCATGATGCCGCCCAGCGAACCCATGTTTTTGAGCAACCGAGTCTGCTTGAGAAAGTCGGTAAAGTCGAATTTTGCAGAGAGAATTTTCTCCTGCATCTTCTCGGCTTCTGCCAGATCAACTTCTTCGCGGGCTTTTTCAACCAGCGTCAACACGTCGCCCATGCCCAAAATTCGGGATGCCATGCGATCGGGGTAGAACGGCTGCAGCGCATCAACTTTTTCGCCCACACCGATGAATTTGATCGGCTGTCCTGACACTCGGCGCACTGACAGCGCGGCACCCCCGCGAGTGTCTCCGTCTAGTTTGGTAAGAATGGCTCCGGTGATGCCAATCTGCTCGTGAAAGGTGCGGGTCAGGTTGGCGGCTTCTTGCCCCGTCATGGCATCCACGACGAGCAGGGTTTCGTGGGGCTGAATGGTTTGCTTGATCCGGGCAAGTTCACCCATCATGTCTTGGTCGATTTGCAGCCGACCTGCTGTGTCGATAATCACGACATCCACGCCATCGGCTTTCGCTTTCTCGACTCCTTGCCGCGCAATCTCAACCGGATCGGCGCTCGTTCCGAGTTCAAAAACGGGGATGTTGATCTGTTTGCCGAGGGCAACAAGTTGGTCGATCGCCGCAGGTCGATAAACGTCGGTTGCAACCAGCAGCGTGGTGCGTTCTTCTTTGCGGAGGTGGAGCGCGAGTTTGGCGCTGGCGGTGGTTTTACCTGTGCCTTGCAGACCTGCCATTAGCACGATCGTCGGTTTTGACGGCGCTTCAGCCAATGGGACGTTTGCCTCGCCCATCACCTGCACTAGCTCGTTATAGACAATTTCAATAAACTGCTGGTCAGGGCGCACCCCTTGCACGACTTCTGCGCCGAGTGCCTTTTGCTCAACCTCAGCCACAAAGTCTTTGACGATTTGCAGGTTGACATCGGCTTCGAGCAACGCCCGACGAACTTCCCGCAGCGCGTCTTTAACGTTGGATTCAGAGATTTTGTCTTGACCGCGTAATTTAGTCCAGGCTTGTTCTAAGCGATCGGCGAGAGCGTCAAACATAGGTCACAATAGTTGCCAGTCGATCGGCGTTTCATCAAAATAAGGTAGGCGAATGTTTTGTGATCCGCCATCTACCAGATTAGCGCGTTCACCTACATTTATTGGTAGGTTAAATTTCAGAATCCATTCAACTGGTCAGTTTTACCGATGTCAGCTAGAAATATCGTTGCCCAAATTCAGCAGTTTAATCAAGACCGCGACCCGAATCTGTTGAAGCTCAAATATCAGGCGATGGCAAGCAGCGCCTTTGGCTTTTTGAGAGGGACGTGTCACCTGTTCTATCAGGATATTCCCGCAGAGGCGGCGATCGACAAAATGCCCCCGGTTTGGGTGTGTGGCGATTTGCATTTACAGAACTTTGGCAGCTATAAAGGGGACGATCGGCTCGTCTATTTCGATATCAATGACTTTGATGAATCGGTGTTAGCGCCCTGTAGCTGGGATACGGCTCGATTTCTCACGAGTGTTTTGGTCGCTGCTCACGCCCTCAAAATCAGCGACGAGGACGCACAAGGACTTTGCAGGTGTTTTCTAGACTCCTACACCGCCGCGTTGCAAATGGGTAAAGCTCGTGACATTCATCCACAGATGGCAACCGGATTGGTCAAAGAGTTATTAGAGAGTTTGGCAAAGCGCGATCGTAAAGTCTTTCTCACCGAACGAACCGATTTAAAGGACAAGCAGCGCAGGCTTAAGATCATTCCGGGAAAAACGTTTGCAGTGACTCTAGAAGAACGCGAAACGATCGCGACTTTGATTAACCAATGGGCGACGGGTCAGTCGAATCCGAGGTTCTTTAAAGTCTTGGACGTAGCACATCGGATCGCGGGAACGGGAAGTTTAGGACTCGATCGCTACATTCTCTTAGTCGAAGGCGACGGCTCACCACAGCGCAATTATCTACTTGATTTGAAAGCTGCCCGATCGTCTTCTCTCTATCCTCATTTGCAAGTGCATCAACCCAAATGGACGAGTGAGGCAGACCGTATTTCCGCCATTCAGCATCGGTTTCAAGAATCGCCTCCTGCGTTGCTTAAGCCTTTAGAGCTAGACCGCAAATCTTATGTGCTGCGAGAACTTCAGCCCACCGCAGATCGAGTCAATCTCGCCGCCTGGAATGGCAAAATCAAACGCCTCAAAAAAGTCATCCAGACGATGGCAGAGGTGACGGCTTGGGGGCAATTGCGAAGTGGAGGACGACAGGGATCAGCGATCGCGGATGATCTCATCGCTTTTGCTGAAGATGCCGCTGATTGGCATCCTCTGTTATTGGATTACGCCCGATCGTATGCTGTGCAAGTTGAAACTGATTTCACTCTGTTTCGAGATGCCTTGAAAGACGATTGCCTATGAGCAACCTTCAGTCGTGTTCAGCTAGCCATTGGATGCTGATCGACCTTTGACAGGCTTGCAATCCCAACGTCGGGTCTTTGTGATAATCCTCTCCGGCTTCCCAGACGACGACCGAGCGATCGGAGCAAACTAAATACAAATATTCGGCAGTGGAATCATAGCTCACACCTACTTTGAGATTAGAGAAATCATCTTCACAAATCTCATAGCCAAACCGAACCACAATTTGAGCCAATAAACATTCTGGCGTGTCACCATGTTCTTCAGAAAGGTCACGCTCTTGCCAGAATTTATCGAGAAACCGCTCTAAAATTGGCAATACTTTGTGGGGTCCGCCGCCTCGACTGGCGTAGACGATCGCGGGGTTGCCCTCAACAATAATGTGACACGGTATAGCCATCTTAAAACGACGAGGAACGAAGAGAAGGATGACCCTATCATTCCATATTTTCTAGGATCTCGACTCTTGTGGTCTATTCTGCTCAAAAGTCGGGATTTACACGGTTCTAAAACCCGGTCGCGAGACAGCATAATATTTCTTAACAATTGTTTTAATCTTTCAGTTTAAAGACCTATGCGCGCTCAGGTTCATTCCTCTCCCGCTTTTTCGCAGGCTGACAATCAGCCTCGGTTCAAGCTTTTAGAGTCTCGCAGTCAATCTCGATCGTGTCATATTCAGGTGCCTAATGAGAGCGATCGGTTAGCGGCAATTCAGGTAGGCGACCAATACTATAGTTTTTTTAAGGTCGTTAAAGAGCGATAAAAAACCCTGCAAATCGTCTCTATGAGATTTTGCAAGATGATTGGGAGTACGAATCTTGTATGATTTTGGTGCCTGACATAGCACAACCCTTAGAAGCAATTTCTACGAGTGGGAAATACTACAGTCTTTTGCGGGTGGTGAAAGACCGAGAAGCTGCGATCGAGCTTGCCGATCGTCTCACCCAAAAGGGCGGTGAAACCGTGATTACATCGAGCGATCGCGGCTTCTCAGTGTGGGTGCTAGAACCCGATGTCCACTTGAAGCATTAGAAGACTGTCCTTCACGATCGCAGGGGCGAAACATTTAGTAAACAATCTCTCGGAACCTTCGACGATCGCTCTCTGAATGCTTTGCCCCTAGTGTTTTGAGCGACCGATCTGACTCGACACAAATCGAATCGCCCAATGTAAACTACAGGTCGTTCTCACCCAACTCTCTTGACATATAATCAAACGGCTGATCAACAAACGTCGTTTTTTCAATCCCAGCCGCCTCTATCTGCTCTTTCACAATCTCCTTCATGATTTGAATGCCGCGCACTGTCGGACCGCTCGGCACTCCTAGCGAGTTGTAGGTTTCTCGCAGACCTTCTAGCACCCGCTCATCCAGCACGTCAGTGTCTCCGGCGACCAGCGCATAGCTGGCATAGCGCAAATAATAGTCCATATCTCGCAGACACGCGGCATAGCGACGAGTGGTGTAAGCGTTACCGCCTGGGCGAATCAATTCGGGAAGTTCATCAAACAATCGCAAACCCGCTTGCTTGACGATCGCTGCCGCATTTGAGTTAATCACTCCGGCTGCCTGCACCCGCGCCATCCCAGTTTCAAAATAGGATTTTAAGTCATCAACTGCATTGCGATCGAGATATCGACCTGTGATGTCGTAGTTTCTAATCAGGCTTGTCACTGCATCCCGCATGAAATTCTTCTCCCAATTAACCCAGTAAACAAATTTAGTGTTTGTCGTTCCCTGACTGGAGCCTCGACCCACAGCAACTAGCCGAGCAGCCCATCAAAATGATTTAGGGTAAGTCTACCATGCAGGGTTGAACCGATTGAACCACAAGCAGTCTTGACCCCTTAGACTTTGTGAAACGTTACATTCTTGCGTTCCTGACTCTTAGCTAGTCGTTAACCCTGATTTAATTTTTCGCCAACGACTGACGATTTTGTAGTTTCAGATACAAAACTCCTCTATCGCTCTCCCTACCATGATTTAGAGAGGTCAGAATCTAGCTGCTGTAGAGATGCGCGATCGTTCATTCCCTGTCAGAAGCAACACAAGCCATATCGAGTGAGGCAAGGCATCTTAACTGAGTCATCGTCTTTACTCGCTCGAAACCTTCTGAAAAGAACCTTTAGCCCACGATTTAAGGAGTAGTTCATGGCTGAGACAGCACAAGAAATTCTAAAGATGATTGAGGATCAGAATATTGAACTGATTGACCTCAAGTTTGTAGATCTTTATGGAATCTGGCAGCATTGTACGTTTCACAAAAGCTTAATTGAGGAAGAATCGTTTCTCAATTCTGGTGGCGTAGCCTTCGATGGCTCTAGCATCCGAGGCTGGAAAGCCATCAACAGCTCTGACATGGCGATGGTGCCCGACCCCACAACTGCTTGGATGGACCCTTTCATGGAAGTGCCCACTCTAAGCATGGTTTGCACGATCGTAGACCCTCGCACCGGGCAGATGTATGAACGCGACCCTCGATCGATCGCCCAAAAAGCCGTTGACTATCTCATCTCGACGGGCATTGGCGATAAGGTCTTCTGCGGACCTGAACCCGAATTTTTTATCTTTGATCATGTTCGCTATGGGCAAGAGGGTCACACGGGCTATTATGCCGTTGATTCGAGCGAAGGGGCTTGGAACTCAGGCAATTCAGACGCTAGCGGCAACTTGGGCTTCAAAATTAGCAAGAAGCGCGGATATTTTCCGACGGCTCCTTCAGATATGCTGCAAGACATCCGAACTGAGATGCTGCTGACGATGGCAAAATGCGGGGTGCCGATCGAGAAGCATCACCACGAAGTCGCTGCTGGCGGACAGTGTGAACTAGGCATTCGCTACTCTGACTTGGTGCACGCGGCTGATTATGTGATGACCTACAAATATGTCGTCAAGAACGTCGCTCGTAAACATGGCAAAACAGCGACCTTTATGCCCAAACCAATCCACGATGACAACGGCTCTGGAATGCACAGCCATATCTCAATCTGGAAGGATGGACAACCGTTGTTTGCAGGCGATCAATATGCAGGCTTGAGCCAAATGGCGCTGCACTTCATCGGCGGTTTGATCCGACACGCGCCTTCACTTTTGGCTTTCACTAACCCTTCGGTGAATTCTTACAAGCGATTGGTTCCTGGCTTTGAAGCTCCGGTGAATCTGGCATACTCGGCGGGTAATCGATCGGCATCGATTCGGATTCCGCTCTCTGGCAGCAATCCCAAAGCCAAGCGGCTAGAGTTCCGATGTCCTGACGCGTCGAGCAACCCTTACCTCACGTTTGCGGCGATGCTTTGCGCGGGTCTAGATGGCATCAAAAACCAGATTGATCCGGGCGAACCTCTAGACGTAGACATCTACGAAATGAGCAAAGAGGAATTGGCAAAAGTGCCCAAAGCTCCTGCTAGTCTTGCCGAAGCGCTGGCGAATCTGGAGAGAGATCACGAATTTCTCACAGCGGGCGGTGTCTTCCCCGAAGACTTTATCTATAACTGGATTGCGATGAAGATCGAGGGCGAAGTCAAGCCTATCAGCAAATTGCCGACTCCCTACGAGTTTGAGTTGTATTACGACTGCTAAATGGCGATCGTGAATCAGCCGTTTAATTGATCAAATCCCCTGACAGAATCTTCTGTTGGGGGATTTGCTTTGGAATAGGTTGCAATGGGTGTGATGCCAAATTGATCTACGGGGTTGATTCTTAAATTTTGTAAAATTAGGGTTTTCTGGATTCAATTTTGTTATATTGGATACAGAAATCAATCGTTCATCTTCTTTAGAAATCGAATTTGTTCTGTTTTTGAAGAGACGGAAGTAGGGAAGTCCCGAAGGAACGCGCCTCCTGTTTACTACAACTTTTCAAGAGGTAAGCGCCATGAAACGGTTTAACCAACCCAACAAATCTCAGATCGTAGACGTGAGTGATGACACCGTTGCCTTCATGCTGGCTAACGGTTTTTCTACAGACGGAAACTGGTATAAGTGGCACAAAAATCGCCATCAGCAGCCCAAAGTGACTGATCACTAAAAGACTGCGATTTTGAAACTTCAAAATTGACTCACGATTTTAATTCTTGACTTTGGCGATCGCACTTTTCAGCGATCGCCATTTTTTATTACAAAATCTGCAAATAGTGCATGATACTGACTCCTAAGATTCGTTACACTTAGTTACAGTCGTCGATCGCGAGTCTCTTAAAGTCATCATGCCCGACACAATCACAAAGCTGGCATATCAAACGTTTCAGCAAAGCAAAAGCTACTTTGGTTTAGCGCATAAAATCTTTAGCACCCAAGTGCTAAATTTCATGGCTCCCCCGCCAGAAAAACGAACAATTTCACTGGCTCCTGAATTGCTGCTCAAGATTCAACAGCGGTTTAATCAGATTCTTGACGCTGACTGGCAAGACGCAGAAAAAGGCGTTTACCCAGAAAGCATTTTGTTTGATAACCCGTGGGGAGATTTCTTTCGGTTTTATCCGGCTGTCTGGCTAGATATGCCTCAGATTTGGGAGCGGGCGAACCAAAAGCGCTACCAGGAGTTTTCATCAGAGGTCGAGACGAGTGGCTACCCTAGCTACTATGTGCAAAACTTTCATCATCAGACTGACGGCTATCTCAGCGATATGTCGGCAAATCTCTATGACTTGCAGGTAGAGCTGCTGTTTAACGGGGCAGCAGATGCGATGCGTCGTCGAATCTTGGCTCCTTTAAAGGAAGGTCTAGAGGCGTTTAGCGCTGTCGAGCCTCGTCAAATCAAGATTTTAGATGTCGCAAGCGGCACGGGTCGCACGCTGAGAATGCTGCGCGGGATGTTGCCGAAAGCCTCTCTTTATGGAGTCGATCTCTCTCCTGCTTATCTAAGGAAGGCAAATCAGTTGCTTTCTCAGACTCCGGGTGAGTTGCCTCAACTCATTCAAGCTAATGGTGAAGAATTGCCTTACTTAGAGAACTATTTTCACGCAGTGACCTGTGTGTTCTTGTTCCACGAGTTGCCTCCTCAAGCACGTCAGAATGTAATTGACCAAGCTTTTAGAGTGGTCAAACCGGGTGGCACGTTTGTGATTTGCGATTCAGTTCAGGTGAGCGATTCGCCAGATTTAGCCCTCATCATGGAAGGCTTCTCAGACACCTTCCATGAGCCTTATTATCGTCACTATATGAATGACGACTTGGTTGCTCGTTTGCACAGCGCTGGCTTCACCGATGTCTCAACGCAGGTGCATTTCATGAGTAAATATCTGGTTGCTCATAAACCTGCTGAAAGCTCTCAGGACCAGACGGCTCAAAATCCTGAGCAACAGGTGATTCCTTTAGGAGTCTAGTTTTTGGCTTTAACGAAAAGAAGGCACTCCGATCGGAGTGCCTTCTTTAATATGCGGATGGCGAGACTCGAACTCGCAAGGCAAAGCCACACGCACCTCAAGCGTGCGCGTATACCAATTCCGCCACATCCGCACGAGCTGGCTATGATGCCAAAGCGCAAGTTAGGTGACTTGAGCCTCAACAAGCATAGCAAAAAGAACGCCAATTCATCACAAAGATAGACTGAGATTGTCAAAATTCCTGATATTCGGTTCGTGAGGCTTAGGATCGATACAGTGATTTGCGATCGCGCAACCCCTGAATCTCTGCTGCCAAATTGCGACGAGCAGAAAATTCTAGCTTGTCAAACATCTGCTCAATGATATGAGGGAGGGGTTAGAGGGCACTCTCTGTAAGGCAAAGAAACGGAGCAAAAAATCTCCAGTGGCTTCCGCTCCATTCAGGTGCCCAGATGTTTTACCGCACTCGGAGTGACATCGTTGCCTCAAATTTATAGTTGCTGAATTGATGGATGAATTGCTAGATCGACCCTCACCCTAGCCCTCTCCCAGGAGGAGAGGGGACAAGATCTTTAGCTCCCTTCTTCTTGAGGAGAAGAGTTGGCGAGGGCTTCGCCCCACTTCGTGAGGGCAGTTCATACCTGCACTCAGCAACGCCCCTCAAGTTTATAGTTGCTGCCCCACATCCCATCTCGTGATAAGCAGGGTAGGCTGACTGAAGATTAAATGAAAAATAAAACCTTTATAAATCATGTTCACTCGTGCCACGGCGCTTACTTCGCTAGAACTGAAGACTGCAATTATTCAAAATCCCTTAGTGGTTGCACCTAATACGATCGTGATAGAGGCGATCGCCCAAATGAGCGGTGTACGATCGCATGACAACGCCTCTAGGACAGCGGACGGTCAATCAGATGACCTTCGGGCGCGATCTAGCTGCGTAGTTGTGGTGGAAGACGATCGAGTCGTTGGCATTTTGACCGAGCGCGACGTGGTGCGCCTGAGCGCCCAGCAGCAACCCCTCGATCGCCTAGTGATGCGACAGGTGATGACCCATCCGGTTGTCACCCTGCGCGAGTCTGCCTTCACCGATTTGTTGTTTGCCCTTAACCTGCTCCAGCACCACCACATTCGTCATTTGCCCATCTTAGATCAGCAGGATCGCCTAGTGGGGTTGGTGACCCATAAGAGTTTGCTGCAAGCTCTCAACTCGCCAAGCCTACAGATGGTAGAGGGTTTGGAAGAAAAAATAGCGCACCTGGAGGCAGAAAATGGGGCTTCGCTAAAAAGCCACGCTCTTGGGCTAGAGCAACCAGTAGAAATCCGAACAACTGACCTCAAGACCAAGACAGAACGGGAGAAATTACTCGCACTTGCCGCGCAGTTGCAGGAGGAACTGGCAGAACGGCAGCGGGCAGAGGCACTGAGTCAACATCAATTGGCAGAACTGACTAAATGGCGCGATCGCTACGAGCTAGCAGGGCAAGCCAGTGGGCAAATGCTCTATGAATATGATTTCATTCGTGATTTCATTACTTGGGGCGCAAACATAGAGCAGATCCTGGGTTACCCGTCTTCGGCGTTACCGACTCATCTAGCGGGCTGGCGGGCTTTGGTTCACCCAGACGATCAGACAGCACTTAATCGATCAGCTCAACAAGCCGTTGCTGACAAAACTCCTTTTTTTGCCCAGTACCGAGTTCAGCATCAACTGGGGCATTATCTCTGGGTCGAAGATCGGAGCCAGTGGCTGATTAACGACCAGGGCGAGACGATAGGCATAATTGGCATGGTAGCGGACATTCACGATCGCAAGCAAGCAGAAACTCGGCTGCGAGAGAGCGAACAGCGCTATGCCACCCTTGCGGCAACGGCTCCAGTGGGGATCTTTCGTACCGATGCTGTGGGCAACTACACCTATGTCAACGATCGCTGGTCTCAGATCACCGGGTTCGCTCTAAAAGCCGCTGTTGGAGAGGGATGGCAACAAGCACTGCACCCCGACGACCACAGCCGAATTGTCGCTGAATGGTGTCAATCTACCCAAGAGAATCGCCCTTTTCGGCTTGAATACCGCTTCCAACGTCCTGATGGTAAGGTGACGTGGGTATATGGACAGTTTGTTGCCGAACGAGACGAGGTGGGAACCGTCATCGGCTATGTGGGCACCGTGACCGATATTAGCGATCGTAAGCGATCGAAAGAGGCACTCCAAAAAAGTGAAGCCCATCAACGAGCTTTAGTGAGCGCCATCCCCGACTTGATCATGCGGATGAACCGAGCGGGGATACACCTAGAATTTGTAGCGACTCCCAACTTTCATGTATTGGGCAATCTGCTTGAGATGGTGGGAACCCATGTGTCTGATAGCTTACCTTTTGACATGGCGCAAAAACGCCTGAAATTTATTCAACTAACGCTACAAACAAACTCTATTCAGATTTATGAACAAGACTTCTCTATTGAAGGCAGAACGCAGTTTGAAGAGGTGCGGGTTGTTCCTTATGGCGAAGACGAAGTGATGGTTTTAGTGCGTGACATTAGCGATCGCAAGCAAGCCGAATTTGCCCTCCAGCAAAGCGAAGCCAAAAGCAAAGCCGTCTTAGCAGCCATTCCTGATCTGATGTTTCGGGTTGGGTCTGATGGGGTTTATCGCAGCTATGGCATCCCAAATCGGGATTTTGATATGTTATCTCAAGACGCTGATCCCACAGGTCGATCGATGGCTGATATGCTGCCAGCAGAGCTTGCCGATCGGCAGTTGCACTATTTGCAGAAAGCCTTGCGGACGGGCGAGTTGCAGGTGTATGAGCAGCAAGTCCAAGTGGGCGATCGGCTTCAAGATGAAGAGGTTAGAGTCATCAAGAGTGGCGATGATGAGGTTCTCTTTATGACCCGCGATATTAGCGATCGTAAGCAAGCAGAAGCCGCTCTGCGATGCCTGATAGAAAGCACTGCCTCTGTCACGGGCAAAGACTTCTTCTCAACGTTGGTGCAGCAATTGATGCTGACACTGAAGGTGCAATACGTTCTGGCGACCAAACTCGTGGGCGATCATCTGCAAACACTGGCATATTGGAAAGATGACGGGATGCAGCCAGAGATCACGTTTGCACTGGCAGATACCCCCTGCGGGACTAGCGCGATCGAACAAGGGCAGTTCCATTGTCCTACAGGGCTTCAACAACGCTTCTCTGAATATCCTCTGATTCAATCCTTCCAAGCAGACAGCTATCTGGGCATTCCGATTACAAGCACCAACGGTCAGCCACTAGGCTGTCTCTGCATTCTAGACAATAAGCCTATGGAAGATATTCAGTGGGCAGAGGCGTTTTTACGCATCTTTGCAACGAGAGCAGCCGCAGAGTTAGAACGGCAGCAAGCCACTGAAGCGTTGGAACAACTGAACCAGGAGTTAGAAGATCGAGTAGAACAACGCACATCCGCTCTTCGCAACAGCGAAGCAACCCTGAGTGCCATCTTTAACCAGGCAGCAGTTGGCATGAATTTGGCAACACTGGATGGACAGTATGTAAAGGTCAACCAAAAACTGTGTGACATTCTAGGCTACACCCAGGAAGAGTTGTTGACGATGAGTTTCAGGGATGTTTTCCATCCAGATGAGGAAGACAGGGCGCAAGCAGAACGGCAGCAACTGCATGCTGGAGCTATTGATTCCTTTTGCATCGAAAGGCTCTATCTTCACAAAGACGGTAGTGCAGTTTGGGTAAACCTTTCGGTTTCTCTCATTTACAAACCGTCCGGTGAACCAAATTATTCGATCGGAGTGGTGGAGGAGATTGGCGATCGTAAACGCGCAGAGGAAGCGTCACGACAGAGCGAAGAAAAGTTTCGTCAGATTGCCGAGCATATTCAGAGCGTTTTCTGGATGAGTAATATTGATTGCAGCGAAATAATCTATGTTAGCCCCGCCTACGAAACGATTTTGGGGCGCTCCTGTGACTCACTTTATGCTTCACCGCAGTCCTTTACTGATGCAATCCACCCCCAAGACCAGACGCGAATTTGGGCGCTTCTTGCAGAGCGACCGGAGGGATATGACGAGGAGTATCGCATTTTTCAGCCCAATGGAGCGCTGCGTTGGATTCACGATCGCGCCTTCCCCATCCATAACGCCCAAGGAGAAGTCTATCGTCTCGTCGGAATTGCAGAAGATATCACCGATCGCAAGCAAGCCGAAGAAACTCTCAGTCGCCAGTTAGCCTTGATCGAAGCCTCGATCGATGGCATTGTCATGATCAACACTAACGGCGAATACACCTACTTAAACGAAGCCCAGGTCAAACTATTTGGCTATGACTGTGCTGAAGAACTCCTGGGTAAACCCTGGCAAACGCTTTGTTCGCCAGCCGAGATGAGCCGCTTTAAACAAGATATTTTTCCCGTATTAGTTGAAACGCGGGCTTGGCGTGGAGAAGCGATCGCAATGCGACGCGATGGCAGCACCTTTGACAACGAAGTGTCTCTCACCCTTACCCCCAATGGAGAAGTGATTTGTGTTTGTCGTGATATCAGCGATCGTAGACAAGCTGAACAAGCCTTACAACAAAGCGAAGAGCAGTTTCGCACCGTCTTTGACTATGCGCCCGTTGCAATTAGCTTAGCCAGAATAGACAACTATCAAATTTTTAGAGCAAATGCGGCTCATCGTCAGCTATTTGGTTACGACAATGTTGAGTTAGCAACGATATCGTTCACAGACTGTACTCATCCAGATGACCTAGATCAGGACATCGAACACGTTGAACAAATGGTCAGAGGTGAAATTCCTGGCTTTCATGTAGAGAAGCGGTTTGCCAAGAAAAATGGTGACGTGATTTTGACAAGTATGACCGTTGCGCTCATCCGAGATCGAGAGGGATGTCCTCTCTACAGTATGGCGATGATTGAGGATATCACCGATCGTAGACAAGCAGAGTTAGAAATCATCCGCAACCGCGATCTACGAGAAGCCATTTTTAACGAATCAGCCGATGCAATCTTTTTGGTGAATGTAGAACCCTCAATCACGCTCGACTGCAATCGTCGTGCCGTAGAGTTGTTTGAAGCGTCTGGCAAAGACGAGTTGTTGTACATCGAAGGTCATATGCTACAACGCCATCAGTTTACAGAGGAAGAACTGAAGTTAATTTCTCAAGAGATAAAAGATAAGGGCTTTTGGAGCTGCGAAGTCGAATATATCACCCGTAAAGGCAACCCGTTTTGGGGTAACCTAGCAGCAAAGCGAATTAGTATCGCAGGGCGGGTAATGAATTTGGTGCAAGTGACAGATATCAGCCAGCGAAAGCAGTCAGAACTGTTGTTGAAAGCGCAGCAGGAGTTTCTCCGTCGTCTCATTGATACCGTTCCCAATCTGATTTTTGTGAAAGACTGGCAAGGGCGATTTACGCTGGTAAATCAGGCAACTGCCAATGTCTACCAATCTACAATCGCAGACCTAATTAGCAAAACAGATGCCGATTTCCATTCAAACACAAAAGAAGTTGAGCAATTTTTGGCAGTCGATCTAGAGGTGATGACCACCATGACTACACAGGTTTTAGAAGAAACAGTTACCTATCCTGACGGAAAACAGTTCTATTTTCAAACCATCAAGACCCCGATCGTGTCTGCGGATGGGCACTCTAGAGAGATTTTGGGAGTCGCAACCGATATTAGCGATCGTAGACAAGTAGAAGAACAACTGCGTAGAAGCGAAGCCTACCTACTTGAGGCGCAACGCATTGCCCATGTTGGAAGCTGGGAGTTTGACGTGGCAACCCAAAAAATTACTTGGTCAGCCGAAACCTTTCGGATGTTTGGACGTGATCCTGCACAACAAGAGCCAACCTATAAAGAACTAATACAGTCTATTCATTGCGACGATCGCGATCGTTACAAAGCAATTTTGCGACGGACGATCAAGCAAGTGCAGCCATTTGAACTAGAGAATCGAGTGCTGCGACCCGATAATTCTATGGTTTATGTGCTGGTAAAAGGGCAGCCCATCCTAGATGAAACGGGCAAGCTTCTCAGTTTTCTGGGCACCGTTTTAGACATCACAAGCCGCAAACAGTCTGAGGAGCAGTTGCGACAAACCAACGAGCAACTTGCCCGCACGACTCGCCTCAAAGATGAATTCCTCGCCAACATGAGCCACGAACTCCGCACTCCCCTCAACGCCATCTTGGGCATGACTGAGGGACTGCAAGATCGCGTCTTTGGCACGATCAATGAGCGACAGATCAAAGCCCTACAAACCATCGAGCGCAGCGGCTCCCATTTGCTAGAGCTAATTAATGACATTCTTGACATCGCCAAAATTGAGTCGGGTCAGTTAGAGCTAGACTGCACTCCCACCGCTGTGATTTCACTCTGCCAATCGAGTTTGGCGTTTGTCAGCCAACAAGCGCTAAAAAAACGCATCCAGATAGAGATTAAACTGCCCCCCAATCTACCTAACTTATCGGTGGATGGACGACGCATCCGCCAAGTTTTGATCAACCTGGTTAACAATGCGGTCAAGTTTACCCCAGAGGGAGGACGCATCACTCTAAAAGTCAGCCATCAGCAGACCCCTGCCGACCCAGAATCCGCCGATTCCTCACCCCAAAACTTCCTACGGATTGCGGTCATTGATACAGGCATTGGCATTGCCCCAGAAGATATCAACAAACTGTTTCAGCCCTTTATCCAAATCGATAGCGCCCTCAACCGCCAATATCAGGGAACAGGCTTGGGGCTTGCCCTAGTGAAACGCATCGTCGAACTCCACGGGGGGCAAGTAGGGCTAACCAGCGAGGTGGGGATTGGAAGCTGCTTCACGATCGACCTTCCCTGCGCTGCGGTGCCGTTCTCTCCTGAGCTAGAAACCCAGCTAGAACCCAACATTACACCGAGCCAGCGATCAGTGGCATCCCCCTTAATCTTGCTCGCAGAAGACAACGAAGCCAATACCATGACAGTTTTGGGCTACCTAAAAGCAAAAGGCTATCAGGTTCTTTTAGCAAAAAACGGACAGGAGGCAGTCGCCCTAGCTCAGTCTGAGACCCCTGATTTGATTTTGATGGATATTCAAATGCCAGGGATGGATGGGTTAGAAGCCATGCAGCAGATCCGCCGCGAGCCAACCCTGGTCGATGTGCCTATTATTGCTCTTACCGCGCTTGCCATGACGAGCGATCGTGAGCGTTGTCTCGCCGCCGGAGCCAGTGACTACCTCAGCAAACCGATTCAGCTCAGGCAGTTGGTCACCACGATTCAACAGCTTTTAGCCTCATAGATCTGGCTTATGAAGAAACCATCTATCTTAGTCATTGACGACCAACCCGATAATTTTGATGTTATTGAAGCTCTCTTGAGTAAGCAAAATTATCAATTACACTATGCTGCCAGTGGTCAAGAGGCGATCGCGACCCTGGACACGTTTCAGCCCGATCTCATTTTGCTAGATGTGATGATGCCCGGCATGGATGGCATCGAAGTCTGTCAGCGCATCAAAGCGATGCCGCGATGGGAAGCCGTCCCAATTATTGTGGTTACTGCTCTGACAACCAAGGGAGACCTCGCCCAATGTTTGGCTGCTGGGGCAGATGATTTTATCAGTAAGCCTGTCAATCGCTTAGAGCTAATGGCAAGAGTGCGATCGATGTTACGCATCCGTCAGCAATATCAGCGATTAGCCACGTTCAACACCAGACTAGAAGCAACTGTGCAACAGCGAACCGCCCAGTTGCAAACAATGATTTTTCAGGATGCGCTTACAGGGTTGCCCAGTCGGGCGTTCTTACTTCAAAAACTAGCTGAGATATCACAGTCTAGAGAATCATTCTTTGTAGTATCTCTAGACTGCGATCAGTTTAAACTGGTCAACGGTTCCTTTGGTCATGCTGTCGGCAATCAATTGCTGACTGCCATCAGCAAGCGGTTACAGCAGTATCTCTGCTCTGGCGATGTGTTAGCCCGCCTGGGTGGGGATGAGTTTTGTTTTTTGCTCCGTCGGGTCGAAGATGCGGCTGTTCTTGAACCATTTATCCAAACCATTTTGCGGAGCTTTGATGCTCCGTTTCTCGTTGCCGATTGTGAAATCTTCATGACCGTCTGTATCGGGGTTGCTTTGAGCAATGACACAGATCAACAACCTGACGAACTCCTGCAAAATGCTGATACAGCGATGTATCAAGCTAAGTTGCGTAGTAGGGGCAGCTATCAAATCTTCGATCGCCAAATGCATCTAGCAATGGTAAACCGTTTAACGCTGGAACACGATCTGCAACGAGCGCTAGAACAGCAGGAGTTTGTCCTCTATTACCAGCCGATCGTCAATCTTCAAACCCAGAAAGTTGTAGGGTTTGAAGCACTGGTGCGCTGGCAACACCCCAGTAGGGGCATGATTTCACCCGGAGAATTTATCCCCTGCATGGAGGAAACAGGGCTGATTGTGCCAGTCGGAATCATGGTGTTAAAGCAGGCATGTCAGCAGCTTCGTGCATGGCAGCAACAGGGCTGGATGGAGTTAACGATGAGCGTAAATCTCTCGGTGCGGCAATTTGCTTGCTCGACTCTGCTGGCTGATATCGATCGTGTGTTAGCAGAAACGTCTGTTAGTTCGGCTCATCTCAAACTAGAAATTACCGAAAGTGCGATTATGGGCAACGCTGAAATGGCGATCGCTCTGACTAAAGCACTGCGATCGCGACACATTCAAATCAGCATTGATGACTTTGGTACTGGATATTCTTCTCTCGGTTATCTGCATCGCTTTCCAGTAGACAACCTAAAAATCGATCGCTCTTTTGTCAATCAAACTCAATCAGAAAATCGTAACTATCACGTTGTCGATACTATTATTGCACTCAGCAATAAGTTGGGTCTGTCTGTCATTGCAGAAGGAATTGAAACGATTCAGCAGCTTGAGTGGCTGCAACATCTCGGCTGTGAGTTTGGGCAAGGCTATTTATTTTCCAAGCCTCTGGCAGCAGATGAAATCGAAAGAATTTATCTCACGAGACCGACAAAAAATAGGCTCTGCGATGGAATGAATAAGATGACCTCTCAACAGCTTGCTGGGGAAGTATAGGGTGTGTTTTAACACTCT
>Ga0209511_1001691_pt1 | contig 19017 bp, 16 predicted proteins | sample SSSSmetaG_FD_184141 | JGI IMG/M metagenome (GOLD analysis project Ga0209511, IMG submission 184141) | Glacier valley bacterial and archeal communities from Borup Fiord, Nunavut, Canada, to study Microbial Dark Matter (Phase II) - ​SSSS... | ecosystem: Environmental > Aquatic > Freshwater > Ice >...
ATGATGTGATAATCTGGGGTATTATATCTAATCACCTACCCAAATTAAAAAAAGAGATTGAAGACTATTTAAAAACTGAATAAAACGAAAACCAGGGCCCAATAAATAGGATATTTGGTCTGCAAGAGCCAGCATGAAGTCCCGGTTGCACTACATCCAAGGTACTGACGCAATTTCTCTATGTACTTATCAACGGGTTTGTGGTTTATACTGAATTGGCTGAGTGAACCATTTTCAATTGGAATATGGAAGGTATTTCTTGATTTGACTGTTGCAATGCCAGTTGATTGCTTTAATTGCATTTTGTGCAGCGCAAACTACCTGCAAGGCGGGTTTCCCCGAAGGATCGGTGCTTTGTTGACAATAAATATTATATTTGAAGTGCAGTTCTTCGTGGGAGGTTCTGTTGTTAAAATCCATGGTTGTATGAAACAGCAAACGTTATAGCCAAATTTGGGAGGACACCTAACTTGCAACATTAACTATTTTGAGAAAGAAAATTAAATACGGACTTTTGATAATTCTACTTATTGGTGGACTTTACCTCGGACTTCGTTTAGCATTCGGACTTTTTACTCCATTAAACTTTTGGACCGCTCGGCAAGACATTAAAAATGGCAAAATTCAAATTGTTGTACTTGGAGAAATTCTTTCAACCGACAAACAAAGACAGAATTTAGCAAAGGTCCATGGGTTCAACTTTTATTTCTTTGGCTGTAACGTATCAACCGAGATAATTAATGGGACAAAGTACTACAACCAGACAATGGTTGACCACTTAGAGAAAAAATATGGTTCTGGCTGGTGGACAAAGTTTCAGGGTCAGTTTGACAGCATAGAAAAGACTGAGAAATAAACTAAACCCGTACCCGAAACATCCTTATCTTTGCGCCTTAAGAAAGATGGGAGCAAGAATGGAGAATAGTACGGTACAAAAAGAAATATTAACAGAGGTAGAGATAAACAGCTGCATTTCAGTTTTAGAATATTTACTTCAAAACGGCGATCAAATTATACAATTATCAGAAGAGCAACGCCTTAAACTGATGAAAGCCGCCGGACAAATTACCCGACCCGACAAAGCGGAAATATACAAGCGAAACAAAAGCGTAAAGGTTGCCCGAAGACAAGGAGAAATTGCGGATAACCGGAAGGCACGTGCTGCTACAAGCATCCGGAGCGCACGCACCACAAGTGTGTTTGAAGCGCCATCCCAAATTGCCTTGCCTGCATCCGACGCTGCCAGGGAGAAACACTTTCTTAATTCCGAACAAAATTGTTACGTCTGCAAAAAGCCCTACACCGAAATCCACCATTTCTACGATTCAATGTGCAAAGCGTGTGGCGATCTGAATTATGCAAAGCGGTTCCAGACATGCGATATGACAGGACAAGTGACACTTATCACCGGATCGAGGCTTAAAATTGGTTACCATGCTACCTTAATGATGTTGCGCTCGGGCGCAACCGTTATTGCCACTACCCGCTTTCCGGCCGATTCAGCGATCAGGTTTGCCAAAGAAAAAGATTTTTCGGAATGGAGTCACCGTCTGCATATTTACGGGCTCGATCTTAGGCATATTCCCAGTGTAGAATTGTTTGCCTCGTATGTAGAACAGAAATATGAAAGACTTGATATCCTGATCAATAATGCTGCGCAAACCGTGCGGAGGCCTTCAGGTTTTTACGCCCATTTAATGGGGAATGAGCTGCTTCCTTTTCATGAGCATTCAAATGATGTTCAACTGCTCCTCTCCCATCACCAACAATGTTTGAAGGAGATTGAAAATTTTAATCACTCGGGAACTGAATCAAAAAAAGCAATTGCAGTTACCTGGAACGGTCAGGCGCCAGGTATCGGTATCAGGGCTTCTGCGCAGCTTTCGCAGGTACCCTATAAGTTTGACAATTCGATCGAAGCGAGGGAAGTTTTCCCGGAAGGCGAATTAGATGCCGATCTTCAGCAGGTCGATTTAAGAAAAACAAATAGCTGGCGTTTAAAGCTCGGACAAATAGAGACCCTCGAAATGGTGGAAGTCCAGCTGGTTAATTCCATTGCACCGTTCGTGCTTTGTAATCGTCTGGCGGCATTGATGCGGAAAGATTATACGGGCAAAAAACATATCGTAAATGTTTCGGCGATGGAGGGAAAATTTCATGGTTTTAAGAAAGCTGACCGCCATCCGCATACCAACATGGCGAAAGCAGCCCTCAACATGATGACACACACTGCTGCCAGCGATCTTGCAAAAGATGGCATCTTTATGAATGCAGTGGATACGGGGTGGGTTACAGATGAAGATCCCGCAGAACTGGCAAAACACAAACAACAGGTTCATGATTTTCAGCCTCCTTTGGATATTGTTGACGGTGCAGCCCGCGTTTGTGATCCGTTTATCGATGGGGCAAATACAGGCAAACATTGGAGTGGAAAGTTTCTGAAAGATTATTTTCCGATCAGCTGGTAGAAACTGGCGATATGGAGACCTTGTTATACTTATTGCGGTATTCAATCGGAGTTAGTCCCGTAACTTTCTTAAATGTAGCACGGAACGCCTTGGTATCGGTATAACCTACATCAAACATTACCTCGTTTATATTTTTGCGGGCAGTTTCAAGGCTCCGTTTTGCAGCTTCAATTTTTACACGCTGAATATACTCTAACACAGAATTGTTCGTTGCCTGCTTAAACCTGCGTTCAAAGCTTCTTCTGCCAACAGCTGCACTGTCAGCCAGCTCCTCAATCGTGATTTTCTCTTCAATTTTTTTCTCAATGTATTCCTGTGCATTCTTAACCGCTGCATCATTATGCTCCTTTTGTCCTTTAAACATGGCAAAAGAGGATTGACTGTTCCGGCTAATATCAATCGCAAAATACTTTGAAGTAAGAACTGCTGTCTCACGATCCGTAAATTTTTCAACCAAATACAAAAGCAAATTCCAATACGAGTGTGCACCACCGCTTGTATAAATCCCGTTTTCCTCGGTGACGATGGTCCCATCCTGAACATTCACATTAGGAAACATTTCGCGAAACTCATTGATAAAACCCCAATGCGTTGAGCATTTCTTCCCATTCAGTAAACCAGTTGAAGCCAACAAAAATGCGCCCACACAAAGCGATGCAATTTCGGCACCATTACCATATTGTGCTGTAATCCATGGCACAAAATCGCGGTTTGCTTCTATTGCTTTTGAAATGTCGCCAAACAAAGCAGGAATAACGACTAAATCGGTTTTTTCTACCTCATTTAGCAGCCTGCCGGGATGAATAGAATACAATCCATCGTTGAGTTTTATTTCCTTTTTCAAACCGACCAGCTCAATATTAAACAATGGTCCTTTGCCCGATTGAACTAAAAACCGGTTAACCGCACTAAAACAGTACTGCGGATCTGCAATGGCTTGCAGAACTGAACTTTCAAGGACAAGAATTGTTATATTTTTCATTTGAATAATTTGATATTAACGGTCACATATAATGTTCAGATTAATTGGGAAAACCCTGATTGAATTTCAGCTTCTTTAACGGTTTTTTGGCAATGATGGTTTCATGGTTAATATGAATTGAGAAGGATGCTGCGTACAACAAATTGCAAAAAGGATCTTGTCGCAAATTACCCTTCAATTGTCATTTTTGCACACCATCGATTTTTAATGCTCCAACTATGTTTGTATGATCAGTTTTAAAGACATAAATAAAAATTTAAAAAAAGTACCATGGCAACAATTGAAAAAATAAATATTACTGTTGGAGTAACCATTCAAACTACGGTTGAAAAAGTGTGGAAGTTTTGGACAGACCCAAAGCATATTATCCATTGGAACAATGCATCTGACGACTGGCATACGACCAAAGCGGAAAACGATTTACGCCCGGGAGGAAAATTCTTATCACGCATGGAAGCCAAAGACGGACGTATGGGCTTTGATTTCACAGGAAAATACAATAAAATTGAGCAGTATAAACGGATAGAATCCACCCTCGATGACGACCGGGAAGTACAGGTATCCTTCGTTTCGAATGGCAACGAAACAACGATAACTGAAATCTTTGAAGCAGAACAAGAGAACACGATCGAATTGCAACAAGCAGGCTGGCAATCGATCCTGAATAACTTCAAAAAATATGCTGAGACTTCGGATAGAATGGAATCATTGCATTTTGAAATAACCATCAATGCAAAAGCTGAAAAAGTGTACGGTACCCTGATTGATCAGAAGCATTATACAGAATGGACATCAGTGTTCAATCCCACCTCAAATTATAAAGGTTCATGGGAAAAGGGATCGAAAATTTTATTTTTTGGAACTGACACTGACGGAAATATGGGAGGTATGGTAAGTAGAATTAAAGAGAATATGCCCAACAAATTTGTGAGCATCGAACATCTCGGAATCATCAAAGATGGGAAAGAAATAACCACCGGTGAAGAGGTGGAAAGTTGGGCTGGTGCAATGGAAAACTACTCTTTTACGCAGAAAAATGGTACAACATTGTTTTCAGTTGATGTTGATTCCAATCAGGAATTCAAGTCTTATTTTTTTGAAACATGGCCCAACGCATTGAATAAATTAAAAGAAATTTGTGAACAATAGTTTTACAACACGTTAAAAAAAAAACAATTAATCCTTTAATAATAAATATCATGGCAAAAGTTAGCACTTATTTAAATTTCACCCGAAATACAGAGGAAGCTTTTAATTTTTACAAATCAGTTTTTGGTGGCGAATTCGTTGGCGGTATTATGCGGTTCAGTGATGGTCCTCCCTGCGATGATACGACACCTTTTCCGGAAGCAGACAAAAATCTCGTGATGCATATAGCCTTGCCAATTCTCGGCGGTCACATGTTAATGGGAACAGATGCTCCTGAATCAATGGGCTTTAAAGTAAATTTCGGAAATAATGTTTACATCAATATCGAACCCGATACAAGGGAAGAAACAAAGCTCCTTTTTAATGCACTCTCAGATGGAGGAACAGTGGAAATGGAATTGCAGGACATGTTTTGGGGCGATTACTTTGGAAGCTTAAAAGATAAATATGGTGTGCAATGGATGTTTAACTGTGCAGAGAAAGAATAAGCATTTAAAATTAAATGACGATGGAAAATACAATATACCCTTGTCTCTGGTTTGACGGAAATGCAAAAGAGGCAGCAGACTTTTACTGCTCTGTTTTCAATGATTCGGTCATTACCGATGAAAATCCAATTGTAGTAACCTTTGAATCCGCCGGCCAAAGATTCATGTGCCTGAATGGTGGTCCACAATTTACTTTCAACCCCTCAATTTCATTCTTTGTGGTTTGTGAAACCGAAGTGGAGGTGGATAATGCATGGAAGAGCCTTTTGGAGGGTGGCTCTGTGCTAATGCCATTCGATAAGTATGAATGGAGCACAAAGTATGGCTGGTTACAGGACCGGTTTGGTGTGAATTGGCAATTGTCATTTGGCAAGCTGGAGGATGTTGGTCAGAAGTTCACCCCGGTTTTAATGTTTACCGGCGACCAAAATGGCAAAGCAGAACAGGCATTCCAATTTTACACTTCAGTTTTTGATAACTCTTCAGTCAAAGGCGTTTTAAGATATAATAAAGGAGAAAATGAAGTTGATGGAGCAGTGAAGCATGCCCAATTCAGCCTTGGCAAACATGTTTTTATGGCAATGGATAGTTCATTCCCGCATCATTTCAGCTTTAGCGAGGCCATATCATTTGTGGTTGAGTGCGAAATGCAAAAAGAAATTGACTATTACTGGGATAAGCTCTCTGCTGTACCCGAAGCCGAAAAATGTGGATGGCTCAAAGACCAATATGGTGTTTCATGGCAAATAGTTCCAAACATATTGGGTAAACTGATGAGCGATCCTTCCAAATCGGAGCGGGTTTTAAAGGCATTTCTTCAAATGAAAAAATTTGAAATTGATAAACTGATAAATGCTTAAATACCTGAATACTTAATATTCCAAGTCTAAATTTCAGTAAGAATTGTAGTGATGCAATGACATTTTACCTTGAGGGTTTGGGCGATGTGCACTTCTTTTCAAAGGAATGATAACTCAAAAAATTAAGGTGAAATGACATATCAAATAAAAAACCGCATACAATATTCAACGCTTTCCAGGCGTGAATTGAGGATATTGGCATCGGATATTGCAGAAGAAACAGAGTAGCCTATCAGCAACTCTGTTTCTCTTTTACTGCATTGCTGAAGTAAACAGCAATGCACAAATTGTCATGAAAAAATTGTCAGCCAAAGGGAATCAAACACATCTATATAGCGGTAATAGCTGATAGTTAGACTATCAAATATAAACCAGAATCTAATTCTCAGTAATTTTTACGTCAGCAGGGATTTCAAATTTTCCGGCAGGGATGTCGGGATTTTCGACGAATTTATCTGCAACAAGGTTCATTTTTACGGTGCCCATATCAGTCTCCATTTTAAGCGCCAGACCTTTATAAACCAGGAAATTCCCTTTCATTTTCATTTTATCATAGTCGATACTCATTTTATCGCATTTTTTGCCGAGAAATTCCTCGGTCCCTACTTTCTTCAGTTTCATATCGCTGATCATTTCCTTCGACATGTTTTCAAAATCAATGTTTTGGGAACCGCCTCCATAAAACGGATTCTTGGTGCCTGTTTTTTTCACAAGGTCGTAAGTATAAACATATCCGTCTTTTGTAAGGGTAACCGAATGAGTTTTCATACCTGTCATTTCCATTATCACTTCTGTCATTTCTATCTTTCCATAGTCGTCGAAAGTAAGCAACTGTTTCATATCCATGCCCATCATCTGGGTTTTGTATTCTACAATTCCCGATTTAATGGTATACTTCCCTTTGGAAGCTCCCTTTACAACCTCAGCCGGTTTTTCTGCATCAGGAGGAGGAGGCGCTTGTTTCGGAGTTTTACCTTGACATGCGAAAAGCATTATGGCTAACGCCATAATTGCGAGAACATTCAATCTGTTTGTTTTCATTTTTTTGAATTTTTGGGTTATTTATTAAGTGAACAATTTATTTTTTGATACTATCAATCCATCCAACTAAAGTGACCGGATCGAATTCTCTACGAACTACCAATTTTGTGGATGCCCAATATTATGTCTTGCTCATTGTCTTTTCAAGAGATCCGAATCAGAAGCCCTGGCTGGAATTCATGAAATAGTATGCAGCAATATCGGCATAGCTGTAATGGTTATCCGACCGAATCAAGCCTGTATGAAAAGATCTTGCATCAATTTGTTTCCGGATAAATAATTCACTACTTGAAAAACCACAATTGTATGCGGCTGCATAAAACTTCAGCTTGTCCAAATTGCTATTCCACTTATAGTTTCGATACATTTTATTGAGAAGTTTTACGATTGCTACCACATAAAGCAATTGTGATTTGGAGTCTTCCAGTTCATTGACAATAATCGCGCGTTTTTCATTTTCCGAAATTGAAGAATTGATAGTTTTAAAGCGTACAGCCAACTTTTTATCGTGCAAATCTGGTATTTCACGGAGAATTTCTTCGGCACAAGATGGTTTTATCTGAAAAACGCCAATGGAAAAATTGGCGTAATCAGTTCCGTAGTGAACATACAACGCTTTTAGCAATGATATTTCCATCCGGTCACAAATGGCTGAGTAACGAACCAATTCGGGAAAAACCATTGACATTGCCAGATGATAATCCACCTTATTATCATCCAGCAAATTGCTCATCCAAACTTCGTTTTCACGGACAAACAACTCTGCCTTTTTCCAGTTGTTTCCAAAAATATCAGGATATAAATAATCACTGGCTCTGAGGTTTTGGCAATAGTAGAAATCAAGCAGCAAAAAACCAAAAACCAATAATTTTCTTTTATTTACTTTCATTATCAAATGACCTTCAGAAAGGCAACTTGCATTGCATTATCGCATTGTTGACAGGTGAAAAATACATGTAGGTTAAATACACTTTACCTTCGGATTTCATAAGATACGTACAAAAAACCTCAGCAAATTCTTTGCCATTACTGAGTGCAAGAAGACCGGAATTGTATGTTGCAACAATCAAATTATCAGAGCTTAACCAAAATCGGCTGGAATAGGCATTAAACTTATTAGGATCAAAAGTGATGAGTGTTTTCCCGGCTAAATCGGTAATTTTATCCATACCAACAATAACAATTTCATCATATTTAACCTTCCCGGAGAATCTGCTTCCTAACATCCCGTCAGATTTTACTCCCTGAATATTCGAAACTAATTTGGGTGCCAAATTAAAAGAACCTCCGCCTGCCTGCATTTTTTCCTGCATCTGCTGGCTCATTTTCATTGCCAGTTCCATTTTCTCCTGATCGGTTTTGGCATTTTTCGACTCCTTTTCCAATTTGTCACTTTGTGCTTTGGTCATTAAAGCATCTTCGGCTACCATAGCTGCAAATTTACTTTTTGAATGATTTAATTCAAAGCTTTGAATAGTGGCAAAAGGGCCGTATGTTTTTCCGCCCATTTTTATCGCATATTTCTCACCCGAAGGAACAATAAATCCTTTATAACGAGCCAATAATGCTTCAAAGGTGAGTACATCTCCACTTCCATCTTCCTGAAAATCAAATTTACTGACAATCGGGTCGGTTGCTTCAAAAGGGCCCTGCAAATTACCATCTTTAGCAGTATAATATTTTTTAATGGTCTTGTCAAAAACCAGCAATGTACCATCTTCGGATACCGAAAAGGTTGCTTCATTGTAATTAATCTTGAGACCTTCAGTAAACTTGAAAGCAATAGTGGCATCTTTGCAGGCACACGGAGGATCTTCTTTATTTGAAGTTTCTTTTGCATCAGTGCCTGAATCAGGATTCCCCAAAGCTTTATCTACAATTTTGCCTTTCACTTTTTTCATCAACCCGCCTAATTGTGCATTTGCATTATAGTTAATAGCAAATATAGCAGCGAAGACGAGTACGAAAATGATTGATTTTTTCATATTCAATTGATTTATTACGGTGCTTCTATTAATAGAGATTATCAACTACTTAAGCTCAATCAATTCCATGTGTGATTGTAACTTGCCACTTTTATCGTAGCTCTCTGTTTTAACAATTCCGACTCCCTTGGCATACCAATCAATGTTATTTGATTTCATTTTGAGTCCCATTGCAGAGGCGCTTACGTCGCTTGTAAACTTATATCCTTTGAAAGTGCCCGCTTTTACAGTTACATCTTCGATTGCCTCCATTTTCCGGTTAGTAACCAGCGCTGACATTTTCATATTGATGAACCCCATTTTCATCGCCATTTCAACATTTGCATCGGGAAGTAGATCTCCAGGCTGTGGATTTGATGGAACTTCCATATTATTCCCCGTGATTTGAATTTCGGCCGGCATCTGACCATTTTGCTGAAAGGCAGCTTTATTGATAAAATTGCTCATGTCGAAATAGATCACGTCACCCTTTTTATGAATGGTTATCTCATCTTTATATAGTAGCTTCTCTTTCGGATCAATCGATTCAAACTGGTAAGTAATATCCATATCCGATCCATGGGTTTTTATATGCATGATGGTATAACGCACCATGTTGGTCTCCTTATCTTTCTTATCGAACATTTTATAAACCAATACGGTGCCTTCTTTGGTCGGGAAGAAGATTTCCTGGGCTTTTAATACCATTCCGACGAAAATCAATGCAGTAAATAGAAATAGTTTCTTCATTTTTGTAATTTTAGAATTGATTAATAATTATAACTTTATAAATTCCACACGACGATTGAGCGCTTTATTGACTGGTGTATCGTTCTTGGCAACCGGTTGAGATTCACCCAAACCATCTGTAAATAAACGGTCAGCATTTACCCCAAATGATTTGGCTAATTCGGCTTTAACGGCTGCCGCTCTTCGTTTCGACAAATCCATGTTTTTGGCGTCGTCGCCATCAGAATCAGTATGACCAACAATCTTGACTTTTACATCCGGAACTTCATTCAACACTGTTGCTATGTCTTTGAGTGTACCGTATGATTCTGGTTTTACCTGGTCTTTATTTACATCAAAATAAATTCCGTACGAAACCAGTTTTCCCTCTGTCATCAGCTTGTTACGGGTGTCGGGTAATCCAGCAGCGACCCTGAAATTAGCAATCATGGGATTCCCACTTTCCCAAAGTTCAAAACGCATTTGATTGGTCAGAAATCCCTGTTTGAAGACTTTTGGTAAATCAAAAATTTTGGTCTGATCGAGATATACTCTAAGTCTTGTTTTTTGGACCCAGAATGAAAGACGATATTTTTTGCCGGCTTCCATTACTGCATCATCCTTTTCTCCATTAATGGTGTACCCGTTTTCGTCGTATGCACTATATGTACCACGGTAGCCAAAACTCATTTTTATGCCTCCTTTCAGCCCGGGAACAGCACCTCCTTCGTTCAGATCCTTCGGATTTTCAGCACTATAAAGATAAAATCCAAATTCAAATGCTGTATTACCTTCATCTTTAGGGAAGGTAATGACATCATATTCGATGGTATAATTGTCAGGCAATTTAAGTCCTTCATCAAGGGCGATACAACCTGAGCCTATCATTTTGAACCAGTTGCCCGGATAAAGATTTGTTGTGACAACTTCACCTGATGCGTTTGTATTCCAGTTTGGAGGAAAGTCCCCTGCGCTTGTTTCTGCGAAATCGTCATAAAAAATAACTTTTGCTCCGGGAATAAAGTCGAATTTGGAGTAAGACTGAAGCGAAGGTGTTCCGGATGCTGGTTTTACATCCTGAGTCTCCGGTTTTTGTTCGGCAACTACAGTTTGCTCAACCTTTTCTTTCGGTTGGGCTTCAGTAGGTTTTTTCTTCTTAAAAAGACTTTTTACTCCATTTCCAACCGCATCTAATCCTTGATCAATTCCCTGATCGACTTTGTTGTTGGCCCGGCTGTTAGACTGATCTTTTACTTTTTCACTTACGCGGATCTGAGCATTTAAGCCTGTAAATGACAAAAAGAAGATAATTACAAATAATGATTTGACTGTTTGCATAAAATTGGTTTTTTCAAAGCGTTATACTTCTAAATGATTGAAATAAAATCAACAAATTACAATTTAATAAATTCAACCCGGCGGTTTAGTGCCTTGTTTACAGGAGTATCGTTAGGTGCGACAGGTTTGCTTTCACCCATACCATCGGTTTCAAGTCTATCGCCATTTACGCCAAATGATTTGGCCAGTTCGGCTTTCACAGAAGCAGCACGGCGTTTCGACAAATCCATATTTTTGGCATCATCACCGTCGGAATCGGTATGACCAACGATTTTAACTTTCACATCAGGAACTTCGTTAAGAACCGTGGCAATATCTTTAAGCGTACCATATGATTCAGGTTTTACAACATCTTTATTCACATCAAAATAGATTCCGTATGTAATCAGCTTTCCTTCGGTCATCAGTTTATTGCGTGTGTCAGGCACGCCTATGGCAATACGAATGTTGCTGATCATGGCAGCGCCATCCTCAAACCTCAACCTGTCGGGTTTCACGCAACCTGCGGGAAATGCTTTAGGAGAATCGAAAAGCTTGTCTTCATTCTGGTAAAGGCGAACCCTTGTTTTCTGGACCCAGATAGCAATATGATATTTCTGATTCATTCTCTCTTTAAACTCATCACCTTCTTTAACACCGCCTATTTTGAGCTGTTCACATTCGGCACCATACAGCCAGGTGCCATAACCCGGTCTTCCGTAATATGCAACCTCAAACCAGTATCCTCCCTGCCCAGGGGCAGAACCGCTATCCCAAGCTTTTACATTTCTAGCCTGCATCAACCGCATGGTCCACCCCGCCATTGCTCCTTTACTTTCGGGACCGCTAACTGGTATTACATCATACTCAATGGTGTAATTTTCAGGCAATATCAATAAAGCATCTGTCCATATCGCTTCCCTGCATGCAAATTTCATCCATTGCCCTGGAAACAGATTCGTTGTGACTACTTCAGCCGAGCCATTGGTATTCCATAATGCCGGGAAATCGCCAATGGCATCCTGACTGAAATCTTCATAATAAACCACCTTTTCTCCTGGAATAAAATCGAATTTTGAATAAGCATAAAGCGAAGGAGCACCTGGAGCAGGTTTCACATTCTGGGCTTCCTGACTAGTCCCTTGATTTTGTTTTGTCGAAGCACTATCCTTAACTTGTTCCTTGGGGTTTTTCTTTTTGAAAATCCCTTTCACTCCATCTTCGACCGCATTCAATCCTTTATTGATGCCTTCGTCGACTTCACGGTTGGCTTTGTTGTTCGTCTGATTTTTTACTTTCTTTCCAAGGTTAATTTGGGCGTTTAGATTAATAAATGCCATACAAAAAACAAACAGAATTAAAATTTGCGTAGTTTTCATGACAGGTGGTATTAGATATGTATAAAATTAACGTAATTCGGACTAAATAGTAATCAATTAATGTCAAATAATTTCTAATTTAGAATGTTTATAAACGCGTATCGCCCCAAATCTTTAATTTTCTAATATTAAATAAAATTATAATAAACAATTGTAAAATAACTGGTTAACTCAATGTGAAAATCACATTATTTCGCATGTCAGATTGTTTTAGACCTACAACTTCTATTAAATCATTTTACGGATACTACACTTTGAAAATTTTCATCATTTAGCTAATTCCTCAGGTTAAAGTTAATTCTCCCCAAATACAGAATACTAATATTTACTGAACATAAATTCAATAACATCCGGTTTTAACTACTTTAAAAATAAATGATATTTCAGAAATTGACAACAATGATTTTGGGGTATATGATATAACTCTCATCCGAATATACGATGAAAGGAAACATATAGACGCAACTTATGTCTTTTACAAACAAAAGTGTTTCAGATTGTTCAGGTAAAAGAGTGGTAAAGATGGAGTCGTGTTTAAGGGTTGAGTTGAATGCTACCTCGCCCACAAAAGCGGATGACGTACCGGCACATTCCGGATCACCTCATATACGGTCAAATCACGCTTCAAGCCCAGGTAGAGCTTAATGTATTTCTGCTGATGAAACGCCTGTCCGCTGAACAGCAGAAAAGGCTGGCGAACCGGCCATTCATCCCAATACATAATATCTTTTGGATATGGCCATGCTGTTTTATCGGTAATAAATGGAACCATAAATTCGATGGCCTTGCTCATGTTCCGGCCATCGTTCGTGGTAAAGTGCCACAAATCATCCGCAGGATTAGACAGAATTTTACAGATAGTGGCCATGGCATCGAGGTTAAATAACGAATAACCATAGGGTTTTGTACGTTTGATTTCGAGCGGGAAAGAGCCATCAGCAGCCATTTGATTGGGCAACAAAATTTCTTTAAACCGCGCCCGACAAAATTCCAACTTTGCGGAATCACCTGTCAGATCGGCAAACGCAGCAGCTATCATAACCCAGCAGGTGCCGTGGTTATTTTTGGCATTCATCTCTTCAACTCCGTATGGATGGGTGAACATCCAATCCAGAAACTGACCAAACCATAACTTTACTCCATGGAAAACCTCCTCGTTAATTGCATTTGAATCGTGCAGAATCTTTACGGAACGAGCCACTTCAATAAAGTGAATCGCATCGATCAGACCAATGGACCGGCCTGTAAACCTTCCCTTAATCGCCTGTGAGTAACGCATATCGGGATTCATTCGGGTTGCGGGCTCGTTAAACCAGGCACTTAAATGAATTAGAATGGTGTGAATATATTTTATATCACCTGTAATCAGGTAAGCAGAGGTAAGCGTTCCGACTATTTCAGACAACCGAAAGACGGCTTCGCGGTGAGCCACAAAATTTTCGGGATTCGATTCTCCATCACGCTGAATATAGGGCCCTTTCGGAGTTTTTGGATCAGGCCACCAATAATCGCCTTCCGAATAATAGTCGTTGACTGTTCCTGCACTCCGCTCGCATTTGGAATTCGTCACAGTTTGGGGAAGTATATCCAAAAACGACTGGGCGGATTGAATAACCGCAGCATTTTCATGCCTATCAAGTAAAAGATCAGTTGTATTGAATTCCTGAGAGAACAAATTGCTGCATAGAAATATCAACCCCAGTGACAAAATTGTATTTCTCATTCTAAAAGTCTAAATATGTGGAATATGCAGGCTTTTTCTCGTGCGATTAACTTTCTCATTTTTAGCCGGTTTAAGCCAACTCTCTCTGTATTCATGAACAAAATCGGCCATGTGACGGGGGTCGTGACCGGTAATGCTGCGGAATACATCATTCGTATAGTTCATCTTCCCATTTCGCACAGCATTATAAAGCAACGAGAGGGTTAATACATAAAGCAATGGTTTCTTATCAACCAATTTCTGTCGTACAAACTTAATTGCAGAAGGCCGTGTATATTTGATATCGCGTTCTAATTCAGAAGAAAAAATCTTTGCAATCTGATAAAAATCCATTACCTCGGGACCGGTAATATCGTATGCTTGATTCTCATGGCCGGGGAGCATCAACACCGTAACAATTGCTTCGGCAACATCCCTGACATCGATAAAATTGACAAGACCTGCACCTCCAGGAATATTAATCTTATCATGATCCTGTATATCATGCCGATGAAAAGTCGACAGATTCTGCATATAAAGCGAAGGACGTAAAATTGTTGAGGGAATATTCAGCTTTTTAAAATGGTTTTCGGTACGGTGATTGGCAAAAATACGATTACGTTCAGCCCCAACAATCGAAATAAAAACGATATGCTTTACACCTACCTGTTCAGCCCTGGCCAGAAACGGGAAAATATACTTCGAAACATCCGAAACCTGATTCGGTCGAATCAGCACAATTTTGGTAACCCCTTCGAGCGCCCTGTCATACGTTGACGGTTCATCAAACTCAAACTGACAAAAATTGCAGTTGGCAATCCCCTCAATTTTCCTTGCCCGTTCAATGTCCCGGACTGCAGCAACAACCTCAACACCGGGATAATTTTTACTTTCCAGCAATTTAAGGGTAGCTAAACCAACATTGCCGGTGGCTCCGGTAATTAAAATTTTCTCCATAAACAAAGTAAAATACAGTTATGAAAATTAGACAAGCGCCCAAAATTCAACACCACAAAAATAAAACCTTTTCGATTAAACTAAACCGTTTAATCAACGTTGTGGCAAATATATTCCATAAAATAACCAAATTACTATTTTCCGACCATTTATATCTAATTGATTGCAGTTCCTTCCAACCTTATATATCGTTGCAATAACGAAGCTTTCAGGAAGTCGGAAGACGGAAGTCTAAGTGAGTAAATAAAAATATATTTTTGTGCTTTCTGCTTTTAGAAAAATTATTCTGTCTATCCTAAAATTTTGACGAAATGAGAATATCAATTGCTATGATCGTGTTCCTTTTCTCCGTAATACAGGTGAACGGCCAAAAGCAAAAGAAAACCCATCTGTTTACGGATATGCCCAAAGACCTGAGTTTCTTTGTCAATCCGACATTCCAATTCAGTGCAATTGCACAACAATACTGTAGTACTCCAGGAATCCGGGCTGGTGTCATTATCAACAAAAGGCTCATCATTGGGGGTGTTTACAATTATAATTTTAATGAGATCACACTTCCCGAGGCAAAAGGTGGCGGTCAACTTCGGATGCAATGGGGTGGCCTCCATGTGGAATACACATTGTGGCCTGAACAGTTCGTTCATCTTACAATTCCCGTATCAGCAGGTATGGGCCAGCTAAAAACAACAGGCGGCACAATTGAAACAATGACTGGTGATCCGAATTTTTTATTCGCCGAGACAGGACTAATGATTGAATTCAATATTTGGAAACATGCTAAATTAGGATTGGGCGGAAGCCATCGTTACACCAAAAATGTGACATATAATTCACTAACATCCAGCGATCTGATCGCCTTTGCGTTTGTGGCATCCGTTAAATTCGGATTTTTCGATTACAATCGACGCCGTTAATGTCTTATTATCTTAACCATTCTGTCATAAGCAACTGTCAGTTATTAATTTCTGTCAGGCAAATTGATTGAGCAACAATGGTTTTTTGCGTAAAATAAAAATTTGTAAATCTTTTAAAAATATCTGTTGCAAATTATTGAAGTATGCTTATCTTTGCAACCCGTATCGAAGGAAGAGTTTAAGAACAAGATATTAATAAATAATAGTTCACATGAAAAAGGGAATACATCCGGAAAGTTATCGGCTGGTAGCATTTAAAGATATGTCAAACGAGCATACTTTTCTTACCAGGTCATCAGCTGCATCAAAAGAAAAAATTGAAATTGATGGCGTTGAGTATCCGCTTATTAAGGTGGAAATTTCAAATACTTCTCACCCATTTTATACCGGTAAAATGAAGCTTGTCGATACTGCAGGACGTGTAGATAAGTTCCTGACCCGTTATTCAAAACACATGGATAAACGCAAGCAATAGGCTGTAAAAGAGCTTAAAAACCCCGTATTTTATCAGTACGGGGTTTTTTGTGTTTTTTTCATTATTTGGTTTAAATTTGCTTTCCCCTACTGACAGAATGCCCTTTTTCTGCGGTTATTGTGCAATCTACGGATTTGGCACACGAATTGAAACATGAATAGTTACCTCATTCAAATGAATTTTGGGGACAAATTGTCATCACTTTAAACTTAAAATGGAAAACAAAAAAAATAAAACCTCAAAAAATAACTTCTTATATTCAAGCGATATAGATGATCAGGACGATTTTATCCCGATTCTGGTCGATGGCGATGATTCCGATCTCAGTGCTATAGAAGTGCCGGATATTCTGCCAATCTTACCGCTACGTAATACCGTTCTTTTCCCTGGAGTGGTAATGCCGATTACTGTTGGAAGACAGAAATCGCTATTGCTAATCCGTGAAGCTTATTCCGGGAATAAGTTGATTGGTACAATCGCCCAAAAAGACGGACAAATTGAAGATCCCGAACCTGATGACTTATTTCAGGTTGGAACAATGGCCGAAATCCTGAAAATTCTGGAGATGCCCGATGGTTCCACATCTGTAATTATTCAGGGCAAGCGTCGCTTCCGGTTGAAAGAAATTACAGAAACAACTCCGTACCTGAAGGCAACAGTTCAGGTAATCGACGACATTTTGCCTACCACCAAAATGCGTGAGTTTACAGCATTGGTCGAGTCGTTAAAAGATTTGGCCCTTAAAATTGTCAAATCTTCGGGCAACATTCCACCCGAAGCACAATTTGCCGTTAAAAATATTGAGAATGCCACCTTCCTGATTAATTTCATCTGTAATAATACAGAGCTCAACGCTTTGGAAAAACAGGAATTACTCGAACTGGACGATTTGCGCGACCGTAGTACCAAGTTGCTCACTTATCTTGTTCGCGAAGTTCAGCTGATTGATCTCAAAAAGGACATTCAGAAAAAGGTGAAAGTCGATATGGATCAGCAGCAACGCGAGTATCTGCTTCACCAGCAAATTAAAACAATCCAGGACGAACTTGGGGGAAATCCTTCGGAACAAGAGATAGCAGACCTCAAAAGACGGAGCCTGGATAAAAAATGGAGCGAAAACGTACAAGCTGTTTTTGATAAGGAACTTTCGAAATTGATTCGGATGAATCCGGCTGCCGGTGAATACTCGGTACAGGCAGGTTATCTTGAGACTTTTCTTGATCTTCCGTGGAATGTCTATTCAGAAGATAACTTTGACCTGAAGAATGCCGAGAAAATACTTGACGAGGATCATTACGGTCTCGAAAAAGTAAAGGATCGGATACTTGAACACCTTGCAGTTTTAAAATTGAAGGGTGATATGAAATCGCCGATACTCTGTCTTTACGGCCCTCCGGGAGTTGGAAAAACTTCACTTGGGAAATCGGTAGCCAGAGCGCTTGGACGCAAATTCGTCCGGATGAGCCTGGGTGGACTTCATGACGAATCTGAGATCCGCGGACACCGTAAGACCTATATTGGCGCAATGCCAGGCCGTATAATTCAGAATTTAAAAAAGGCCGGAACTTCAAACCCTGTGTTTATTTTGGATGAACTCGATAAAGTATCGAACGACTTTCACGGTGATCCGGCATCAGCATTGTTAGAAGTTCTTGATCCGGAGCAAAATGCTGAATTTCATGATAACTATATCGATCTCGACTATGATCTGTCGCGTGTAATGTTTATCGCGACTGCAAATAGTTTGAGCACCATTCACCCAGCCCTTCGCGACAGGTTGGAGTTGATTGACGTGAGCGGGTATTTACTTGAAGAGAAAATCGAAATCGCAAAACGGCATTTGATAACTCGTCAGTTGGAAGGCCATGGAATGAAAAAGGATGATGTGAAATTTTCAAAAGATGCACTCATCAGGCTTATCGAAGACTATACAAGGGAATCGGGAGTACGCGAAATGGATAAGCAATTAGCCAAAGTGATCCGAAGAGTAGCCCGAAAGATTGCTTTCGAAGAAGAGTTTAATAAGAAAATAGGACCTGCCGAGATACGCGAGTACCTGGGTTCGCCAAAATATAGCAAAGAGAGTTACGAAGGAAACGAATACGCCGGTGTGGTGACAGGTCTTGCCTGGACTTCAGCTGGTGGTGAAATCCTTTATGTTGAGACCAGTTTGAGTCAGGGAAAGAGCAAATTCACAATTACCGGTAACCTTGGCGAAGTAATGAAGGAATCGGCAGCAATTGCGCTCGAGTATCTGAAATCACACTGTGGTCAGCTTGGACTGAAACCTGCGGTCTTCGAAAAATGGGATGTGCACATGCATGTACCGGAAGGAGCGATTCCCAAAGATGGTCCATCAGCGGGCATTACAATGGCAACAGCACTTGCATCCGCTTTCACGCAGCGCAAGGTTAAAAAAGGGTTAGCCATGACAGGTGAGATCACATTGCGCGGACGGGTTTTACCCGTTGGCGGAATCAAGGAAAAAATTCTGGCTGCAAAACGCGCCGGAATTAAGGAGATTGTGATGAGTAAAGAGAACAAAAAGGATATTGAAGAGATCAAAGAGATCTATCTTAAAGGCTTAAC
>Ga0209511_1001696_pt1 | contig 18988 bp, 7 predicted proteins | sample SSSSmetaG_FD_184141 | JGI IMG/M metagenome (GOLD analysis project Ga0209511, IMG submission 184141) | Glacier valley bacterial and archeal communities from Borup Fiord, Nunavut, Canada, to study Microbial Dark Matter (Phase II) - ​SSSS... | ecosystem: Environmental > Aquatic > Freshwater > Ice >...
CGCCTGGGCGGACTGACCAAAGCCGAAACCGAAACCTTTGCCCAAAAGACGGTAAACTTGGGAATAATCCCTGACCACTTCTTCAATAACCTGCATGCCCTCACTGGCGGACACCCGGTATTGACCCAACTGTTGGCCCTGGAGCTAGAACCTGAAATTACTCTGGAAGAATGGGAAAACCGAATACGCCAGAGCCTTGAAATTCGGTTAGAACTTACCCGGATCTGGAAAAGTCTGGCTGAGAGTGAACAACAGTCTCTCCTCCAACAATTAGAAGGAGTCAGAACCCTGTCGGTTAACAGCCCACTTGGAACTCTAGAGCAACGGGGACTGATAGTATCGGAAAGTGGTCAGCCACAGATCTTCGCCAGGGTATTTGAGTGGTACCTATTGGAAAAGTTGGAAAAGTTAGAAGCCGCCCCAACAACTCCTAACCAGGGGTTTAAGGAAATAGCTTATGATCCCTACCGCGAAGAAGTAATTTTTGACCAGGGAAAACGCCGCCTAAATCTTGGGGGTAACGCGGCTATCCTGTTTAAATATCTCTACTTACGCCAGACCAAACCCTGGTGCACTAAAGATGAACTGATCACGGCAGTCTGGGGCAATCAGGCTTACAGCCAGGAAAATCTGGACAAACTGGTAAGCGATCTCCGGCAAGAAATCGGCGACAGTGAAAAACGAGTAATTAGAACCATCGCCCGCCGAGGGTTACTGATGGTAGGAGTAGTAGAATGGCGGGAACAGCGACAGTGATTCCAGTTTTAGGTTTAAAGTTCAGTTAGACCAGATTACCCTTTTCTCAGAAAAAATTCAGCTTAATTCAGCTTTGTTTCAGGTAGATTTCAAGTATTCAAAGAGAATTCTTACTAAAATACCACTCACAAGCCCCGCCACAAGCCGGGTTTGAAGTTACAGCATAGACCTACTTAAGTTGTTAAGGAGTTAATAAACAAGATGTCAACCAGTTATAAGTACCGCAAAGTAACCGAGACCTTAGCCCAGAGCCTGGCTAATTTTGAAACCGTCGATACCCTCCTATTCCGAGTGGGTGAGGAAGCCGACCCCAACACCCTTGAACTGAAAAACCGCTGGCAAACCGTCCTAACCAACGGTAGCGAACTGGCCGAATATGTCAAAACCCATCACCGGGTGCAAGCCCCCGCCGTGCTTACCTCCCTGGAAGAACTGGCTAAATTTACCGATGTCACCCGCCCCTTTAGGCTGTCAATCATCGGACAAAAAGGGGTCGGTAAAAGTGCTCTAGTTAACGCCCTGTTAGGAGCCAGCAAAATTCAATACACCCCCAGCGAAGTAGCCGGAAAAGCCGTAAGTGGTACCCGTATTCGCTTAATGGCGGGCGAAGAAGGAAGTCCCACCTGGCGGGTAGTTTTTCTTACTCCGCGTAGACTCTGGGAAATTGGTAGCCATCTGTTAGTAGTAGCCCGGCTAGCAGTCCCTACTCCACCCAAAGACCTTAACCGCCGTGAAACTGTACTCTTGACCCTTAAAGAAGCGCTGGCCACCGAAAAGAATAGCGCGCTGGAAATCAACTCCACCTTGCATATTCAGGCTCGCAGTGCCAGAGACACCCTGGCTAAAATGTTGGAAGTCTATCGGTCAGCCGAAAATATCATCCCAGCCGACTTCAGTCTAGAACTGGACGACCAGGACGTGGATGGTCCTATCAGCCCCTACCTGCGCCAGACCCCCGAAGGATTACATCTAATCGTAGATTATGTGGAGCGTTTCATCCCCGCCGAAGAAGCCGGAGTTTTGGCTGGTCGCAGAATCGAACTTGAGGATGTATTGGGACTGGACGACCCCCGCGATAGCTTCTTTGCCCTGGAAGCCTTTCGGGAATCTTTTGCGGTAGTAATGGTCTTTAAGTGCGACCGGGGGCTGAATACTGAAAGCAGCAGCTTACTGGAATACTTGTTTAAGCGGGATGAGGAAGAACTAACCCGCTTTGGTAATCCGGCTGACCTCAATAAAGCCATCATCGTGGCTAACCAGTTTGATGGGGTCGCAGCCAACATAACCGTTGAAAGTAAAGCTAACCCCCTCAAAGGAATTGAGGATTTACGACGTGATTTGGCCCGTTACACCAAAAGAGCCGTCCCGATTTATCTGACCAGTGCCGAAATGGCCCGGAATGCCCGCTTGGTATTGGAAAATCCCCAGGCTCGACCCTCGGCGGCTTATTCTTTTTATCTTGCCAGCCTGACCAATTTATTGGAAGTGGTGGTTGAAACCGGCAACTCCGTCCCCGACTACCTGGACTTTATTATGGCGAAACGGGCTGAACTGGAAGATACCGATACCCAGAACCGCACTGGTCAAACCCAGGCTCAACTAGTATATGAGCTAAGCGGGTTACCTCGTCTGCTCACCAAAGTAGAGGAGGCTCTCGAAGCAGGTTCAATCCTACGGGGTCGGGTAGCTAATGCCGAATATTACTATTCCACCGCCATCAGCGAAACCGCCCATTGTTATGCCCGCCGGATGCGGGAATATGGCCTGGAAATAGACGAATTTAACCAACCCACTGGCAACCTGGAAAGTCGGCTCTTTACTAAATTCCAGCACGAAATGCATCAAAAGTTGGAAGAAGCCGACCGGGAACTCAGGAAAGCCTACTTTAGCTTTGCCCAGAGCTACATCCACGGCCCCCTCCCTAGACAGGCTGAGGAAAACCGGGAGAACTTCCTTAAAACCATTCGGGAAGCCCTGACCAAGAACCGGGATTTAATCCAAACCCAACCCCATATCTCCACTGGCGAGATGGTGACCGATGCCTGGCGGAAGATCTTTGAGGATCTAAACGACTGGTTGGCGCTTGAGGCTGGACGACAAACCCGGCGTTTGGTTGGCCCCTTGGTTCTGGAAATAGAGCGACTAGCAGGTAGTCTAGAAAAGCGGCTGGCGGAACTGGGTGTCGTTACTCCTACCGAAGGCTTCTGGCATAATTACCGGGAGCGACTGGCTCGGTTAAGAGACCGCCTCCAGATGCAGGCTGAAATGTTGGGAGTGGCTTATTATACCGACTACCGCTTTTCGGTCTATGACCTTAGCATCGCCGAAGCCTTGCACGTGGGCGAACCAATCGAACGGCGGGAAAGGGTAGTGCGCCAGATGCAGGAGCGGGTACTGACCTGGTACAACCAACTCTGGCACCTGTTGGCCAAAGTAACCATGACCGAACTAAACACCTTTGTAAGTGAAATCCGCTATTACATCCTGGGTCTACCAGCTGAGGGAAGTTTACTGGCGGGGTTACAGGTAAGTGGCAAGGAAGGTGGGGAATTAGCTCCAGTGGAAAGTCTGGTAGCCGCTTTAGCCCAGCGGTATCACACCGACGAACATTTCCGGCGGCAATACCAGCTACGCGAACCCAGCCCCTCCGAAAGACTGACCGCTGAAATCCGGGAATGGCTCGAACTGGTGCGACCACCGCTGGTGGGACTGGTGGAGCTTGGTAAGGCTCTAGCTTCGGTGGGCATCATATCCGAGGGTCAGGTTGGGACAGTAACGGAAGAAGGGTTAGAAACCGAGGATGAGGAAAACCCGTCAACTGCACCCACATCTTCTAACTCTGGAACCAATTCTACCGGGGCAGCCGCAGCTAATCAGCCAGCCGCAAATGGTTTTACCCGCTTAAAAGTGCCGGTGGAAAGTTTGCACCCTTACCGCTCGGTGACCAAACAGGTTTGGGAAATAAATAACCCGGATAAAGAGGCCAACGGCACTAGACTACATTTCAGCCGGATAGACCTGACCGGGCCTAACGACCGCATCATCGTGGAGTCATTTGGTAAGCAGGAGCGGCAAGTAATAACCGGGCAGCAGCAGGAGTTATGGACTAGAACCTTTAGCGGGCAAATGGTGACCATCCATTTCATCGCCGAAAACTCGGCCAAACCGGGCTGGGGCTTTGTGCTGGATGGGTTAGAAACAGTCGTAGCGGTTGAAGCCAGATAAGGAAAGAGGTCAAGATGCCCAGTCTGGGAAAAGGTTCAATTGGAAACCCTGGCTCTGGCAAACCCGCTGCCAATAATCCGGGCATTAGAAAGGGTGGGAGTGCCAATCACTCCCGCCAACCCGAGCGGCAAGCGGTTTCCAAAAAGGTCAGGTTTGAGGTGATGCAGCGAGATGGCTTTTGTTGTCGGTTGTGTGGCAGGGGTAAGGTCGAGGGGGTAACACTTCACCTTGACCACCGAATCCCGATAAGTCGGGGTGGCACCAACGACCTGTCCAACCTGCAAACCCTGTGTGAAGATTGCAACCAGGGGAAGAGCAATCGCTTACTCTAATTTGTATATTGTATCTCCAGATGTAATACCCCTTGTTTTCCTTGTTAGTCCAAATCCTTAACCCAATAACTCGGTTTGATGGGTTTACCGATCTAGGGACTCGATACTAGGGGTTATTAGGTTAGACTAATAAAGGCGCAAAACACCTTTTGGAAATAAAAGTATAGGTGGATGAGGTTTGGGAGTAGTTTTTCAGTCTTCAGCTAGGTATGACTTGATTTAGCTTGGGGCTCAGCTATTTCAACCAAAATGGCTCGGCCTGACAATACACATTCTAATTCAATTTAGTCCCCACAAATGTTTATATTTCTACTGCAAGTTAGCATAAGCCGTAATGCAAATTGTAATGCAAAAGAGATATAGTTTTAACTAGGGAAACCTACCTTTTCGAACAATCAAATTAATATCTCTCCCCCTCTTATATAAATTTTTAATTACTTCATTTAAAAATATGATTTTGGGTAGATACCAAAGAAGGTAAAAACTTATGTTAACATCTCTATCCTATCTCGCCAGTTTAGAAGATGAATTGGCTCAAAAAATTTCTAAGGTAGAGCTAATAGGAGAACTTAAATTATCTGCAGAATTGGACACACGTCTAGGCGAACGTATCGCTCAGTTTGTAAAGAATAGAAATTTTACCGATGCCACAACCCTGTTAGGTAGGAGATATCCAACTTGCCTTGTAGTTTATCTGGTAACTCGCGGTATTTATGGCTATAACGGTGGTGATTACTGGACTAGTATAAGGAATCAGATTGGCATTTCTTCTAATCTTACTACCCAATGGGGTCAAATATTTGAGGATTTTATTCGAACAAAACACCTGGCTTTTCCACCCCAGGAGGGAGCTAGTCGCTATGTGCGATCAATACTTCTACATGGTGGAATTCCAGATTACTGTCTACCCGATTTCTTTGAAAAAATATTATATCCTGCTATTTCCCGTCCAGAGTTAAATGGGGTAACTGCTGAATATCTGATTCAAGATCATCTTTCCGCTAACAGTCAAAACGTAGATAAACCGGTCACCCGGTTTTTAAGAGAAGGTGGGAAAATTGCGATAGATTTTGTGAACCGCTGTCTTGAAATGGCTCAGAGCTATGAATTTGAAGATGCCATCCCCCAAGCGGATGTTTTAGGGTTACCACTACGGGTAATTGAAGGATATCAGAAATGGGTTGAAAAGCGCGGGAAAGGGTCGCTAAAATACGGTTCCAAACTCAAGCTTCAATCACCACAACTGGTACTAGATCCGTATGGAGATGGGGTCTTTATTGAATTGCCCTTGCAAGAGCTTACCTCTGAATTTCAGTTCGCCACTGGCCAATGGCTTATAGAAAACGCTGAGAAAACTACTCCTTACCCTTTCCACTTGAACAGAAATTGCCTAATTGATCCAGAACGAATTTATCTTGAAAACCCCACGAAGGATTCCAGGGTTACATTTCAAATAGACGATAGATTAAACAGAACCTGGCATTTTAAGGGTATTGATACTGATACCTCCCTATTGGCTTTTGACGCAGAAACTGGGAACCTTATAAACTGGCGTTTTAATCTCCCTGCCAAACTTCTCTGGCTAATTTATCCAGCATTACAACCTATAAGTATTGAGGGTGGACAGAAGCGGGAGACGTTTTCCCAGCTCCCAGGAGAATGGTTTAACTATAAAATTGAAGAGTGGGATCTGACCTCGGCAAAGCTAATCAAAATTGGAGAGAAATACATCTCACTTGAGCCTGATTTGACCAAACTGCGACCTCAATTAAAGGGAGCAGTTCTGGAAGGCTACTTTCCCCAGCCAGGAGAGGCAAATGTTTACCTGGATCTACCTGATGTCATTATTCCACTATCTCCCCAGCGCACCGTTGCGAGTGAGGCTTTTCGTTGGAATATTAGAATAATTAATAAAGAACGAGAACAGGTAGCTGCGCATTCGGTTGCAAACCTCCACTATCAGGATGAGGGTAATCATATTCGTTTTTCCTTGGGTTTAAAGGAACTGCTAGGGGTAGACAATTTTGGCAGCTATACTGTTTTTATGCGAGGGCCATTGGGCCGCGATATTACTTTTAATATTTCACTAGTGCCACAACTTAAAATAATTGGTATTGAAAATACCAGAATACCTGACCAATATGGAAAACTTGAAGCAGTAGAACTTTTAATAAAAACAGCAACAACCTTAATGCTTACCAGCCTGGACTCAAAACTAAGAATTGAACAGCTTCAGCCAGGCTCTTTCAAAGTTGAAGTTCCCTCAGACCGGAATAAGGCTGAACTGATATTACAAAATCCGGCTAAAAAACAGGTTACACTGTCAGTTCCACTTCCGATTATAATCTGGAAACTAAATTCTAACAAAAACATTGAGGCATTTACTCAGGATAGCCCTGGGCTGTTATCAATTCCACTTGAGACATTTCTAGGGGTAGCTGAGCCGAGATTGTTGGTTACTATATCTCCTCCCCCCACCCACGAACATATATTATCAGGGCATCTCAGGTTGAACTATGACTCTGACTCGTTACCCCAAACAATCGAATCACGTAGCAGTCGAAACCGGTATCTAAGTTTCAAATTGGAAGAAACCTTTGATAGCCTTAGAAGTAGTCGCGAAGGGAACCTTTTGTTTGAGCTGACCCTGGATAACCTGCCAGGAAATACCAATGGTTCCTACTTGCCAGTTCTAAACCTCACTCGCACTATTAAACTCCAAAACCTAACACTGTCCAGTTCCGTAGTGGACGAAGGCTGGTCAGTAGAAACCTCCTGGCAATGCAATTCTGGACTTAAAAACCGCCAACTTCGACTGTGGCCTTTATGGAAACCCTGGAAGAAACCCTTTGAAATCTCTATACCAGATGAGAAAACTAACCAGTTTAATATTATTATTCCCCAAGAAGAATTACAGCCAGGACTATATCGAGCTGAAATAGGTTTGAAAAACCCTTACTCACAACTCCCAATCATGCGACCTCTCTTCAACCCTGCTATAACCCCAGAGGTAAAGATTGGTAGTGCTACCAGTCGGGCTAATTACTTGCGAAACATTCCGCCCGGTACTGAATCATTTTTGGTGCAATTACTGGCTGAAGGTGCGCAGGCAATTACACCACAACGGTTAAAAATTTTCCAGGGGCAATACCGGCAAGCCCATACCCCAATGTTAATAGAAACTTTGTTAGTGTTACAGGAACAGCCTCAGATAACTATTACCCGAAACTTGGAACTCTTTGAAGAATTAAGCTGCTGTTTGTTAAAATTCCCGGCAGAATTGTTTCTTTATCTGATACAAAAAAATGCCGATAAAATTTTATACTCGGATTGGGAACGTTACAAAAAGCTTCTTGTACACTGCTCTCCACCGTTATTAGGGTTGCTTAACCGACTAATAGAGGATCGGGGATTAGTAAAAACAGAGGTAACCAAATACTTGAAAGTAGATATTACCGCTGAGCTTGAGGAACTTGGTTTTCAAATCTGGGAAGAAAAGATTGAAGAATGTGAGTATATAACTTTTGAGGAACTCCTTTCACAATTGGTGGATCACCAGGAATACTATGAGAATGGGGCCACTAATTATTTGCGGGAATTAGCAAAAAATGGCATACCAAAACTCAGGCCGGAACAGGAAAAGCTGTTTATAGCCCGGGCCAAAAACGCTGTCCAGATAAAGAAAAATAGTGAAACCACCGGTTTAAATGAGCAATATGAAAAAGGGGAGGATGCCTTAAAACAGTTAGCTCTTGCTAAGCTCCCTATTTTGCTAAAAATTGTAAAAGAATATCTAAAACTAAGACCGCGTTCTCCGGTTGACGCAATTAGCAAGGGTTATATTGCCCTTATGGAAGCTCTCAATCAATATCTTATTTCCGGAAGTGGTAATTTAGAGCTGTATTTGGAAGCCCAGCTTCGTAAGGAATTTTTAGGCAGCCAACACCGCGGGGTTAGTTCAGGTAGAAAACGCTACTAATCACCCAATTTTAGAAAGTAAAAAATGAGCACCTTACACCCAATCGTGACTACTAGCCGTATTCGAGAAACCTATCTACGCTACTTGAAAACAACCTATTCCATTCAGGATGAGACTCTCAGGAAAAACCTGTGGAAAGCTCTGGAGGAACCCGACCGCTTGGTCAAAGGACCCCTGCTGGAGGCAGCCCCACCTTTTGTGGCTGGAAAAAGTATCGAAGAGCTGGTTAAAAGTGGCGTTTTACATCCGGATTTCAAAAAACTTTGCAGCCCAGCTTTACCCTGGGAAAGGCCATTATATCAACATCAGACGGAGGCTGTCACAAAGGTAGTGCAACATAGGCGCAACCTTATTGTTGCTACTGGTACTGGTTCTGGTAAAACCGAAGCTTTTCTACTCCCTATTTTGAACCATTTGTTGTTAGAAAAATCAGCCGGGACACTTTCCACTCCCGGGGTACGGGCACTCCTTTTATATCCTATGAATGCCCTGGCTAACGACCAGTTAAAGCGGCTTCGCCAACTTTTGTCAGATTTCCCGTCAATTACTTTTGGACGCTATACGGGCGAGACTGAGGAAAAAGACGATTATGCCATTGCCCGCTTTAGTGAACAGAACCCTGGCGAACCCTTACTAAAAAACGAGCTTATAAGCCGTAATCAGATGCGCGCTACTCCACCGCATATCCTGCTTACTAACTATGCGATGCTGGAATATTTGCTATTAAGACCGGAAGATTGCGAGTTTTTTGATGGGGAATTTGCAGACCACTGGCGTTTTATTGCCCTGGATGAAGCCCATGTTTATGATGGGGCTAATGGTATAGAAGTTGCCATGCTCCTCCGCCGTCTTAAGGACAGGGTGGTTAAAAGCCAACCCGGAAAACTCCAGTGTCTGGCTACCAGTGCTACTCTAGGACGAGGCAAGGCGGACTTCCCGGAGGCGATTAAATTTGCCACTAACTTTTTTGGTGAAACCTTTGAATGGCTCGATGAAGACCCCTTGAGACAGGATATAGTCGAGGCAACCCGTATACCTACCGCTGAATTAGGGGAGATTTGGGGCAAGGGTAGTTTGAAATTGTATCAGGCCCTTACTGAGGTTATTCAGAAGTTTCCTGAAGCTAACAATATCACCTTTGAGGAATTAGCGGACGCCGCCAGTCCCTATTTACCGCCCGTGATATTAAACAGGGCAAAAGTAAATCTAGCGATATATTTACAAGATGCACCAAAGGCTGAAACTTCCTTTGCTATTGATCTTTTTCTATATGAATTACTGAGAGGGGATGATTACCTTCACCAGCTACATAATGAACTAGGCGAAAAGCCTTACCTATTGGAAGAAATCGCTAAAAAGATTTTTCAGGATACCGCTGAGGCCAGTGAAACATTGGTTACTCTAATAAATCTGGCAGTTAGAGCGAGATCTGAGCCAGCCAGCCTTTCTCTACTACCAGCGCGTTACCATGTTTTTGTCCGGTCCTTGGAAGGGGCTTTTGTCTGCTTTAATAGTTCTGGGCATGCAGACCAGGAACCCCATATATTCCTGGGCCGTCATGAAATCTGCCCTGATTGCAAGGGAATGGTAGTTGAGCTTGCTTCTTGTATTCGCTGTAGTGCCAATTATATTGTTGGTAATATTCAAGAAGTTAGTCGGGAACAGCAGCTATATCAACTTGAGCCCTTAAAAGGGGATAACCTGGCTTATACCGGGAAGAAAGTCTATCTTCTTTTAGACGAAGAATCTACCACTATAGACGAAGATGAAGAAGTAGTTACTGGGGAAGAAACAGTAGAGACCAGCGACACTACTCCATCGTACCTAGTATGTCTCCATTGTGGACTCGCTAATACCGGGGAAAAGCTTAATTGCAGTTGTGGCAGGGGCTCTCTAATCAGAAAGCTTAAGAAAGCTGAATTAAAACCCGACCGGGAACCCCAACGCTGTTTGAAATGTGGTGCTAGGAGTAGCGGGGATGTTATCGCCCGTTTTCTCACCGGGCAAGATGCCCCACCAAGTGTGCTGGCTACAGCGCTCTACCAGGAACTTCCTCCTTCTTCCAGCCCGGACGCGCAGGAGTATCCCGGCGAAGGGCGAAAATTACTGGTTTTTTCAGATAGCCGCCAGGATGCCGCCTTTTTTGCCCCATATCTTGAACGCACCTATAATCGGGTTTTGCATCGTCGTCTGATAATAAAAACCCTTCTGGAGGATCGTGATGGCCGGGAAGGCCAACTTCGGTTGGAGGATATTGTAAATAAACTTCAAAAACAGGCTGAAAAAGCTGGCTGTTTTTCCCCTCGTCAGAGTTTTAGTGAGCGGAAAAAGATTGTAACTACCTGGCTGGTGCAAGAACTAATTGCGCTGGATAAGCGGTTAAGTCTGGAAGGAATGGGCTTACTTTATTTCAAACTGGTTCAACCCTTACGTTGGAAACCCCCTACTGTTTTAAAAGAAGCTCCCTGGAGTCTCACCGATGAAGAAATTTGGAAACTTTGTTGCGTGCTTTTAGATACGCTACGCCAACAGGGGGTTGTGTCGTATCCAGAAAATATTGACCCAAGGGATGAGGAATTTGCCCCGCGTAACCGGGAAATCTTTGTCAGAGAAAACCAATCCGATTCTAAAGCTTCAATTCTGAGCTGGTTGCCAACCCGTGGCACTAACCGCCGGTTGGTTTTTCTTAAACGACTTTTAGAGACAAAGTTACCAGGTCTTTCCCCGCAAGAGTATCAGGTTAAAGCCTCTGAGGTTCTGAAAGGTCTCTGGGTTCATTTAACCGAGCGTGGTTCGGTCTGGAGTGATTATCTACAGACTAGTAGCGGGAAAAATGGAGTAGTATACCGTCTTAATTACCAATACTGGGAGTTGGTTCCTTACCAGGAAGTTAACGGGTATTTGTGTGACCAATGTCGGAATATAAGCCCGGTTAATTTGGCTGATTTGTGCCTCATCAATGGGTGTCAGGGCAAGTTGACACGGGTAAATCCGCAATCTCTGGAATTTAGCAATAACCATTATCTAAACCTTTATTTAAACTTAAGGGCAGTTCCGCTAGCCGCCGAAGAACATACAGCTCAGTGGACCAGCGACGAAGCCAGCAATGTACAAAATCGGTTTATAAAAGGAGAGATTAATGTACTGAGCTGCTCTACCACCTTTGAACTGGGGGTAGATGTGGGCGAACTACAGGCGGTATTTATGCGAAATGTACCACCTACTACTGCCAACTATGTCCAGCGGGCTGGTCGGGCCGGTCGAAGAGCCGATTCAGTGGCATTTGCGCTTACCTTTGCCCAGCGTCGTTCTCATGACCTCACCCACTATAACGACCCTGCCCGGATAGTATCCGGAAAGATAAATCCGCCAAGGGTAGAACTAACCAACGAAAAAATTGTGCGTCGCCATATGGAAGCAATCCTAATAGCAGCTTTTTTCCGCTATATATATGACCAGAATAAAAGGACGTTTAAAAATCTTGGGGACTTCTTTAAACCGGAGGGAGGGCTTCCCAAGGGTCCAGCTTTATTAAAAACCTATGCCGAGGGGAAACCCCAAAATGTTAAACAAGCTCTAGAACGAGTTGTACCGCTAAATCTCCAGGCAGAACTGGAGGTGGAGAACTGGGGATGGCTTTCCCGTGTAGGAAATGATGGATTACTTGACCTTCTCGAAATCACGGATAACGAAGTAAATGATGATCTGGAAGTTTACCGCCTATTAGAGGAAGAAGCTGTTGGTGATCGAAATTATTCTGCCAGTATGCGCTATCAAAATGTCACCCGCACTATTCGGGGTCGCTCTATTCTGGGGTTTATGGCTTCCCGTAACCTGCTACCTAAATATGGTTTCCCAACTGATGTAGTACCCCTCAAAACTGACCACATTGTCCTGGAAGTGGCCTCCAAGGTGCAACTAGAACGGGATTTACGGATTGCGATTGCTGAATATGCTCCCGGTTCTGAAGTGGTGGCGGCCAAATATATCTGGACCAGCGGAGGTCTTTACAAACAGCCAAAAAAAGATTGGCCCTTGATTCATTACGCAATCTGTTCCGCCTGCGGCCATTTCCATAGGAGTACTAAAGAAGTCGGAACAACCTGTGAGATTTGCCACTTCTCGCTCCATACTTCCCAGCATAAGTATGGCACTTTTATTATTCCAGAATTTGGATTTGTAGCCGGAGATAAATTACATAAATCCGGTGAGGCTAGGCCCCAAAAACTTTATGCTTCACGGGTATATTTTGCTCAGTATAATCCTCCCCACCAAGAAGAAGGGGCTATTTCTTCTTCTACACCGGCGCTGGTAGAAGGTTTAAATAATGAAGAAATACAGTTATCCAGTTACTACTCGCGGTTTGGCAAACTGGCCGTAGTAAATGCGGGACCCAGCGGGCGGGGTTTCCGGATCTGCCATTCCTGTGGCTTTGCTGAAGTCGCCCCACTCCCACCCCCGATAGGTGCAAGAACCAGACGTACCAACCCGCCCACTCATAAAAATCCCCGCACAAATAGAGAATGTGGTGGATCAATTAGTAATAATCATCTGGGGCATGAATTTTTGACCGATGTACTGGAACTCCGGTTCACGGGAAAGTTGGGCGGATCATTCGATGAGAAATTACTCCGCTCGCTGGTCTACGCCCTTCTAGAGGGGGCCAGTCGGGAATTGGGTATCCGCAGGGATGACCTGGATGGTACCCTCAATAAATATGCCTCGGACTATCCCGAAGCCATAATTCTATTTGACAATGTACCCGGTGGTGCAGGCCATGTAAAGCGTATTTCTGAAGAGTTAGGTCAGGTGCTTCTTGGAGCTTATACGCGAGTTAATATGGAATGTTGTGGTCCCGAGACAAGTTGTTATGAGTGTCTGCAAAACTACCGGAACCAGACCTATCATGATATGTTGTCACGGGGTTTAGCGCGGGATTATCTGGGAAAAGTGTTAACCAGTTTAGGTTTATTGGAGGCTAGTAAGCATGGCTAAAATGATTCCTGATAGACTCCGTAACGATGTAAAAAGCCAGGCCGAGAAAAAACTCTACCAGCTTTTTAGTGAGCAACTGTCAGCTGATTATCTAGTTTTTCACCAAATACCCTGGCAAACAAAGAATACCCTGGGTGGGGCAAAAGATGGTGAGACTGATTTTTTAATTGTACATCCTGAACTGGGAATTCTGGTAGTGGAGGTGAAAGGTGGCAATATCCGATACTCTGGTATCGAGGCTCAATGGTATAGCGGAGAATTCCTCATAAAAGATCCTTTTCAACAAGCCACTGAAAGTAAGTATAGTCTTTTAGGTATTTTACGGGAGCAACCTTATTGGTACCAGCGTTGGATTACGATAGGGCATGCCGTAGCTTTCCCAGATGTAGTAGTAACCCAGGCGCGCCTTCGCCCTGATTCACCTCGGGATATTATTTTAGATAAAAGTCAGCTAGGAAATCTGACTGGTTGGATTGAACATGCTCTGGAATATTGGCGTGGAAAAGATAATCAGCCCGCTGGGCTAGGTATAAATGGTTTGAAGGAGCTGGAAAAGTTGCTTAGTCCTTCTTTTACTTTTAAACCCCTGCTAGGGGTAGAGGTAATTGACGAAACTGAAGAATTGAAAAAATTAACTCAAAGCCAGTTTTCTCTTTTGGATAAGTTAGGCCGCTACCGACGTCTGGCTCTTAGTGGTTGTGCAGGCTCTGGTAAAACTATGCTAGCCGTTGAAAAAGCTCGCCGTCTAAGTCAGCAGAATTTTAAGGTTCTCTTAACCTGTTTTAATAAGAATCTGGCCGCCTATTTGAAAGAAGGGCTTAAGGAGGACAAAAATATTCACGTTGCCCACTTTCACGGTCTTTGTACTGATTTAGGCCGGAAAGCAGGTATCTGGTCAGGCAGAATAGAAGAGGGGGAAAAGGCTGAAGTTTTTAATGATTACCTACCAGAGCTCTTAACCAGCGCAGCCGATAAATTAGCCTGGCGAGTAGATGCCGTAATTGTAGATGAAGGGCAAGACTTTCGGGAAAACTGGTGGCTTTCACTTCAATGTTTGATGAATGATCCAGATAATGGCATTTTGTACATTTTCTACGACGATAACCAGAAACTTTACCAGGAGGGGCATGATATTCCCCTGCAAAGTGCTCCGATCTCTTTGTTTGAGAATTGTCGAAATACCAAAAAAATCCATAACTTTATTAAACCTTACTATAAATCTGATCAGGTGATAACCGCCAAAGGGCCGGAAGGTCGAGCCGTAGAAATTCACGATTATGCTAACAGTAGTGAGCTGAAACAATTACTTAGAAAACAGTTACACCACCTTATAAACGAAGAAGGATTATACCCGGAAGATATAGTTGTGCTGACCCCTAATGCTCCTGAAAAGTCGGCCCTCTGGGGATTAGGACAACTGGGTAATTTTAGGCTGGTAGATTTTTGGGGCGGTAGTAGCGAAATTTTCTGTACTACTATTAATCAGTTTAAGGGTTTGGAAAGCCCCGTGGTTATTCTGGCGGAAGTGGACTTAAACGAAAGTGAGAGTTCGCAGACCAGGCTCTATGTAGGGGCCTCCCGTGCCAGAAATCATCTCATCGTGTTAAATCAAAAACAGTCTTGACTACCACTAGCTTTAATGCTGTTGGCAAACTAAAGGGAAAATCTTATAATTCGGAGAAGGTTTCCCTTTAATATATCGTTAAATGGTATAAAAGGAATAACCTCCAATATAGAACCTGTTAAACCTCTTCCCAATCGACGGTTGTCCAACCCTGCCGTTGGAAGGGTACGCCTTAGGACAAGAGACAACGATTGGGACCTATTGTTGGTGGCTGGAGTTTGGCAGTAAACATTTGGGCAGTATGCGTGGCGGCAGCTCAAACAAACACATCAGTTATAAACACAAAAAAAAAACTGGTTGGTATTTCAATTCCAGCTATAATGATGAAAACTAGGCCTGGGTAGAACTGCGCAATGCTTTTGTAAAGGCCTTTGATCTTGCAAAAGAAGACAAGTTTGAGGAAATTGATAATCTGGAGTCCCTTTGGAGTGGTTCGGCAATAAAGCTAAAATCTTTATACCTATACTTCCCTGATAAGGTGTTAGCTATTACTTCCATCGCCCATCTACAATATTTCCTGGACTTAATTAGTGAACCACAAGATGGGGTAATTCCCAAAATGGGGGCAGTAGGTTTGAACCGCACATTATTAAAATTCATAAGACAAAAAATTAATATGGAGGACTGGTCAACCCAGGAAATAACCTATTTTCTTTATTCCTTTTCTGATCCTCGACAATCTAAGAGAATTATAATAGTATCAGCCGGAGAACAATCCGAATACTGGGAAGATTGTCTTAAAAATAGTTACATCTGTGTTGGCTGGGACGATGTGGGTAACTTGGACATCTATGAGTCTAAAGAAAGTTTTACAGATAACTTTATTCAGAACTATCCAAATAATGGGAACCTCATTCAAGCCAGGCGGCAAGCGCAAGAACTCTGGATGCTCAGGGAGTTAGAAACTGGCGACCTGATAATCGCAAATCATGGCATCTCAAAAATTCTGACCATTGGTACTGTTAAAGAACCTGGCTACCATTGGAATGCTGGACGGCAAAAAGCTCGGCACACAGTAAGTGTGGATTGGGACACCGCTGTCACCGGGGAGATTGGACCTCAAAAGCGTTGGGGTTCTGTGACCGTTTTGAAAGTTTCTAATGATCTTTATCGCCAGATACTTGCTCTACGAAAGATTGTGATTGGCGGACCAAAACTATCCTCCATAATGCCAATAGAACCAGTTTTCCTTGAAATTTCAGAAGCGTTAAACCGCAAAGGACAGGTAATATTATATGGACCACCTGGTACTGGTAAGACCTATACCATAAATCGGTTTGCTGATTAGTGGCTATCGATTCAGGGGGGGAGCGAAACTAACTCAAATAGCAATAAGGCATCAGTAGACCAATCTGGTCAGAAAACTTTTCTTACATTTCACCCTTCTTTTTCATACGAAGATTTTATCGAAGGATTTAAACCAGTTCAGAGTGGAGTTATCGGCGGTGGATTAACTCTTCACCTGGAGGATGGAGTTTTCAAAAAGGTTTGCCGTGAAGCACATGCCAATCCCGATAGACGGTTTTTGATAATTATCGATGAAATTAACCGTGCCAATCTTTCAAAGGTTTTTGGGGAAATCATCACTCTTCTGGAAAAGGACAAACGAGGCCTATCAGTAACACTACCCCAAAGTAAAGAGGTCTTTACCATTCCAGACAATGTCTATTTGCTTGGTACAATGACGGGTCTGAGTAGCAGCGGTACCAAAACCTACGCTAAGACATAAATACTCTTTTCCCAGTTCATTTTTACCATTTTGTCTACCAAAAGGTTTTGGTAAGAGTTTTTAGACCTAAAATTGAGTTAAAAAATCTTACTTGAGCCTGGTTTTGTATTTCCCAATGAAAAAAATTAGGCCAATTCGTACCAAAATGTATCTTTTGCTACCAGTGTTTTGGTACGAGTTAGATGATAAGACAGGTATTATAAAAACTAGAACAAAAGCCCCTTAGCGTAGGTTTTCGGACTTATACTACTGGAGCCCCGGTTTCTGACAGAACGTTAAAAATGGGTTTGCAGTAGCAGTTTCGCAACCTCTTCCCGATAGGGCATGGCGGATTGCGCGCCTGGTCTGGTTACGGCTAGTGCCCCCCCGGCTAACCCCCAGTTAAGGGCCTTAGGCAAAGTTTGGCCTTCGACTAAAGCGGTAGCCAGTGCGCCATTGAAAGCGTCGCCCGCCCCAACTGTATCAATAACCTGAACCGGGAAAGTGGGGCGAAATTCTTCAACCTTACCATCAGTCCAAAAAATACCCCGGCTCCCCAGCTTAATAATTACTACTTTCGAGCCTCGGCGGTGTAAAACTCGCCCGGCCTCTTTTATCGCCATCTCATCGGTCAGTGGGAAACCCACCAGACTGGCAGCTTCAGTCTCGTTAGGAGTTAGAATACTGACATACTCATAAAGCCTGTCCGGTAACTTCTCTACTGGAACTGGGGCCGGGTCTAGGACAACTGTTAAACCTGACTCCGCCGCTATCTTGGCTGCTTGATAAACGGTTTCCAGGGGAATTTCAAGTTGAAGCAATAAAACTTTAGCCCCAGCAAGGGCAGCGCGGAGGTTTGATATTTCATTCGCGCCCACTAATCCATTTGCACCCTGCACAATAATAATCTGGTTTTGAGCGTTATCAGCTATCGTAATCAGGGCTATCCCGGAAGCCTCACCTGCTGCTACCGAAACGCCGTTAGAGTCAATTCCAGCCGCTTCTAGTTGTTGTCGCAAGCCTTCCCCAAAAAAATCGTCACCAACCCGACCAAACATTTTGGTTTCAGCTCCAATTCGGGCGGCGGCTACCGCCTGATTTGCCCCTTTGCCGCCATAAGCCTGAAAAAAGGAGCGTCCGGTCAAAGTTTCACCCGCGAGTGGGAAACGAGGCGTGCGAACAACCAAATCTATATTAAGGCTACCTAAAACTAGCACGCTCATAATATTTCTCCCTAAAAAGTTACTCCGCTAAAGATAATTACATTCGCGTAAGGGGTTTGCTCCCCAGTGCGAACGACCGCCTTAGCTTTGGCACTCAGGCGTTTTAGTTCTTCATGGCTAACCGATTGGAACGAAGCCAGGGGAAAACAGGTTCGTAATTCATTAGGCAATTGGCTTTCCTGGGCCTCCAACTCGGTGGCAACCACTAATTGTTCCGCTTCCAGTTCCTGCGCAACCGCCCTTACTACATCCATAAAGCCAGGCACCCCTGCCGAAACTGCCAGGTCAACGCAGGTTACGCCTGCTGGTACAGGCAGCCCGGAATCGCCTATAACCAGCATATCGGTATGGCCTAATGAAGCGATGATTGCCGAAAGCTGGCTATGCAATATGCCATTCTTTTTCATGCTTTTCTCCTGTGGATAGGGACAACAACTCTGACGTTCTACCAGAACCGTAGATAACAAGGTAGTTTTGGGCTGGTTAGACGAGTTTTTAATACGCTCCAGCAGCAGTGCCACGCTTAACTGGCCTATCTCCTTGATTGGTTGGGCAATAGTGGTCAGGGACGGGATGACCGCTTCCGACAGTGGAATATTATCGAAACCGATAAGCGATATATCATTCGGAACCCTGAGATGGGCCGCCCGCAAGGCCGTGAGTGCGCCGATTGCCATTGTATCATTTGTAGCAAAAACCGCGCTTAAATTCAGCTTTTGTTGCAACAGAGTCGTCATGGCCTGAGCCCCACCGTCGTAGCGGAAATCACTTGCTACCACCGCTTCGTCTGGAAGCTCTACTCCTGCTTCCCATAAGGCCCGTTTAAATCCGGCTAAACGCCCGGCACTGGGGTTCACCTCGCTTGGCCCGGCAATACAACCAATCCGGCGGTGACCCAATTGCAACAGATATTGGCCTGCCAAATAACCACCTTGCTCGTTATCTACCAGCACCTTATCCACCGAAAGCCCAAGCTCGCGATCAACAATCACCAGTGGCACACCGGCATCCAGCAAGCGTTGTAATCGCTCCGGGTGGTTGCTGGAGGAAATCAAAATCAGACCATCTATCTGCTTTGAGAGCAAAACCTCCAGATAAGCTTCTTCTTTTTCCTCGGACAAATCGGAGTTACATAATATAACGCTG
>Ga0209511_1001697_pt1 | contig 18973 bp, 23 predicted proteins | sample SSSSmetaG_FD_184141 | JGI IMG/M metagenome (GOLD analysis project Ga0209511, IMG submission 184141) | Glacier valley bacterial and archeal communities from Borup Fiord, Nunavut, Canada, to study Microbial Dark Matter (Phase II) - ​SSSS... | ecosystem: Environmental > Aquatic > Freshwater > Ice >...
AGTGCGGCGTCGTACGGGTCGGTGATGTCCCGGCCGCGCCCGACCCATTCGCGCGATTGCGCGAGATACTTCTGTCGGCGCCACCCACCGGGGTGCCCGTACGCGCGCGAGCGAGGCCGATCTCCCGCGTGCGCCCTGGTCGGCGGTGCGGTGAAGGTTGGGTGCGCGCTGGCGGTTGCCTGCCCGGGGACTACGTGACCGGCGTCGTAGGCCGCCCGCCGTTGAACGGTGCGGACCTGTTCCCAGGCGAGCTGCACCGCACTGAAGCGCAGCGGATCCCCACCCGTATCGGGGTGGGTCAGGCGAAGCGCGAGCCGGAAAGCTCGTCGCAGCTCTTCCTCGGAGGCGGAGGGCGCTACATCCAGAACGTCATAGGCGCTCTGCGCCAGTGGACTGACATGGCGAACCGGCTCGTCAGGATGCTCCGGCATCGGGTCAGAATATCGCCGTGACCCTGCACGACCGCCGTGTCGACGCCTGTGAGTGCCTCGCCGCGCCGGTTTTCCGCGGAATTTTGCCGGCAGTGCCGTGCGGTGCTGAGCCGTGCCGGGGCACGGCTCCCGTGTCAAGCACACCCCCAGCCGACGCGGCTACCGTGGGGTACGTGACCACTTTGTCAGACATCCAACTCACCACGATCGACGGCGCTACGACTGGGTTCTCGCACTATTCGGATCGGGTTCTCCTGGTCGTCAACGTTGCGTCTCGCTGCGGATTCGCGCCCCAGTACGAGAAGCTCGAGGCGTTGCAGAAGCGCTTCGGCGACCGCGGATTCACTGTGCTCGGTTTTCCCAGTAATCAGTTTTTGCAAGAGCTGGGCACGGACGATGCAATCAAGCAGTACTGCGCAACCACCTGGGGCGTGACCTTCCCGATATTCCAGAAGACGAAGGTCAACGGCACGTCGGCGCATCCGCTCTATCAAGAACTCGTCAAGACGAAGGATGCCGCGGGCAAGGCTGGCCGAGTCGCCTGGAATTTCGAGAAATTCCTCCTCCTCCCCAACGGTGACGTGCACCGTTTCCGCACCCGGGTCCAGCCCGATGCGCCTGAAATAGTCAGCCTGATCGAGGCCGCGCTGCCCTGACCCGGTGGACCGGCGGGGCACTCGTTCTGACTCCGTGCGTCTGACGTTGCTGCGCCACGCGCAGACCCCGCTGACGTCGCCCGGCTCTGACGTCGCCCGGCTCTGACGTTGCCGGTCAACCGGAGAAGAAATCGCACCAGACGTCGGTGCGGGCCTATCTGGACACCGTTTTTCGCATGCGGGTCCGGTAATCGCGACGCCCTCATGCCGGGCGGGTCCAACGGGCACGCGCTCGTCGTCGGCCACGGGGCCGCCATCCGCGTCTGGGTCGCGGGGCGTGCCACCAGCATCCCTGTAGCCTTCGCGGGCGCACACGAACTCGAGAACACGGACCTCGGGGAACTGAGCGGGTCCTCAGCGGGTCCCCCGCGTCGGGGTGCGCGCTCTTATCGCGGCAGGGGACACCCGTAGGCGGGGCTCTCGATGTCGATACCGTGGCGCCCGACCCCCTGGGAAAGTTCCTTTGAGCACAGCGATCACGCGTTCAGCCCCCCGTCAACCCATCTTCTGTGCCCGCGCCCGAGCCGATACCGTGTGAGGAACGGAAGGCACACTATGACCGCAACGACACCCGTCCCCATCCCGAATTCACACCCTGCCCAAACGTGGCAACGACGGGACGGGGAGTCTGTCGAAGACGCGGACATCAACGCGATCGATGCGTGGTGGCGGGCTGCCAACTACCTATCGATCGGACAGATCTACCTGCTGGACAATGCCCTCCTCCGCCGACCGCTGACCCGCGACCACGTCAAACCGCGCTTACTCGGCCACTGGGGAACCACGCCGGGATTGAACTTCATCTACGCGCACCTCAACCGAGCGATCAGAGAGCGCAGCCAGCCGACGCTCTACGTCACCGGCCCGGGTCACGGCGGTCCCGGAATGGTGGCGAACGCCTGGCTCGACGGCACGTACTCCGAGATCTACTCGCGCATCAGTCGCGACGAGGAGGGGATGCAGAGACTTTTCCGTCAGTTCTCATTCCCGGGCGGTATTCCCAGCCATGCGGCACCGGAGACTCCGGGGTCTATCCATGAGGGCGGCGAGTTGGGGTACGCCCTTTCACACGCCTACGGAGCGGCTTTCGACAACCCGGGGCTGCTCGTGGTGGCCGTGGTTGGCGATGGTGAAGCCGAGACCGGGCCGCTCGCAACGAGTTGGCACTCGAACAAGTTCGTGAACCCGCAAACCGATGGTCAGGTGCTGCCGATCCTGCACCTCAACGGGTACAAGATCGCCAATCCCACAGTGCTCGCGCGGATTCCGGAGTCGGAGCTCCTGGACCTCATGCGCGGCTACGGCCACAACCCGCATATCGTTTCCGGCGGGTTCGATCAGGAGAATCCGCGTGATGTTCACGCTCGGATGGCGGCGGAACTGGACGTGGTGCTCGACGAGATCGCGGATATCAAGGCGGGAGGCCCCGGAAAGCCGCCCATGATCATCCTCCGCACGCCGAAGGGATGGACGTGTCCGGCGTTCATCGACGGGCTCGCGGTGGAGAACACGTGGCGCGCCCACCAGGTGCCCCTTGCGAGCGCCCGCGACAGTGAGGCACACACGCGAGTGCTCGAGGACTGGATGAACAGCTACCGCCCGCGTGAACTGTTCGACGACAACGGCTCTCCGGTGCAGCTGGTGAGCTCCCTCGCGCCACGCGGGGAGCTTCGGATGAGCGCCACTCCCCATGCCAACGGTGGGATGCTTCGCACGGCTCTCGATTTGCCCGATTTCCGCGACTATGCCGTGGATGTCCCCTCCCCCGGTTCGACCTCGAGCGAGGCGACGAAGGTGCTCGGCGATTGGTTGGCGGGGGTCATCCAGAACAACACGGACAATTTCCGAGTTTTCGGCCCTGACGAGATCGCCTCCAATCGTTTGCAGCAGATCTACACGGTCACCGACAAGCAGTGGAACGCCAGCGTGCTGCCGACCGATGAACATCTGGCCCGCGCCGGTCGGGCCATGGAGATGCTTTCCGAGCACCAGTGCCAGGGCTGGCTGGAGGGCTACCTATTGACCGGCCGCCACGGTCTCTTCACCTGCTACGAGGCATTCATCCACATCGTGGATTCGATGGTCAATCAGCATGCGAAGTGGCTCACCGTCGCGAACCGACTCGAATGGCGCCGTTCCATCTCGAGCCTCAATTACCTGCTCTCGAGTCACGTCTGGCGGCAGGATCACAACGGGTTCAGCCACCAGGATCCGGGGTTCATCGATCACGTGATGAACAAGAAGCCGGAGGTGGTCCGGGTCTACTTCCCGCCGGATGCCAACACGCTGTTGTCGACCTACGATCATGTGCTTCGATCCGTCGACTACGTCAACGTGGTTGTGGCAGGCAAGCAGCTTGCGCCGAACTGGCTCGCCATGCCCGATGCGATCGCCCATTGCACCCGCGGGCTCGGGATCTGGTCGTGGGCTGGCACGGAGCAAGCAGGCCAGGAGCCGGATGTCGTGCTCGCCGCAGCTGGCGACGTGCCCACACTCGAGGTACTGGCGGCGGCTGAGCTTCTGCGAGAGCACCTGCCTGAGCTCAAGGTGCGCGTCGTCAACGTCGTCGACCTGATGCGCCTGCAGGATTCGAGCGAGCATCCGCACGGTTTGAGCACGGCCGATTTCGACACGATCTTCACGCCCGACAAGCCCGTGATTTTCGCCTACCACGGCTATCCGTGGCTCATTCACCGCCTCACGTATCGACGCACCGGGCACGCCAACATCCACGTGCGCGGGTTCAAAGAGGAAGGAACCACCACTACCCCTTTCGACATGGTCATGCTCAACGACCTCGACCGATATCACCTCGTGATCGATGTCATCGACCGTGTTCCGGGCCTGGCGGCCCGGTCGGCCGGTGTTCGCCAGGAGATGGTCGATGCGCGGATGCGCGCCCGCGCCTACACGCGCGAATACGGCGACGACATTCCGGAGGTGGCCCTGTGGGAATGGTCGGGGCAGGGATAGCGATCGGCTGGCCACCCGCTGTCCCCCATTCGGCTGGCACGCGCACTGGGGATAGGCGGTGCCGTGGGTGGGGCATAGTGTCGGATTAAAGGCGCGGGGGCGTCACAAGGGGGCGACCGATGACTGATGTGCTGCTTGATCTACCCGCGGCTGGGTGGTACCCGGATAGCGATGACGATGCTCAACTGCGTTGGTGGGACGGCAACGGGTGGACCATCCACACGGTCGGATCAGAGCGAGCTTCGCTCTCACCGGCGAGCGCGACATCCGCGGCGCTAGTGGTTGTCGCCCCCTCCCCCGTCTATCCCCCGAACCCGGTGTATTCCGCCAGCCCTACGACCGCCATGGGGTTCGCGTCCGACTTCGGCTCGACCATGACCTCCTCCGTCGCAGAATTCTCAGGGGGGTCCCCTGTCGGTGACTCGGCCCGATACGTTCCGATGTCAGTCAACTGGCATCAACGCGACACGCGGCCGACCGTGATCAATCGCAGTTCTCAGACCGTGCCCATCTGGCTTCTGGCGTTGTCGCCGCTCTGGTCGTCGGCCGCGCTTATCGGCCTGTTGCTCATCCTCCCCGGGCAAGTGGATCGCACGCTCGCCCTCGCGGTAACCGCGGTCGCACTCGTTCTGGCAATGCTGGGACTGGCAAGTTCCGACGCGTCGGAGCTTCGCGGGCGAGGGTTTCCCCGATCCACGTCGGCGTGGTGGCTTCTGCTGTCGTCCCTGCTGTTCTTCATTCTGCGGGCGGTGCGGATCGGCCCGTCGGCGATCGCACCCCTTCTGGCGAGTGTTCTGATGCCGGCGGTCGTGTACGGCCTGTTGTTTTGGTTGACAATCAACGGAGTTCTGGCACCGCTCACCCCGGTGTTTCTCGGATTTCTCGCCCGCTAAGGGGGCCTGGTTTTGCCAGCGACTCAGCGCTGCCGCTGCAGTTGAGCGAGAAGTTCGGGACCCCGCCGATCGAGAATGACGCCGCCGAGCCGCACACCTGCGACGAGTAACACGCCGCCCAGTGCCAGAGCGACGAGCACTGACATCCATCCCCACACCGCACTGCCAGTCGCGAAGCTGAGAATGGCGAGCGCCGACTCGGGCAGGACCAACAAGGAAACAACGCTCCAGGTCACGAAAGTCGAGACCATCAGGGTGATCCCCCCACCGGGCCGGGATGTGAACGGGCTTTCGCCGGGGGCGGCCACCGTGAAGGTGATGCGAGCCGACACCACTGAGGAGACGGCGAAGCCGCTGAGGAGAGCGCCGACGGTGATGCCGAGCAGTCCGGGTAGTTGTACCCACGCATCCGCGACCCAGACGCTCACGACGACGATGAGTATGGATATCGGCACCGCGAAGCTCGCCAGCGCCGCCACGCGACCGAGTCGATCATCGCGACCCCGCACGCCGGTTTGAAGGTGGAGTGCGAACGCGGTGTTGTCGTACGAGATGTCGGTGTAGATGGACATGGCCAGCAGGATGGCGATGATCGGCCCGACGAAGATGATCGGGGTGAGGTCTCCGTTGAGGTTGGCGTAGAAGAGCACGAGCAGCGGCACCAGAGGCACCGCCACGAGCGACTGTGCGTAGCGGGGATCCCGCATCCAATACGTCAGCGCCCGAGCCGCGACCGCTCCGGCCGGCGTGGGAGGGAACACCCCGAATAAGCCGATGCCGCGGGTGCGCGTGGTCGCCCTGGCGGAACCCGGCGGTCGCTCCAGAGTGCGCGCCAAACCCCAGCGCCACGCGACAATGAGAAGCGCCAGAGTCACTACCGCGATCAGGAACCGGAGAATCGCCACTGCCCAATGACCCACTGCGATGTCAGCAGGCACGGCCCAGGGAGCTCCAAGGGGGGTCCAGCCGAGCACCGTGGCAACAGTCGGCAGCACATCTCCGAGGTCTCGACCTAACTGCACGACCCCGATGATGATCGGGCCGAGTAACACCAGCGGCACAAACAGGATCACTCCACGGGCCTCGCGCATGCGACGCCCGACTCCGATCCCTGACGTCACGGCCACCATCATCCGCGAACCCACCACGCAATTGAGAACGCCGACAACGGCGCAGATAACGGCAGCCACGGATGCTGCGGGAAAATGCCACCACGTCGCTGCCGTGGCAAGGCCCGCAATCGAAGTCACTATTCCGGGAACGCCGAGAATTCCGCTCGCGGCTATCCCCACGAGGAGGGTGTTGATCGGAATCGGAAATGTGGCCAGCCGCGATGGATCTACGGTCTGGTCGATGCCGGAAGTGAGGAGGGGCAGAACAACCCACCCCAGGGTGAGCGCCGCGCCGGCGATGATCACCACCGTGCGAGCCAACTCGACCGGTGAAAAGCTCAGCGCCACCAGCCCCGCGATCGCCAGCACCAGGAGTCCCAACCCGTAAACTGCGCCGAACACTACGGCGACGATCTGCCACGGGCTCGTGCGGAGCGTGTTCGCTAACAGCAGAAAGCGAAGCTTTACGAGAGCCGCAACCACTCGGGACCCTCCCCCGTGCGTCGGCCTCCGACGAGTTCGACGAACCGATCCTCCAGGGTCGAGTCGCCGCGTACCTCGTCTGTCGTGCCCGCAGCCAGAACGCGGCCATGTGCGATGACCGCTACGTGATCGCACATTCTCTGCACGAGATCCATGGCGTGGCTGGAGATGATCACGGTCCCACCGGATCGTACGAAGCCATCGAGGATGTCTCGGATGTTGGCGGCCGACACCGGGTCGACTGACTCGAACGGCTCGTCCAGAACGAGGAGGCGCGGTGCGTGCACCAGCGCGCACGCCAGCGCAGCTTTCTTGCGCATCCCGGCCGAATAGTCGATGACGAGTGTGCCGCCAGCGTTGTCCAGATCAAGCAGTTGGAGCAAGTCGATGGCGCGTGTTGTCGCGACATCGCGCGGCATGCCGCTGAGAAGCCCCGCATAGGTGATCAACTGGATGCCGGTGAGTCGATCGAACAGGCGAACCCCGTCGCTCAAGACCCCGATCATGCTCTTGGCCTGCACGAGGTTGCTCCAGACGTCGATTCCGTGCACCCTGATCTGCCCCGCGTCCGGTCGCAGCAGGCCGGTTGCCATCGACAGGGTCGTGGTTTTCCCTGCTCCGTTCGGCCCGACCAGGCCGAAAAAGGAACCGCTGGGTACCGTCAGGTCGAGTTCGTCGACGGCGACATGGGAATCGAATCGCTTGGTCAGCCCGCGGATGGCTAGGGCGGAATCCGACATATGTTCCACCCTAGGCGCGCCCCGCCCTGCCGTCATCTCCCGAGGGCTCGACGCTATCGTGGGGTCGTGACGATTGTGGCGGCGGCGGACGGTTCGGCCCTCGGCAATCCCGGCCCCGCCGGTTGGGCGTGGTACGTGGATGACACCGTCTGGGCCGCCGGCGGTTGGCCGCACGCGACCAACAACCAGGGCGAATTGATGGCCGTTCTCCACCTGTTCCAATCCACGGCACACGTTGATGACGACCTGCACGTGCTGTGCGACAGCCAGTACGTGATCAACTCGGTCACGAAGTGGATGCCTGGGTGGAAGAAGAAGGGCTGGCGTAAGACGGACGGGAAGCCGGTGATGAACCTACCCCTTCTGCAAGCCATCGACAGCGCGATCGCTGGCCGTCAGTACCGCTTTGAATGGGTGAAGGGGCACGTCGGGCACGAGATGAACGAGGCGGCGGATGCCCGGGCGCGCGCCGCCGCCGACGCCTTTGCGCGCGGTGGCGCCGTTCCCGTGGGGCCGGGATTCCCCGGTGCGCCCCGCGTGGACACTGCCGATTGGGCAAACGAGCGAATCATCCGCTCAGCCATCACGCACGAGAGTCTGTTCTAGGGCAGCTCTGACCTCGGGCAGCTCAGATGCTCGAAATGATTTCGTGACCGTCCCTCAACTAACTTCTTCCACCTGGCCACCAGATGGCTAGGATCGAAGAAAACTGCCGAACATGGGGGCGTTGTGTCGAACATCGAATTGCCGCCGCAAGGGTGGTTTCCCGACCCGAGCGAACCCGGATTCATGCGGTGGTGGACGGGAGCGATGTGGAGCGAGTACCGCAACCCGGTACCCGCTGCAGCACCGGCCCCGGCCCCGGCCCCGATCGCACCAAGTCCTCTGCCTTCTGAGGGGCAGAGGCAAACTCGGGCCGCGCACTCGACCCCGGTAGTGGTGCCGCCCAGCCCATTCGTTGAATGGGCTGGCTCCGAAGTTGTTGCCGACCGTACGCCGCTCACTCGCCGGGAGCTGCGGGAACAAAGTGACGCGGCGGGGCGGGGCGAACCACCGAAGGAAGCAGTCGAGTGGCCCACACAGCAGTTCGCGGCCCATCCGGTCGCCGGTGCGCCGATTCCGACGCCGGTGCCCGAACAAGTGCCCGAGCAGGATTTCCTTCGCCCAGTCGAACAACTGGCCCCTCAGCCCGCATCAGTTCCGTTTGAACTACCCTCGGCGCCGGAATCGTACTCGCCTCCCCCGCAGGCACCGTCGATGCGGCCGGCTCCGCTGCCGGGTGCGGTCGTCAACTACATCGGCCCTCCGACTCCCGCTCCGAGCCCCGTCGCACCGTGGACGGCGACCGGTGGACCCACTACCCCGTTCGCATGGGGTACGACGTATTCCGGTGCTCCGTTTGGTGGCGCTCCCGTGCTTGACGCCGCAGTGCCGGCACCGCTTCTTCCCGGCGGGCCCGCGCCCGTCCGTTCGGCCGCCAGTGCGGCGCCGGTACCCGTGACCTCTGCGGATTTCCCGTATGCCGATTCAGTTCCTGCACCCTATGGCTTTCCCGCTGAGAAAGGCAGCCTGTGGACCGTCTCGGCGGTCGTTCTGGCTCTCTCCCCCGTGTGGTGGGCACTCATCTTTCTCGCGAGCCTCTGGCTGCCCGCCCCTGACGGAAGTCTCTCCCTCGTCATCCCCATCGGTGTCCTTGTGTTTTGCGCGGCCCTCGCGGTGCTGCTGGCGTCCGCTGATGGCCGCGCCCTGGTCGGGAGAGGCAATCGAGCGCCCCTCGCGTGGCTCGGAGCTCTGCCCACTGTCTACCTCATCGTGCGAATCGTGAACACTGGCTCGAAGTCCGTCTTGCTGCTGGTCCTCCACCTGGTCACGGGGCTTGCCCTCCCGATCATCGCCGCGGTGGTGATCCCGATCTTCCTCGCCTCGTACGTTTCGCGGCAGTAGCACACTGTCCACCGAACGAGCAGCGGTGCTGATCTAGCATGAGGTCGTGCCACAACCTTGTCGGTAGCGTCGAGGCTTCGATTGGGCCGAGAAGTGGGAAGGCGCGAGCGCCTCTCGGTTCACATACGACGGCGAGGGTCGAATTGCATCTGCAGGCGGGTCGCGACGATGCCCGTCGGCGACTTCTCATCAAAGCCGATGAGGTGCGAGCTGACCTGGCCGCCTCGGACCGTGAACTCGGCCACATCATGAGTGCGCGCGCGGATAGCGCGGCGGCCGACGACGAACACGACCCGGAAGGATCGACCGTGACGTCGGATTGGTCTCTCGTGGCCGGCATGCGAGCGGATGCCCTCGAACAGCAGACGGAGATCGCCGCCGCTATCGCGCGGCTCGACGCTGGCACGTATGGAATATGCCTTTCGTGTCAGCGCCAGATATCGAAGGAGCGCTTGGAGGCTCGACCTGCTGCCTCACTCTGCATCGGCTGCGCTCGAGTCCGTGAGTGACGACGTACGATCATGGCATGACGGATTCAGGCGACACGATAACGATGTTCGGCGCGGATTGGTGCCGCGATTGTCTTCGCGCGAAGGCTTTCTTCGACGCTGAGTCGATCGACTACACCTATGTCGATCTCTCGAAGGATCCCGAACAGGCGGATGTCGCATGGGCGATCAGCGGACGGACCAATATCCCCGTGATCACTTTTCCGGATGGCACTCACCTGGTAGAACCGAGCAACCCCGAGCTCGAAGCTCGGCTGCGCGCGGTGGGCGCGCTCGCCTGACGCATCCAGTGTTCTTTAGGTACGAGTAGGAGGTAACGCTAGGTACCAGGACAGTAAGAGCCGGGGTCTCAGGAGGATCGGTACGGAAATTCCCGTTTAAGGGCGCCCCCTCTGCGGATTCGGGCTTTGGATGGCGGAATCGGCGCATTCGAGCTCGAAGGCGCCTTCAACTCCGGCGGTGACGAAGCCGAGGCCGACGTACACTACACCGCCACCACCATGGCTGGCCTCGATAAAGTGGACTCAGACCGCGGCCAAGAACCTTCACCCGGTCGGGCACTGGAATACCAGCCCCCGACCGGGTAGAGCGGGTCAGGCGGGGAGCAGGACCGTGTCGATGACGTGGATGACGCCATTCGACGCCACGATGTCGGCCTGGGTGACCGTTGCGCCGTTGACCTTGGCACCGTCTGAGGTGTCGAAGGTCACGTCGGTGCCCTGCACGGTGGTCGCGCTGGGGGTGCCGGCGAGGTCGGCTGCATGCACCGCTCCTGGCACCACGTGGTACGTGAGGATCGCCGTCAGCTTAGGGATATCAGCCAGCAGTGATTCCACGGTTCCGGCAGGAAGTTTCGCAAACGCCTCATCGGTCGGTGCAAACACAGTGAATGGTCCAGGACCGCTCAAGGTGTCGACAAGTCCGGCGGCCTGAACTGCGGCGACAAGCGTGGTGAAATTTCCGGCGCTCACTGCTGTTTCAACGATGTTAGCCATGATGTGCTCCTCTTTCTCAACGAGTGGTGTCTTTGTCCGATGCAAGATCTACATCTACGTTCTTCACGCTATCCGCAGTTCCTGACAGTCGCAAATCTTTCCATGGCAATCCTCCGTGCGATTACCTGCGTTTCCTGAGGTCGACATCCACAGCCTCGCCAGTAGGGATGGTTGGGTAGCAGCCCAAGCGCCGCGACAGCAGCGCGCTCATCGAGTGGGGGACATTTCGCCCGCGCGGGATAACCCGACAGGATTACAGCTGTCCCCAACGTTGTCCCCAACGTGCGGGATAACGTGTAATGACTTTCTGGAAAACGAGTTCCAAGGTTTCCTAACTTTTTTCCTCCCCACACTCAACTGTAAATATGAACCGTCCCAGGTTTCTTGCCAAGGTCGTAGTTCTCGAACACGTTCTCAAAATCTCTGATGTTGTTCTCGTGACCGCCGAAGACCAGAGGTATGCGAGAGAACCCTGGCCGAAATGGGCTGTTGCTCATGTGTTGTGCTCCGGAATTGTGTTTACTTTATCGCCGACCCCGATGCTGAGCCGATGATGAGGTCCCGTCCCCAGTGTCCAGGGACTGCTCGGTCGGCGGCTTCGGCCGGGCGTTCGCTGATCAGGATCTTGTCGCGAATCTTTCCCTTCGCATTGAACCGTCGACCCCGTGGGCGCATGGCTGCACGACCGGTGCGGAGGTGTTTGTAGAGGTCTGCGCGCAGATGCCCGCGGCCCTGAACGAACAGGGTCTGATAGATCGTCTCGTGGGTCACCTGCATCTCCGGCCGGTCGGGGAACGATCGGGCGAGGTCATCGCTGATCTGTTCAGGACTCCAATTCTTCATCAGCCGCTCTTCGACCGCAGCCGCAAGCCGCGGGTCATCAAGCCGCCATGATTTCGGTCGACGAGCCCGCTCATCACAACGCCGCTGCGCTGCGTAGTGCTGATAAGCGCCCGTATTCGGGCGGCCATTTCGGTGCAACTCCCGAGAGATCGTCGACGGCGACCGTCCGAGTTCACGGGCGATCTGCCTCACGCCGGCACCATTGATACGCATATCAGCGATCCGCAGCCGGCCCATGGGATACGAAACATCACCATGAGGTGCTCGACCTCGTGCATATGACGTCCCGTCATCGGGCTTAATGTCGGGACAGTGAAACGGGCACCGTCGCAATCCGGCACGGTCAGAACCGCCAGCTTCCGGGGGAGGTCCCACTTGCCGTCCCGCTTACTGGCAGCAGTGCCGCTGTTCCATTCCGAGGAAAAGCGGAAATCCAACTTGAAGAGCAACATCCTCCGCCTGATTTGTCGAGGTCAATTGTTTTCGGCCTGTGTCGCTGTGTTTCTGCCCTCATCCCGACCCAGAAGGAGGAACCCACAACCGAACTGAGCGCCCTCAGCGTCTAGAAATCCAAGAATCACGCGGAAATCCCGTCACACCACGCATTTGGACTTGACCGGAACAGCCCGAACGCCGCGAACGCCACGTACGAGGTGAGGCGTGAACGGCTGAGGACGTCGAGGCCGAGGTAGCGGCGGCCTTCGATCCATACGTCGTGTTGTTCGGCCAGGACCGCCCCGATGAGCCGGATCAGGGAGCCGCGGTCGGGGAAGATGCCCACGACGTCGGTGCGGCGGCGGATCTCTCGGTTAAGGCGTTCCTGTGGGTTGTTGGACCAGAGCTGACGCCAGATTTCCTTCGGGAACCCGGTGAAGGCCAGCACGTCCGCGCGGGCTACCTCGAGGTGGGCGGCGACCGCGGGGAGCTTCTCCTCGAGGGCGTTCAGGACTCTGTCGAACTGGGCGTGGACGGCGTCCGCGTCGGAGGTGTGCAACGGTTGATACATGGCGGGCGCGAGCGTGTTGTTGACCACCGATCGACTCGTGCTTCGACGGTTTACGCTCGACGATGCCGACGAGCTGCTCGCGCTCGACAGCGACCCGTTGGTGAGGCGATTTGTGGAGGACGGCGAGCCGGTCACCCGCGAGAACGCGGTCGAGATGATCGAACACTGGTTGGGATACCACGAACGGTCCGACCTCTTCGGGTTCTGGGCGGTGATCGAGCGGGCGACCGGACGGTTCCTCGGTTGGTTCCACTTCCGGCCAGGCGACGGTCACGGCGACGACGAGCCCGAGCTCGGGTACCGGTTGATCGCGTCGGCGTGGGGTAAGGGGCTTGCGACCGAGGGATCAATCGCGCTGATCGACCGGGGATTCTCGATGGGGCGCATACGCCGAGTGCTGGCCGAGACAATGGCCGTCAACGTGGGGTCGCGGCGTGTGATGGAGAAGGCCGGCATGCGCCTCGTGCGCACCTTCCATGCCGAGTGGCCGGTTCGCATCCCCGGTGACGAGGAAGGCGACGTCGAGTACGCCATTGACTTCGACGAGTGGCAGGCCGCCCAAGGTTGACAGGCCAGGCTGTGGCAAGGCGACATCGGCAGGTGCCCCGGCCACAGCCGGGACCGGGTGCGGATCCGTGTCCACGCAGCGTCCGCCAACGGTTTCACGCCAAGTTGCGGTGGCCGATGACACGACGACGTCCCAACTGCTGGCGCCCTCACAGCCTGTCCGGGAAAGTTCGTAGCGCCCCAAATCCAGTGATACGGCGTGAGCGTTATCGGGCGCTGGGCTGTCCACGTCACCATCACACCCGCAGCTGACGGTACTCACCAGATCGACAATGTGAAGTGCAGTCATCGTGATGATGCCTTTCGAGTGGAGGTAAGAGACTTCTCGAAGGATCCCACGGTGACCGCGCTCACGTCAGGAGCGACGAGCCGGCCACCGCGGGCTACACCACGCTACGCGGCACTGCTGCTGTTCTGGGGAACATGGGGTGCGCTACTTCCCGCTTTTCGCAGCCAGGCTCTCTCACCGATGCGGAGTTCGGGACCGTTTTGCTCTTTATCGGTGTCGGTGCACTGCCAGCAATGCTCCTCTCTGGCCGCGCGGTCGATCGGTGGGGCCCATGGGTCGCCGGCATCATGCTGATTTCCCTCGCTGTCGTAGCCACAATCGTTGGAGCTACCGCGCACGACTTCGTCTCAGCATCCGTCTCGATGTTCCTACTGGGTGTTGCGTCCGGTGCGTCAGATGTCGCCATCAACTCTCTTGCGGGCCTTGCTGAGCAGCAAACGGGTAGCCCCATCATCACCCGCTGCCACGGGGTGTTTTCTCTGTTCGTGGTCATCGGCAGCCTGGTTGCTGGCGCAGCCCGCTCGGTCGACCTGAACCCGCTCACCATTTTTCTCAGCACCTTCGAGCGTCACATCGGCAAGAGAAAGACCGTGATGCGCAAGACGGTCCTGTCGGCCCACGGCTGAGCCGGGGTCCGCACGCACCGGTCGGCGGCGTCAGGTCCGGCTCGCCGCGCTCTCGATCGCCCGTCTTAGAGTTCCGCAACATCGACCCTCAGAGCGTTCCGCTATCGGGCGATCTGCGGCGGGAACCTTCATTGTGCAGTCAGTGCAGTTGTTCCCCGGACCGCGAGGAGTCGGAGTCGCTCCGCGCTCGTCGTACCAGGCGTCGCGGTGAATACGAGTAGTGTCTGCATTTCGTCGGGGTCGAGGGCTTTTTGGTAGAAGAGGGCTAGGTCGCCAACTTCGGGATGCGTGAATCTTTTCTCTTCCGAGTAGCGCAGTCCGACCTCTTTTATTTCCCACAGACGAGCAAACTCCGGGCTGTGGTTCTGCAGGTGCTGGATGAGTGGTGTCGTGCTCGCGGCCTCGAGTCGGGCGGCTGCACTGCTGAGTTGGGCGACGTGGACTCGGCTGTGGTGCTAGTGGTCTTCCGGGGGATAGAGAGCGCGCGACCCGGGGTCGAGGAACCACCGGTAAGTGGCGCTTCGCATGGCCCGCTGTAGTGGGTTTCTTCGCCGAGGAGCGCGATGGCGCAGAAATTCTGGGCAATCGTCTCACCGAGTGGCCCATGACTTGTGTCGATGAGGCGATCAAGGATCCGCATCAGGCCAGGGTTAGCGTGCGCCGATGATCCAGGCTTCGTCGACGGCTGGTGGCCAGCGAGACGCAGCAGGTGGTCGCGTTCGTCAACGGTGAGCCGGGGGCCGCGGGCGAGTGCATTGATCATCTGTACCGACGGCTGCGGGCCTGCGCCTCGCTCGAGTCGGGAGAGATAGTCGGCCGACATGTCCGCAAGATCGGCGACTTCCTCTCGTCGGAGGCCGATGGAGCGACGACGGGATCCACGTCCCATCCCGACGTCTTCGGGTTGCAGTGCCTCGCGGCGGGTGCGGATGAAACGCCCAACCTCGATCTGGTTCATGTCTCTGCCGCTTCCTGATTGTTGTCCTAGCCACTCTGCCTCGCCTTGCTCGGGACATCCAGTGCATGCCATTCAGGTGATAAACGAGTCCTGGTGCACCCCCGCGAGGGGCGGTGAAGTGGTGTCCGCACGCGAACAGATCACCCCAAACAAGGGAGAGCAACCATGAGCAAGTGGACCACATCAAATATGCCGACGATGACTCGCAAGACCGTGGTGGTGACTAGTGCCTCGAGTGGTGTCGGACTCATCGCCGCCCGCGAGTTCGCCCGCGCAGGCGCCCACGTCGTGCTCGCGGTGCGCAACCTCGAAAAGGGGCGCGAGGTCGTGACCGGGATGGTCGGCGATATCGAGGTTCGCGAACTAGACGTGTCCGACCTCGCGAGCGTCCGGGCGTTCGCCGCGGCGTGGACAAAGCCATTGGATGTCCTGGTGAATAATGCGGGCTTGATGGATATCCCGTTGTCTCGCTCCCGCGATGGGCTGCATGTACAGACGGTGACGAACTCGTTCGGCCCGTTCCTGCTAACAACCCTGCTGCTGCCGCACATCACAGACCGTGTCGTGTGGGCTACAAGCCAACTGCACCGAATGGGGCACCTAAATCTTCAGGATCTCAACTGGGAGTCCCGGACCTGTAAGGCCATGGACGCCCAAAACGACTCTAAGCTCCACCTCGTGCTGTACGCGTTGGAGCTCCAACGACACCTAACCGCGGCGGGATCAACGGTTCGTTCCGTTCTGGCGCACCCTGGAATTGCGACTACGACGCTGGGCGCGCACTCGTCTTCGAACTCCATCAACCGCTTTTCATTCCTCCTCAACGATGCCGAACACGGCGCACTACCAACGCTGTTCGCTGCCACTCAGGATGTGGACGGCAATGCCTACGTCGGCCCGAGCGGGTTCGGAAGCATCAAAGGCAACCCGAAAGCGCGCAAACAAAGCAAGGCCGGCCTGGACCCCAAGGCATCATCAACACTTTGGTCTACGGTCAGCAGAAAGTTAGGGATATCGGATGAGAGCTCGGCTGGAAGCCATTAGCGGCAAACGGCAGGCCCAACCGTGCACGGAAACTCCCGCACGGCCACGAGGATCGACAGGTGCACGAGGCCGCGGGCGTCCCATTTACCCCCGTTTAACAATCGCGCTCTGATGCCTCCTTCACGACACCAGCGCGGCGCAGTCGGCTGTCTCCTATCCCTACGGATTCGAGGCTTCTCGCCGGCCGTGTCAGTATCTTTGCGCCCAGACTTCGGATCCGATCGAGTGTCCAGGTTCGCTATCCCTACTGTGCAATTCCGGTGAGAGACTGTCGAACCAGCGCTTCCCCATATTCGGCAGTCACGGCGGAAGGTTCAACAAGCAGCCGGTAGTAGCATGCCCCCCACAGCTGATCGATGAACGCAGAAAAGTCCGCATTCGCGCGCACTTGTCCGCCGTGCTGAGCGCGGCGGAAAGCGCGCTCGGTGAGGTCTCTCCGTGGTATGACATAGCCCTGAAGGAATGCCTCCCGCGCTGTGTCATCAGTCTGGGCTGCCGCGAGGATGCCCCGTATTGCCCTACTCGCGGGAGGCTCAGTCACGAGCGCCACGAACCGCTGCATCTGAATGAGAAGGTCTTCTGCGAAGTCGCCGGAGTCGGGCAATTCCAGCAATGGTTCACTCCGCAGCAAGTAGGCCTCCGCGGCAAGTGCGCCCGCGGTCGGCCACCACTTGTACACCGTCGTCTTGCTCACCCCTGCGCGCGTGGCGACCCTGTCGTGCGTCACCTGCTCGATCCCGCAGTCGAAAAGCAGTTCGGCGGCAGCAGATAACGCAGCGTCGCGAACCTCAGCTGTCGGTCGACGCCCACCGCGACGGCGCTCGGGTATTTCCATGGTTCGATTCTCCACGGCTTGACTCTCTTCCCTCACCGTCATAACCTTATCTGGACAAATAGCCCAGATAATTACTTGCAATGAACCGAGGCATTATGCGCGTCTTTCTCACCGGAGCCACCGGCTTCATCGGCTCGGCTATCGCCGACGACCTCGCCAACTCGGGACATCAAGTCGTAGCTCTCGCGAGATCGGATGCATCCGCAGCGAAACTGGGCGCTCGAGGATTCGACGTTTACAGGGGAGACCTTCACGAACTCGACAGCTTGCGTTCCGCCGCTGCGGAGGTAGACGGTGTGATCCATGCCGCCTTCACGAACATTTCCGCGACCACGACAATCGACGAATCGACTCGCGTAGATCGTGCCGTGGTGGCGGCGCTGGGGGACGCCCTCGCCGGATCGGGTCGCCCGCTCGTGGTGACCTCCGTCACGTCTCTGCTCCGACCGGGAGCCCGTGGAACCGAAGACGATGAGGCAAGCCCCGAGGGCAACCCACGAGGTCAGGCCGAGATAGACGCCCTCGCACTCCTTGGTCGCGGCGTCCAAGTGACGGTCGTGCGATTGCCACCATCGGTGCATGGCGAGGGAGACGTCGGATGGGTGCCAGCGCTGATCCGCATCGCGAAGACAACAGGTGTGGCCGGCTACATCGCCGATGGAAAAAATCGATGGCCAGCCGTGCACCGTCTCGACGCGGCACGACTCTTCCGACTCGCCCTCGAGTCGCCGACCCTCAGCGCGCGCCTTCACGCCGTCGCCGACGAAGGAGTTCCGTTCCGCGCTATCGCGACGGCGGTCAGCCAGATCGCAGGAGTGCCCACTGCCTCCATCGCTCCTGAGGGAGCTGATGCGCAGTTCGGATTCCTCAGCCGATTCGCCTCGCTTGACAGCCCCCGCTCTAGCGCGAGAACCCGCGCAGCGCTCCGATGGAATCCAGACCACCCGAGTCTGCTAGAAGACCTCGCATCAGGGATTTACACCCCATGAGGCCGCCTCGATACAAACTCGCTGTCGTCTCCTGGCTCGCCATCTATCCGTTAATCACGCTCTTGTTATGGGCACTCACACCATGGATAAAGGGCGCCCCGGTGCCCGTGGTGACGCTCATCCTGTCTGCGACGCTAGTCACCGCGCAGACGTACGTCGTGATGCCTGTCATGTTGCGCATCTTCGGCCGCTGGCTCCGCGGCAAGCCACTTAGTGACGATCCCCAAGCTGAGTCTTGATGCGAAAATCAGCCTGTTCTTTGCCCGGCGAGCCGCAGCTCTGCAGTTGCACGCGACAACCACCAACCTCGCTGGGGGTCTAGCAAGTGGACTCAATCCACCGCCTACTCGCTAGCGGATGCCCTCAGGTCGTGGGCTCGTCGCGATGACCCAGCGAATCTTCTCGGGCTGTCCCTGGCGATTCTGCCGGCCGTCCTGTTGTTCGGGTCGGTGATCCATGAAGGCACCGCGATTCCTGTGGCGGCGATCCACTTAACCGATTGGATCGTGAAGCTCATCATCGGCGCGGCCGTCGGCCTCTTCCTCTGAAACGGAGATCACTATGAACATCCAGTCAAGCCCGCTCGACATCACCTTCACGGCGGTACTCGGCAAAGTCCGCGAGGGAGACACCTGGACCTGTGTGCAACTGCCCAACTCGGCGGAGTTATTCAATACCAGGGGGATCGTAAAGGTCGGGGGAACCGTCGACGGCGAACCATTCCGAGGAGCGTTCATGGCTCTCGGCGACGGGACCCACAAGCTCCCGATCGCCGCCGCAATCCGCAAGCGAATCGGCAAGACCGACGGCGACGACGTTACCATCCACCTCGATCGCCGCCTCGCCTGAGCGCTGTTTCGACAACCAGCACCGCCCGCAGGAGGTTCCCTTATGACACAACATCGGCATGTTCGACGGTTGGGTCGTGTGGCCCAAGATCTATCGCGCTGAGCGTCCGGCTTACGGGCTTCAACGGCCCAATTCCTTTTACACTCGATCGAGCGCGTGGTGTGGCTCTTGCGGGAGGGTCACAGTGATTTTGTCGCCTGGTCGGATAACTCCGGATTGCAGCACAATTCC